>Ga0335085_10006041_pt1 | contig 19246 bp, 19 predicted proteins | sample Lox_Sample_45_FD_206712 | JGI IMG/M metagenome (GOLD analysis project Ga0335085, IMG submission 206712) | Soil microbial communities from Loxahatchee National Wildlife Refuge, Florida, United States - Lox_Sample_4.5 | ecosystem: Environmental > Terrestrial > Soil > Wetlands | place: USA...
GGAGAAGGAGAACAGCAAGCTGAAGCGGCTGGTGGCGGAGCTGTCACTGGAGAAGCAAATCCTGAAGGACGTGGCGGAGGGAAACTTCTAAGCCCTGAGCGGCGACGTGGCGCGGTCAGGCATGCACAAGAGCAAGGTCAAGTGCCTTCCTAGCTTTAGCCTTTTCTGGTGGGGTGCCTAATCCAAAGGACTTTTTGTAGTCGTCTTCTGGGCTGCTCATCTCTGGCTCGCAAGGCTGCGTGTCGCGAGTGTAGCTCCTCAGGGCCCTCGCTTCAACTGACTGTCAATTGATAATGTCCCAGCAGAGAGTCAAAACACCCCCTTCTCTGTGGTCCGGTTTGAGAGCTGCGCCAACTACCCGGAATGGCCCTGATTCCATCTTCCGAAAAAATAATTCCGTGTACGCAGGACGTCTTGAACACCGGGGTGTCCTCATCGTGGACGAGAAAAAACGGCGCAGTCAGGCCACTAGTATTTAGTAGGCCCACCCGCAGGCTTCCGCAACTTTGTGGAGGCGAACGTCCAATCCCCGTAGGTCAAACCGAGCCACTTGCGGACTCCCATCGAATGGCGTGAACTGAAAGGTGAACGTCTGCGCTTCCGCAAGCTTCTTAGCGAATCCAATGCTTTCATACTGAGTGAACAGAGCTTTATGGTCAGTTGATTCGGACCAATACGGTTCCGTGGAGGCGGGTGCGTCGTCGAGGCGCGTCCTCACGGTATGGTAGTCTCTCGATCCCCCCTCGCTATCCTCTTCCACGCTGGCAGCCATTCCTGTTACCACATAGATGGATGTTCTCTTTTCCTCACAGCGTATGATCAAAGACGGCCTCACCGCGCCGAGAGGCCCCTGAATCTGACCTTCCGCATCCAGTGCCAACACCACGGTTTTTGAGTCATCCATTTCGGAACGACTCTCCGATATTTGCCATTTGTCGGCCGGAGGTGGGGGCGCACTCTCCGCAGCCTCAGGCCGGTGCAAGTTGGACGCCATCGTCCCGACGACCCAAAGAATGACGGCTCCTAACAGCAGGCCACCAATAATCTTTTTGGGGTTCATAAGACCTCCGGATACTTACAGACATGATACTCATAGTCCGTGGACACATAAACGCCGAGGCTCCCAATATGACGCCTAAACATAAATGGCAGACGACGTTCGGGTTCGATTCGGCAAGGCTGTCCGTCAACGGCGGAACAAGCTGGGTGTGTCCCAAGAGGCGTTCGCAGATATGTGCGGCTTGGATCGTACCTACCTCGGCGGGATCGAACGCGGGGAGCGGAACGTGGCCCTGGTCAACATCGAGAAGATTGCGAAGACACTCAGATTGACGATAACTGAGCTATTTAGAGGCGTGTGACTAAGATAGTTTGGCTGTGAAGCCCGCAGGCAAACGGGATTTCGTGGCTAGTAGAGCGGCTCGTTCAATGATCCGCAGCCGTTCCCTCGAGAGTATCTTCCGCATCTTCCGGCGGTCCGATAGCTCCGTGTGCCAGGGACCGAGAATGTCGATGTTGAACTCCCAATAGACAATAATCCGCTTGCGTCTCACGTGGCCGCTCCTGAATGGGATTTGCTGAGCTTGCCGGACTTGTTATTTCCTGTCTTATGGCGTTTTAGGAAGTCTTCGCCGCCGTCTCGATAGGCCGAACAGATGATGGCGCACGGCCTCACACGCTGGATGCTCTTTTCGGCTCGCTTGTGGGTACAGCCCGAAGCCCTAAGGAGGAAATAGGTCAAGGATGCACTGCGGCAGATTCCGCGGTGACACATCACAAGAACCTTGCCATCTCTTCCGTTCTTTGCTTGCTCGTAGAACCGGAGGGCACGACGATAAAACCAAGCAGGGCGTTCCTTCTTGTCGTCGGGGAATGGGAGCCACAGGCTATGAAAACTGTGGAGTTTGGTCCTGTAGCGCCGGGATGAACGGAGGTTGATAACGTGCGTAAAGCCGTCCTCGTGGAGCTGCCGTATGCGCTCCCAGGTGCTGATCGCGCTGGCCGCACCAAACGCCAGCCGCTTGCTAACCCAAAACACCTTCACGCCGCCCTCCTGTTGGCTCTTGGCCTAGCACTGTTAGAAAACGGCTGATTACTAACGACGACCAAGGTTCTGTCCTGGCCTACAAAACAAACCATTTGCGGCCTCCACGCCAGCTGGGTTTTATAACAGCGCTTTAGCGGCCAAATAAGCCTTCGCTGGGCTTACCCCCAGCTGTACCCCTATGCGGTGCCACGTAACGCCCTGAGCACGCAGGGCGGCCACCTGTGCAGGGTCTACATGTTTGGTCGGCCTGCCCAGGCGCTTGCCCTTGGCTTTGGCATGGCGCAGGCCCGCCCTTACCCTCTCGGCAATCAGGCTCCGCTCCAACTCCGCCACAGCACCTAAAACTGTGAAGATCATCTTTCCGGTTGGCGTGGACGTATCTACTTGCTCGGAGAGGGAAACAAACTCGATCCCAAGAGCACGGAATGTTTCCAGAGCACGAAGCAAGTGCGATACAGACCTGGCAAAACGATCAAACTTCCAGACGACTATCACTTCGAACTTGCGCTTGTGCGCGTCCGCAATTAGGAGGTCTAGTCCGGGGCGGCGGTCTTTGCTTCCGGAGATCCCCACATCTACGTACTCCATGACGATCGGCCAGCCCCGCCGTTTGCAGTACTCGCACATCTCTCTAATCTGCATCTGTGGGTCTTGGCCGTTTGCCGTGCTGACACGTGCGTATACAGCGGCTCGTCGTTCGAGGTCTGGTCCAGCAATAATTTGGGGAAATGCAGTGCGGTCTAGTTCAGCCATCGCGGCCCCTCCTGTGCGGGAGTTTGGCAGTGGCGGCTGATGCAGAGGGCCGCTCCCGATGCTAATCCGGTAGCGAAGGCCAAAAGGGCAACGAGAATGGCTTCGAGGAAGTCTCTTCGGGCTGTTCCGATTTGCTTCTCAGATCGATAGGCGAGAGCTGACGTGATCAACGGCCCAGCTATCGGCGCTAAGGGCCGCAAGGATTCACGGACCAACTGAACAATTTCTTGGGCGTCTATTGCGGGGACAACTTGAGGCAAACGTGGTGCAATGCTACGTTCCTTTATAGCCATCGTGACCTCCTTCGTAGGTCTTGGTGGTTAGGGGCGCGTTCGGTGTTTGCTGCACCGGCGCGTCCCGCTCTTACTTCACTTCCGTTTGTAGCCTTTTTTCCTCCCTCGTCCTTTGCAATAAATCTGCTGCTTTATCTGGCGCAGCCGGGTCAAATCGGCTTGGCCCCATAGCCGCACGGCCCTGCCGTTGCGTATACGCAGCTTGGGGGCATCCAGCCGCTTGCCCACAATCCAGCGGTGCAACGTCATAACGGATATGCCCGCTGCTTTAGCCGCTTGCTGCGTGTTAAACAGGCTTGCCATATACAGGGATATATATAACATAATTAACGCACATTGTAAAGGCCCAATTACTACTGAGTCGAAAAATACACGCTTGGCGAGCTGCACGACCCACCGAGGACGAGGGTGGGGATAAAAAGCCAAGCCCGACTTACCCTCGTGTAAGCTCTTATCTCATGGCCCCAACATCGAAAAGGCATTTCGTCGTTCGGGTGATCCACTCGGAAAGACCATTACGCAACGTTAGGGTGAATGGTGGAATATTACTGTTTCTGGCCTTTTGTGCGAATTGGAGAATATCTTGAAGAGCCCCGCAAGCTACCTCCATGGATGGAATGGCCGAGGATCGCCTTCGTCACATTGGTGGTAGTTACAGGATTGATTATGATGCTGAGGCTGACGGACTTTGGATGCAAATAGCAGATGAAATTGGCGCCCGGTTAATACTTGAGGAGCAGGTATTGGAACAAGTCCCACGCGCTCTTATGCTGTCAGGCAAACGTTCCGAAGCAGGGATTTGAGGCTGTAGTTCAAGGGTCGCAGCCTTCCAACTCCCCGGTAATGGCCGAGAGTCCAAAGAAAGGCGAATAAAGCCAGAATACGGGCACTCGTAAGCTTCTTGACTAAGTCTTCCGGTACAACGAGAGCCCTCGTCCTAGCGGATGAATTTAACTTGATCGAGCCCGTTTGTCCGAGTCCGAGCAACACGCAGCGAGCCGTATCAACCGTCATGGCGTGTTTACAGTTGCAGTATTCGGCTTTTGAAAGTCACGCGTTTCGCAGTCGCATGTGATTCGTCGGCCGCAGTCACCAGTGCACCAGCGAATTATTCATGCCGATGGGCCAATACAAACGTATCGTCCTCATAAAAGAGTGGCCCCGCCGGTTAAGGGAGGACCGACGGGGCTCTGTTCTGAGGGGTGTATCGCAAAGCGAGTTGCATCAACTGTAGAGTCAGTTTTCTCTGCGAGAAAATCATAATTCGAATGCTCCCCATCAATTTTCCCGTTCCGGACTGTGCCTTCGGGCGTGGGTCCCATGTATTCCCTGCCGAAAACTTGAAAACGAAAAGAGAAGTAACTATGGGACGAAACTGGTCCTTAGACGCGTTTGCTCCATGCGGTCTTCAGGAATGCCGTGCCGTTTGCTACGTGGATTCACGTGGATTCCACGATTTATGCCAGATGAATGTAAATTGCCGCATCCAGTCGCTCTCAAAACCCCAGTTTTGAAACAGTAATGCAAAAAGTCGATCAGGCCCATCCAAAAATACAAATTTACATATCTATTTTCCGCTCATATCCTCCCGGCGAGATTGGCAAATCGTAAATTTGCTTCTGCGGTGAAACTAAATGAAATTGCGTCTTCTCCTGATTTTGACAAGCCTATTGGGATTGGCATATTTAGTCCCTGTCCTCCTTGGCACGAATGCCAGAGGCCAGGCTTCCGCGTCAAAGGGCGAAGAAAACCTGAAGCCTCTTCCAGACGGTGGGCCGACGCCGCGCCTTTCAAATGGACGCCCGGACCTGTCCGGCATTTGGTATGTAGGCCTCCTTGGAAGAGAGAGCGCCAACCTTGTTGGTTCACGTGGGGCCTTGTCTTCAGCGGTACTCGCGTTCGATCCGAAGGTGACCCCCCAAGAAAAACCGTCGTTTCAACCTTGGGCGATGGAGAAGATTCAGCATGATTATGGTTTCCTCCTAAACATCCCCGCCGGTGGAGGCCAGCCCATAGATCTATTGGGTCTTTCTGCATTCAAGAAGCTGCCCTTAGCAACTCAGCTCGCGATGGTAGATGACGCGCTCCTCCATCTATCGAGGAATTGCACGCCGGAAGGAATCCCGGCCATAGGCGGCGGAAACCACGGCATGCAATTGGTGCAGACGCCGGCAGAATTGGTGGAGCTCGTGGAGACGAATCATGACTATCGTGTAATTCCCACCGATGGCCGTGCGCTCCCCAAAGATCCCGATCCCAAGTTTAACGGCAACTCGGTTGGTCATTGGGACGGGGATACATTGGTGATCGACACTATCGGAATAGACGAAAGGGTTTGGAACAATGAGCTATGGAGGTTTCACAGCGACCAGGAACATATAATTGAGCGTTATACGCGTCCCTCCCGAAATTTCCTCCTCTATCAAATAACAATCGAGGATCCAAAGGTGCTGACAAAACCATGGACGTCCGCTCCTCATCGTTTCTCTCTGTCTGTGACGAACGAGCCGTTAAACGAGTGGTACTGTGGAGTTAGCACGAGCGACGAGGAAGTAAATGCTCTTAAGGACTTGAAACAACAGCTGACAGCAGAAATGAGCAAGCAATCTGGACAGTAGGATTTATTTTGTGGAGCTGTTTGATGTCTCAATTCGGGTGTCACCAAGTCGTTGAGCCTTGGTAATTCGGTGAGCACATTCGAGTTGCTTGGAGCGTGAGAGCTTGAAATCCATTGTCTTTAGAATTCTCCTAGTCTTTGTGGCATTCACAATTTCGTTCGATGCTAACGCGCAAAGTGAGGTTGGTCTGTTGGCCCCCGGGCCAATTAGGACAGCGTTGGATAAACTTGTTATGAATTTCGAAAGCAGAACGGGCACTCAGGTTAAGGTCACCTACGGTTCTGGTCTTGGAACGAAAAAGACCGTTGCTAGTGGACAGGCCTTAGACGTATCGCTGCTGTTCGCTCCCTTTAGCGACGCAGTTAAGACGGGCAACGTCGATCCGAAAAGCGCGACTGTTGTCGCCCAAGTTCGCTTGGCGATCGCGGTGAAAAAAGGCGCACCTAAACCTGATATCTCAACAGCCGAGGCTGTAAGAAAAACGTTGTTAGGTGCGAGCTCCATTATTTCCGTTGATCCTTCGCAAGGAAGCGTTGGCGGGGTAGCGCTTTCAACTCTCGATAAACTGGGAATTACCGATCAAGTTAAGCCGAAGATTACGTGGGTGCGAGTCGGCGAGATGGCTCAGGAGTCAGTTGCTAAAGGGGAAAGCGAAATCACTTTGGGTCCGTACCTAAGCGACATGAGCAACCCGGGGCTTGACGTGCTAGGGGCTCTTCCGACAGCAGCTTCGACCCCTGTCGATATTGCAGCTTTTTTGTCTACGACAGTTAAGGACCGAAAAGCCGCCAAAGCGCTCGTAGCCTATCTCAGGTCGAACGAAGCCGCACCGATCTGGAAAGCAGCGAGGATGTTCCCCGTGCATTGATTAGGCATCGACAGTTGGAGTTTAGACGTTTCGCACAAAGCGGTGCTTGGTTACTGACTTCATGGGGTGAGCATCGCTTCGAGGAGAGATCTCAATGAAGAATGGCTTGGTTCTTTCGATCTTTGTTTGCCTCGTTTTGAATTTGGCCCTGTTGGGCGGCACAGCACTTGCGCACCACGGGTTCAGTTACGAGTACGACGCAACTAAATACATCACTATTACGGGCGTGCTCACGAAGGTTGACTGGGAAAATCCGCATATGTACTTTTATGTTGACGTGAAGGATGCAGACGGCAAGGTGACTTCGTGGCGTTTTGAAGGTTCGTCCGTCACTCTGATCCAAAATACCGGAACTAAGCGGCTCGACTTGGTCGGCAATATTGGGAAGACGATTACTGTAAAGGCTGTCCCTGGCTTGGGTGGTGTGGCAAAAGGTGCAGCCGAGACGGTCAAACTCCCAGACGGCCGCGAGATTGTTGTCGGTCGCAAGAGGTTTTATGGTGATGGCTCCAAACCGGACGACGAAGACGGCAAGAACTAATTGTCCCGTGAAGATACTCTGATCCATCTCGGATCTCATTTCACTCCAGAAGAGTCGTGCGAACCTTCAACTTAGGGGTCCTTGGAAATTAGCCCCAGGTTCTGCGCGTCTTCATACACGTTGCGGAGAAACATGAGGAATAAAAAAGATATGAAGGTTCGACGGAAACAAGTCGTTCTTTCTGTGCTGGCACTATGTTTCTTGGTCGGCACGCTATCAGCGAGTGGCCAGAAAGCGGCAACAGAGAAACCCCAAATGGCGGAGGATGTTTTCAAGAACGTGCAAGTGCTTCGCGGGATTTCAGTGGATGAATTTATGGGAACCATGGGGTTCATCGCGGCCTCTCTGAGTATGAATTGTGTCGATTGCCATACAGCGGCGAGTGCCAGTGATGTGAATCAATTTGCAGTGGACACCCCCGTTAAGCAGACCGCGCGAAAAATGATTTTGATGGTAAAGGCTATCAATCAGAGCAATTTCGGAGGCAAGCGTGAGGTGACCTGCTACTCTTGCCATCGAGGTAGTGATCGGCCCAAAACAACACCCAGTCTGGCAGAGCAATATGGCGCGCCGCCTCCGGAAGATCCAGACGAGATTGAAATCGCGGAATCCGATTCAAGGGGTGTTTCGGCGGAGTCGATCGTTGACACGTATATCCAAGCTCTGGGCGGCGCGGATCAGGTGGCAAAGCTCGGCACTTTCATTGCTGAGGGCACGTATCAAGGGTTTGATACGGGATCAGACAAAGTTCCCATAGAGATTTATGCGGAAGCTCCCAATAAACGTACGACGATCGTCCACCTCTCGAGAGGTAATAGCATTCGGACCTACGACGGTCGCTTCGGCTGGACCACTTCAGCGGGAACTCTCTTGCCCTTACCGGAGCTCGCGCTGACGGGAGGGGATTTAGACGGCGCCAAATGGGATGCGGAGTTGTCATTTCCGTTGCAGCTAAAGCAAGTTGTCCATCAGTGGCGGGCGGACACCACAGCAATCGACGATAAAGAGGTTGATGTGATCGAAGGAACTACGGCCGGAGTCGAAACAGAACCCGTGAAGTTGTACTTTGACAAGCAGTCCGGTTTGCTGGTACGGATCGTACGTTATACCGCTACTGAAATCGGCAGGAATCCCACCCAGATCGACTATTCGGATTATCGCAAAGTCGCTGGCGTCCAAATGCCATTTCGTTGGATTGTAACCTGGACGGACGGGCAATCGACGACAGAATTGACCGAAGTGCAGCCGAATGCTGCGATTAATGCTGCCAGATTTGCCAATCCGGTCGGGCAATGATTGTTATGAAATAAGACAACGACATTATGAACACGTGAAAAACTATTCTTTAGTTCATGGACAACCGTTTCAAGATCGTCGTGTTGCAAGACTCAACATGTGACAACGGAGGTTGAGATGAAATCGTTGAGGATCGTTCTGCTGCTTGCTGTTGCGGGCGCTATAACCGTTGCGTGCGGATTGGCAGCTCGGCAGCGACCCGCCTCAGACACTCCTTCTTCCGAAAGCGTACGGTCCGGCTTTCCCAAGGACGTTTACCCGGAAACTGGCAATCGGCTTCCGCTTGCCGATCCGAGCGCTCTTGACGAAGTTGAGAAAAGAATCTCCAGCCAAGGTTCTGGCTATGGGCCTCAAAAATTGCGCCTTCATAGTCCCGGATTAGAGCCGTTGGCAGGCGGGTTAAATGACTACCTTCGACGTCAAGGTGGACTCGAACCAAGATTGGTGGAGTTGAGCGTACTGGTTGCCGCTCGAGAACTGGACTCCGAATATGTCTGGACGCAACACGAACCTGCAGCTTTGAAGGCAGGGTTGGCATCGGACGTGATCGACATTGTCAAGTACCGCAAGCCGATCAAAGCGATTGGAGAGCAGGAAGCATCGATCATTGAGATAGGGCGCGAGGCCATTGGCAGGCACAATGTGAGCTCAGAAACATTTGCGAAGGCCCTCAGATTGTTTGGTGACCGCGAACTTCTCACAATCGTTAGCGTCATGGGGAATTATTCCTCAGTCTGCATCATGTTAGAGACGTTCGATCAACATCTGCCTCCGAACGACAAGCCCCTCTTGCCGATGCCATGAGAGTGTGGCAAGCGAGCAACCAGACACTGGCACAAGAGGAAGCTCGGCGATGAAGAGATCCGGCGTGATCATTTTTCTTTGGCTGCACATTGCCATGACAATCGGAAGCCCCGCGTGTATCGGGTCCGCTAACTTTTCTGTCTTACATCGAGGGTTCAGACGGGTTCACCGTCGAATTGATGCAATTTCCGAAGTAGCTGTATCTACAAATTCTGTGTCGCTCTCATCTCTAGGAGGTCTAAAGAAATGGACAAAGTGACAGCTCTTGAAAGGATACGCGCCGCGCGGACGAAGAAGGGGGTCTCCTATGAAGAGCTCGGCAAGGCAATCGGTACCAAGAGTCCGACCTACATAGCGGCTGCCCTCTATGGTCAACATCGGTTGAATGCAGAAGAGGCGCAGAAACTGGCACACGCCGTTGAGGTGGATTTAGAAACAGCTCTGGCAACCACCGCCATGCCTTTAAGAACCGAATTCCCGCTTACGACTGACCCATTCAAGTATCGCCTTATGGAACTTGTCGGAGTCTATGGTGACGCACTGCGTGAGCAATGTAATGAGTTATTCGGCGATGGAATCCTTTCAGCCATCGACTGCACAGTTAAAATCGAGAAGAGAGGCGAACGCGCACTGTTGACGATCGATTCTAAGTTTCTGCATTACAAGGAATATTGAAAATCCATGCTCAGGGGGGGACCTCTCGCTTAACAAGGGCGCCAGTCTCAAGCCGAGTGGCTTTGTTGGATCCCTTACAGGCTCGGATCGTTGAGCAAGTTCCCGAGCTCGCTCAGCGGGAGTCGTTTTTGCCTCCAGTGCAAGATGCGTTCGATGTTTATTGTGAAACCACGTTGCTCGATAGAGGTCCTCCGCGTCGGTCTTGGGGCTTCGTTTCCATCTTACCGTTGAATTCGGGACGGCCCGGCGGGATGTGACGACGAGAGATGCTCGTACGGGTGAGGGCGAGCAGCTTCACGAAGCGAAAGCTCTAGGCGTATTTTACCTCTGGCGAAAGGTTAATCCATGGTCACCGCTGGCTCAAGTAAAAATAGCTTGCGCCAATCGAAAATTACAATTTTGAAATGCCATCACTTTAACGTTACGGTCCCTTTGACGCGGTAAGCTGACGCGATGAGCGGATGACCAGGGTCATTTCTTCCGACGGTGGTTTGTCTACGGCACAGGTAGCCAAGCTGCTCCACATACACGTGGTAACATTGGAACGTTGGCTGAACTCGGGGGCAGTTCGAGGTCCCACACTGAGTCAGGTAGGTTCGCGTCTCGTGCGTATCTGGACAATCGACGATTTGGAAAGAGTCAAGAAGTTCAAAGAAAGCAACTATCCTAGGCGGCCTGGTCGGAAAGCAAGATCTGGCGGCAAAGGGATTCCAGTTGGATAGAATCAGAACTGGGCAACGAGCCGCAAACGACGACATTCCCCCCGCATTTGTTTTGATGAGACAAGTCCCTCGGCGACTCCCTTAGGCTCACAAGCGACCCCCGAGCCTCAAGACACGCGATGGTTTTTGATCGATCTAGTAAGAATCGCTCGTGCCCTCTTGCCCTGGCCCTTTGGATAAAGCTCCCCCACCCTGACGGAATCCGAGGGGTGGCGACCATCTTCATCGGCTAATCCGGGAATCCTAAAAACGAATCAGGTCCATTCAAACACACCATTTTGAGCAGCTAACTGTGTAGGCGTAAGGTGCAGCCTCCAGGAGCGATCTTCACGGCGCTCTTAAGAATCAGTCGAAATTAGGAGTGGGGTGGAAGCGAATATGCTCGGAATCGTGCTAGAGCCTCTTAGTTCTGGACGCTGTGGCGGTGAGGGCGTTCAAATTAATCCCCGGCTGTTGAAGCATCGACTTGTTTTGTTGTTGGTGTGCATTCTTATGGGTAGGCTCGTCATGGCTCAGACTGCCGGAACCGGCGCGTTAACGGGGACCATCACGGACTCGTCAGGTGCCGTTGTTCCCGGCGTTTCGGTCACGACGACGAGCCTCGACAGCGGTCAGGTACGTGAGGTGAAGACCGGACCGGATGGTACATACACTCTTGGTCTGCTTCCACCCGGAAATTACCGAGTAGCGATCGAGGCTCAGGGTTTTCAACCCGAAACTACCCCTTCTATAACTGTTCTGGTAACGGAAACAGCTGTCTTAAATCAAACGCTTCGGGTAGGTTCTACGACGCAGGCGGTTACGGTAACTGCCGAGTTACCAACGATTCAGACAACTAGCTCTGCGTTGGGCACAGTCGTGAATTCTCAGACCGCAGAGTCGCTTCCCTTGAGCACCCGGAATTTCACGAACCTTTTGACCTTGTCCGCGGGAGCCGATGCCCCAATTGCTAACTCAGCAGTAATTGGAAAGTCTTCGGCGGCCATTGCCGTGAATGGTTCCGATATCACTCAAAGCGTTTATCTTCAAGACGGCGTGTCTGTCAACAATTGGTTGAGCGTGAACACTGGGCAAGAGGGCTCGCAATACGGATCGTTTCCTATCCCCAATCCAGACACCATACAAGAGTTCAAGATTCAGACTTCGAACTATGACGCTGGCTACGGCCGCAATCCAGGCGCCAACGTGGATGTCATCACCAAGTCAGGTACCAATGACTTCCATGGATCGGTGTTCGAATTCTTCCGGAACACTGCTTTGAACGCTAATGATTTCTTCCGAAATGCTACGGGCGGCTCAAAACTGGTTTTAGATCAAAACCAATATGGCGGCACGGTTGGCGGTCCGGTAAAGAAGGACAAGCTTTTCTTCTTCGTTTCATATCAGGAAACGGACCAAAAAAACGGGATTTCAGGCTTTGGTTATTCGACCGTCATATTGCCCCCAATTCCAGCCGGCAACCGTGGTAGTTGCCCGCCCGGGTGGACGTCTTTGTCGCAATGTAATGCGGCAGCACAGACCTTTGTACCGGCGTTGGGAGCGGCAGTTTGCCCCGCCAACAATCCGGGTAACAAAAGCGATTCAATAAAGACAGTCGGCAGCATCACTGTAGCCTGCAACGGATCGAACATTAACCCAGCAGCAATTAACATCCTGCAACTACAGTCACCCAACGGCAGCTACTTAATTCCGGGCTCCGGGTCAAGCTCGGGCCAGTATTTGACACAAAGCTTCTCAGACCCCGCCACGTACCTTGATCATCAGGGAATGGGTAACTGGGATTACATCGTGAATGCCAAGAATACCCTGTCGGGCCGCTATTATTACGAAACCGATCCGACCAGCGCACCGTTCGCTGCGAGCGGCACCAGCACGACCGCTAGCAGTATCCTACCTGGCAACCCGGTAACCTCAGATAAAACAAACGAAGTATCTCTTCTGAGGCTTACGACGATTTTATCGAACAACACGGTGAACGAGGCCAGAGTTTCCTATCAACGCGTCTACACGACGGCGACTGAAGGGACTCCGTTTACAAATTCGGAGGTTGGCATAACGGATGTCTCACCTGCACTAAACTATCTTGATAACGTCAGCATTTCAGGATTGTTTAGTTTTGGGGCCAACCAGTTTTCTGTCGAAAATGTCGTTGACAACCAGGTTCAATGGGCCGACCAAATTTCGTGGACGCACGGTAAACACAGCGTTAGGACTGGTGTCGAGGTACAGCGCATTGACGGCAATATGAGTCTCGGGGGAAACGGCATAGGAAAGCCAAGCTTTAGTTCTTTCCCAGACTTCCTGATTGGACGCGCGGCTTGTCCTGCCGGCACTTATGGCACGGGCCCAGGCCAGTGCAATGCCAACAATCCGGGCAGCTCGAACGGTACGCAGACAAGTAGCCTCAGTGGTTTTTCCGGGACTGTTGATTCACAATACGAATATCTTTTCCGCGTAACCACTCTCGATTGGTTTGTTCAGGACGACGTAAAGGTTAATTCGAAATTGACGCTAAACCTAGGTTTGAGGTGGGAATGGGACGGGTACCCAATCGAGAAAGACGGAAACATAAGTGACCTCTGGCCAAACTTGCTCAATACCGTGCCGGTTCCTGGCTCGGGGTGTTCAAGTCCTGGCGGAGTGGCGATCGGAGCTGGAGCGACTGGAACTGGATGCTCTTTAGTGGGATTTGTAGTGCCGAGCAATTACCATGGACCGATTCCGACTGGCGTTTACCAAAACACTACCGCGTCTGTAACCGCTTCCAGTACGCCTTGGGATGACTTTGCACCTCGTGCTGGCTTTGCATGGCGGCCAACTGCTAGCGACCGGCTAGTGGTGCGCGGTGGTGGAGGATATTTTTATGATTTTGTAAATGGAACTGAAACTGCCCTGCACCCGCTCGTGGGGACACCTGCTGAGGGGGTCCTGGCTGCTCAGCCCTCCTCCAGTCTAGCAAATCCCGTGGTGCTTCCCGGCGTCATTCCCTCATTTCCTGGTAGTTTCGGTTTTACCCCGCGGTGGGCAAACCTAACCACCGGCCAGACTTCGAACCTGAGCATAACTAGCTTAGCGCCTAACCTCAGCGTTCCCGTAAGCTACGAATGGAACCTCAATGTGCAGTACGAATTTTTGCGAAACTGGGTTCTTGAATTGGGATATGTTGGTTCCCACGGGATTCATCAAATGCAGCCGGGAGGCGGAGGTTCCCCGGGTGGAGGAGCTGACCCATTTAATTGGGCGACATTGGTCAGCCCGGCCGACCCAGGCGTTACTGGACTCACTACCAACACAATCGCGAATGTCTACCTCCGCGTGCCGGACATAGGTATATCGCCGGGGTCGAGTCAATACAAGACCGCCTCCTCGTATAAATACAATGCATTGCAGACGACAGTCAGCACGCGGTTATCTCACGGATTGCATTTTCAGGCGGCATACACTTGGGATCGAGCCTTTGACACCAACTTCTATGGTATCAACACGCCGCCCTATGACATCATGCAGGAGGCACCGAACACAGTCTACCATCCGCAGCGCCTCGTCATAAGCTACTCCTGGAATCTACCTTTCGGTCACCGAGCGGGAATTGTCGGAAGACTCGTTAATGACTGGATTTGGTCGGGTGTAACGACGATTCAAGACGGTACTCCATTGACGATTTTTGACAGCAGCGGCGGAACTGTGTTCTACGGGACCGCTTCCGCGGGGATTTCTCCTGCTAATCTCTGCCCAGGAGCGTCAATTAGTGAGGCCGAGACCTCGGGACCGCTAACATCCAGATTGAATAACTATTTTAATAAGACTGGAGTATTTTGCTCCGAGCCATTACTGGGGTCTGATGGAGTGGCTACCGGCTATGGGGACGGCGGGCAAGGTATTGTGTCGGGTCCCCCTCAAAATAACTGGGATATGTCCCTAGGCAAATTAATTAAGGTTGGAGGATTACGGGAAGACGCGACGCTACAATTCCGCGGGGAATTTTTCAATACTTTCAACCACCCACAGTTTGCCCTGCCGCAAGTAGTCAGCGGGGCTAACAATTCCGCACTCAACGTAAACAACTCGGCTTTCGGAACCATTACTTCTACGGCAGTGAACCCACGACTTGTACAACTGGTCTTAAAATATTCGTTTTAGCGATACAACGAAAACCGAAAACCGTTCGGTCCATACCGTTAGTACCGCAAAAATGGAGGTGATCAAGAACACGTCATGAAAAAGGTAGGCTACAACGTCCTGGGCCTTTCTCTCGTTCTGCTGTTCGGGGTTTGCTACAGCCTCCCATCTGCGCTGGCCCAGCAGCCTGCAGCGCTGGTGATTGAAGGTGGCACCCTCATTGACGGCAATGGAGGCCCTCCCATACCGGACGCCATCGTGATTATCCAGGGCAACAAAATCACCAGCGTATCCCATAAGAGGCAAGGGACCTATCCCGCCAACGCGCGGGTGATCAAGGCCGACGGAAAATTCGTTCTCCCCGGTCTCTTTGACTCTCAAGCCGACGATGACTGGTTTTTCGGTGAAGCGTTTATCAATCACGGCATCACATCCAACATAGACGTTGGCTTCAGCGGAGAAATGGTGGTGCCCTATCGGGACGCCGTCTTGCACGGAAAGTTCCTGGGCCCCAGGGTCTTTACGGCTATATCGAGGCTCAGCTCTGAGTACAACGCGGGCCAGACGGGCTTAGAGGGCCCGATGACTTCCTCACGCGTTCCCACAACCCCTCAGGAAGCCAGAGACCTCGTCAAGCTGTGGATCGCTGCGGGAGCGGATTTCGTCATCTTGGAGGACGGCGGTCTTTCTATGGACATCATCCACGCCGTCTTCGACGAAGCCGCCAAGGCCGGCAAGCCCGTTTTCACTCGGGCCTACGGGCCGGTGATGTTTCCGAAGGATGCGGCGCTGCTGGGTTCGGCCAGTCTGCCGCATTCCGCAGGCATCGGCCTCGCTGTCACTAAGGACCCTTCGAAGTGGCGGGCAGGCGCCGACCGAAATGAGCTCGATCGTTACGCCGAAATGGATGACGCGAAGGCCAAGGATTTGATAGCCATCCTCGTTGCGCACAAGGTTGCGCTGGTCCCTACCTTCGGTATCAACTTTCCGGGGTACCCGAAAGATTGGGCCCGATTCGAGGCCGAAGCCCATCAAATGTTCACCGATGAGAATCTTCTGGCCTATTATCCTGAGGACGCCATCCAATCCGTGTTCGCGCGTTTCACGAGAATTGACCAGGGAGCGGTGCGAGAGCGGCGAATCAGGGGCTACCAGAATGCGCTGCGATTCCACAAGATGTTCGCCGATGCTGGCGGTCACATCATCGTATCGGGCCAATCCAACACCTCCAAGCCGCCGGGACTCGACATGCAACAGGAGATGCAAATCATGGCCGAAGTGGGGCTTACTCCCATGCAGATCATCCAGGGTTCCACTAAGTGGCCCGCTGAGTTGATCCGGAAGCAGGATCTATTGGGAACGATCGAAGCAGGCAAGCTGGCCGATGTAATCATCCTCGGGCAAGACCCGTTGAAGGACATTCGAAACATCGAGTCCGTCGAAACCGTGGTGTTCGACGGCAAAGTCGTGGACCCGGTCTACCATTCCACCTACCATGTTCCCTTTGAAATAGGTGGCCCGCACTCCACCCCTACTGTTTCGGCATTGCCGTGGTACATGGCCTTGAAGAAGATCAACCGTCCCGGTGGCGGGCAGGGTGCGCAAACAGCCAATCCCGGTGCTGTGCCCGACCCTGTCAACTCGCCGCAGCCTGCCATCGAGTCCGTCAACCCGTTCATCGTAACGCAGGAAAGCGGTAACGTCACCGTCAGCCTCAAGGGACTCAATTTCGTGCGTAGGTCCACCGCCTATTTCAACGGCAGACTCATGCCGAGCCAGACCATGAGCTCGACGGAACTCGAGGTCACCCTGGATGCCGAAGCCTTGCGAACCGCTGGCCGCTTCGCCCTGGTCGTCAAGAATCCCGAGCCGATTGATCGTTTTTTCAAAGAAGGCATGTGGGGCAACGGAACCTCAAATCTGGCATATGTGATCGTGAACTACAAATACTGAGGTCTTGGCGCGCTCGGCGCCTCACCTCGTAGCTCAACCGGGATAGTGCCCGATAACGCATAAAGAATCCATGGATTTCAAGACTGAATCGAACGACGGGATCTAAAAGATGGGATGGATTGCGAAAATGCTAAAGCGTTTTGTTGCCCCAACGATTGTACTTGCCGCGCTGACGTTTTCACCTGTCATACGCGCCCAAACAGGGGACGCCCAACAGCCGTCACCGCCTGCTGCGGGCGAAAATAAGAATATACATCTCGACGGTTGGGACCGGCCGCAAGTATCTCTAGAGGCTGCAGGTAAGAAGCCAGGACCCGCTCCCGTCCATGACCTGTCTGGAATTTGGGAGCCAGTCCCAAGGTACCGAGATGGAGTCTTTGGAAGTGGCCCGAAAGACATGCCAGAAGACGGGAGGCACGTTTTACCTTTCACCCCTTTGGGGCAGGAAACGTACAACTCGCATAAGCCCGGTGAGGGAGCTAGACGAGTTCCCATTGCTGAGAGCAATGATCCATTTAACATGTGTGATCCAATTGGGTTCCCGCGCATTGATCTTTTCAACCTAAGGGCGTTGCAGATTGTTCAAACCAAGAACCAAGTACTGATTCTTTATCAAAACACTAGGACATGGCGCAATATCTGGACGGACGGGCGGGAACTGCCCAAGGAAATTAACGAGCCACGGTGGTTCGGATACTCGGTTGGCAAATGGGTGGACCCTACCACACTGGCAGTCACGACCATCGGGCTGGATGACAGCACTTGGATTGATAATCCTGGCCGACCACATAGCGACGAACTCTCGGTGGAAGAGATCTACCACCGGGTGGACGAAATCAACATAGAGCTCACGGTGACCATTACCGACCCTAAGATGTATACGAAACCGTGGGTGCCGCTCAACAAATTCCGTCTTGGGATGAATTCACCCGACTTCGATATCCGGGAGATGATTTGCTCAGTCTCACAGCAGGCTCTATATAACCAGCTACTTCACGATGTTGTCCCTCAAGCCCCAAACAAGTAAGGCAGCTCGAGGGCTATCAGGGAATTCTTGGGAGGCGTGTTATGCAAAATCGGGTAAAGGCAATCCTACTCATGGCCGTTGGGCTGTTAGCCGTTTCAATTCCGCTGTTCGCACATCACGGAAACGCGTCGTACGACGGCAAGGAGGTCACCATAAAGGGGACCGTAACGGCGTGGCTTTGGATTAATCCCCACACTTTCCTGAAGGTCGATGTTAAGGATGACAAGGGCAATGTCGTACATTGGACTTGCGAGAACCAAGCTCCGTCCACCCTCGTTAACTTTGGCTTCAACGCGAAAACATTCAAACCTGGGGATGTGGTTACTGTTGTCATGGGTGCGACATCTAAGAGCTCGCCCTTCGGACGTATCAGCAAGATCATACTTGCTGACGGCTATGTGATGAATTCAGAAGTGCGATAGGCAATGGTGGCGGTCTGGCGGCGGATTAACCGATGGTTCGCGACGACCAGCGAATCCGCTGTCGTGGAGCTTTAGGCGATCAGCTGGATGTGGTGATTCTGCGAAGGGCCAAAGAAGATGATTCCTGTCAGCGACTGAGTTGGCTCAGTCGCCACTGCTCTCATTGCTGTCGTTGGTAATGGGGGTGTGTTCAAAAGAGGGCCAGATTTAGCGGCCTGGATGGGGATGGTTCCTGGCGAGCATTCCAGCGGTGGGAAGCAAACGTTACCGGGCATCACTCATCCCTATCACGACGAAGCGAAGTTCCAGGATCATGCAGATCTGAAACGCGGGTCGCGATTTGAAACGCAACCTCATCACGGAGTTTGAAAAGCCTGCTCCGGCGGACGGGGCACTTCATGGCGCTGGTCGGACCCGGAGGTGACGATCAGCTTACCTTCTTCAGCTGAGGAGCAAGCTCGACAGCGTGGGGAACGGAAACCATGTTGGCAGCGGCTTCTGCCTTCATCGCCGCTGTGACCAGAAAGGCCAAGGCAAACCCACCCAGCAGCGCTGGGATGATGTAAACGTTCCCTACGTTGAAGCCCAGAGACCAATGGCCAAACACGGTGGAACCCAGCCACGCCCCAATCCAGCCTGCAATCCATTTGACCATAAAGCCGTCAAATCGGCCGAGCATCCGGTAACGTACGACCCACGTGAAGAACAAAAGCGGCGATAAGACTCACAATCAACAAAGCCAGGAAGGCCCAAAACTCATTCCGATCATGATTTATCCTCCGGTCGGAATTGGACCAGTACCGCGAGTTAATGAGATGCAATTCTATTCTGAAGTCGTCTAGTGCTAGATTAATATATCGGTATACGATATATCGTAGAGACGAAGGAACTGGCGCCTCTCAATTGCACCTGACAGCGTTCCCCAGATCGAGACATTCCCGAGTCCAGCCTCATCCGCGAGTTTGAAAAACGCGTTCAGTATGATAACGTACGCTATTTTTCGCACATTTGAGCAGGAACAGGTCTGGTTGGTACAACAAAGGGCCTGAGTAAGGCCCGAGAGGAGAGGCGATGGAGCCCACCAACCAGGGAGAAGCACCGCAAGAAG
>Ga0335085_10006043_pt1 | contig 19243 bp, 13 predicted proteins | sample Lox_Sample_45_FD_206712 | JGI IMG/M metagenome (GOLD analysis project Ga0335085, IMG submission 206712) | Soil microbial communities from Loxahatchee National Wildlife Refuge, Florida, United States - Lox_Sample_4.5 | ecosystem: Environmental > Terrestrial > Soil > Wetlands | place: USA...
CAGGCAATTGCGGATTCAAGCTGACTGGTGGCGCCGGCGGTTTGTTCAAGATGGCGTCGAATACCGCCGCGGAAGTGACTCCGGCAAAGGGCTGGGCGCCGGTGGCCATTTCGTAGAGCACGACGCCGAAGGAAAACAGATCGGTGCGCGCATCGAGTGGCTTGCCGAGGGCCTGCTCGGGCGACATGTAGGCGACGGTGCCGACGGCGGTGCCGGGCTTGGTGAGGTCGCCTCCGGTGGAGGCATCCACAGACATGGTGAGGGGCGAGTCGGGCGCGCCGGTTTGCTTGGCGAGGCCGAAGTCAAGAATCTTGGCGTGGCCACGCGCGGTCACGAAGATGTTCGCGGGCTTGATATCGCGATGGATGATTCCCTTCGCATGCGCGGCTTCAAGCGCGTCGGCAACTTCCACGCCGAGATCCAGGATTTGATCGAGCGGCAGGGGACGGCCGGCAATGAGGTGTTTGAGCGTCTGGCCTTCGAGGAACTGCATGCCGATGAAGCGCCGGCCGCCGTCCTGGCCAATGTCGTAAATCGTGCAGATATTCGGATGGTCGAGCGCGGAAGCGGCGCGGGCTTCGCGCTCGAAGCGCTCGAGGGCTTGCGCGTCGTGCGCCAATTCATCCGGAAGAAATTTGAGTGCGACCTGGCGGCCGAGGCGGATGTCTTCGGCGCGATAGACAACGCCCATGCCTCCGCCTCCCAGCTTTTCGAGGATGCGGTAGTGCGAAACGTCTTTCCCTACAAGTGATTTCGAGTCGGGCACTGCGCGGCATGTTAAGCCGCACTCTGAGTTGCGTCAATGAACGAGCGCCGGGCTAGTGACTGGTGGCCCCACTGCTGTTGCTGACGATGAGGCTGGAGACGTTGACGGGCTCGAAGTCGGCCAGGGTGAGGCTCCGCAGGCACATCAGATCGTTATCGTTCCAGCGTGCGTCCGGCGTGCCGATGAGGCCGCCACTGTCGCCATTGTCGGCGAGGATGATGCCGTAATTGCGGAAGCCGGTGATGAGGATGGCCGACTGCGGGCTGGTCATGGCACAGGAGGGAGTGGCCACGGAGGCTTTGAGCCGGTAGATTTCACCGGCGGGCCCCGAAAAACTGCAACTTGCGGGAGGGGCGGATTGTGAAATTTGCGATTCGGTTGGAATCGCGCCGCCTCCTGTTGCGGTGCAGCTTCCCACGCCCGCTGTTTCCGTTGCGGGCCATACCCAGTAGTTCAGCATGTGGTTGAGGGTGAAACGGACGGGATGTTGAACGGCGCCATTGGGCGCGGTGGCAGTGCCGGTGCCGATCACCTCGTCAGCGTTGGCGAGCAGGGGGGCTACGGGAAGTCCGGCGGCGTCGGATGTTCCATTTCCCTGCGGCGTCAGAGCATTCGAAGTCGCGTCGGGCCAAAGCGCATTCGAGGAGTCGGTCCAGGGACCGCCCTCGTAGATTCCCTGCCACATCTCGTAGAGAGCGGGTTTGCTGCTGCCGCCCGCCTTGAGATAAACGAGCACGTGCCGGTCTCCCGTCGAGTAGCTGGTGCCTTCTACCGGGGCATAGGGGGGAATGGGCCCGGAGGTGAAGTAGGACTGATACACGGTGGTGGAGACGGCGACGTCTGGCTGGTTCGAAGGCACCTGGATGGCGGGGATTCCGTTGGGGACGTTGGCATATCCGGTGCCGAAGAACGGCTTGATCGTTTCCGAAAGATAGCCGCTATAGATAGCCGCGGCGGGAGACGTGTCGACGGGCAAGCTGGTGGACGCCGCGTCCACGCGATGATGAAAAATCGAGGTGGAGGGAAAGATGGAGGCGAGAAACGCGTTATTGCCGTTGATGGCGAAGCTGATTGCCTGAGTGGCCTGCGCGTTGGCCGAGTCCGTGACCACGAATTCAGGCGTGTAGGTGCCCTGGCCGCCGATCAGAGAGCTGGTGATTTTTCCCGAGGCTGCCTCGAGCGCCATCCCTTCCGGCAGCGGGGAGAAACTCGGATCGGTGCTGACTGAAAATGTGTAGGGAGGCGAACCGCCCGTGGCGGCCAGTGTGCAGCCGGCGTAGGCAGCGCCCTGTGTTCCGCCCGGACACGAACTGGTGACGAGCGCGAGCGGACCGCCACCGCCGGAAGAAGTGACTGTGACGACCGCAGTGGCGGTGACGCTGCCGGCGGAATTGGTGGCGGTGAGTGTGTAGGTAGTGGTCGCCGCCGGGCTGACGTTCGTTGAGCCGCTGGCGGATGTGGAGGTGAATGTTCCCGGCGTGACGGCGACGCTCGTGGCTCCGGAAACCGACCAGCTCAAAGCGCTGCTTGAGCCCGAGACTATGCTCGCGGGATTCGCGGCAAAGGAGCCGATGTGCGGCGCGGAGTTTTGCTGTCCGGGCATGGTCTGGGAAGTCGCAGAGCCGGCGCAGGCTGCGAGGGCGGCGCAGCAAACGTTTGCACAGACCAGCGCGAAAGCCGCAAGCCACGAAGATGCACCTGCGGGGGAACCGAGTCTCCTGCCGCGAGATGGAGTCGGCGAGCGCATTGCGCCTCCCTATGTCCTGGTTGCTCCAGTCTAGGAGCGGCGGGGCGCGCTCGACTACTGGCCGCCGGTACAGCGTGTAACTGCTGGCCGGCGATTGGTACCGAATGCCGGGGCGTAGTCAGCTGCTCATTAGCTGTTCAGGGCCGCGTTCAGTGTGATCTCAGCTTTCAGCAGGCGCGAGATGGGACAGTTTGCTTTCGCATCCGCGGCGACTTTCTGGAATTGGTCGTTGGTGGCACCGGGGACACGCGCGGTGACTTCGAGATGGATTTTCGTAACCGTCCAGCTTTTCTCGACGAGCTCGAGGGTGAGTGCGGCGGAAGTGGCCAGGCTTTCCGGCACCAATCCGGCGCCCGAGAGCTGCGCGGAGAGAGCCATGGTAAAGCAGCCGGCATGCGCTGCAGCGATGAGTTCTTCGGGATTCGTGCCCGTCCCGGTCTCGAAGCGGCTGCGGAACGAGTAGGGCGTTTGCGCGAGCACTCCGCTTTCTGTTGTTACCGTGCCCTTCCCTTCCTTTAATGTGCCATTCCAAACGGCCGATGCTTTGCGAATCATGAGCTTCTCCTTTTTCCGTATGGGAATGCAGGGCTTTGATTCCGGGAACCCCATTCCGGATACTCCCGGGCGATTGATTCTTGACACCCGGTGCGCGCCAGCCTACAGTGGCACTTTAGGCGGGATGCCGGTGCACAAGAAAGAGACGATGTACACGCGCTACTACGTCTTTCCCTACCGCTTCTCCTATAGCTACGGAGAAGCGGACAGGCTGGCGGCTGTGCGCGGTTGATGTGAATGAAGTAGCCGAGTAAAGCCGAGATTTCCAGACTGGCCGCGAACTCCAAGGTTCGCGGCCTTTTTCATTTTCGGAAAGTTGTACGGAGGACGTCATGGTTGCGGCAATTGAACGATGGCGGGACGAAATCGACGCGATTGACGCGGAGCTGTTGCACCTGCTGAACCGGCGGGCGGGAGCGGCGATGGAGGTGGGCCGGCGGAAGCGAGGGGCGGGGCTGCCGATGCGCGACGCCAAACGCGAGCGGGAAATCCTGGCGCGCGTTCGTGCGAACACTCGCGGACCGCTGGGTCCCGCGGCGATCGAGCGGCTCTTTCGGGCGATCCTGGCGGAGTCCAGGCGGGCCGCGCATCGCACGCTGCGCCGGAAAACGGCTGAACGCGCCGCCACACGGAGGGTATGCGCATGAGCGCCGAGCCGATTCGCGTGGCGTATCAGGGCGAGCCGGGAGCCTTCAGCGAGGAGGCGGCAGCTCACCTGCTCCACCACGAGACAGTTGTCTTGCCGTGTACGACGTTCGACGCCGCGTTCGCGGCCGTGATGGAGGGAGCAGCGGATGCCCTTGTCGTCCCGATCGAGAACTCGCTGGCCGGATCCGTTCTGCGGGTGTACGACCTGCTGCTGGAAAGCGGGCTCACGATCGCGGCGGAGGCGGTGCTGCCGATCGAGCTGCACCTGATCGGATGCCTGGGATCGCGGCTGGCCGATATTCGCTCCGTGGAGTCCCATCCCATGGCGCTCGCGCAATGCGAGCGGCTGTTCGCGGAACATCGCGACTGGGCTCGTGTGGCTGCGGAAGATACGGCGGGGAGCGTGCGCCGCGTGGTGGAGAGCCAGGACCGGACCCGAGCCGCCATCGCGGGGACGCACGCCGCGGCGCACTACGGCGGGGCGATTCTGCTCCGCGATGTGCAGGACGACCCCGGCAACTACACGCGGTTCCTGCTGCTCACCCAGCCGCAGGACGAGCCCGCGCGAGGAGACAAGGCGACTCTCGCATTGCAGCTCGCGCACGTTCCGGGGGCTCTGCTAACCGCGCTGGAGCCCTTCGCGCGCCGGAAACTGAATCTGCTGAAAATCGAAAGCCGGCCGGTCCGCGGCCGCCCGTGGGAGTATCAGTTCTTCCTCGATGTGGAAGTGCTGCCGAGCTCGAGCCTGGAAGAGGCGCTCGAGGAAATCCTGCGAACGGCGCAGTCGCTGCGCGTGCTGGGCCGATATGCGTCGGCGCGGCCGGCAATGAAGAGATCACAGGCAGCATCGGGGAGGCTGTAATGAGCTCGCGCGAGTTACTTGGTGAATCCACGGCAGACCCGCATCTCCCCGAAAGGAGGCGCTCGCGCCGTGCGACCCACTCGTCTGCCGCGGCCGCGGCGTTGGAGGTGAAGCAGGAGCCACCGTTCCGCATGGCCAGCCGGGAATTGCACCCGGAGAGCTCCGTGGTGTGTGCAGGCGGGGTGGAGATCGGCGCGGGCCGGCTGGTGGTGATGGCGGGACCGTGCTCGGTGGAATCGCGGCAGCAAATCCGCGCTACGGCACGGAGGGTGAAGGCGGCTGGAGCGGACATGCTCCGCGGCGGGGCGTACAAACCGCGGACGTCGCCTTACGACTTTCAGGGGCTGGGACGGAAGGCGCTCGGCTGGCTGGCGGAGGCGGGACGCGAATCGGGGCTGCCGGTGGTGACGGAGGTGCTGAGTCCAGAGGACGTGGACCTGGTTGCCGAGTACGCAGACCTGCTGCAGGTGGGCGCGCGGAACATGCAGAACTACGCTCTGCTGCGGCGGCTGGCTTCCGGCTCGAAGCCCGTGCTGCTGAAGCGTGGCCCCTCGGCCACCATACGGGAGTGGCTGCTGGCGGCGGAGTATCTCCTTTCGGGCGGGAATGCGCGGGTGGTGCTGTGCGAGCGGGGCATTCGTACGTTTGAGACCGCCACGAGGAATACGCTGGATTTGGCGGGCGTCGCTCTGGCGAAGCAGTTGACGCATCTTCCGGTGATCGTGGATCCTTCGCACGCGACCGGGAAACGCGCTCTGGTGGTGCCGGCGTCTAGGGCCGCGGCCGCAGTGGGGGCGGACGGTCTGTTGATCGAGGTGCATCCTTGTCCGGGCAGGGCGCTATCGGACGGGGAACAATCGCTGAATCCGGACGAGTTCGAGGAGTTAATGGTGACCCTGCGTTCCCTCGCTTTTTGCGCTGGAGTGTGATTCCCACCCTCCCACTCCTACATCGGTAGTCTCCTGTCGCTGATTGGCGCACCGCGACGCACAATACGCATTGCCGCGTTTCGGAGGGGTGGGGCATACTTAGGGGCGACGGTTGGGGGGGGCGTGCGGTTCCCGCACGCAGGGGAATCCCGAAGCGACGATGGCCGGGCCGGATGAACCTCCGGCGAGCGACTGGGCATCACAATGTCAGGAACTCACGTGGGGAAAAAGGACACGGTACGTGGCCGCTGGCTGGCGGTGCGCCGCACCACGCACGAACTGTGGCTGATCGGGAAGGCACTCGCCTCGACCAGGCACGTGGTGCAGGCGCACATCATTCCGATCCGGCGCTGCAATCTGGACTGCGCGTACTGCAACGAATACGACGATGTGTCGGCGCCGGTGCCGCTGGAGCAGATGATCCAGCGTATTGACAAGCTGGCGGAGCTGGGCACCTCGCTCATCACGATTAGCGGCGGCGAGCCGCTGCTGCATCCCGAACTGGATGAAATCATCCGGCGCATCAAACACCACGGACGCATCGCAGGGATGATCACGAACGGATATCTGCTCGTGCCGGAGAGGATCGAACGGCTGAACCGCGCGGGGCTGGACCATCTGCAGATCAGCATCGACAACGTGAAGCCGGATGAGGTGTCGAAGAAGAGCCTGAAGGTGCTGGACCAGAAACTGCGGCTGCTCGCGGAACATGCCGAGTTCCACGTGAACATCAACAGCGTGCTGGGGAGCGGCGTGAACAATCCGGAGGACGCGCTGGTGGTCGCGGAACGGGCTCGCGAGTTGGGCTTTACCAGCACGGTGGGAATCATTCACGACGGATCGGGGCAGTTGCGGGCGCTGGGGCCGGTGGAGCAGGGAGTGTTCGAGCGGATCATGGCCATGAGCAAGGGCTCCTACTCCCGCTTCAACCATTTCCAGCGGAACCTGGCGGAAGGCAAACCGAACGAGTGGCGATGCCGGGCCGGCGGCCGCTACCTCTATATCTGCGAAGATGGCCTGGTGCACTACTGTTCGCAGCAGCGCGGGTGGCCGGGCGTGCCGCTGGAAAGATATTCGAAGGTGGACGTAGAGCGGGAATTCAACACGAGGAAGCCTTGCACGGCGCACTGCACGGTGTCCTGCGTGCAGCAAACTTCCTATATCGACCACTGGCGCAACCCACAGGAGCTCGATCCACTGCCCGTTCCGGGACACGGCCAGTTGCGCGACCTGCACGTCGCCGAACCGCTGGTACAGATCGAGACTGATTCGGGCGACTGAGCCCGTCCCACCCATGGCCCAGTGGCGCAGCTTCGTGATTGCGGGACTCGTCTCTTCCTGCCTTTTGCTGTTGCCTCACGCCGTGCGCGGACAATCGCCTCCCGCCGCAGCACCGGAAACAGACACGGAGGCACCGGCTTACAACGGGGAATGGTGGCTGACGCTGGGCGGATGGGAGCAGTACGGAGTGGTTTCCGGCTACGAAGACTGTTATGGAAGCGAGTACCGTGGCAGCGTGCCGTTCCCTAAAGAGGTGCAGGTCTATGTGGACGAGCTGAATCAATATTTTCTGGCCGATGCCGCGCGGCGAAAGCGGACGGTGAGCGAAGCGCTGGACGCTCTGCGCGGCGCGGCGGAAGACAAATCCATTCCGCGTCCGGACGAACCGGCGGGAGCGGCGCACGGCGGATTCGACGGGAAATTCTGGTTTGACGCGGACCCCGCAGCGGAGCTGGGATTCGTGGAAGGTTACCTGGCCTGCCACACGGCGAAGGTGAAGGACGCGGACGGAAAATTCTCCAAGGCGCCCGCCGAATACGTGGACCTGATCAACAAGGCCTACAACATCACGGACGACACGGACGACGTTGACGATGACAAGGCTCCGCTGAAAATCGCCGACGTGCTGCACACGCTGAAAGACGAGGCGGCCGCGGCGTCGAAGCCCGGAGCCTAGAGTGCGCCCGCCGGTGTGTCCGGCAGCACAGATGCGGCGGCCAAGATTGACGCTCCGGTGAGGTGGGCGTACATTGCGTGAGCAGAACGGAAATCGGTCGGAACCAGCCGTCTGGTCACGCCCGTAGCGACCCGGCCCAGTCCGCGTGCCTCCCGAGGCAGGCAGCGCCCGGGAGAATCGCCGGACGATCCCGGCCACGCCGGTTCCAGTTCTCGCCGCCGTTTCCCGGGGAGCGATGGCGCCGCAAAAAGCAGGACGTTACGAATTACTCGAAGAGGTGGGGCGCGGCGCGATGGGTGTGGTTTATCGCTCGCGCGACCCCCTGATCGGACGCACGGTCGCGATCAAGACGCTCCGGCTGGACGACGTAAAGCAGGGCAAGGACGATCCGGAAGTCCTCGAACGATTCCAGAATGAAATCCGGGCAGCGGGCAGGCTGACCCATCCCAACATCGTGGTAATCCATGATGCGGGTGTGGACGCCGAGGGCGGCCTCTTCTACATCACGATGGAATTCGTGCAGGGGCGCAGCTTGGCACGGATGATCGAAGAAAAGCAGGCGTTTCCCGTGCCCCGAGTTCTGCGGATCATGGAACAGGCCTGCCGTGCACTCGACTACGCGCACCGCAGCCACATCGTCCATCGCGACATCAAGCCTGCGAACCTACTCATGGGCGAGCTGGACACGGTGAAGCTGACCGATTTCGGCACCGCGAAAATCCTGGAGCGGGGCGGGACGCAAAGCGGCCAGATTGTTGGTACGCCGAGCTACATGGCGCCGGAGCAGGTGAAGGGACGGCCAGTGGACGGACGCGCGGACGTGTTTGCACTCGCGGTTATTCTTTACGAGCTGCTGACCGGCGAGCGGCCCTTCCCCGGCAAGAACGTCACCACGGTGATTTACAAAATCGTCCACGAGGAGCCGCTCGCGCCGATCCAGCTCGACTCGTCGATTCATCCGGGACTGAACGCGGTGATCCTCCGGGGGCTATCGAAGGATCCCGCAGACCGCTACGCGAGCTGCGGCGACTTCCTGAACGCTCTGCGGACGTACCGGGAGTCACCGGCATCGACGGCGCAGACGGTTATCCGCCGGGTATCCGTGCTGCCGCAGACGCGGCCGATGATTGCCGGACAAACTGTTCCCGCACCGCGGGAGCCCGGCGCGCAGCCGGAATCGCCCTCGCAATTTTCGACGGCATCACCATCCGTCATGCCCTCCTCAACTCAATCGACGGCGAAGTCGGCAGTGCCGGCTCCGGAGCCGCCGCGAGCAGAGCCGAAGCCGGCGGTTCCTCCGCCTGCCACCGCGCCGCCAGCCCCGGCGATTCCGCGCATTGTGATTCCGGAACCGCCGAAACGGCAGAGCCGCGCGGGGCTGTGGGTATTGCTGCTGGTTCTGGTGGCGGCGGGCGGGGCCGCGGCCTATCTCTATCCGGACCGGATTCAGGATGCCTGGCATCGCGCCGAGAGCGCCGCCGGAATGTCCGCACCGGCTTCCACAGCCGCTCCAATGGCAAGCGCACGACGCGCGGATGCCAGTGGAAAAATTCCAGCAGTGGCCACGTCCACGGCCAGTCCAGCGCCCGCTCTAGACTCCGCGAAACCTGCCGTCCCAGCGAACGGCACAAACCCGAGCGCAGCCGCGCCTCAGCCGGCGGAGACCCCCGCGGCGCCGGAGTCGGTGCACGCCGCGTCGGGCCGAGCGACGAAAACGTGGGCAACAGCGGGAAAAGGGGCTTTAGACGTGCTGACGGACTCGCCGGGAGCGGCCGTGTCGCTGACGGATTCCTCGGGGCAGGCCATCGGCGACTGCCGCACGCCCTGCCGGTTCGGCGACCTCTCTCCCGGCAAGTATTCGGTGGCGGTCAAGATTCCCGGATATCCGACGACGTCGCGCAAAGTGGCCGTGCGCGAGGGACGCATCGTCGAGGAGCGCCTGCACGAGGCGCGGGGCAAGAACGCGGCAATGGGCACTCTCGAAGTACTTTCCGTTCCGGTGGGCGCGGACATCCTGATCAACGGAGAGAGCACGGGACGGCACACGCCGTCTACGATAGAATTGCCTGCAGGGAACTATAACGTCACGTTGTATTTGAAAGGCTACGCGCCGTTTCAGCAATCCGTCACCATACAGCAAAGCCGGACGGCGCAGCTTCAAGCGATGCTGGCGCATCGCTAGCCTGGGGCCGGATCGAATGAGCCGGCCGGAGCGCGTCGCGCCACCGCAAAATCGGCGGGGCGAGGACGCTTCCGAAACATCGTCGAGGAGGATTTTCATGATCAGGAGCAAGGCGCGCTTCGGAGTTGCGGCTCTGGGGCTGGGATTGCTGCTCGGCGCCACGCCGCCGGCCCGCGCCCAGGAACGGCCCACGCTCGAGCCGGTTCCCAAGTTTAAGGATCCGAACCTGCAGCAGTACTTGGTATCGCAGATGAACTCCATCCAGGAAAAACTGGACCGGCTTTCGTCTCGGTTGGACGCACTGGAAGGCCAGCTGGCGAAAGTAAAGGAGCAGCAGCAGGCGCTGGCGACTGATTTCCATGCCAACCAGGAACTGGCCAAGGCCACCGACACTTCGGTGACTTCGCTGCGAGTCTCGAACCAGGAGGATTTGCTGAGCCTGAAGACGGACGTGGCGCGGATCCGGCGTGACGTGAGCGACCTGGGCGACCAGGTGCGCAAGACCGCTGCACCTCCCCCGGCGCCCGCCGCACCCGCCGCGCCTGCTCCGCCGAAGATCGAGGGCTACATCACTCAGGTGGCTCCAAACACCATTTCGATCAATTTGGGGACAGCCGCGGGGGTGGAGGTGGGGATGAAATTCGGCGTCTATCGCGCAGCCGATCCGCAGACGCGCATCGGAACGATCGAAGTCACCGAGGTAGTGGACGCCAACAATGCGCGTGCGAAAATTGTGGCAAGCAATCCCAACACCAAGTTCCAGTTTTCTGATATTGTCCGTCCGTATTGATCAGGGCCCATGCCTCGGCTGGTCATTGAGCGACCCGGTCAGGAGCAGCAGGTATTCGAGCTGCCGCAGGACCGGCCTGTCTATGTAGGCCGCGCCGAATCGAACGACCTTGTCCTCCGCGAAACCAGCGTTTCCCGCCGCCACGCGATGCTCAGCCCTTCCCTCGAAGGCAGCTGGATGGTGCGCGACCTGGGCAGCGCAAACGGCATCTTCCTGAACGGCAAGAACGTGAAGGAAACGCAGCTGAAAGATGGCGATGTGCTGAACATCGGCGAGTACAGCCTGCGGTACGAATCCATGGAGTCGCAGATCCTGCTGACGCAGGCGGCGGCAAAGCTGCCTCCCCGGCTGACCATGGTGATGAGCCTCAAGGATGTGCAGGCCGCGCTGAACCTGGGCAAAGATCCCTCCGTCGCGCCTGCGCCGGCATCGGCGCCCGCGGCGGCTGTCCCGCGCGCTCCCGCCGCGACTCCGGCGGCGGAACGTAGCCAGCTCGAATCGCGCATGAAGGCGCTGGAGCACGAAAACCGGCTGTTCGAGCTCCTCTATCAGGTGAGCCGCGCTCTTGGTGACCTGCAAACCGTAGAGGAAGTCATCAATAGCGTGCTGGAGCTGGTGCTGAAGATCGAGGGAGTGGAGCGCGGCTACGCGATGCTGGCGGACGACAAGGGCGGTTTCCAGCCCGCCGTTATTCGCTACCGCAAGGAACTGGGCAAAGATACCGGCCGCCTCCCGCAGATGATTCTCTCGCAGGCGATCATCAAACAGGTTACGCAGGGAGGCGTGCCGCTCCTGGTCCAGGACGTGCGGATGGATCCGAAGCTGGGCAGCAGCAAGAGCATCGCGCTCAGCGGAATGCAGTCCGCCATGTGCGCCCCGCTGAAAGGCGGCGACAAGCTCTACGGCCTGCTCTACGTCGACAACCTGGTAAAGCGCGGCATGTTCTCGCAGGAAGACCTGAACATTTTCAGCGTGATCGCCACGCAGGCGGGACTGGCCGTGGACCGCGTCCGCGGGCGCGAGGAAATGGCCAAACAGACCCAGCAACGCAGCGCCCTGGAGCGGTTTCTTTCCCCCGGCGTGGCGCAGAAAATCGCTGCAGAGGCAGCGGACATCCAGCTGCGCGGCGAAACGCAGAACCTCACCGTGCTGTTCGCCGACATCCGCGGGTTCACCTCCATGGCCGAGAAGATGTCACCGGAAGAAACCGTGGAAATCCTCAACGATTTCTTCAACGCCATGAGCGACAAGATTTTTTCCCACGAGGGAACGCTCGACAAATTCCTCGGCGACGGGTTGATGTGCCTGTTCGGCGCGCCGCTCTCGAAAGGGACCGACGCGCTGAATGCCGTACGCACGGCGGTGGAGATGCAGCAGGCGCTCCAGGATATCAACAAAGATCTGGGCCGCCCGCTGCACATGGGAATCGGGATCAACACGGGACGCGCCGTGGTGGGCTACATCGGCGCCACCCGGCGCATGGACTACACCGCGATCGGGGACGTCGTGAACGTCGCATCACGCCTCTGCGCCACCGCCGCCCCGGACCAAATTCTTGTCTCCGCGACCACGCAAGCGGAATTCGGCGGCGAACTGCCGACCCGCAAGCTCGACCCGGTAAAGGTGAAGGGAAAGACCGAGCCCATTCAGGTGTTCGAAGTGCCGTGGCAGGAAGTGCGGGTCCCCACAAAGCAGTAGCGTCAGCGAAACCCGGCTGGGATGCCGGGCAATTCCGCTCAGTCCCAACCTTGTCACTTTTTCACACCGTAGCTTCTCACCACTCTTGGGCAAGCCTTTGGGGCATGCTCCGAAATCATTGAAAATAGTACAGCTAGCGAAATGGCATGACGGCAGTGAGCGTGCTCCTGAAAGGGAGGATTCGGGGTTACGGGTGTACCTTCCCAGCGGTGTAGGGCATACTTTCGGACGGAAAGGAGGCAGGGCGCGGTAATACGGGGCTCCCCAGCCATGGCTCTCAAAGCGCATTCCACGCCGCCGCCCTCCGAACCCGCCGCTCGCTCCTCGCGTGGGGCTGTGGCGGCAGAATCCGCCGCCGGCCGCTTTTTCTCCTCGCTGCAACTGCTGGCGCGCACGCGCCGCATGTACCAGAAGGATCACCCGAAAGTGGAAGAGAGCCTGTTCGCTGCGGAGCGAAGCCTTCGCGACGCCCTTGGCCCGGCTGCGCCGGTGGCGGTGCGGCTGGAGGGCGGCTCCGTGTATTTCCGCGGGCGAGCGCTGGAAGATCCTCGCGGGGAATTGAAGACGTTTGCGGAGGAACTGGCGCGGCGCGGCATCTCCGCGCTCACGTTCCGTCCGGAAACGCACACGGGAGAACTGATCGCGTTTCTGGAGCTGGTGGATGGCGCGCCGGCGGCGGGCACAACCCTGCCGCCCTGGAAGGACCGGCTCGCGCAGCGAAGCATTACCGGAATCCGCGTGAACGAACCGGTGGCGGACGCGCGGCCGGACCCGCTGCTGCCGCAGATGCTGGCCACAATGCTGGAACATCGCGGACAAATCTCCGCCATGGAGCCCGCTGCGGAAATCTCGCCGGAGGCGCGCATTTTCTCCGCGCTGCAATTGCTCGGCGGACTGGCGGGAACGCTGCCTGGGGGACTGGCGAGTTCGCCGGAATCGGCTCGGCAGGCCGCACGGGCGATGGAGAGTGCGCTGGCGGCCGCGAATCGCAGCGCCGTGCTGCTGCTGGCGGGAGAGATGAATCGCTGCCCCCCGCGCGGCGGAGAAACGCTGGACACATACTTCGCCCGTCTGGCAGAGGAAGTAGCCCTCTCGCATGCCACCGAACAGTTCCGCGCGGGGAAGTTGCGCCCCGCGGACGTTCGCCGGTTGGCCCGGGGAATCGGAATGCAGGTGGTGGAGCTGGACAACCCGCACCCGCTGGTGCTGGCGCCGCTGGCGCGCTGGGCGGAAGATACCGGCGCCGCGGAATTCGAAGCGCAATTCTGGTCCGCGCTGACGCCGGAAGAGATTTCGAAGCTGCTTCGCTCGCCGATTGCGTGGTCCGTCCCGCCGGCGATCCTGCGCGAAGTGTTAGTCCGGGCCACGACCACGGCGGGGTTGCGCGAAGCACGGGCCGCGTTGCTCGCTTTCAGTAAAGGCCTGGAAGCGCGCGAAGGAGATGTGCGGCAGACGACCATCGCCGGGTTGGCGGACCTGGAAGATACGTTGGTGCACTACTGGCCCGAGCAATTGCCCGAGGAGTTCAGCCAGCGCGTGCTGAAGGCACTGGTGGCCGAGCGCAACGCCGCGATTGCCGCCCTGCTGGTGGGCGTGGTGGAACAGATGGCCGACGCTGCGCTTCAGAAGGGACGTTACGCCGAGTTCGAAAGCGTGCTCAAAGCGCTGGATGCTGCGCCTCGCGGCGTCGAACACCTGGCGCTGCTGGAACGCCGGCTGTGCGAGGGCGAACGGTGGGAGCTGCTGATCTCGGGCGCGTTGGCGCACCGGCCCCTGGACCCGGCATTGGTTCGGCTGCTGGCGCGCAAACCGGAGCCGCTCGTGGACGGGCTGACCACCATCCTGGCTTCCGGAACCGGCGAGGCTGAAACCTCCCTGCTGAACGTGCTGCCTCCCATGGTTCGGTTGATCAAGGCTCTCGGCGACCCGGTGATTCATGTGTTGTCGGGCCGCGTGTACGAGAAGCGCCTGGGGCGCGCGACCGCGGCGGTGAAATTGCTCGCTGCGGTGCGGCCGCAATGCCTGGTGGAACATCTGGCGGAGGCCCTGCCGGGCTGGGATTGGAGCGTGCAGGACCTGGCGATTTCCGAACTGGCGCGGCAGCGTGTGAACGGATTGCCGGATGCCTTGCTGGCCGTGCTGCCGCGCGCGCATTTGTATGTCGTTCCGATGATCCTCGACCTGCTGGGGCTCGAAGGAGATCCGGTGGCGGTGCCCGTGCTGCTGGAAATCGCCGCGGGAGAAAACGAGCGGTTGCGCGACGTGTTTATCCGGATCAAGGCCATGGAAGCGCTCGGGCGGCTGCGGGCGCCGGAAGCCGCTCCGCTCCTGCGCTCCATCCTGCGCACACGCAACGGACTGCTGCATGCCGAACCGGCTGGCCTGCGCACCGCCGCGGAAGAAGCGCTGGAGGCCATCGAGGGACGCATGCCTCGCTCGCGGCTGCAGGAGCAGCTCGAAGCCGCGGCGATGTCGGCAGGCGCTGCGCGGCCCCGGCGCTATCCCCGCTTCCCGCTGGATTCCCCGCTGAGCGGCCGGATTGAAGGGAAGCGGCCCATGTCAGTTCAGGTTCGCACCATCAGCCTTGGTGGGGCCTGTTTTGCGTCCAGCAAGCAGTTGCAGGTCGGTGACTCGTTTCCGATGGAGATCAAAACGGGTCTTCGCAGCATCAGCGCGATGGCCGTGGTCCGCAATGTGCTCCCCAACGGCACCGGCGTGGAGTTCGTCCACATGGGGCAGGAAGACCGCGAGAAACTCCGCCGCCTCCTCCGCACCCTGCACGAAGACTAGGCCGCAGGTCAGACTACGGCTGAATTCCCCCGTCTCTATTGCCTCCTGCAAGCCTTTATTCCACAAATTCGTTGAATTGGCTGCGGCGATAGAGTATCAACATTTACGCTTCGCCTAGGACTGGGGCGTATGGGGTTCGGTCATTTCCAGGAAGGTTCAAGTATCTCGTCGAGGGGATAGGACTGCGTGCGCCATGAATCTCTGCCTCGGCGAATCCGGGTCCACGGCATCCCAAGGAGAAAAAAGATGAAGCTGCTAACTCGTTTCGGGCTGGCGGGAGTTGCGCTGGTGTGTGCCCTGATGGCGGCCCGCGTGGTGATGGCGCAAGTGAACACCGTGGACCTGGCGGGAACCATCACCGATCCGAACAACGCGGTGGTGGCGGAAGCCAAGGTGACCTTGCGGAATCTGGCCACCAACGCCGCGCGCACGGTTACGAGCGGAACTGACGGCCGCTACGTGTTCGTAGGCATGGCGCCGGGGCGCTATGAGCTGAGCGTGGAGAAGTCCGGCTTCGCGCGAGCGGTCAACCCCGAGGTGATCCTGGAAATCGGACGTTCCCCGGAAGTGAACATGCATCTCAAAGTGCAGGCGGGAACCGAGGAAGTGACCGTAAGCGCCCAGGCGGAGATCGTGGAGACCCAGCGCACCTCGGTGAGCGAGACGGTGGGAACGCGGCAGATCGAAAATCTTCCGATCAACGGGCGCAATTACGTGAATTTCACGCTGCTCAATTCGCAGTCCAACCGCGACAGCGCGCCTTCCATCGGCGCAGCGCCGACCAGCGGGCTCAACTTCGGCGGGCAGCGCGCGCGCTCCAACGAAGTTTCGGTGGACGGCGCAGACGCGGTCGACAACTCCACGAACGGCATCCGCTCCACCGTCTCGCAGGAGGACGTGCAGGAATTCCAGCTCATCATTTCGAACTACATGCCGGAATTCGGCCGCGCCACGGGCGGCGTGATCAATATCGTCACCAAGAGCGGCTCGAACAGTTTTCACGGCGATGTTTTCGGCTTCTTGCGCGCCTCGGATCTCCAGGCGCGCAATCCGTTTTCCTTCGAGGTGAATCCCGCCACGGGACAGGAGCGGCCGGTGAAACAGTCGTACACGCGCGCTCAGTACGGCACGGCGTTCGGCGGCCCCATCCAGAAGGACAAGACTTTCTACTTTTTCTCGTTTGAAGGCACGCGCAGGCACGAGACCGGCTTTACCGACATCGGCGTGAACAATTTTGACGGCGCCGATCCGTTCACCGGGCTGACCCCGTCGCAGGCCGCCGCGCTCGCCAGTTTCCCCGTGCCGGTTCAGCAGGCGTACTCGGCTCTGGCGGCTTCGGCGGGCAGCGTGGCGCGCTCGGGCGTGGACCCCGGCATCATTGCGAGCCTGCTGACCATGTCCGCTGTGCCGCCGGGCCAGCGGTTCTCCCTGCCGGTGCCCTGCCCCGCGAATACGCTGACGCCGATTCCGTGCGGAGCCACGGGACTGGGCTTCGCGCCGCTCCCAGCGTCGTTCGTCGCGCTCGACAGCCTGATCGGAAACTATCCCATCTTCGAGGGCACCAGCCTCTATTCCGCCAGAATCGACCACATCTGGAACGCGAACAACCAGACGTTCGTGCGGGGAAGCGTTTCGCCCTCGCTGGTGACGGGCATTCAGGTGAACGCACAGAACCAGAACTTCGGACAGAACGCGGACTCGCGCACCTCGCTGCAGCAGTACCGGGACTGGAGCATCGTGGCGCAGCACAACACCAGCTTCTCGAGCAACCTGCTGAACGAATTCCGCTTCCAGGCGGCGCGGCGCGGGCTGCATTACGGTTACTCGGACTGCTCCGCGGCGCTGTGCCCCACCGTCGGGGGACTTGCCGACGGCCCGGAAGCGGGCGTGAACATCACCGGGTTCGCCTTCTTCGGCCGCGAGCCGTTTTCCACAGTGGACCGCATCGAGCGCCGGTTCCAGTGGACGGATCAGATGACCTGGGTGAAGGGCAACCACACCATCAAAGGCGGAGTGGATTTCAATCTCGTCCAACTGCGATCCAGGAAGCCACAGATTTTCGAGCTCAACTTCGGCGGCGTCTACAACTTCGGGGGCGTGGGCGCGGACAGCATCGTGAGCGAACTCATCGGCGCCCCGGTGACGGGCCTGCCGCAGCTCACCGCCATCCAGGCTTACGGGCTGGGCCTTCCTCAGAACCTGATCCAGGGCACCGGCGAGTCGAATCTCTTCTTCAGCAACAAGGCGCTGGGCGTCTTCATTCAGGACAGCTGGCGCATCACTCCGCGCGTCACGCTGAACTACGGCCTGCGATATGACATCGAATACACCCCGACGTTTACGCCCTTCGGCGGGCCCGATGGCCTCAATGCGCAGGCGGAGCAGGCGCTGCATGTCGTCGAGGGCATCCCGGTGTTCGAAAGCGCGTTCCAGCCACGCGTGGGAATCGCCTGGGACCCGTGGGGCGACGGGAAAACCGTGGTTCGCGCGAGCGGCGGGATCTTCTACGATCATCCGCTCCTGGCCGTGGCGTTTGACTCCACCACCGCAGACGGCGCGCGCTCTTCGCAGCTCGTAGCCGCGGGCGGGGCGCCCTCAGCCTGCGGGATTTTTATCAGCGCGGTAGTTTCGGTGTGCGGCGGCGCGGCCGATTCGCCAACGAACCTGAACGCCGGCTCCCTGTTCCAGGGCGTCCTGAATACCACGGCACCGGCCGGATTCCCGTTCTCCATTCCCTACTTGCCCAACGAACAGCGCTTCATGGCGCTGCCGACGACTCCGGAGTCCGTATTTGTGAATCAGAACTACCTGAGCCCGGCGATTGCGCCCCTTGGTGGTTTCCCGACTCCGATCCTGCCTTTCACGCTGCCGACGGCCGGCAATTTCCAGTATGGCTACGCCACACAGGCCAACCTGACCGTTGAGCGCGAACTGGGCAACAACTTCAAGCTCAGCGTCGGCTATCAATACACCAAGGGCACGCACCTGAACCGCCCGCGAAACACCAACGTTGCGAACGCCGCGCTGCTCGATGAAAACCTGCTGAACGCGAATGCCGCGGGACTGTCGTTCGGCAGCCCGATTACCGTGACGGCTCCCACGGCCGCGATCGCGCCCACGGCTGCAACCTGCGGTGCCGCGCCGGTGCCCGGCGCCACCGGCGCGCTGGCCGCGCTGTTTGGATGTCCGGGCTCGGGCCCATTTTCACAACTCAACGGGCAATTCATCGCCACGCCCGCGGTGTTCAACTTCTTCCGGCCGTCCGGCCCGAACGCGTCGTTCGCGGCTCTGGCCGGTCCCGCCGGATACGCGGGCCTGGTGGCGGCGGCGGCAGCGGCCGGCTATCCCACAGGTTTTACGAATGGAAGTTCGCCGATCCCCACGCCCTTCAGCGATGTCCTCCAGCAGGAGTCCACGGGCAACAGCGTATACAACGGGCTGACCGTGAACCTGGAGAAGCGCTGGTCGCAGCACTTCCAGTTCCTGATGAGCTACACCTATTCGCACGCCATTGACGATTCCACGGACCTGCAGACGCTACTGGCGCCTCAGGACAACCACTTTCCGGGACTGGAGCGCAGCAATTCCACCTTTGACCAGCGGCATCGATTCGTTTTCAGCGCCGTCGCTCAGAGCCCCTACACCATGAGCGACGGGGGATGGAAGGCGTTCTTCGCGGACTGGATCGTGGCCCCCATCGTGGATGTCGGTTCCGGCCGCCCCTACACCGTCCTGACCGGCACGGACTACAACCTCGACTTCGGCTCGAATACGGACCGGCCCTCGGTGGTCCCGGCGGGCACGCCCGGCGGTGTCGTGTCGCCATACATCCACGGGGTGACGTTCGGCCTGGCCAATGTTTGTCCGACTTTTCCGGCGGCCTATCAGCCCGCGATTTTTGCCATCACTGCCACCGGCGCGGGCTGCACGGGCACGCTCGGGAGGAACACCTTCGTGCGGCCGAAGTTCGCCACCTTCGACCTGCGCATCTCGCGGAAATTCAAGGTGACCGAACACTTCTCGATCGAGGCGCTGGCGGACATGTTCAACCTGCTCAACCGCTTCAACGTGGGCGACGTGAGCCCGCTGTGCGACCCGGGGACGCCGACGGGAGTGACCGCCAGCGGCACGCCCACCTGCAACGCCGGGCAGCCGACCGCGGCGCTCGATCCGCGCACATTCCAGTTCGGGCTGAAATTGTCCTGGTAGATTTTCGGGCTCCGGTCGGCTATCCGGCCGGAGCCGCGGACTTCGCTAGAATCGCGGCCTGCGGATTAATCTTCGCCTTCGGTAGGCACTGAAATCTGTCGGGGCAGCGT
>Ga0335085_10006044_pt1 | contig 19243 bp, 19 predicted proteins | sample Lox_Sample_45_FD_206712 | JGI IMG/M metagenome (GOLD analysis project Ga0335085, IMG submission 206712) | Soil microbial communities from Loxahatchee National Wildlife Refuge, Florida, United States - Lox_Sample_4.5 | ecosystem: Environmental > Terrestrial > Soil > Wetlands | place: USA...
GCACGATGACGCGCACGTCGGAATCCGCCGCGGCGGCATCGAACGTTTGCTGCAATGCCGCCATCATCGCTTCGCTCAGCGCGTTGCGTGCCTGGGGCCGATTGAGAGTCAGGGTCAAGACAGGGCCATCGCGCGCCGTTTGCACCAGCGCAAGGGAAGCGGACGCGTTCATGGCGGCTCTTATAGGCGCTTTGGGATCGGCGTGAAACTGTGCTCGTTCCTACCCCGATGGCGGCAGCGGCAGGATCATGGACACGCGCTTGCGGTAGACGACGTAGGTGTCGCCGAAATAGGAAACCAGGTCGCGTTCCTCCAGGAAAATGCCGATGAAGATGTAGCCCGTCGTCGCCAGCGCGAACATCAGATGACCCACCGTCATCACCGGCGTCGCCCAGAACGCGATGATGAATCCCAGATAGATCGGGTGCCGCACGAAGCGATAGAACAGCGGCGTGCGGAATTCCGACGGCGGCACGGCAGCGCCGCGGAAGCGGGCATAGACCTGCTGCAAGCCGAAGAGATCGAAATGGTTGATGAGGAAAGTGCTGAGAAGCACGACTCCCCATCCAATCCAGGACAGTCCGACCAGCGCCTGGGCCGCAAGCGGCGCCGTCACCAGCCAGACGATGCCCGGGAGCGGCTGCCACGCCCAATAGATCAGGATCAGCGCCAGGCTCGAAAACAGCACATAGGTGCTGCGCTCGACCGAAGGCGGCACCAGACGCGTCCAGACGGCCTTGAACTGCGGACGCGCCATCACGCTGTGCTGGACCGCGAACACGCCGAGCACCACGAGATCGACGATCAGGCTCGGCCAGAAGGGACCGGCGACGCCGCTGTCGATGGTCTTGGGCACCGGAAGGTTTTCGACGAAGGCGATGGCGTAAAGAAACGATGCCAGAAAAATCAGATAACAGATCGCGCCATAGAGCAGCGCTGCCATTCCCGCCATTGCGGCCTCCCTGAAGAGGATGTGGTTCGACGCGCAACTTTGCGGCCGCATCTTTCCACAAAGAGCTCACAGAAAAAAAGGATTATTTGCCGAGTTCCTGTATCAAAGTCTGCGCAGCCGCCGGGTTCTTCTCCTTGGCGCCCGAGATGAAATAGGCGAAGACGTCCCTGGCGGAGGGCTTTGGGTCGAATAGAACGTGCCGCTGATCTCGATGGTGGTGAGCTTGCGGCTGGCATAGTCGAGTTCGCGCGCCTTGGGATGGCCCTTGGGGTAAAACGCGCCGCCGCGCCACGGCTCGAAGGTCCAGCCCCCGACGCCGACGCGGATCCGTCCGTTGGTCCTGCACACGGATGGCGGTATCATGATACCGTATCCAGGAAAATTGCGATTTCCCGGTATTTTTCGCACATAATTCTTGACGGAACAACGAAGTGCCGCTACACGGCGCCCCTTGTTCCGGAGAGCATCATGAAAACCTACTCGGCCAAGCCGTCCGAGATCGAGAAGAAGTGGGTCCTGATCGACGCCGAAGGGCTGGTCGTGGGCCGGCTCGCCTCGCTGATCGCGCTGCGCCTGCGCGGCAAGCACAAACCGAGCTTCACGCCGCACATGGACTGCGGCGACAACGTCATCGTGGTCAACGCGGCCAAGGTTCTTCTCACCGGCGACAAGCTGAAGAAGAAGGTCTACCACCACCACACCGGCTATATCGGCGGCATCAAGGATCGCACCGCGGGCATGATCATGCGCGGCAAGAACCCCGAGCGCATCGTCGAGAAGGCGGTGGAGCGCATGCTGCCGCGCGGTCCGCTGGGCCGGCGCCAGCTTTCCAACCTGCGTGTCTATCCGGGTACGGAACATCCTCACGCGGCGCAACAGCCCGAGACGCTGGACATCGGCGCGCTCAATCCCAAGAACCACAACTATCGCAGAACGGCGGCCTGACCATGGCGGAAGACGTCAAGAGCTTCGGCGAACTCAAATCCACGCTGATCAAGGCCAAGCCCGCGGCGCCCGCGGGCCAGCCGCAGGAACAGACCGTCTCCAAGCGCGACGCCAAGGGCCGCGCCTATGCCACCGGCCGCCGCAAGGACGCGATCGCGCGCGTCTGGATCAAGCCCGGCCGCGGCCAGATCATCGTCAACGACAAGGACGAGAAGATCTATTTCGCCCGTCCGGTGCTGCGCATGATCCTGCGCCAGCCGCTGATCGCCACCAATCGCGACGGACAGTTCGATGTCGTGGTCTCGGTGAAGGGCGGCGGACTGTCCGGCCAAGCAGGCGCCGTGCGCCACGGCATCAGCCGCGCACTGGTGGCTTATGAGCCCGGCCTGCGCGCCGCGCTCAAGCCCGGTGGCTTCCTGACCCGCGATCCGCGCGCGGTCGAGCGCAAGAAGTACGGCAAGCCCAAGGCCCGCCGCAGCTTCCAGTTCAGCAAGCGCTGATCCTAGCGCTTCATATTTCTCCGTAAAAACAGCGGCTTAGTGAAAATTGAGCCGCTGTTCTGCTATTCACAAATCGTTGACAGATTCAACGAATGCGCGCAGCCTCAAGTTCACGAAATGCACAAATCGTTCACAAAAACGAGGGCTGCGCGATGGGCGAAGGCTTCTATGAAGGCGCGCATAGGCTCAAGGACGGGGCCGTCCTGGTCTACACCCGTCCCGGCGCGAAGAAGGCCAACTATCAGGCCCGCCTCAAGGTGCCGGGCGTCACCGGCTACGTCACGAAGTCCCTCAAGACCCGCGACCTGAACACTGCGATCACCGAGGCCGAAGACCTATACCACCAGCTCAAGGCGGAACAGCGCCTCGGCATCGACGTGAAGATCGCGGGCAACCTCAAATTCCGCGACCTGTGGAAGCGCTTCTTCGCCGCTCACGAGCCGAGCCTGTCGATCCACCGGCAGCGGCTGCACAAGCTGTTCGCGGCCAAGTATTTCATCCCGTACTTCGGGGAGGAGCGCGTCTCCGATATGCACGATGCTTTCGTCGAGCGCTATTGGGACTGGCGCATCAACTACTACAACCCGGAGAACTGGGAAGACCCTGAAGAAATCCCCTTCAATGCCGCCCGTGTGCCGGCACAGAAGACGCTCGACATGGAAGCCGGGATGCTCCGGCAGATATTCCGCTGGGGCAAGCGCGTCGGATATGTGAAGCGCGAGCCGTGGATCAAGCCCATTAAGGTCAAGCACACCAAGGGCATCGAGCGGCGCCCGACCTTTACTGAGGTGGAGTGGAAGCAGGTCTATACCTTCCTTCGCGAGTGGGTGAGCGAGGAGATGCAATCAACTCCGGCGAAGACAGGAGGGAAGCTGCATCGCAAGGGGCCGCACGCTCTGCATCGGTTTCAACGCGAGCTCCTGCGCAACTACCTCCTGTTCATGGCGAATTCCGGATTGCGGCCGAACGAAGCTCGGCAACTGCGTTGGCAGGATGTGAGAACCGAAAAGGACTCCGAAAAGAAGCTCGTGCTCATCGTGGAAGTGGCGGAGGCCACCAAGACCGGTGCTCGCACGGTCGTTTGCCGCGATGGCACCCATGTCTATATCGAGCGGCTGCGGAAGATTTCCGAGCATACCGGGCCGGACGATCTTGTGTTCGGCAACCGCGACGGCAAGCCGGTAGAGAACTTCGGCAAGACTTTTGAGGCCGTGCTCTCGAAACTTGGCCTTCCAAATGACCGCCAGGGCAAGCGCCGGACGATCTACTCGCTCCGACACTTCTATTGCACGCAATCGCTCCTATCGGGCGTCCCGATTCACACCCTCGCGCGCAACATGGGGACTTCGATTAGTCACATCGAGCACCACTACAGCCACGTGCTGACGGTGATGCAGGCGAAGGAACTGAGGACGAAGCGATTTGCGCCCCGTTGACTATCGCAGAGCACTTGAGCGTCTGGATGAATCATGCCTTCATTGACGGTAGGCTATGAATTTACCAGCCATCACCACCACCACCGGCCACTCCTCCTTCGCCGCCGCCACCGCCGCCAGCCCCGCCTTCGCCTCCACCGCCAAGACCTTCGCCCCCTGTGCCAGGCCCTGCCTCTCCCGCTCCATCACCGCCCATTTCTCCACCGGGCGAAGCATCCGGTCCTTCTCCGGATTCGGCGCCTGGGCGGCCATATCGCCCTCGACCGGCATCCGGTCCGACGTCATTGTCCTCAGGCTCTCCAGCAAGTCTGTCCAGAAGGTCCCCGTCCTTTGTAGGATCCACTCGATGACGTTCGATTTGCCGGTCAGCGTACATGTCACGCCAATATCTGCTGGGAGGAGGAGGGAAGAGTGCCGCCCGCCGACGGATGAAGCCGTTGCGACAAATTGGAGACCACGCTGGCATCCAACGCCATCCGGTATAGGGATTCCAAATTGGAACCAGGCGCGTGCAGTAACCACGGGTCACAGGATATCTCGGTACGACAGACCAGTATTGAGCCAGTGCCTGCTTTGGTATTGCGCTGAGGGTGATAACGACAATTGCAAACGCAGCAATTTTGTTAGTCGTGTTAATGACCATGGCGCTTCCTCCGATACCGCTAGGGACCTTGGTGAGAGCTACATCGGACGTTGCATATTAGCGCCTTCCACTCTGCGATGTTAAGCGTTCGTCCTAGCAAATAGAGATTTCTCATTCGCCCAATTGACCCGCCAATCATGAATTGGCGGGTTTGCGCGTACCAGAAATCGCGCAAAGCCGTTGCTTCGCAACGGAAAAACGCACCCGCAACCGTCGGGCGTTCCGCCCGACTCCGACCGTTTCCCTCGCGCGAGGCAGATGCTGACCTCGCAGCTTCGGCTCCGCTATCGCTCCGGGGTGCGCAGCGGCACTATCGAACGGACGCTGCTCACCCGAAACGGTCGGAGTCGGCCAGCTCGCTGTCGCAGCCAATCGCCGTCAGAGCACGGCTCTTGGGCGGACAGCGGCGCCCGACGGTTGCGGGAGTTCGTTCGGGCAGAGCCCGAACGACATTGCGCGCCATCCGGCGCGGGGGTGCCGAACGCGGCACCCTTGGACGGCTAGCCGTAAAGACGGCGCCGGCAAGGAAAAAGCACCGCCTGGAGGGGCGGTGCGGGAGCCTTTTGATCCGCCGCTGGCGGATCGCCTAATGGGCCATATTTCGGGCGCGGGCGACAGCGGCCACTGCCGCGCGGAGCTGCGCCACGAGCGGGTGATTGAGCGCCGAACGCATATCTGCTGAAGACAAGCTTTGTTCGCGCTTGAACTGCTGAATTGCGAGCAGGCGCTTCAGCGTCTCCGTCATATCCTCTCCATGGGCGTATTCATCGACGAGCGTTGCCAGGGAAAGGTATTCGCTCATGCTCATCCCTTGGGCGTATAGCGCCCGTGGCGCGTGTGCGCCTAGTCGCGGCAAGTCCCTCATCTCTTCTCCTCGGGTTTTCGGGAAGTCCGCACACAATCGTACCATGTGTCGTAAATAATGCAATTTCACCAACCACTTAGGCGTCGCTGAATAAGGGCACGCCAGAAAATTGACTTGTGCAAAAATTCAACTTTCGTTTGCGCGCAGTGAATGTGCGTGAAATTCTGGGATGCATGAATACGTCGATGGCTTCTGCCGTATTTCTGACACTCGTTCTAAGCGCCACTGCAAACTATGCCCAAACGACGTGGCGCCCGGAGATGAAACCGTTGAACGACTCGGGATTCGCCAGCCCGGAGGAAGTCACGGCTGCCGTTGGCAACGTCGATATCGATGTCGTCTGCCCCGAGCAACGAGTTGACGGTCCGTATCAACAGCGCGGCGCGCGGTTGACGGTCGATCACGCCGAAACCCTGGACAAACGGGTGCTCTCGACACTGCTTCACAACGCCCTCGACGCAGTGTGGGACCAGTGCGAAATGCTAGATCGCATCGGCGAGTCTCATGGCATGGTCCAGTTTCCGGTCGGGTTCGCCCAGGTCTATGCGCGGGCGGGCGGCGGGGGCGCCCCGAAACTATTTTTCGACGCTCGCAACTATGCTGGTCTCTTTGGAACCTGGGACTCAATTGTCGACGTGGCGGAGCAGCAACGTGAGCAGGCTGTCCAACAACAGGAACAACTCCAAACGCAGGCCAGTGAGGCGCAGTGGGCTCAAGATCAATTGGCTGCGCGGAATGAGAGAGAGCGGGAAAACGCCATAGCGTGGGACGCCTTTTGGGAAAAAACGTGGAAGTCGATCAAACTTGTATTCTTCGCCGCGATTGGTTTGCAGACAGTTTATTTATTGATCCTCTATCGCGTCGCAATCGCGCGTCTTTACTACTTCGCCTTCCATCCTCATCCCGCCGAGCAGATCGTCCGGGCCGCGCTGCGAACGGGCACGGTGCTTGATGGCCGGGCGCTCGCACGGGCGCTGGGCGAAGTCCCGCCCGGCAATTCCATCTTCCGCAAAGTTCGCATCGAGCAAGGCGAAGTGCTGGTCGCGCGCATGCAGCGACTGAGCGCGTCCAAGCTTCGCGAGCTTGAGCGGCTGGCGGCCAACGACTACGAGCGCGCCGCGATTATTTCGACGAGGGAAGCAATAGCGCTTGCCGCCATAGCGCTCGAACAAGCCAAAGCGGCATGGGCGGCAAGCGAGACCCTGCGCACAAGGAGAGCAATCTGATGTCCAGCAGTGATGACCCATCCGCGACCAAAAGCGAAGTCATACCGCCGCACCAGCACGAGATACGGATGCCGGCGGGCACGCCGCTTGGCCTGGGCATTCTCGGGGCGGCGCGGTTCTCGGCCATAAGGCGCGTGCTTGAACACGCCGAGCGCGCGGCGCGAGCGAAGGCGGCATTGCATGACGCGCGCGGCGCCATCGCCGATGCAATGGCACGGGAAGCGGGCGCGATCGAGCAGCTCAACCACCTCGACACGATCCGCGAGCATACCGCAGACCGGATCAAGAACGCGCACGCCGCACAGCGGAGGCAAGAAGACGCTGCGGTACGGGCGGACGAGTTGGCCGTGCTGCAGCACAGGATTCAAAAAATGGAGCTCGAGGAGGAGCTGCGGGTCAAAGAAAGTCGCCTCAAAAAGTCCAGGGGCGGCGATACCACGCAAGACGCCTTCGTACGGGACGAATTTGCGGAATTCATGGAAACACTGAAGCGCTTTCCCGAAATCTTGCAGGCTGCGGCGGAGTACAAGGCAGCGATCATCAAGCGAGCAGGTGGCGAGGACAAGCTCACGGAAGCGGACAAGGTGGCGCTCGATACGATTGACGCCGTGGTACAGGCGTTCATGTCCCGAAAGGCCGGCGAGCAAGCCGTATGACCGTCGAAATCGGCCGGACCAAGCGGGGGAGCCGCGTGGTGCTTTCCGACCACGAGCGGGCCAGGCACGTCCACATCATCGGTTCGATCGGGACGGGCAAATCGAAGCTCATGGAGAGCATGATCCGTCAGGAGGTCGTTCATGGGCGGGGCCTTTGCCTGATCGATCCGCATGGGACGCTTGTAGACGCGGTGGAGCAGTGGTGTGCCACCAGCGGGCTCGGGAGCCTGCGCCGCATCCATGTTCTGCGGCCGGGGGATGAAGCCTTCGTGCCTGGGTTCAACCCGCTGCGAAGTGTACCGGGGGAGTCTCTGTCAGTGCGCGTTGACACAATGGTCGATGCCTGCGCGCAAGCGTGGGGCGTGCGCGACATGAGCGACACGCCCCGCCTGGAGAAGATTCTGCGCGCGCTTTTCTTCGCGCTCTCCGCGCGCGGCCTTACGCTCGCGGAGGGGCCGGCGCTTCTGGAGGCGGCCGACCCGGAAGGAGTACGCCGCAATCTGACCAGCGACCTTCCTGATCCGATATTCCAAATCACCTGGAACGAACTCAACGGCATGTCCCGGCGCGATTTCGCCGAGCACGTCGAGAGCACTCATACGCGGCTGTCCAAATTCCTGACCGCGCCCGCCTTGCGCCTCATGGTCGGCCAACGCGAGCATGCTATCGATTTTCGAGCGGCGATGGACCAGGGGGACATTGTGCTCGTCAATCTCGGCTCCCGGACAGCGTTCTCGCCCCAAAATGCGCGGGTTCTCGGCACACTGATCGTCAATGACCTCTTTCTCACGGCTCTCGGCCGAGACGAGAAGGTCGCCAAGCGGCGCCCGTTCACGCTCTACATCGACGAGGCATACGACTTCCTATCTGGAGACGTAGAGCGAATCCTCGACCAGACCCGTAAATTTGGCCTCCATGCGGTGCTCGCCCACCAGCGCATCGGCCAGCTCAAGGAGCGCGGGGAGGGCATTTACAACGCCGTCATGGGCGGGACACAGACCAAAATCGTGCTCGGCGGACTTGCCGACGACGACGCGGAGATCATGACGCGGGAAATCATGCGTGGCGACATTGATCTACAAAAGCCTAAGCCTGGTATCAGCATGCCGGTCGTCGTCGATGAGGAGCCCTTTTGGCTGGACTCGGAAAGCACGAGCGTAGGGCACACTTCGTCTTGGAGTACAACGGAGTCCTACTCTCAAGGTATCGGGTCAGGCGCTTCTTCGAGTACGGCCGACTCGTATTTTGTGACCGATAACATCGATCCCGAGCTGCGGGGCCAGGTGCTCTCGCGAAGCGAGACATCCAGTTCAACGCTGACGACGGGGTCAAGTTACTCCACCGGTGGCTCCGAGAGCCACGCCCGCACCACTGGCCGCTCGCAGACATTGAAGTCGGTCCGAGAGGAGCGTCCGACCCACTACTATTCCCTCGAAGAAAGTCTGCACCTCGCCATGCTCAAGATTCGCAATCTCCCCGACCGAACGGCCATTGTGAAGCGAAGGGGCAAGCGAACCGTCCAGGTGAAGACGCCCGACGTCAAAGCGGCGCTCGACGTCCCCAAGGTCGTCGCGCGCTTCAGAGAAAGGGCGGCGACAAAGAGCCCATACATGGCACGGGCGGCGGCCGTCGAGGCCGAGCTGGTTGCTCGCAGGAAGAGGATATTCGGTCGTGAAGACCAGGCGCAGAGTGAAGAACAATTCTGGACGGAAGAGTGAGGCTGCGGGGTGGGGCAGCGGCGAGCATCGCATCCGCGGTTTAGGCGCGAAGGCGCGCCACCGCACGTCGCGTTGACGGACGATGATCTGGCCGTTCTCCGATGCGTGTACCGACACCGCTTTGTCCGTGCTGACGACCTCTACCGTCTATTTGCAAACCGAAGCCCTGACCGTCTGTCGCGGCGCCTGACGCTTCTCTTCCGCGCCGAATTTCTGGACCGGCCGATTGCACAGGTCGATCGATACAAGGAAGGCGGATCGCGACCGCTCGTGTATGGCCTTGGCAACGCGGGTGCAAGGTATCTCAAAGAGAAGCTCGGGACGCCCATCGGCGCTACCGATTGGCGCTCTCGCAATCGCTCCTACACCCGCGAAAACCTCGACCACACACTTGCGGTGTCGAAGTTCCTGATCGACGTGGAGTTAGAATGTCGCGCGCGTGGCGATTTGCAGTTCATTCCATTCGAGGAAATTCTGGCGCGAAGTCCCGAAGCGACCAGACGTTCGCCTAATCCTGCATCGTGGCCAGTTCCCGTGCAGTGGCATGGCGCGAAATCAGTCGTGCATATCGCGCCCGATGCGATATTCGGACTGAGGCTGAAGCATCCCGATGAGAAACCGCGCGCCGCTTATTTCTTCTTAGAGGTGGACCGCGGGACGATGACTATTGTTCCCAGCGAACGCGTGCAGGAATGCGACGCGTTCCCGTATCGCGCGACGATTGTTCGAAAGCTCTTAGCGTATGCCGATAGCCATCGGCTCAATGTTCATGAAAGGAGGTTCGGCTTCAAAGCGCCCAGAGTTTTACTAGTAACAACAAATGAGAGGCGTGCGGCGCTGATGCGACGGGCGCTTGCAGATCATGTGATGACGCAGGCAAACCTTCCGGCTGGCCTTTTTGTGATTCAGTCCGAGGCAAGGCCGATCCTCGCAAATCTTGTGGGAAATTAAATTGCGTTCCTGCGCAATATCATCCCCAGGTGTGCTCATTTTCCCGAGTTTTCAGGTGCTTATGGTGGTCATGCTACTGCTTGTAGCACGAGGCGTCGGCACCACAATCCACAGCTATTCACAGCTAAGTTTAGTTTCTGTCCATTACGGCCGCGCGCGTAATGGCATTATTCCTGCACTACCGGGAGGGCGGGTGCGTCAGACATTGTGGGGGCGGCGGCTCCTACGAGACCCTCACGTACCGCGCCCTCGAAAACGATCGGAGGGTAGTCGTGACCATTCCGGGATTCGCAACGAGTCGCAATGTCGAAAGTCGAGTGAGAGGTGATTCTTTTTTGCCGCATCGTAAGCGGCGTCGAGATTGGCCTCCAAAGCAGAGCGGCCCGCCGGACCGAAGTCCGGCGAGCCGCCTTGGTTACCCACAAAGCTGCCGAGCCCCACGTCCTGGAAGACTGGCTCAGCAACCTAGGAGGGGGCACCAATGAGAAAGGGTCCGAACTGGGCTCAAGCCGCGCGAAACGTCGCCGGAGCCATCGCAGCTCTTTTCGTGCTCGCACTGGTCCCGCCTGCGTGGTTCGCGCTGCTTGTGCAATGGGCTTCCCTCCTGCTGGCGATCGGCGGACTGACCATCGCGAGCACGGTCTGGTGGGCCGTGCACTACCTCGTCCTCATCGTGGCGACGAAGAGTCTGTATCGCGAAAGCAAGGAAGCCACCACCCGTTCCAAGAGGAAGCTCTTGCGGCTCGCCGTTCTTATCCGGCGATTCTGGCGCCGAGCTCGATCTTGGAGAAGGAAGTAAAGCGAAGCTCTTGCAAAGGACGAAGTGAAATTCGGTGCGTAAGATTTTGTTCCGGTGGATATCTGCTTCAAGCCTAACACACTACTAGGTCTAGTCGACCTGTGGATAACTACGTCTCCCAACTAGACCGCGATATCGTCAATGCCCCAGCGTGTCATTTGTTACGGCGGCATGGATTCAAGACGAAAGAGGTACTCCTGCCCACCCCCTACAGGATGCGCGGTTTGCTGCATTGACATCTACTCGAAGCCTGTCACGCAGACCATAAACGAATGTTTGAAATTCTTGCTCCATCAAGCACTGTTATCTGCGCATTTGCCCAATTAAAGAGAAAAGATTCTTGATAAAGAGATTTGCCTACCAAAAAAATCCCGCGAATCGAAGCGATCGGCGAGCCCTTCTTTTTCTGCTCCTGTACATACCAGTCAATGAACGCGCGATCCCGATAAGTGATATATGGATCGGATCGCTCTACAATAGGCGTGGTGTCGTTTTTAGTCATAACCTTTCCATTGGTGACAAATAGCTCGTCCTGCGACGAGACTATCCCTATTTCCTTCTCAGCCTGGAGGAATCTTGGATATGCGCGCCGAAGTTCTTTGTGCGCAACGGCATCGAAAAGGTCGAGACAATCCTGGAGGTCGATATCGGCTGTCAAGACTTCGATGGGCAGACCCTTATTGCGGAACTTCGCCCACAACAGCGCGCGGTAAGGGGCATCCTGCCAAAAGTAGGCACCCCGACCGAGCCAGTCTCCAATGTTGATACTGTGGCGAAGCTGCATAGTGCCCGCGACAACATCCGCGGCGACCTCCTTGGTCGTCCCATGATATCCGGTGACGGTAGTCATGCCCCCTGCGCCTAAGAAAAGAAGGCCCCCTGGGCCTTCATTCTACTTTCGCTAGATAAGACGCTTTTTCTTTGCGGCTTGCAACATCGCTTCCGCATGGGGATTGCCGGGCGCCACTTCCTTCAGGGTTTCGAAAAACTCATCATTGGAAGAAGCCAAGATCGCGTCAATGTTCTTGCGTCGATTCTCAGGGATTGCGGTGTCAGGCACCTGGTCAATCAGGTCTTCCTCGTCCATTTGGGCGTGTCCTGCTCGTAGCAGGCTAACGTTCGCCGGCATGGTACGCGGGCGAGAGCTAACCCGCGCGTTGATGTCAAAGGCCTCATGCTTTAGTTGGTGCGCGCGTTCCAGGCGTTCTACTGCGGTCTGGAAGATCTCGTGCGCTCCTAGGTTTTTCCGTTGGAGCTTGCCGTCTCGCAATTCCCAACCGGCGTCGCCGGAGGTTATTGAGGGAGCGATCTCAAAGTTCTCCTGATCTCGGAGGAACCGTACTTGGGCATCGAAGCCCAGCATAAATATAGCATGCAAATGAAGGGATAAGAGCTCTAATGAGCGCCGTACACGAGGAGCGCTTATCGTACCGGAGCGAGTGTCCGCACACAAGAAAGCAATCAGCGCAGCTTCGGTCCCGGTAGGAATACCCACCACTGCTGTAGCGTTATAATAGTAAGGCCAACTCTTGCGAGAATTCTTGTACTTTCCATCTGCTTCCAACGCCGTGAGGTTGTCAGATGCAAAATATCTGACCTTACTAGAGGTTATTGTTTCGAATGCGGTATTCTCGCTCGTAGAAAAGTAGTTCGGCGGCTGCACACTTTCGCGATCATCTCGCGATTTGGAGTCTCGAAGGAAGGTTCGAACTACCGGCAAATCCCCTTCGCCTGTGTGCCAAAGTAATTTGAGTGAAATGGCGCTGTCGGCGTTTATCTGCGAAGTGACTAGCGTTGAGGCAATGTCGACAACAGTAGAGAGGTGGCTGTAGATGTCTGCAAATAGCAACTCGTCAAGAATTGTCGCGGCCCCAACACGCGCTTCAAGATCGCGAAACTCCGAAGATATTCGGCCAAGGACAACTCTCTCTGCGTGAGGTAGCGGTAGATTGCTACGAAACTGTCTCGAGGCAAAAAAGAGCAGCTCGACGATATCCCTTAGGCGGAGGCGTCGCCGCCGGTGCAATCCAGAAGATACGAGGGTCATTCGTTACTCGGTTTGACGCCTATTGGGGCATCTTACAGTTGCGACGGTGGATGATTCCCTAAGTAGCGATTGTGAAACCCTACTAGATTTAGGGTCGACGCCAAGAGTCAATACTACAAGGGTGGGACACTCTATCAGTGCACCGACATCTTGACAACCGAAAACGCCGAGCACGGTCGATCGGCGAATCGCGATTCTCTACGATGAATATTGAGGTGCCGCACGGTCGCAGACTCGGATGTACCGTATACTGATGAAACAATATGGGGGATTTTGTTTCAAAGAGGTCAAGGAAGTCAATCGGAAAGAGTGGACGACCCAAATCTCGCGCTGCCAAAAGTTCGCGAATGGAATACTCGCTATACGATGAACGCGGTCGTCGGAAATATCTGGTCGCAGCCGAACGCGCCGCTTTTCTTCGGGCTGCCCTCGAGGTTGGCGGAAAGACAGCGACATTCTGCGCTGTTCTAACTTACAGCGGAGCCCGAGTCTCAGAAGTGCTCTCTCTCACAGCTGAGCGCATTGACGAAGCACGTGGCTCAATCAATTTCCAGACTCTGAAGAGACGGCGAGCCGGGGTTACACGTGCCGTGCCAGTACCGCCTAGTCTTTTTGTGCACCTCGATAACGTGCATCAATTTCGAGAATGCCAACGGAACCCCGTCAGAGCGTCTGACCGTCTCTGGCCTTGGGGTCGATCAACGGCGTGGCGACACGTTCGACGGGTCATGCAACTAGCCCAAAACCCAAGCTATCTTGCTACACCAAAGTCCCTACGCCACGCATTCGGCGCGGAAGCCGCCCTTAGGCAGATACCCCTTACTCTTATCAAGAAGTGGATGGGGCACGCTCGGATGGAAACGACTGGTATTTATACCTCTTTGGTTGGAGATGAGGAGCGGAAACTAGTCGAATTGACTTGGTTCAATTTAGATAGCAATTGAGGTATGTGATCGACCTATGGTAGCGTTTCGAACATGACCGGGGGGCTACATAATGAGCGAACCAGAACAGACCGCCTGGGAAGAATTTCAGAACAGTGTGGCCCATCTCTTTGCCGTGGCCGGCTTTGACGTCAAGCAGAACATTCTAATAAATCACAAGAAAGCCGACGTGTTTGTTTCTGAGCGCAGATACGGGAAATCCCATAGAATTGTGGTAGAGTGTAAGGACTACGCCAAGCCACTTACGCAAAGCGAGGTTTCCGAAATCTACGCCAATTATTTGCCACTGTTCCCCACCCACGTTGATGAAATACTGATAGTGAGCAGAAAAGGTGTTTCAGATTCAGCGAAGGCCATGATCGCAGTTTCGCCGCACCTTCGCGAGGTCTCATATCACGAGCTATTTGCTAACATTATGGATTTTCGTCCGTATCTCACAAGTCTAGTTGAGCAATTTCGAGAGGCAGGCCTCAACAGATATTACGTTCCGCTCCGAAGCCGCATCGGGGACGATATGGATCGTAGTGTGGAGGATTGGCTTCAATCTAGCACCGGTCGACCCATAGCGATACTCGGTAGTTATGGCCTCGGCAAGACTACATTTGCGAGATTTCTCGCCCAAAAATATGCCACGCGCGCGCTCAACAATCCTAACGATAGAATTCCAATACTTGTTCCGCTTGGCGAGATATCAAATGAGCAATCACTTGAAGGCCTTCTTGGTAAACTATTCACGGCAACAAATGTCGTGCGGAACTACAACTTCTCCATGTTTTCGGAGTTGAACAGACTTGGTCACTTTATCATCTTATACGATGGATTCGACGAGATGAAGCAGTCGCTATCCTGGAACGACTTCAAGTTCAACTTAAAAGAACTAAATCGTTTGGTTTCGGCAAATAGTCGCGTGATCATACTAGGCCGACCGACCGCGTTCCTGACAGATGCCGAGCACAATTTTGCCCTTCATGGAGTGAGGTTTGGCACCACTTACGAAACTCGCGACATCGAGTGGCCCGATTTTGAAGAAATTGAAGTAAGCGGGTTCGATCACTCACAAATGAGTGATTTCCTACGGGGATATCTTGCTTACCTAATTGAAGTCACTACTCGCGACGACCAAAAAGAGAGATTGAAGAAGTTCATTGGGTTCGACATCGATAAGCTGGTGAAGGGTCAGATTGGAGACATCGCAAAGCGGCCGGTCCAGCTCAAGATGATAATAGAGATATTGCCTGACTTTCATGGAAAGCTAAATGAGCTAACTGTTCACGGGCTCTATGACTATTTCGTTGACTACGTTATCGAGCGAGAGAGCTACAAGCTGGCTCGCAAGAGGTTCACTACCCGGCAGCGTCGCGCGTTTGCTAGGGATGTTGCTTGGTGGTTATGGCGTAGCCGAGACAGATCGATACTCGATCAGGCGCTCCCTATCGATTTGTTAAGACCCTTCATGCGTGACGATGAAGATAGCGAAGCCGTCGCGCGCGATCTTATCTCGGCCTGCGTGCTCGACCGTCGTGTTGGGGGGCGATTGTTTTTCCCACACCGGTCTATCCAAGAATTCCTGGTCGCAGAAGCAATCTATGACGGCATTGTGCAGCATCGCATAGAGACGGCGGATGTTTGTGCGGCTCTTACACCAGAAGTAGAAGACTTTCTTGGCGAATTTGTCGACAAGAAGTTCCTTACGGCCATGGCTAGCAGGCTCCATCAACATCGCGGTGGCGTGTCGCTTAGCTTGTTGAAGCTAGTTTACAAGAACGGCCACTATCACGATTTCTTTGACGATCTCAACAAGTGGACTGGTATGCTAGAGGCGTTGGCTGTAGCGGCCGGTGTTGAAGATCCGCGCAAGTACTCGAAGAAAGTGTCGACTGCTTCAAAAAGGGTAGCTGATACGACATCTATGCTTTTGCTTCTTCTGTGTGCGTTGATTGCAAGCCGGGTTGGTCGAGACCTGGGGCCGAAGTTTGCGTCACGCATTGTTGGCGATGTGCTTGATGCTATCTGCCGATTAATTTCTGATTTGGCTCGTCAAAGAGCGCACGGGCGCAGGGTAGGTGCGGATATTGTCCCGATAGCGCCGCTTGTCGAAGTCCTGAAGGGGATAACGCCGTCGAAAGGCGATATAGTTATAAGCTCCAGTGTGTATAAAATACTTCAGACCGAACTTCAGGGATATTGCTATGTCAACGATTGGGCGGGTGAGCGGGCATTGAAATACTCCGATGCGGGGCTGCCGGACCGAATTGAGCGTTGGCGCTTGGACTTCTTCGATGACGCAAGAGCTGCAATTGCCGCTTATAATCGGATAGCAAACAGATAGCGGTCAACGCCAAATAATTCATGTACGCTCGGGACCGTCGGCCGGGACGATGAAACAAAATCCCCCATATTGTTTCAATTTCGGGGGCGAAGATGCGCCGGACGGTCCGTTTTGTTGGACTTGGGCTAACCGTGTTGGCGATTGCCGGTTGCGGCAAGCCCGGGGCGACGCACAATCGAAGCGGCACGGCGGACGTTGTCTCTGCTCAAAACGAGGATGACGAGAACGCAGTTCTCAGTGCGCCTCAATTCTCCGCTCCCATCATGCTTCGGCTGGGCGGCGATGCCTATCAAGCCGAGCAACAGATCGTAGCGCTCAATGGCGTCGATCCTCGGACCACATACGGTGCCGCCTATGAGACCGACGACTTTTCGCCGTGTTCCACCAACCGGCAGCAAGTTCTCGACAATCTAAACCCGGGTATCGATATCCCGGCGGATCGAGTCGCGCTCACCAATGCGCTTTTTGCCCGGAACATCTACCACATGGACACATACACCATTCGATATCCGAACGCTTCATCGCCGGGATATGGAACCTCGAACACATACTATTGCGCGGTTATCACGGAGAGTTCGATTCGGCAGGTTGCCGGCCAGCCCTCCTCGGCGCTGCATCAGCCCATGAACATTCAGTTTGGGCAGCGCGTATTCCAGGCGTGGACCTATCGCAATCGATATACGACTGAAGTTCCGGGCCACGGGGAAGTGAAGGTTTTCGCAGGCACCTTCACGTATGCAATTCGGGAAGACATTCCCCTTGGGTGGTTCGGGTCTTTTGGAACGGCCAACGCAAAGGCTGTGTTGAATCCGGATACGGGTAAATGGGAAGTCGTGACGTTGGATTTGAGTGATCCGAAGTTCAATATGTAGCGAAGACACCGCATTATCAAAATAAGCCCTGTCCACGGACAGGGCTTTTGCCTATTTCGCTTGGTTCGACGCAAGCACGCGAAGGAACTCAACTGCCTGCTGCGCCAAGCTCGCCGCTGCGAAGATAGCCCTGCTGTCCTGGCTCAAGAGCCCGAGCCAGTGGCCGATGTACTGTGCATGGTCCTCCCTCGGTTCATTCACCAAGCGGAAGGCCGAGCACATGAACGCAGCACCCAACTCCGCGACCAACTCCTCGAAGGCATAGTCGCTATCGCCATAGCGCTTGCTCTTTACGCGATCGAGGCGGTGCGGAGCGCCCGTCCAGTGGGTGAGTTCATGGAGGAGGACGGCATAGTAGGCCTCGGTGGGGGAGCTGGTGGGCGTGCCTCGGAACGAGTTCGACGCCGGCAGGGCGATGTAGTCGCCCTGGCGGTGGTAGTAGGCACGATAACCGCCGCGCCGGACCTCAGCCTTGGTCGAGGCGACAAAGGCGTCGATCTCCTCGTTGGAGGCGACCCGCGAAGGCGACATTGCGGAGAGGGGCAGCTCCCATCCATCAACCTGCGCAAAATTGAAGACATGGGAGTGCCTGATCACGATCCTGGAAACGTCGATCTCTCCCGCTTCGGGTTCCTCGTCCCCGTCGAGCTTCTTGTAGAAGATGATGATCGAACCGCGTTCGCCTTTGCGAACCTGCGCGCCGAGCTTGCGCCATTGATCGTAGCTGGCCCAATAGCCGCACGGGTAAAGGTTCAGCGCTGCGGTCGCCCAAAGCGAGACCACGTTGATCCCGTGATAGGGCATATCCGTGAGCGCGTTAAGCGGCATGACGGGGGGTACGACGCCTCCATGCCACGGCATGACCCCTGTCTGAACGCCCTTTTCGACCGCCGCGACGATATGGGCCGTCACGGATTCGTACACACTGGCGTTGGCTGAAAGAACATAGTCGGACACATGAACCTCCCGTTCGACCGGGAGCGTCGGAACCATTTCCGGCGCTCCCGAACGCAAAGGAGGCGGTCACGCAATGCCTTGGGCGGCGAGATAGGCGAGGGCGAGCGCGACTGCGGCGAAGAGAGATTGACGAGGATCTTCGGATGCGCCGAACGCTTGTTTGCGTGGGATTCTGTGAGACAGCTCGGGTCGCAATGCAGCGACCTTGAGCGCCACGTCGTACCGGCTTGAGCGGGCCGGGATGTCGAGCGCGGCCGCGACGGTCTCGCGCTCATAGACATAGACCCGTGTACCGGCGCGGGACGCTGCGCGATCGAAGGCGCGATACAGCTTGCAGATTCGGTCCGCTCGCTCGCCCTCATGCGCTTCGAGCACCAGCGCTTCGGGCTCAAAGCGCGCGAGGAGCTGTTTGAAGCGGTGAACCAACCGCGGCTTTCGACCTTCCTTGCCGCTGGCGATACCCCACTCCATGAGCGTTCCGGTTTGGTCGAAGACGGCCCAACCGAAACCACTGGACGTGGGATGGACTGCAAGGACTGAACCTAAGAAGGGAAATAACTTCATACGGGCGAATTAGCGGACCCTGTTCGGGATGCCGTTGATAAGGTCGAGCTTCTTGAGCGAGGCAGAATCGGACGCGTCCGACAGTCGGTCGCGAAGCGCAAGCGCGCGCACGGGAAGCTCTTCACCAACGTTGTTGTAGAGCGCCGGAAAGATCGTCGAACTGCTGATACCGAAGACGATCTCGCTTGCGATCACGACATCTGCTGGCGGCACGCGAAGCCCGAGCTCGTAGCGGCTGAGGGCGTTCTTGGATATGCCAAGCAGTGCGCTGACTTCACTTTGGGACAGCGCCGCCTGCAGGCGATACCTCCTCAGATAGTTCTTCGTGGGCATTCGAGACATGGATGCGTGCCTGGCCATCGTCCCAAGACAACACGACCCGCCATAGGCGGCAGTTGTCTCCGTATGGGTGTCGCACGGACGGCGAGCGCGCCCGGAAACTACACAAGAACCCTAAAATGGCGCTCAATAACTTCTAAACAAAATCTAAGAGGGCTGGGACTCGCCCAAACCGAAACGTCGTGCGAGCGCCTCGGCCTTCGCTTTCTCACTCGCCGGGACGACATAGACACCCCCGCTCCTATGTGTCGCAATCCCGAGCCGGACGCGCAGCATGTAGCCGACCCATTTGTGGGTCATGGGGTGCCCGTACGCGGCTTCATGTGCGGCGTTGAAGCGGGCCGTGATGGCGCCAAGCAGCACATGATGCTTGTCGGATTCGGCGAAGGCGGCGACAAGCGCAGCAACCACCCCGGCTTCCGGTGTCGCCCTACGGTCGGCAATCGTCCTCTCATTCTGTGAGACGAGCCAAGCTTGGATCTCGGCCCGCAGCCCAGGGT
>Ga0335085_10006045_pt1 | contig 19239 bp, 22 predicted proteins | sample Lox_Sample_45_FD_206712 | JGI IMG/M metagenome (GOLD analysis project Ga0335085, IMG submission 206712) | Soil microbial communities from Loxahatchee National Wildlife Refuge, Florida, United States - Lox_Sample_4.5 | ecosystem: Environmental > Terrestrial > Soil > Wetlands | place: USA...
ACGAGATGCGGAAACAGAAGGGTTTTTCGTTGATTGAGTTGCTGATCGTGGTCGCGATCATTCTGATCATCGCTGCGATCGCCATTCCGAACCTGCTGCGGGCGCGTATTGCTGCTAATGAATCGTCTGCGGTGAGCTCGGTGCGTACCATCAACACCGCTCAGGTGACCTATCAGTCGGCGTATCCGACAATCGGCTATTCCGTCACGTTGGGCGCACTTGGGCCGGGCGCGGTGGGCAGCACCTGCACCACTCCGACCCAGACCAACGCCTGCTTGATTGACAGCGTGCTTTCGAACGCCACCACCGCCGGAACCGCGAAGAGCGGCTACTACTACGGCTTGGCGGGCGCGGCGGGCACGGGCGGCACCCTGATTCTGACCTACACGGTTGGAACGGCGCCGGCTTCGTTCAACCAGACTGGTGTTCGCGACTTCTGCTCTAACGAAGACGCGGTTGTGCAGTTTGCTCCTGGCTCCTCAGGTGCAGCGCCTGCGGCTCTGGGTGCTTGCAACTCTGGCGGCGGCTACCAGCCCTTGCAGTAAGTCAGCCTGACCCACAAGGTCAACAAGCCCGAAGCGCCGGACTCGAGTCCGGCGCTTCTTTTTTTGCCTAGCGCTTCACCATGCTATGCAGCCCCGCCTTTGCCCTGCCGTCTCAGAACGAAACAGAAGCTTGCCAGGTTTTGTCGCTAGGCAGCGACAATAAGTGTCGCTTAACCCCAAGGGGGCTTTCGCCGGTTCCGCGACAATACATCTAACATATTGATAATACATACATTAAGCCAAATCCATGGATCGCCGCGGGCGCCTCTCAGACTGGTCGGCAAAGTGCAAGATAACCCTGTGAACAGGTCACTTCGGAAGGATCTATGGGGCGTAACCGAGGATTTTCGCTGATTGAGTTGCTGATCGTCGTGGCGATCATACTGATCATCGCGGCCATTGCAATTCCCAATCTGTTGCGCGCCCGGATCGCGGCCAACGAAGCCTCGGCAGCCAACTCGATCCGTAAGATCGCGACGGCAGAGGTCGCCTACGCCACAGCCTTTCCAACCGTGGGGTACTCCCCGGATCTGGTGAGCCTGGGCGGTCCGGCGAGCAACTGCACCCCCTCTCAGACGACGGCGTGCATTCTGGATTATGTCTTGTCAGGCGGAATTAAACAGGGCTACCAGTTTGTTGCCGTGGGCAGCACGGGCTCGGGCGGATCGCTGAACACGGCGTTCGTCGCCGGATCGGCGCCACAGTCGTTTAACCAAACCGGAGTTCGGAATTTCTGCGCCATCACCGATGGCGTTCTAAGAAGCACCAACGGCAGTTCCTCAACGCCACCGGCCAATAATCAGGCCACCTGTCTGGCCTATCCGGTGGCGCAATAAAAGTTTGGCGAGTGCCTCGGGGGAGGGGTACCACGCCAGAACGGGCCAGGACGCAAGTCCTGGCCCTTTTTACTTTCGTAATGCTCCCGTAACCCCCTCGCCGTCGAAGCCCCTGCGGTTGCGCTTATAATTTTTCCGATGGCGGCGATCGAGATCCTGGGTTTGGAAAAAACCTATGCTGTGGGCTTTTGGCGGAAGCGGCCGAAGTGTGCCCTGCGCCCACTCCATCTGACGGTCGAGGAAGGCGAAATCTTCGGCTTCCTGGGACCCAACGGCGCAGGCAAAACTACCACCCTCAAGATGCTGATGGGCTTGGTTTTTCCCAGCGGCGGCACGGCCAAAATCCTGGGCATGAAGATCGGCGATCCGCGAATGCAGGCCCAGATCGGTTTTCTTCCGGAGCAGCCTTACTTCTACGACTACCTGACTGCCCGCGAATTGCTGGAATACTTCGCCGGGCTCTCCGGGGTTCCCGCCAAGGAGCGCTCCTCGAGAGCGGCAGAGATGTTGGTGCGCGTGGGCCTGAAAGATGCCGGAGACGTCCAGTTGCGGAAATTCTCGAAAGGCATGCTGCAGCGGGTGGGAATCGCACAGGCGATCCTGCATCAGCCCAAGGTGGTCTTCTTCGATGAGCCCATGTCGGGCCTCGATCCCATGGGCCGGCGTGAAGTCCGCGACCTGATGGATCAACTGCGGCAGGAAGGCCGGACGGTTTTCTTTTCCACTCACATCCTCTCCGATGCCGAAGCGCTCTGCGACCGCGTGGCCATCATCAACCTGGGGGAACTGCAAGGTGTGGGGGCTGTCGCCGATCTCACTTCAAGTGTCGAAAACAACGTGGAAATCATCTGGCAGGGCACGAGCATTCCGCAATCGCTGCGCGCCCTGGGAGCTGAGTGCCACGTGGCCGGCGACACGGTGCGGGCGATTGTGCGCGAGGCCAATCAGGACGCGGCCATCGAGGCCTTGCGACGTGAGCGCGCGCGGCTGATCTCAGTGGTGCCGGTGCGCACGTCGCTCGAAGATTATTTCGTGCAGAAGCTGAAACCGGCGGAAGCCGCCGCGGGGGTACGGCGATGAACTCGCGCATCGGATTAATTGCCGCTAATACCTTCCGCGAAGCGGTGCGCGACCGCGTGCTCTATAACCTGATCGCATTCGCGCTGCTGATGTCGGGAGCTTCGATTCTGGTAGGGCAGATTTCCATCGACATCGAACGTCTGGTAGTGGTGAACCTGGGCTTAACCGCGGTCTCGCTGTTTGGGATCGTGATCGCCATCTTTATCGGCATTGGACTGGTTTCGAAGGAAATTGACCGCCGCACCCTGTATACGGTTCTCTCTCGTCCAGTAAGGCGGTGGGAGTTCATCGTCGGGAAGTTCGTTGGACTTGCAGGCACGCTGGTCGTCAATACGTTCTTCATGGCGATCGGCGTCTTCGGCGCGCTGCTCTATGTTGCGCACCACTTTCAGGCCTCCGATAAATGGCTGCTGGTGGCGCTCTATTTCATCGTGCTGCAGTTCCTGATTATCACCTCGCTGGCACTGTTATTTTCGTCTTTCTCTTCGCCGCTGATGTCGGCGGTCTTCGCATTTTCTATGTTCGTCGTCGGCACGTTTGCCGAAGATCTGCGGGGATTCGCCGGCATGGCTACTGGCGTGGCTCGCTGGCTGGCCACCGGCGCCGCCTATCTGGTGCCGAATTTCTCGGCGCTAAACGTCATCAGTTCGGTGGCGCATGAACAGCCGGTGTCAGGACACCTGATGCTTTACAACACCGCCTACGCGTTGATTTACACCACCATGGCGATCTGCGGCGCGGTGCTGATCTTCGAGCGCCGGAACCTGAAATGAAGCCGTCGCAGAAAACCACGGTCATCGCCACGACAGTGCTTCTGCTGTGTATGGCGGCGTCGGTGCTGCTGCTTTTCAGGATCGACCGACTGCGCTCCAACGCGACTCTCGAAGAGGTTCTCTATATCTCGTCTCCCAAGGCGCTCAAACGCATGAGCCTGGGATACGACGGGCTTCTGGCCGACATTTATTGGACGCGCGCGGTGCAGTACTTCGGCGCCAAACATCACGCGGGAGCGAAGAGCTACAACCTGCTCGCGCCCCTGCTGCAGATCACGACCACGCTCGATCCTCACCTCATCGTCGCTTACCAGTACGGTGGCAACTTTCTCGCTCCCGAGCCGCCCAATGGCAGCGGCATGCCGCAGGCGGCAGTGGATCTGGTCAAGTACGGTATTAAGCACAACCCCGAGGACTGGCGTCTCTACTATCAGCTGGGATTCATCTATTACATGGAGTTGCACGATTACCAGCATGCCGCCGAGGCCTTTGCCCGCGGCGCACAGGTTCCGGGCGCTCACCCTTTCCTGAGGATTCTGGCGGGCCAGATGGCAGACAAATCCGGCAACCGCCAGACCGCGCGCATGATGTGGGCCACGACCTTCGAAACCACCAACGACAAATCCATCAAGTACAACGCCGCGGCGCATCTCCGCGCCCTGCAGGCGGAAGATGAGGTCACCGCCCTGGAGACCCTGGTGGCGCGCTATCGCGAGACAACCGGACATCCACCCGCCAGCTTTGCAGAGATGAATGCTGCGGAGTGGCTGCATGGCATTCCGGTCGATCCGCTGGGACATCCCTACAAACTCACCCCTGACGGGCACGTCGAGTTAGCCGTTCCTGATGATTTTCCTTTCGTGACCAGGGGCCTGCCGCCAGACTTTGTTCCGCCTGAAGCGCCGCGGGTGCTGCCAACGGATTAGGGGCAGGTGCGGGCGGTCAGTGTTCAGTTCCGCGATTTCACCCTCAGGCGGGACGGCATCGTGCGCGAAGCAAAGTATCTCGCGTCGAGCAGCGAGCAAGAAACCCCGATTCGCTAAGATTGAGGAATGCCTTCGCGCCCTCACCTCTGCCCCACCATTCTGCTCTGGTGGAAAGAGACCTGCTCCCGCGAGGGAGCGATAGCAGCGACACGGAAGTTTGGGGCAGAATTCCGCGACTTCATCCGCGATTCCCTGCCCTCGCGGCGGCGGCAACGGTTTGGCGACATCGACTATGACTTCGATTTTCATGTGAATACGACCGGCGGAACCGTGAGTTGGCGCGACCGCTTGCTGGGACATTTTCTTTCTCCTTATCAACCGACCGAGCCCGCTTTGTTCCACCAAATGCTAACCGCTCTTTCCATCGATTTTGTGCCGTTCACCTTCGTCGATCTGGGCTCAGGGAAGGGGCGAGCCTTGCTGATGGCGTCGGATTATCCCTTTCGGAAGATCGTGGGCGTGGAGCTGCTGCCATCACTACATCGAGCCGCGGAAGAGAATCTGCGCGTCTACAAAAGTGACGCCCAGCGCTGTCACCAGATTGAATTGGTTTGCGGCGATGCCCGCAATTATCGCCTGCCTGACGACCCGCTGATCCTCTACCTCTTCAATCCCCTGCCTCAGGCAGCCCTCGAGGAAGTTCTTGGAAAGCTGTTGGTGTCTTTAGAAGCGCATCCGCGGCCGGTTTATGTGATCTATCACAATCCCCTGCTCGAATCTGTCGTGGCGCGGCAGACCTGGCTCAGCCAGATTGGCGGGACGCATCAGTATGCTCTTTTCAAAGGCTGAACCCGGGAGTCTCGGCGTTCTCGTGGATGGTCGCTATCCGCGGTAGAATAGGGTGTGGGGAAATCTGGCCGGCCTACCGATCAACCCCTCCCAGTCATGAATTTTGCAAAAACCTGGAAGTTGCTGGCAGTGTTTTGGGCCCTTTCGCTGAGCGCGATCGCCGCGACTCCTGACGTCCGCGCGATTGCCCAGGGGGTTGACCAAAGGTACAACCATTTGCACACTCTGCGGGCTGAATTCCAGGAAATTTACTCGGGAGCGGGTATGGAACGCAGCGAAAGCGGGGTTTTATGGCTAAAAAAACCCGGCAAGATGCGCTGGGAATATCGTTCTCCCAGAGAGAAAGTGTTTCTAAGCGACGGCAAGGACGCATGGTTTTACGTTCCGGGCGACAGGCAGGCGCGGAAATCCCCGGCCAAAAAGCTTGACGACCTGCGCTCGCCGCTAGCCTTCCTTCTCGGTAAGACCAAGTTGGAGAAGGAATTGCAGGGCTTGTCGGTCGCGCCGGATGCTCCTCCCCTGAGCGCGGGAAACGTGGTCTTGAGGGGGGTGCCACCGTCTCTGGCCGATCGCGTGAGCCAGGTGCTCATCGAGGTGACGCCCGATAGCAAGATCGCACGCATCGTGATCGAAGAAGTCGACGGATCGCTCACGGAATACCGCTTTACTGATCAGCAAGAGGATGTGGCGGTGGCAGAGACAAACTTCCACTTCGTCCCGCCGAACGGCGTGGAAGTTATCGACGGAGATCTGGGGCAGTAGGCTAAGTGCAAGAATCAACAGTACTTAACCAGACAAAAGGGGCAGTTACCGGGGTGAGTTCTTGACCGGGATTTAACCCCGGGTGGGAAGCGGTCAATGCTAGACTGAAGTGCCGAAGGCGCGGCTGTAAGACACTGAAATGCCTGAATTTCTGGTAAAAGCGGCGGATGAACGCGGACGCCTGTTGCAACAGGTGGAAAACGGCTATTCCGAAGCCGAAGTGCGAGAGCGTTTTGTCGCCCAGGGATTTCTGGTTTACTGGGTCAAGCCCAAAGGAATTTATTCCGGCGGCAAGCTGCAATTCGGGTCGAGCCGCAAGGTCAGGCCCAGCACCTTCCTGATTTTCAACCAGCAATTTCTGACGCTGATCAAGGCCGGATTACCAATCCTGAATTCGCTCGATTTGCTGATCAAACGGCAAAAAGATGAACGCTTCCGCTCGCTGCTGGAAAACGTCCGCGACCGGGTGAAAAGCGGCGAGTTGCTCTCCGATGCGTTCGCGGCCCAGGCGGCGTTCCCCAAGATCTATACCACGACGCTGCTGGCCGGAGAAAAAAGCGGCAACATGGAAGAAGTTCTCAACCGTTATATCGCCTTCCAGCGCATGGCGCTGACGTTCAAGAAAAAGCTGGCGGTATCGTTGGTGTACCCGGCGCTGCTGGTCACAGTCGTGTTTTTCATGCTGATCTTCCTGGTCACCTACGTGGTGCCGCAATTTGCCAAGCTGTTTGAAAGCTTGAACGCCAAGCTGCCGACGATCACGATCATCATGCTGGCGCTGGGCAATAACGCCCAGAAATATTCGCCTTACCTGGCGGTGGGGGCGGTGCTGGTTGTTGCGCTGCTGTGGCGCTGGAAGGGTTCCGACTCCGGCGCCGAAGCGATTGACCGCGCGATTCTGAGCATGCCGTTGCTCGGCGACATCTGGCTGAAGTATCAGGTGGCGAATTTTTCGCGCATGCTCTCGACGCTGCTGCAAGGCGGCATGCCGCTGGTGCCTTCGCTCGAGACCGCGGGAGCTTCCATGAGCAGCCGGCGCATTTACAACGGCATTCAGGATACGGCCGTCAAAGTGCGCGAAGGACGCTCGCTGGCGAAGAGCCTCGAAGACCAGAAGATGTTTCCCGATCTCTCGGTGGAAATGATTGAAGTGGGCGAATCCACCGGGGCGCTGCCGGCCATGCTCAACTCGGTGGCGGAGTTTTACGAAGAAGATGTACAGACTGCGCTGGGCGCAGCCATGGCTTTGATTGAACCGGTAATCCTGATTGTGATGGCGGTGTTCGTGGGTGGAGTGCTCATCTCCCTGTACTTGCCCATTTTTACGCTGGGATCCAACATTCGCTGACGACTCGGCCCTCGGGCTCTGCAGGTAGGCTGGAATGGCAATGGCGGAAAAGAAATCAGTGTTCGTCAACGGAGAGAACGGCGGCGTAACGGCGGCCCGCGCCGGCGATCTCGACAAGGCGCAGGACGTCGCGCGGCGCTACCGCTGCGAGTTCGTCGACCTGCGCAACTTCCAGTTGCACCATGACCTGTTCGACAAGGTCCCGGTGGAGCTGATGTTCCGCTACAAGTTCGTTCCCCTGGAAGAGACCCGCGACGGGAAGCTGGCCATCGCCATCGCCGATCCCAGCCAACTGATGATGATTGACGAGATCAGCCTGCTGCTCGGCAAGCGGATTGTCACCAAGGTCTGCACCCTGGCCCAGATCGACGAGATCCTCAAGAAGACCGAGCAGTCGAAGCGCGTGCTGGAAGATGCCAGCGAAGGCTTCCGGCTTGACGTCATCCAGGAAGAGGAAGGCAGCGGCGACGAAAGCATTTCCATTGACCGGCTGACCGCGCAGGGCGACATCAGCCCCATTATCCGCCTGGTGGACACCACGATCTTCACCGCTTTGCAACGGCGAGCCAGCGATATTCACATCGAGACGCAGGATGATTCGGTTTGCATCAAGTTCCGCATTGACGGCGTGCTGACCCAGGCCATGCCGCCCATCGCCAAGGAACATCACTCGACCATTATTTCGCGGATCAAGGTCATGAGCGAGCTCGACATCTCGGAGCGCCGCGTGCCGCAGGACGGCCGCTTCCGCGTGAAGTATGGCCAGCCCGAGCGCCCCATCGACTTCCGCGTTTCCATCATGCCTTCGATTCACGGCGAAGACGCGGTGTTGCGCGTGCTCGACAAGGAGTCGATGAGCGAGAAGTTCCACAAGCTCACGCTGGACGTGGTCGGTTTCGACGAAGAGGATTTGCGCAAATTCCGCCGCTACATCAAAGAGCCTTACGGCATGGTGCTGGTGACGGGGCCGACGGGTTCCGGCAAAACCACCACGCTCTACGCCGCGGTCAACGAAATCAAGACCGAAGAAGACAAGATCATCACCATTGAAGACCCGGTGGAATACCAGATCAAGGGCATCACCCAGATTCCGGTAAACGAAAAGAAGGGCCTGACCTTCGCCCGCGGGCTGCGCTCGATTCTGCGTCACGACCCCGACAAGATCATGGTGGGCGAAATCCGCGACCAGGAAACGGCGCAGATCGCCATCAACTCCGCGCTGACCGGACACCTGGTGTTCACCACCGTCCATGCCAATAACGTGGTCGACGTGATCGGGCGGTTCCTCAACATGGGCGTCGAACCTTACAACTTCGTTTCGGCTTTGAACTGCATTCTGGCGCAGCGCCTGGTGCGCGTGATCTGCGACTCTTGCCGGACCCAGGTGCACTACGCGCCCGAAGTGATGGAGGCCAGCGGTCTCGATCCCAAGCAGTGGGCGGAGGTGGCTTTTTACGAAGGGCAGGGGTGCATTGAATGCGCGGGAACGGGATTCCGCGGCCGCAGCGCCATCCATGAACTGCTCGACTTGAGCGACCGCATCCGCGAACTGATCCTGGCCAAAAAGCCTACGTCTGAAATCCGCCGTGCCGCCCGTGAAGAAGGCATGCGCTTCCTGCGCGAATCCGCTCTCGACAAGGTCAGAAACGGGCTGACCACGCTGAAGGAGATCAATAAGGTTACTTTCATCGAGAGTATGCGATAGGACAGAATGAGGAGTTGCGGCCGGGAGTGCTCATCCTTATCTTCAATCCTTTTCTGCGCGCGCATTTAACGGTAGGATGAGTGCATTCCATTTCCCCAATGAATTCCGCCTTTAAGACATCGACGAAACCATCGCTGGCCTGCGAGATTGCGGCCGACCGGGTGATGGCGGGGCGAATCGCTGAAACCCGCGAAGCACTCGAAACCTGCTCGTCCTATGAACTGGCGCCGGGCAGCGTGGTTCCCGATCTGATTGAGAACAACCTGCGCCAGGCCGACACGGTGTTCCACGCCATTCGTGATGCCCTGGGCAGCCTGTCGGCACGCAGCCGCGATGTCATCGCCGTCCTGCCCGATGCGGCGGTCCGCGTGGCGCTGCTCGACTTCGATCAGTTACCTCCGAAACGCGAAGAAGCAGAAGGCGTGGTGCGCTTCCGCCTGAAGAAGTCGCTCCCCTTCGATGTGGATAAGGCCCGGGTCTCCTATCACGTGCAGACCTCGAGCAGCGGGGTGCGGGTGGTGGCAGCCGTCGTCCTGTCGAGCGTGCTTGAAGACTACGAGGCCGCTTTCCGCCAGGCCGGTTACGCGCCCGGAGTGGTGTTGCCCTCGATGCTGGCGGCGTTGGGCGCGGCCAGCGCCGATCGTCCTACGCTGGTGGTCAAAGTGGACGCGCTTACCACAAGTATCGCCATTCTCGATCAGCAGCAGTTGTTGCTCTTCCGTACGCTCGAGAACACCCGCGGCGTCACCATCACCGGCGATCAACTGGCTGAGGAGATTTATCCCTCGATCGTCTTCTTTCAGGACACCTATCACCTGAATATCGAGCGCATTTACGTATCCGGCCTTTCTGACACCGGGGGAGCGCTGGCGGCCTTGCGCACCGCAACCGGAGTGGAAGTCACGGAACTGGTGAGCGCCTCACAGCTGGGAGCAAGCGTGGGCAATGTGCCGCGTTGGCGGATGGCGGGGGTGGTGGGAGCCCTGCTGGCATAAGCATGCATATTGACATCAATCTCGCGAGCCAGCCCTACGAAGATGTGCGCAAATTCTGGTTGCGCTGGGGCGCGCCCCTGGCCGCACTCGGCATTCTGACCCTGCTCCTGCTTTACGGCGTCACCCTGGGGCTGATTACCGCGCACAAGGACAATACACTGATCCGCGCCCGCGAGGCGCAAATCACCGAACGCGACCAGGAGAAAACGGCGGCTCTGGCTCTGCTGAACCTGCCGCGCAACCACACCACGCATGACCGCTCGCAATTTCTGAACGACCTGTTCGAGCGCAAGGCTTTTTCCTGGACGCGGGTGTTCGAAGACATGGAACAGGTCATGCCGGCCCGGCTGCACGTAGTTTCCATCAAGCCCGAGATGAACGATGACAACCAACTGCTGATCAAACTTGTGGTTGCCGGAGAATCGCGCGACCGCGCCCTTGAACTGGTGAGGCGCATGGAAGCCTCGCAGCGCTTTCAGCAGACCCACATCCAGGCAGAATCGGAGCTGGCCGCCACCCAGGGAACAGACAAAGTTCAATTCGAAATCAGCGCCATCTATGTGCCCGAGGTCCCCAAGGGCGCCACGGCCGGCGCGGGAGGCGCTCCCTGATGCCTGACCTGCGGGATACGCGCCACAAGATGCGGATTGCCATCGCCATCCTGGCGGTGGTGGACGTAATTGCGATTGGCCTGCTGTTCTCGCCCTGGGTGGGCTCACAACGCTCGCGCGGTGAGCAGATGCGGTCGCTATGGAAAACGCTGCAGTCAAAAACCCGCGAGGTTGAACCCCTGCGTGGCCTGGATAAGAAGATTGTTCTCGCCCACGATCAGATTGATGATTTCTATAAGAGCCGCCTGCCCAGTGAGGATTCCGCCATCGCCGACGCTTTGGGCAAGCTGGCTGTGGCCAACGGGGTAAAGATTGACAGCATTAAGTACAAAATCGAAGACCCCGAACCCGTCGGCTTGCGCCAGGTCTCCATTGACGCCGACTTTGTGGGAAATTACCTGCAACTGGTACGGATGGTGAATGACATGGAGCGCAGCAAGCTGTTTTTTCTGGTCAATAGCGTAAACCTGGGCGGCGCCGAGGCCGGACAGGTGAAGTTGCAGATGAAGCTGGAAACTTACTTGAAGACAGGTGCCTGAGTGAAAGTTGGAGCCGAGGACAAGAAGAAGCTGATCATCGCCGTCGTGCTGATGGTGCTTGCCCTGCTTGCCGTGGGCAACTTCCTGCTCAGCACCGGCGGATCGTCGGCCTCGTCCCCCCAGGCCTCGACCACCACTGCGGACGCCGCGGGGTCGGCCACAAAAACAAAAGGAAAATCTAAGAAGACACAGCTTCTTGCCAAATCACTCGATCCCGAACTACGCTACGACCTGCTGAAAGCCAGCGAAGACACCAAGTACGAGGGCAACGGGCGCAACATTTTCGAGGCCCAGGAAATCGTGATCCCCAAACCGGTGGCCTCGCCTGTGAAGGCTGCACCCCAGGTTGTGAACAATGTTCCCCAGGGCCCGCCGCCTCCGCCGCCCATCACTCTGAAATTCTTCGGCTTCGCCAATCGCCCGGGAGAAGCGAAGAAAGTGTTCCTGGAACAGGGCGAGGATATTTTTGTGGCATCGGAGGGCGATATCGTGAACCGCCGCTACAAGGTTCTCAAGATTGCTCCTACCTCGGTGGAAGTCGAAGACGTGCTCTACAACAACCGGCAGAGCATTCCGCTCACGCAGGGATAACATCGTGCCCAGGCATTCCTCATTCCGTAGCCGCAGCCGCCGTCAGGGCGAACAGGGATACATCCTGCTGATGATGATGCTGTTCATCACCCTGCTGGCGATCTTCGGCGCTTCGCTGGCGCACAACATGGCCTTTGAACTGAAGCGCGATCAGGAAGAGGAGATGATCCATCGCGGCGTGCAGTACTCGCGCGCCATCCGCAAATACGTGAAAAAGGTGGGGCACTATCCGGTAAAGATCGAGGATCTGGAGAACACCAACAATATTCGCTTTCTGCGCAAGCGTTATAAGGACCCCATCACCGGCAAGGATTTCAAGCTCCTGCACCTGGGCGAAGTCCAACTCGGCAACAACACCACCGCTCTGGCCGGCGCCACCAGCGCCGCTGCCCTGGCCGCAGGCGCCAACGGCGCCAATGGACAGAACCTGCAAGGACTGATTGCCGCCCAGGGCATCGCTGGGCTCGCCGCGCAAGGACAGCCGCCGCTGCAGAACCAGAATCAGGATAGCGACGCGGTCAATGCCGAGTCTGACTCTGACAATAAGGACACGCTGACCAACCAGGCCTTTGGCGGCGGACCCATCGTCGGCGTCACCAGTTTCAGCAAAAAGAAGACCATCCGCGAGTTCAACAAGAAAAACCACTACAACAAGTGGCAGTTCATCTACGATCCTTCCACCGACCGTGGCGGACTGATCACCACGCCTGCGCAACCACCTCTGCAGGTCTCGGCCCCCAACGTGAACGGCCAGCCGGGAGCCAATCAGTCCGGCAGCTTCGGGGGACTGAATAACGGAAACAGCAATTTTGGCGGAGGGCAACTCGGGCCGGGAGGTTTGCCTATCCAACAGCAGCCTCAACAACAGCAAAATCCACCGCAGTAAAAGCGCTTGTCTCTTGAAGGATCGAAGAGCCAAAAGCTGAAAAGCCCCACCGTTTCCAGTGAGGCTTTTCGAATGCTTGCTTCGAAGTTCCTAGACGCTGAACGAGGAACCGCAGCCGCAGGTCGACTTCACGTTCGGATTTTCGAACTTGAAGCCCGCGCCTTCCAGCGTCTCGACGTAATCCACCTTGCAGCCATTGAGATACATGATGGAGGTGGCGTCGACGAAAACCTTCAGGCCATCCATATCGAAGATCTTGTCCATTAAGCCTGAGGCGTTCTCGAACGACATGGAGTACGAGAAGCCGGAGCATCCGCCTCCGACCACGCCCACTCGCAGGCCGGCAGGCACGGGATTCTGTTGCGCCATGATCTCCTTCACCTTGGCCACGGCATTCGGGGTCAAGCTTATGGGCGCAACTTTGGGGGTGACTTCGGGAGTGGTGGTGGTTGCCATTCGTATCTCCTTGAAACGACAGTGACTGCATTATAGCAAAGGGCTGTCGGAAAGCATGCTCAAAATCGCCTTTCGCACCTTTATTGGATGCCTCTGGGCGGGGCCGGGTCGCAGGCGAAAAAGCACAGGGGGCGCCCCTTGCCAACGGCGCTATAATCTCGGGCGAGGGCCCTTACCGCATCCGGCTGCGGGGCCAACCACCTACAACCGGGAAGCGACTCGGGTCCGGCTCGAAATCAGCTCCGAGGTGGCCTATGTCTCCTTTGGTCTGGATAGGGATCGCGTGGGGAGTGGTGACCGGCCTGCTAGTCATCCTCCTGATTTACCGCAGTACGCTGACCATGCATGAAGACGATCAGCTGTTCCTGGATGAGAGCCAATCGCAGATGGAGCAGGAGCAGATCCAACTGATGAAGCGGGTGGATAAAATCTCGCCCTATCTGAAGGTGCTAGGCGCCTTGTCAGGACTGATGATTCTGGTTATGGCGGGTATGGCCATCTATCAGGGATTGAATCCTCCGCAGTAGCCTGTCACCATTACGCCCATGTGAAAAAGCCTCCCGCGATCGGGAGGCTTTTCCTTTGGTTCAAGCAAACTCACTGTGGAGGATGGTCGTTGGATTTGTTTTCGACCGCACTCTTCGCGGAGTCGGCCGCGTCCTTGGTTCCCTGGACAGCTTTGCCGGTGGCATCTTTCGTCTTCTGCGCCGCTTGCTTAACGAAATCTGCCGTGGCACCGGCCGCCTTCCGGGTAGTGTCGGCGACGGCTCCGGCAGCTTGCTTGGTCATATCAGATGCCGAGTCCATGCCCTTCCTGGTGGTGTCCATCGCTTGCGTGCCGGCATCTTTCGTCTTATCCATCGCCGAAGATGCGCCGTCTTTCACCTGCTGCGTGGTATCGCTAACCGCTTGCCGGGCGGAGTCGGCTGTATCCGACGCGGCCTGCTTGGCGTCTTGCGCGGCGTGGTTGACGTCATTCGAGATTTTCTTCTGGTCCGACTTGCTGCAGCCCAAAGCGATTAACAAGAGCGCAGCCAGAACCAGAGCCTTCAGGGCGAGCTTCATGCGTGTACTCCTGACTGAAATTCGGGGCCGCTTGCGGAACTCATGGTATAGCGGAAACCTCAGCCCCATCAAATGGCTCGCCGCCGTGCGACCTCGGCCAGCGAGGAACGCAATTCTCTAAGCGGCGGAATCAAGTCTCAGTCCCCGACTGTCACTTCTGCCAGTTCAAGGAAGCGGTGATCAACTCTAGGCTCGAACCAGTAAGCCTCGATTTTCAGGTCGTGTTTGTGACAAGCGGTTGGGCGATGATTGCCCTCGCCGCGCCGACGAGAGCAAGACCGAACGCGACGATCTTGGCCCAGACCAGACGGAGGAAACGAGATGAATTTCACCAAAGCAGCCATGTTCGCAGCAATCTTACTCACGGGATTAACCGCGTGGAGCCAGGAATTTCCCAAGTTTGAGGTGGGTGCGAACTACGACTACGTGCGCTTTGCCCCAGGCGGCCCCTACACCAAGGGTCACAGCCTGAACGGCGGGGGCGGTTCGTTCGTTTACAACTGGAATGAATATCTCGGCATCAAGGCGGACCTGCAGGGATACACCAGCAACACCACCGGGTTCAACATTCCGCCAAACTCAACTTTCCCGAGCGGTCTGAATGGCAACGTTCAAGGCAACCTGTTCACTTACATGTTTGGTCCACAATTGAAGGTGCGCTCGCACAAGATCCAGCCCTTCGGACATCTCCTGTTTGGTGGAGCGCATACCAACGTCTACTCAAACGCCTACAAGACTCTCTGCCAGCCGACCGCGTCGGGCTGCACCCTCACCAAGGCGCCGACGGCCGAAGCCTTTGCCATGGATTTTGGCGGCGGTGTGGACATTCCGATCAACAAAACCATATCGTTCCGGCCCGCCCAGGTGGATTATCTGCTGACCCGATTCAGCAATCCGCTCAGCAAGACCACCAACCAGAACAACTTCCATTACGGTGTTGGCATTGTCTTCACTCTGGGGAATCATTCCTACTGATTGAAAGACGCGCCCAGCGTGGGCAGGGGATTCAGGGCTGTTTGTGGGCTGTCTGCCAGGAGGCAGGCGGCCTGTTTTTTGCCTGTAACTTTTGACAGCTGACAGAATGCCATCGCGAGATAGGCTTCATTCATTCTCCTTTACCGATCACCACGCAGGGGCCGTACTTGCTTGAGCAGCTTCGGGTCGGCCCCTCGCCCGCCTCACCCTGTACCCACGGTTGGTCCGCTCGCCGCTGGCCTGCCCTGTTGGCCATCTTGGTGCCGCCGCATCCGATGCGTTTACAATACAGGCTGTGGCAGGGCATAAGAGACGCAGACGGGCGATGGAATGCGTGTCATCGGCCAGAAGCTGAGCTCGCCCGAAACAGTCCACCCGTGCGAAAGTGGCGGAATTGGCAGACGCACCAGACTTAGGATCTGGCGGGGCAACCCGTGGGGGTTCGAGTCCCCCCTTTCGCACCAAGCAGACGCAGCGAATATGATTGTTGTCTGTTTTCAATTGTATTCTGTGCCTAACCTGGCTTTTCCTCGCCTACTCCGACTCCCTTGCGGCAGATGAGGAGCGGCGCCCTAATATTCCCAAGGTAACGTCCTAGAGATCACTGAGCTGTGAGGCGTCTGGCACGCTAAGGTTTCTCATGTTGGTTGCTTGGACGGCGGGCTCTGGATGGTTCTCGAACCGCAGAACTGGGATTGGCGTCGGTCCAGCATCGCGCTTGGTGCGCACAGTCGACAAGCGGTTCGCTAGCCGGACCCCCACCCTGATCATCGGCCTCTCGACCGCATGGTAAAGCAGCACTGGGGTTGTCAGGAGTAGCAACAGTAGAACGGGAATCCTGAGCCACGCGGAGTGCCGGGCCAGGACACCCAGGGCAAACCAAATGCAGAACTGGTGCCCAAGGTAGATTCCGTATGAATAGGTCGCAATCTCATGGCTGATCCTACATAGCCAAGGAGTTGCGATGTCAGTGAACTGGGGAATACAGAGCCCTAGGATCAAGCAAAGCAGCCATCCTGCCGCAGGCGTGGGGCAAAAGGTGAATACAGTAACGAGGGATAGGACGAATATCGGCCAAAATGATGACCTGATCCGGGAGGTTCGGGGCAAGGCGAATGCTAAGACACCCGGCAAAAAGTTAGGCACAAAGTGCAGAAAAGAAAGTCGCTCCAGACCATGTATCTGAACCTGAAGGAGGGCAGCAAATACAGAAAACACCCAAAGCCCAATTAAGGCCCAGAAGGCGCGACCGCGCCGAACCCAGAAGAAGAGAAAGGGTAGGAAGATGTACATCTGCAGTTCAAACGGAAGTGACCACAGGACATTGACTACAGACTGTGAAAGAAAGAGATTCTGAACCAGCAGGAGATTGGAGATCAGCACCGTCTTCCCTGGGAACGCACCTTGGGAAAGTCCCGGGATGCCGTTAATATCAGAATCAAGATGGAAGGCTAAGGCTGCCAGCACGATGAGAACAGCGAGAGGATAAATGCGGAAAAAGCGGCGCGTATAAAAATTCTTTAGCAGAGGCATACCTGTCAGTCCACTTCGCTGCATTGAATGCATCAGAACAAGACAGGTGTGGACGAAGAACAAAAGAACGCCGAAAAGGCCAAGGCAGGAGGTGGGAATCCAAGCCAGATAGAAGACATGCAGGCGCCGACTCAGATGCTGAGCGAGTACGAGTAGCACAGCCACAGATCGTAGAAAATCAAGATTCGCGGATGGCGCCTCGCCCAAGAATAATCTCCGACCGTCTTTATGTTCCATGAAGCGTACCTGAGTTTAAAGTGCAACCGCAATCGAAAAGGCAGAGGCGGGATAGAAATCCTTGCGTGTCTGCTACGAAATTTGAGAGACGGACTAATCGGTTACACCTGCTCCGCGCCTTTGCCCCTCTATCATCATGTCGACCCTTCCTCCTCTTCGCAGCAACTCGCTGCCTAAGCGTCTTGCTCTGTCGAAATGTTCCTCAACAGGGCGCAATGGTATGATTCGCATCATCTCGTGAAACTTCTTCCAGGTTGCACCGGGCAAAGCAGATGGCTGACGGCCTGAGCCGAGGTGCGTCCGCAAATCTCGACTTTCTGCGTAGCGTGGCTGTGCTGTTGGTGTTATTCGATCACCTGACCCGGCACTATCACTACGACCGCTATGGCAACCTCGGGCTGTTCGGCGTGTTGTTCTTCGTCCACACCTCTCTGGTGCTCATGTACTCGATGCAGCGCAGCCACTTGCGCGGCTTTGCCCTGGTCAAGGACTTCTACATTCGCCGTTTCTTTCGGATCTACCCCTTAAGCATCCTTGCCGTCTTGACTGCCGTTGCCCTGCATCTGCATGCCGACGGGCGCGGCCTCTCTCTCGGACCTCGCCCCGGAACCCTGGAGCTCACCTCGAACCTGCTGTTGATCCAGAACCTCACGTTTACGAATTCCATCATTGGACCTCTGTGGTCCTTACCGCTCGAAGTGCAGATGTATCTGCTGTTGCCGATTCTGTTCCTGTGGAGGAAACGCTCGTTCTGGAAACTGCTTCTGCTGTGGGGCGTTTGTGGCCTTCTGGGACACTTCCCGCAAACCATTCCGTCCCTCGCCTGGTTCACTTTACTGCTCTACATTCCCAACTTCCTTCCGGGAATCATGGCGTTCACACTGCAGGAGCACCGCTTCATCCCTGCCTACGCTTGGCCGCCGTTTGTTCTTACGTTAGCGGCATTGTTTTTGTGGATGCCTTCACGGCGCATGGGTGCTACCTTGTGCCTTTTGTTGGGGATGGCAATCCCTCTTTTCAAGGAAATCTCGTTCCGGCCGTTGAGGTTCGTCAGCCATCGCATTGCCACTTATTCGTATGGTATCTATTTTGGGTCATTCATTTTTCATCTGGTATGCGTTGACCGAGCACAACAACTGGATTCTCTTCTGGATCATGTGGCTGACGATCCCTGCCATGGTGTATCACGCCTTTGAACACCCGGCGATGCAACTCGGACGCAGGATCGCCGACCGGTTATTCACGCCGCCACCCCCGCGGCAAATGGAGGAGTTAAGCGCTGAGAGCCCAGGTTAAGCCCGCTGCCGTTCCCACCATGCCATCAGTCTCTGAACAGGCTCATGATCGGCTCTATCCTTCCCTGACCGATCCCAATTACCTGGTGCTGCGGGCGCGCCGCTTGATCTTTGAGCGCTGGATCGGCGAGTTGGAGAATCGTCCGCTGACCATCCTCGATCTGGGGGCGAAATACCAGCCCTATCGTCCGCTGCTGGAAGGGAGAATCGGCCGCTACGTGGCGCTGGACCTGGAGAAGAATGATCTGGTGACGGTGGTGGGAGACGGTCATGCTCTGCCCTTCAAAGACGAGACGTTCGATCTAATCCTGCTCACACAGGTGCTGGACTCTTTTGCCGATCCCTTTCTTGGAGTGCGGCAAATGCATCGCGTCCTGCGGCCGCGCGGGGTGCTTTTCGCCAGCGTCCCATTCGTTGCCCCGACGTTTGCTCCGTTTGAACGCTGGCGTTTCAGCCGGGAAGGAATCCGGACTTTGATGGCGCCTTTTGAGCGGATGGAAATCGTACCCGAGGTTCACAGCCTCGGCGGATTGTTGCGTTCCGTTCACCTCGGCGCAGGGTTTCTGCTGCGCTACCAGGCCATTCGCGCTCTGTATCGTTATTCCCTGTGCCCCGTGGTGAACCTTCTCGGCCGGGCGGTGGAAGGCATGCATCTTACTTCCGATGAGAGTTTCACTCCCAATTACAGCGTGAGAGCGGTGAAAGGATGCTCACCTACGCCCCCGGCTTGATCACCTGAATCGCCCAATATACCCCGGCGGCAACCGCGGCCGAGGCGGGAATGGTCAGAACCCAGGCCCAGACGATGCGTCGGGCCACTCCCCAGCGCACCGCCGAGAGGCGCGTCGTGGCGCCGACGCCGACGATCGCTCCCGTAATGGTGTGGGTGGTGCTGACGGGAATGCCCGCCAATGCGGTCGAGAACAGGGTGATGGCGCCGGCGGTTTCGGCGCAGAACCCGCCGACCGGCTTCAGTTTGGTGATGCGCGATCCCATGGTGTGCACGATGCGCCATCCGCCGAAGTAGGTTCCCAGGGCGATGGCGGTATGGGCGGCGAGGATGATGGGCCAGTGATACTTTCCCCAGTCGCCGGCCAGTTCCTGGGCGGTCAGAAGTTTAGCGCCGTAAAGAGCGCCGGCCACAATGCCCATGGTTTTCTGCGCGTCGTTGCCGCCGTGTCCCAGGCTGTAGGCGGCGGCCGAAAGCAACTGCAGCTTGCGGAACCAGACGT
>Ga0335085_10006046_pt1 | contig 19239 bp, 13 predicted proteins | sample Lox_Sample_45_FD_206712 | JGI IMG/M metagenome (GOLD analysis project Ga0335085, IMG submission 206712) | Soil microbial communities from Loxahatchee National Wildlife Refuge, Florida, United States - Lox_Sample_4.5 | ecosystem: Environmental > Terrestrial > Soil > Wetlands | place: USA...
CGCTGAATACTACCAGCGGGCAACAGGCAGAACGCTCGGGGGGTCGGGCGCGCGTCCCTGGCGGCGTTCGAGCCAGACCGGCTGACGGGAAACTAACCGGTACCTGCGGCGCGAGCCGTGTTCCTTCCACCCGACGCATAAGCCGGCCAGCCTTGGTTTACTGAACAATAGAACCTATGAGGAGAACACCGCAGGAAAAGCAGGGATTTCGTGCGCTGCGAAGTGTTCTGATGATCGTCGTCCTCACGGCCGGTTCCACCTGGTCAATAAGTGGCAGAGCAGTTCCTCACGGCAATCCGCTTGTCTACGCTCTGGCAATTTCCTGGCTCATTTCCATCACCATCGCGATTGTTGGCAGCGCCATCTTCTTCAGGGTGAATCCCCGGCTCTTCTCCCTGGCCGATTGGGAGAGACAAGGCGGGATCTATGACCGCACAGGCATCCGGTCATTCCGCTGGCTGCTGTTTCACTCGCCGCTGGGCTGGATTAACGGGAATTTCCATTTGCGGGGCAGCCGCGCCGACTGCAATCGACTGCTGAGAGAAATGAACTCCTCAGAAGCCGTCCACTGGCTGACCTGTGTCGTTTCGGTCATGGTGGCGATCTCGTACATTCGCCGTCATTACGCCGTCTACGGCTGCGTCCTGCTGCTTGTCAGAATCCCCTTCGACCTGTATCCCATAATGCTCCAACGATGGAATCGAGGTTGCATTTTGAGCGTATTGAATCGCCAGAGCGCGTACCAGATGCGTGTCGGCAAGCCTGCGGGCCTGAGGCCGACTGCTTAAATCCACCCGCCCCGCTGCCTTTTGGCGCGCACAGTAGCCGCGTACTCCGGTTCTGCCGCAGGCGCTGCCGCCGCCACCACCTTCAGAGGATCCATGGCCTCATCCACGATTCCGGTCATGACGTAAGCCGGTATCTGTTCGGCTTCCTTGACGAACTCCAGCGCCCCGCTATCGGCGTCGAACTCGACCCGAATCAGATCCCCTCGCAGAATCTGCCCGGAAGCAACGAGATTCGACAGCGGATGCACTAACGCTTTCTCTATCGCACGCTTCAGATGCCGCGCACCGTATTTCACGTCGGTGCCTTCGCGCAGCAGATACGAACGTGCCTCCGCAGTCAGGTAGAAAACGAAGGGCGTTTTGCCGGCTGTTTCCAGAATCCGCCGCTCGATGAGACGCAGTTCGATACCCAGAATCCTATCCAGCTGTTCTGTCCCGAGCGGGTGAAACACGGCGATCCTGTCGATGCGGTTCACAAACTCCGGCGTGAACTTACGGCGGACAGCTTCAAGGGCGGTGCGCGAGATCTTTTCGTTGAGCGCCTCGCCGGCCTTGCTCTGCCCGTCGTATTCTTCAACCTGCATCGCCGCGAACCCGAGCCGCGGGCGCAGCATGGAATCCATCTCCGCCGCGCCGAGATTGCTGGTCAAAAATACCATCGAATTCGAAAAATCCACGCGCTTATTGTCGCCGAGAGTCAGTGTGGCTTTATCCAGGATGCCGAGCAGCAGGTTCCAGAGCGAGTCGCTGGCTTTTTCGATCTCATCGAACAGAACAAAGCTGATCTTTACTTCCTCGGTGTGATGCTGGTTCAGTGCTTCCTGGCTGAGAAAGGGACGCGTCTCGCGATGCCCGAGATAGCCGGGCGGGGAGCCGATGAGTTTGGCGATTTCGTGGCTGTGCTGGAATTCCGCGCAATCCACCTTGATGACCGAGCGGGCATTGCCGACGAGCGACTCCGCCGTCGCTTCAACCAGCCGCGTCTTGCCCGTGCCGGTTGGTCCGAGAAAAAGGAAGTTGCCGATCGGGCGGCCCGGACTCGACATCCCGGCCAGCCACGTCTGGTAAACGTTCACAATCTGGGCGATCGCGTCGTCCTGCCCCACTACCAATTTGTGAAGCCTGGCGGAGAACTCCGCTGCGTCACGGCCGGTGTCGAGCGGATTGAGCTTCTTGTTTAATCGGACCATACTTGTTCCTGCATTCCGGCGATTCCGGTCACAGACCGCGTGGTGTGCACGGAAGGTACCGCGAAAACCCTCGTGAATCAGTGCGCTGCGAGGCAATCCGCGCAATTCTGGTGGATTTCCTGCGCCATATTCGGCATTTCCACTTTGCCTCGCGCAGGGGTACCCCGGCGTCGATGACCGGGCGGGCTTCGCATTCAGCGCAGACTGTTTCTGCCATATCGCGACCTGATGCGTGATTCAGCGCAGAAGACCGCTTGAAACGCCGAATTTGCGGTCAAATTTGTGGCATACCGCATGCATCGTCGTGACTAAATGACCGACAACATCCTCGTAATGCCAGGACCAGCCATACTGGATCTCACCTCGATAAACAACATCGCCGAAGAGCTCGGGTGGAAGATCCGGATAGCGGAGGGGTTAGGCGAAGTGGCGGCAGTCACGCCGCGAAGCGTCGCCGCGGTCTTGTTTCATCGGGATGCTTTCGGTTCGGCGTATAGCTGGCGGGATGCCGTCCGGTTTCTGAAGGTCATGTTGCCCGGAGTGCCGTTGGTGGTGATGCGCGGCTTCTCGGAGGCTGTGGACTGGCCCGAGTTGAGCGATGAAGGCGCGTTCCACTCCCTGTGGCTTCCACTCAAAGAAAGCGAAGTACGGCAAAGCCTCGGATTTCTGTCGAACGCCGACCGCCGGCCGGCGCGCTTCCCCGCCCGCAGCGCACACCATCTGCCGGCTGCGATTCCGGCCACTGCTCGGGCGACTCTGTAACGCGCGCTACCTTAACTTTATTCCGTTACGACGCAATCGTGGTGCCGGCTTCGGCCCGTTCCCGGCGTTTTTCCCTTGCTTGGAGTGGCGAGTTGCATCCGCTGTCATTGAGGTCTCCCATGCTCGCTTCCACATTGACTCTGATCTCCGACCTGGTGAAAGATGCCGCTCATCCCTTGACCGGCTCTCCGAAGGACTACGATCCCCTTCTCGAATTCATCGGCAATGCGCGCTTCGTTCTGCTGGGCGAAGCTTCTCACGGCACCCACGAGTTCTATCGGGAGCGCGCGCAAATCACCCGGCGTCTCATTCGCGAAAAAGGATTCAATGCGGTCGCGGTCGAAGCCGACTGGCCGGATGCCTGGCGCGTAAACCGTTATGTCCGCGGCCGGAGTCAGGACGCCGATGCCGCTGAGGCGTTGGCGGGGTTCCGGCGCTTTCCGGCCTGGATGTGGCGCAATGCCGATGTGCTCGACTTCGTGGGCTGGCTGCGCGCCCACAACGACTCGCTGCGGCCGGGCGCAGCGCAGACGGGATTTTACGGCCTCGATCTCTACAGCCTGCATGCCTCGATCGAAGCCGTACTGACGTATCTCGACCGGGTGGACCCGGCGGGCGCCGAGCGCGCGCGTCAAAGATACGCGTGCTTCGATAATTTCGGACAGGATCCTCAGGCGTATGGGTACGCCGCGGGCCTGGGACTCAGTCACACCTGCGAAGAGGAAGTGGTGGCGCAGCTGATCGAACTGCAAAAACGCGCCGCCGAATACGCGCGCCGCGATGGCCGGGCCGCGGAAGAAGACTTCTTCTATGCACAGCAGAACGCCCGGGTCATTCAGGACGCTGAAACCTACTACCGCTCCATGTTCCGCGGACGCACTTCCTCGTGGAACGTGCGGGACGACCATATGGCTGAAACGCTCGATGCTCTGGTGGAACACTTCGGAATGCGGGGCCGCGACATCAAAGTCGTGGTCTGGGCGCACAATTCGCATCTCGGCGATGCGCGCGCCACGCGCATGGGCGCGATCGGCGAGCGAAATCTCGGGCAACTCGTGCGGCAACGGTATGGCCGCGACAGCGTGCTGGTCGGATTCAGCACCTATACGGGGACGGTGACAGCGGCATCGCGCTGGGATGGTCCGGCCGAACGCAAGAGCGTAATTCCGGCGATGGCGGGAAGTTACGAAGCGATGTTTCACGAAGCCGGCCTGCCGGCCTTTCTGCTGACGCTGCCGCGGGGGTCACAGGTGGCCGAAGGACTGCGCGAGCGCATGATCGAGCGCGCCATCGGCGTGATCTACCGGCCGGAAACCGAGTTCGCCAGCCACTATTTCCAGGCGCATCTCGCGGATCAGTTCGACGCCATCATTCACGTGGATCGGACCCGCGCGGTCGAGCCTCTCGAACTCGTGGCCGAACCGGGCACTGAGCCGGCCGAGACCTTCCCTTCGGGAGTCTGAAGACGCCGGCCGCCGGCCGGCCGCGCTCTTGTAGCATGAAACAACGATGCAGATCAGGGACATCCGCGCCACCACCGTAACTGTCCCTCTCGAAGCTCCCCTGCGGCACGCCAATGGATGCCATTGGGGCCGTTTTGTCCGAACGATCGTCGAGGTTGAGACGGACAACGGAATCGTCGGCCTCGGCGAAATGGGCGGCGGCGGCGAGTCGGCGGAAGCCGTCTTCCGCGCGATGAAGTCGTACCTGGTCGGCCACGACCCCGCACGTGTTGAAGAGATGCGATTCCGCATCGCCAATCCCACTGCATCTCTCTACAACAACCGTACACAGGTGCTCGCCGCGCTTGAGTTCGCGTGTCTCGACATTCTCGGCCAGGCCTGGGGCGTGCCGGTCTGCGATATCCTCGGCGGCCGTCTTCGCGATCGCATACCGTTCGCTTCATACTGTTTTTTCCGTTATGCCAATCCGCGAACCGGTGACGGCGAAGTGCGCACCATTGAACAACTGGTCGAATCCACCCGCGATCTGAAACGCCGCTTCGGCTTCGCCACTCACAAGCTCAAAGGCGGCGTCTTTCCACCCGAATATGAGCTCGAATCCTATCGCGCGCTGGCCGCCGCCTGCCCGGATGACACCCTGCGTTTCGATCCCAACGCCGTGTGGTCAACCGAGCAGGCGATTCGTTTCGGGCAGGCCATTGAAGGCCTGCGCAACGACTATCTGGAAGATCCGGTCTTCGGACTCAACGGCATGCGCCGCACCCGCGACATGATTCGCGTGCCTCTGGCCACAAATACGGTGGTCGTCAATTTCGAGCAGCTCGCGGCGAATGCGCTCGATACGGCGGTGGATGTCATTCTTCTCGATACCACCTTCTGGGGCGGCATTCGCGCCTGCGTCAAGGCCGCGGGCATCTGCGAAACCTTTCAGACGGGCGTGGCCGTGCACTCTTCCGGCGAACTGGGAATTCAGCTCGCCACGATGCTGCATCTCGGCGCCGTGCTCCCCAATCTTTCCTTCGCGGCCGATGCTCACTACCATCATCTGACCGATGACATCATCGATGGCGGCCTGATGCGCTACGAAAACGGCGCGATCCGCGTGCCACGGGGGCCGGGACTCGGCGTGAAACTGAATCGCGACAAGGTTGCCGAATACAGCGAGCTCTATCGGCGCCTTGGTAACTATCCTTACGATCAGGACCCGCTGCGGCCAGGCTGGGCGCCCACGGTGCCGAACGATCGCTGGGCCGATCCTTCAGACAGCCGCCCTGCCCGGATTCCTTACTGATATGCCCGGCCCTCTGGATCTTTCCGGCAGAATTGCGGTCGTAATTGGCGCAACGTCCGGCATCGGGCGCACCATCGCGCTCGGACTCGCGCGGCATGGCGCCGACGTTGTCCCGTCCGGCCGCCGGGAAGAGAAACTGGTCGAGGTCTGCAACGAGATCGAGCTCTGCGGGCGGCGCACGCTTCTGCACGCTGCCGATGCGACCGACCGTGCATCCCTCGACCGCCTGCGCGACGCCGTTCTCGATCGCTTCGAAAGCGTCGACATTCTCGTCAACGCCGCGGGGCACACGCTGAAAAAGCCGGCAGTTTCCATTCGCGAAGACGAGTGGGCATCGGTTCTGGATACCAATCTCACCGGCATTCTGCGCGCCTGCCAGAGTTTCCATGAGCCGCTGAAGAAGAACGGACACGGGCGCGTCGTGAACATCGCCTCTCTCAGTTCGTTCCTCGCATTTCACGAAGTAGCGGCCTATTCGGCTTCCAAATCGGCAGTGCTCTCGCTCACCCGGAGTCTGGCGTGCGAATGGGCGCGCGATGGAATCTGCGTGAACGCGATTGCCCCGGGCGTATTTCCGACAGAACTGAATCGCGGCATCATTCTCGGCACTCCGCGCGGCCAGGAGATGCTGATGCGCACGCCGATGGGCCGTTTCGGCAAACCGGAAGAGCTGATCGCGACCGCTGTGCTGCTGGCATCCGACGGCGCCAGCTTCCTTACCGGGCAGTGCATCGCCGTCGACGGCGGATACCTGGCCTCCGGCGTCAATAGCTAGCCGGTGAATGTCGACGTCAACATCCCAAAACGTTCGAAATTCCCGCAGAACAGCTTCCTCACATCACGCTCAATATCGGCGCGCGTGACCGCACGGCCGTCATCGATGAGCAGCTCATATCCGCGAGCCAGGATCGGCGCCATCGCACGACGCGTATTTTTCCACTTATAAATCAGCTGTTCCAGAATGCGCGCATCCGAGTGCTGCGGGATGAAACTCGTCCCCAGCATCTCCAGCCGCTCGCGCGTGATCTCTTCCACGATCGACGGATTATTCAGAAACCACCAGCACCCGAATGGCATCAGGTTGGCAAACTTCCGCGCAAGCACGCACAGCTCGTGCTGGTTTTCGCGGCTCAGCACGGTAACCAGAAAGCGGTTCTCCGGATACTCCCGGCACAGCGTTTCGAGACTGCGCAGGTCCGCGCGTCCGGACGCGTCTCCGGCCAGGAAGATCGCCGGATTCACCTGACGGCGCACGCCGATCATCAGCGCCAGCGGGATGTTCAGATCGCGGCACGCGGGAAGAACCGCGCTCCGCAGCAGTCCGGTACGCACATCGTCGTCCGGAAAGCGGAACGTGTCCGGCAGCGAGACCGCCATGTAAACCGGCTGCATGCGCTTTGCCCATCGGTCGAGGAAACGGCGTACCTCCGCCGGCGTTTCTTCCGCGCCGGGCTCGTTCAAAAGTCGATCCAGCCGCAGCGCCGCATGGAATCGCGCATCGCCGGGCGCTCCCTCACTGCTCCACAGGGGCGCTTCAGCCGGATCGAGCGGATCGTTTGTCATCACCACCGTTCGAATTCCGGCCATCCGGAACACGCGCGCGACATGATCGGCTGCATTCTGATTCCGGAAGTATTCGCGGATCGGATCGAGCGACGGCGCCGCGACCGGCAGTCCGAAGGCACTGAGTACCGCAACAACGCCGCGGGCCGCCTCCGATATTGGTGCATTTTCGACGAACAGCGTCTTCCAGATCAGATCGGCGCGCGCGGTTTTACTCAGATGAAAATACGCCGCCGGGGCGATATCGCTGAACCGAAACAGCTCGGCTTCGAGATAGTGATACGTAAGCAGCTCGTCGATGCCCCATAGCCCAAGCTCTCCGAAGCGCGGCGCGAACAGATGCGTGTGCACGTCGATGAATTCCGTCGCTGCAAGAACATCTCTGACGGTCGATGCGATTTCGTTTCGCGGAATCACTGGCGTTTCTGATACCAGCCCACCACCTCGTGAGCGGTTGCGTCCTGATTACTGTATCGAATGTCCGTCGATCCGGCCTGCCGCATCGAGCCGCCGGGCGCTTCGGGGAGACGATCGTTCGTCAGCAGCAGCCCGCCGGCCTTCAGCATGGCCCCCGTATTCTGCAACGATAATGCCAGCTCGAAAGCATCGTAATAAACGAAAATATTCGTGCCGATAATCAGATCGAACCGGTTCGCTTCCGGCAGCTCGATCCGCTCCAGAACGATATCGAGATCCATGGGATCGCACGCCAGTACAGCTTCCGGCCGAATGCGGATCGCGCGCGTCTGAAGATTATGAAAAAAACGCGGAGGAGGAATGGGCGTTGTCGGGCTGCCCACCTGATCGCCCAGCGAATTCCAGTACGCAATGAGCGCGGGCGGCCAGGCGCGGTCCACATCGCGCGGCAGCTGAATCGTGTATCCGCCGCCTTTCCCGGCGGCCGATCGGGCGCGCCGCATGTGGTCGAGCACTCTTGGACTGATGTCAAACACCGATATCGAGAGCGCGCCTCCTTTCGCCAGTTTCTGCCGCACCAGCGAATCGTACAGCGCAAACGGCTGCAATGTCTGCTGCGGATAGTAGTCGAATGCGGACTCCTCGTTCTTGTCGGAAAAGTCGAGCCCTGGGCCGACCACAGCAACGCGCTTGACGCTGCCTTCCCGCAGGACGCCGCGCTGCTTCAGATCGCGCAAAGTCTCGTCGATGGCAAAGTCCGGCAGAATGCCGGTGTCGAGTGAAACGCCGCGCTCGCGAAACAACGATGCACGGTCGAGCGCCGATTCGACCCGCACGGACTCGGCTTTCTCCACCAGCGCCGTCCTCTCTTTCATCACGCGCAGGAGTTGTTTGTAAATGAAAGCGCCCGCGGCTCCCGGGTCATCCGGGTCAACGCCTTCGCCCAGAACGAGCGATCGGACATAGATCAGGCGCTCGTTCCCGCGCGGGTCCCGCAATCCGGCAGTTAAATCGTCCACGCGGCCGCGCAGCGCACCCCTCTTCGACGCCTCCGCCAGATTTTCCACGCGGATGCGCGGCTGGCGCGTGAACGACGTCCCGAACAGCAGCAGGTTGACCATGGAATCGAGATCGCCCTGGCGGAGCCGTGCGCGAATGGCTTTATCCTGCTTCTGCCGCCACGCGTTCCAACGCGCTTCGTCCCCGTTGCGGATTTCGGCAGGCGCCGACTCCCGCTGCGCCTCAACGATGGGCCGTGCTTCAGCCCACGGCATGAACACAGGCCTGAAAAAACTTTCGGCGGCGAGTCCGTGAGGAACCCCGCCGCCGAGGTGGAAGACTAAGAGCAATCCGAAAATCAGCGGAATGCAGGCAACCCGCACTCCGCTCATTTTAGAACTGGAAGCGCGCGATAATCGTGCCCGTGCGGCCGAGCAGCGCGGTTGCGCCCGCGGTCGGCGCCGGATACCCGCCCGCAGACTGGTAAACGTTCATCACGCCGAATCCGCCGTTGAGGATTCCCAGCGAGTTGTGCGAATCCGGCAGCTGTGGATTGGTCGTGATCGGGTTCGGCATGATCGTCCGGTTGAAGATGTTCACGAACTCAGCCCGGATGTAGAGGTCGTACTTCTCTTTGATCCGGAAGTGGCGGCCGATATTCGCGTTCTCGCGCGGCTGACGGGGACCGCGGAAATCAGAATACAGAACTTCCGACGTAGCGCCCAGTGCGCCGTTGTAAGCGCCGCCGCAAACTGTGTTGGTGGGACACTGCCCCCACGCCGCCGCGTTGAGAATCGGCTGACTGTAGGGATTGTAGCTGTGAATGTTATTGATGTCCACCAGGTAAAGCGGCTTTCCGGTGCGGTAGTCTTCGCTGGGAAGGTAGTTCGCGGTAGTGCTCACCGGAGGCAGCAGGAACTGACCGCTCTGATACTGCGCGAAGAATCCGACCTGCCAGTCGCTGGTAATCAGGTTCTCCCACTTGTTGAGGAAGCTGGCTTTAGGCACGGTGTACGTGACGTTGAAAGTCAGCGCCTGTGGCGGAATCTGCTGGAGCAACCATTGGCTGCCGGTCGGATTGAAGAAGTCCTCCGGAATCTGCCGCACCAGACCTTTGGCCCACGTGTAGGCGCCTTCTCCCTGCAGATGATGCGAGAAACGCTTGGTGACCTTGATCTGCAGCGAGTTGTACCGCGAATCGCCGGTGGGCGATCCCGCTACCGCGAGATTACCGAACTGCGGATACGGATAGAGAGCGCTCAGCAGCGTAGTGCCGCCGAAGCCGGTGTAAGGAACGATGTTCTTGATCCCCGCCGCCGCCATCTTGGCGGTCACCGCCGAATTAGTGAGCGGGAGGCTGAGCAGAGCGCGGTCGCAGTCGTTACCCGGAACGCAGATGCTCCATGCACCGCTGGCGTTCTGGACATCGCCCGGAATCGTGTAGTTGTAACCCGAAGGACCGGTTCCCGGATAGGGATAAAGCCCGTACTGCGCGAATTTCGCCGGCGAAAGCTGGCTCAGGAAGCCGTAAGGTCCGCTTGTTGCGAACGTCGCGCCCTGTTCCCATACGCCGACGTTTCCAACCCACGAAGCCTCGACAAGGAAGCTCGGGGTAATTTCGCGCTGCAGGTTAATGCTGTACTGCTCCACGCGCGGCGGCCGCAACTGATTTCGATCGACAACCGTCGGAGCGCCGCCCTGCCCGGGCGCGGTTCCTGGCACGAGTCCGGGGCAGGTCGCACTCGGGACTCCGCAGAAGTTGGCGGTCGGAAATCGGCTCGGATCGGTATCCGGCCAGGTGGGCCGAACAATGAAGCCCGGCGTCTGATCGTTGACGTAGGGGTTGATTCCGCCAAGCGGGTACGCTCCGTTCGCGGAGACAACCGCGCCGGCAGTGCCGCCGACGAACTGGTAGTTGACTCCCCAGCCGCCTCGCAATACCGTCTTCGGAGTGATCTGCCACGCCACGCCAAGGCGGGGGCCAATGGCGTAAGGATAGGTGTGCGGATAGTACGAGCAGTTGCAGGTGTTGGCGAAAATGGTGCCGCCGAGCAGCCCACCCGCATCGGCGTTTGGCACGGCGGCGCTGAACTCGCCCAGCCTGTTGTACTGCTCATGATTCTGGCTGGCGAAATCCCAGCGCAGGCCGTAATCCACGGTCAGCCTGCGCGTGACCTTCCACGAGTCCTGGATATACATGCCCCATTCCTGCTGGCCTTGCCGGTAATTCAGCTGAGGCGTCTGCGTCGTCGAACTGTAATCGCCCAGCAGGAAGCTGGCGAAACCGAACCCCATCGAGTTTCCGTTCAGGCTGCCCGTGGGCGTGAACGGCTCCGATGTCGGACCCGTACCGGTGGCAAGCGTAACGCCGGCAAAACTGCCGTTGATGTTGTTCTGCAGATAAACTTCAGCGCCCGCCTTATATGTGTGTGCGCCGCGGATCCATGTGACGTTCGAGGTGAATGACGGCTTCTCTTCGAAATTCAGAGTCTGGATCTGGCCCGAAGTCCCGATATTCTGCATTCCGCCCAGCGCGCCGCCGCAACCCGTCGATCCGGGAGGAGCCGCCGGGCACATACCGGTCACGCTGGGGAACTGGCGGTTGATGAGGAAATTACTCAGTCCGAACGCCGAGGGGTTGAAGCTTTCAAACGGCGCATTGTCCGCAAACCTTGTATGGAAAAATCCCGCCCCGACGTGCAGCAGCAGATTCGGCCGGATCGTGCGGTCATAGTTGAGCGTCATCGTGTAGTTTGGAATGAAGGTTCCGCGATATCCGCCGATTTCAATCGGCAAACCGTCGGCGTTGCCCAGCGGCGAAGAAATCTGGCTCGACGTATTGATTCTCGACCAGTAGAACGACAGTTTGTCCTTATCCGAAAGATTGTGGTCGATCTTGAACGAAGGAATCGCCGAGTACCGGTTGCCCGCGATGCCGGCGCTGTAGTTCTGAACGACGTTTCCGTTTGTGGCGCCAGGGAACAGCGCCATGAATTTGAGCGAGATCGGGTCGATCCGGCTCGTCGGGACAACGTTCCCCTGGAATGGCAGAGCGTAACCCAGACCCGGCGTGCAGTTCGGAACGCCCGTGCACTGCGCTGCCGTTACTGTCCCTCTCGTCGAAGGGTCGTAAATTTCGTTCGCGTAAACCGGATGGCCAAGCGGATCCGTTGTGATCGGGGTCGTGGGGACGCCCAGCGCGCCGCACGAAGCGCATGTGCCGTTGGGTGAAATCGCGGAAAAGTCGCCCCTCAGGTACGCCGCCGTCGGCACAGTGTCCGAGAAGTTGTACGACGTGCTTTCCAGAAATTCTTCGTAATTAAAGAAGAAGAACGTCTTGTTGTGGCCGTTGTAGACTTTCGGGATCCAGATCGGGCCGCCCAGGGTGCCGCCGAAATCGTTGCGCCGGTTTCGGGGACGTTCCTTGCCGGTCAACGAGAGATTCTCAGTGAACGGATCGCCCGCGTTCAGGTCTTCATTCACGAAGTAATCGAATCCCGTCCCGTGATACTGGTTCGTCCCGGACTTCATGGTCATATTGATGACCACTGAGCCAGCCTGCCCGAATTCCGCTGCATAGTTGCTGGCCTGATATGCGATTTCCTGAATGGAATCCGCGCTCGGCTGCGCCATCTGCGTGTAGTCATACGTTCCGAACAGGCGGGAAGTGGCATCCAGACCGTCGATGCGCATCGTTTCCGTCATGTTCCCGCCGAGGCCGTTCATGGCGAACTGTCCGCTGCTGGCGTAGGAGCTGACTCCGGGCAGCGTCTGCAGTGTGTTGTAGGGGTTGCGTACGCCGGTGGTGCCGGAATTAGCGGTTCCGATTCCGAGCAGAGGAAGATCGTCGAGCTGATCGATGGAAACGTTGTGAGTCAGGTCCGCGCTCTCCGTCTTCAGCAGCGACGCCTCGGCGGTAACTGTCACCGTGTCGGTCGTGGCATTGCCGACCTCGAGCGGAATGTCCTGCCTGACGGTCTGCGCACCGCCCACCGCAAGATTCGTGTGCACGTAATTCTTGAACCCGCTCACTTTGGCGGAGAGAGAGTATACGCCGACCGGCAGATCGGCAATTGTGTAGTTTCCCGCGGCCGTCGTGACAGCCGAGTAACTCACCCCGGTTCCCGTGTTTTTCGCTTCGACGGATGCACTCGCGACCACAGCGCCGGTCGGGTCTGTGACCGTCCCGGTAATGGTGCCGTTACCGACCTGCGCGAATGCCGCCGAAGCAAGTACACACAAAGAGAGCAGTGATTTCACGAACCAGTTGCGCATCGATCCCCCAATTCAGAATGTGCCTCGCGTCACGAGGCATGAAGCAAAAACACTACCGTTGGAGGATTCTATTACTGACGTTCCAGTTGTGTCAACAGCTATATCAGACGCGAAAATGCATGCATTTTTCGCATGCATTTTATTGTTAGAAAGCAGACACTTGGGGCTCGCTGTGGATATCAGAATCTATTATTGAAATATCAAATAAACGTTCCGTATGAAATACTTATGGGCTCCTGCGAAGCTCTCAGCATGACCCATACACGCTGTTTTTCGATTTGACGGAGGAGGTTCTGCCATGTCGATTGAATGCAAAATCGGAGCCAGTCTGCTCGCGATCGCCGCGCACCTTCTGCGTCGGCCCACTATGAATGGTGGAAGCGGCTTCAGTCAGTGCTCATTTGGGACGGCCACCCGGAACTGACAGAGCGCCGTCGAATGAATATCGCGAGTCCGAACAGAGGGCGGCGCTGGTGCGCGAATATCTGATCGGCCGCTATAACCTGAAGCCTCAGAACCCGGGAGCATTACCGCTCAGCGACACGCCGCCGGAAAGACCGGAAAGGAAAACCGGGACGGAATTTCGCTGGTCATTCTGACGTAGACCAACATTGATGACGGCACGCGCGGAGTGCGGCGGCTGCCGTTAATTGTCCGACATTGGCGCGTCAGGTGCGCATCACTCGGGCGAATCATGCCTGAAAAAGAAATCGTGGTCATCACCGGCGCGGGAGCCGGTGTAGGACGTGCTATAGCCGACGAGTTTGCGAATAACGGAGCCGATCTTGCCCTGATATCCCGCGATGAGGAAAGGCTGAACGCCGCCGGTCGATATGTGCGCGAGCGAGGAGGCCGGACTCTGACGCTGCCGTGCGATGTATCAGATGCAAATGCGCTAGAGAACGCGGCGGATCGCGTCGAAAAAGAACTCGGCCCGATCGATATCTGGATAAACTGCGCGATGGCCACCATCTTCGCTCCTGTTGTCGACATAACGCCCGAAGAGTTCCGACGCGCCACCGAAGTAACCTACCTCGGCTTCGTCTGGGGAACCATGGCGGCGCTCAGGCGTATGAAGCCACGCGATCGCGGAACCATCGTGCAGATCGGCTCGGCGCTGGCCTATCGTTCCATCCCGCTGCAATCGGCCTACTGCGGCGCCAAGCATGCAATTGCCGGATTTACCGACTCGGTGCGCTGCGAGCTGCTGCACGACAACAGCCGCGTGCACATCACTATGGTGCATCTGCCCGGAGTGAATACTCCACAGTTCAGCTGGTGCCGCACAAAACTGCCGCGGCACCCGGCGCCGCTGGGAACGGTGTATGAGCCCGAGATGCCGGCGCAGGCGGTCTATTGGGCGGCGCATCACAGGCGGCGCGAAGTCTTTGTTGCCGGCTCAACTGTCGAGGCTATTTACGGGCAGGATGTGCTCCCCGGCGTTGCCGACCGCTTTCTCGCACGCAACGGTTATGACGGGCAACAGACGAATGAACCTGTAGCGCCGGATCGTCCGGACAATCTATTCCGGCCTGTACCCGGACCCTTCGGCGCGCGCGGCATCTTCTCCGATCGGGCAAAGGCCTTCAGTGTGCAGAACTGGGCAAATCTCCATCGGGGTATCACCGCGGCTATGTCCGCAATTGCACTCGCGGGGATCAGCCTGGCGTGGAGAAAAGCGCGCACACATTGAAGATTGCGGTGCTCTTCACATTGGCACGCCGGCTGAAATTGACGTTGTCGACTGCCCGCGCCAGCATACAACCAGAGCGCCCTGCCGTGAAATTTGCGGGCGGGCCCGAGGAAGGCTGCGTTCCGGGGAGTCCGGAGGAAGGAGTTGCTGTGAAACCGGAGACACTGGAAGACCTCTTCTATGAGGACCTGCAGGAACTCTACGATGTGGAGCGCCAGCTGGTTGCGGCCCTTCCCAAAATGGCGCGTGCCGCAGCATCCGGCCGCCTTCGGGAGGCTTTTGAGCATCACCTTCGCCAGACGGCAGTCCACGTACAGCGGCTTTCGGAGTGTTTCGAGGACACGAAGCACGCGCCAAAGCGCAGGACGGCCGAAGGAATGAAAGCCCTCATCAGCGAGGGTGAGCAGACGATTCACGAGATTGAGCAGTCGCCGCTGCGCGACGCCGCTCTCATTGGCATTGCCCGCTGCGCCGAGCATCACGAAATCGCCTTCTACAGTTCCGTGCTTTCGCTGGCGCAATTCCTCGGATATCAGCGCAGCGCCGCACTGCTGGAGCAAACGCTGGAAGAAGAACGGATGGCTGACGTCAAGCTCCGCCAGATTGCGGACACCGCAGTGAACCAGGAGGCGCTTCAGCTTGGCGCGCACCAGAGAGGATAGACATGAGTCCGTCGAGTCACAGCCGCAAAGTGATGGCTAAGGCCACGAAGAAGAGAGCGGAAAGCCCGTACCGCTGTGACAACTGCGGCGCGACCTTCGAATCGGAAAGCAGGCGGAAGGCTCACGAGAAGGCCCAACACTCCGACGTGCGCCCGCCGGCCGGTACGCCTTCCAAAGGATCCGCCTGATGCTGGTTGAAGAGATTCAGCCGGCTGTTACGGTGAGGCCGGCGGGCCGTCCCGCTCATCCACCCCCGATCGACACGGCGGCGCTCGAGGCCGAGCTCAAGGCTGTGGTGCAGGGCGAAGTTCGATTCGATCGCGGATCACGCGCTCTCTATGCGACCGATGGGTCGAATTACCGTCAGGTGCCGATCGGCGTCACGTGCCCGCGCAGCGTGACCGACGTGGAGGCGATTGTCGAGGTCTGCCGCTGCCATGGCGCGCCTCTGCTCTCGCGCGGCGGCGGTACCAGTCTGGCCGGCCAGTGCTGCAACGTAGCCGTCGTGATGGATTTCTCGAAGTACATGTTCGAGGTGCTCGAAATCGACCCCGAGCGCAGACTCGGACGCGTGCAGCCCGGCGCCGTGCTTGACTCGCTGCGGAATGCCGCAGAAGAGTTCAACCTAACCTTCGGTCCCGATCCAGCGACCCACACGCATTGCACTCTCGGCGGCATGGTGGGCAATAACTCATGCGGAATTCACGCCCAGATGGCTGGCCGGACTGCCGACAATATTCACGAGCTCGAGATTCTCACCTACGATGGCTGCCGAATGCGCGTGGGGCGGACGAGCGAACTGGAACTTGATTCCATTATTCGGCAGGGCGGGCGGCGCGGCCAGATTTACGCGGCGCTGAAGTCGCTGCGCGATCGCTACGCCGATGAAATCCGCAGGCGCTTCCCGCGGATCCCGCGGCGCATTTCCGGCTACAACCTGGACGAGCTGCTTCCCGAAAATGGATTTCACGTGGCGCGGGCGCTGGTCGGCAGCGAAGGAACCTGTGTCACTGTCCTCGAAGTCGTCGGCAACCTGGTATACAGTCCCCCGAAGCGCAGCCTTCTGGTGCTTGGTTATCCGGACATTTACACGGCGGGCGATCACATTTCCGAAATCATCGCAGCGCACCCGATCGGCTGTGAAGGCGTCGATGACCGCCTGATCCGCTTTTACAAAAAGAAGGGCGAACACGTTAAAGATCTGAGCCTGCTGCCGGAGGGCGGCGGATGGCTTTGGGTTCAGTTCGGCGCCGATACGAAAAAGGAAGCCGACGATCAGGCGCGCGCCCTCATGGATGTCCTCAAAAACAAGCCGGACGCTCCGTCGATGAAACTCTACGACGACCCTCCGGCTGAAGAACGCCTATGGAAGCTCCGCGAGTCCGGGTTGGGTGCGACGGCGTGGGTGCCGGAAGAACCCGCGAGCTGGCCCGGATGGGAGGATTCCGCCGTTCCACCCGATCGCGTGGGAGATTACCTCCGCGACCTGCGCAAACTTTTCGACAAGCATGGTTACCACCCCTCGGTCTACGGTCATCTCGGGCAGGGTTGTATTCACTGCCGTGTGCAATTCGATCTGCGCACCGAGCAGGGTCTGGACAATTACCGGTCATTTATGGATGAGGCGACGACCTTAGTCGTGAACTATGGAGGGTCGCTTTCCGGCGAACACGGCGACGGCCAGGCGCGCGCGGAGTTTCTGCCGAAGATGTTCGGCGAAGATCTCATTCACGCCTTCCGCGAGTTCAAGTCGATCTGGGATCCGGACTGGAAGATGAATCCGGGCAAGGTGGTCGACCCGTACGGAATCACCGAGAACCTTCGGCTCGGCACGAGCTACGATCCGCCCGACCTCAAAACCCATTTCAGTTTTCAGAATGAGGGTGGCTCGTTCGCCGATGCGGCCCTTCGATGCGTCGGAGTCGGCGAGTGCCGTCGCGAAGAGGGCGGCACCATGTGCCCCAGTTATATGGTCACGCGCGAAGAGAAGCACTCCACCCGGGGGCGCTCCCGCCTTCTCTTCGAAATGCTCCAGGGCGACCCGCTCGCGAAGGGATGGCGAAGCGACGCCGTTCTTGACGCGCTCGATCTCTGTCTGGCCTGCAAGGGCTGCAAGGGCGACTGCCCGGTAAACGTGGACATGGCCACGTATAAGGCCGAATTCCTGTCGCATTATTACGAACGCAGAATCCGGCCGCGTCACGCCTATGCGATGGGCCTCATCTATTGGTGGGCGCGCCTGGCATCCCGCGCTCCCCGCTTCGTTAATGCGGTGACTCGCACGCCGGTCCTCAGCACGATCGCGAAGGCGATTGGAGGGATCGCGCCGCAGCGCTCGATTCCGGAATTTGCCGGCGAAACGTTCACCGCGTGGTTCCGCAGGCGTCCGCTGGTGAATCAGGGCGCACCCAAAGTTCTGCTCTGGCCGGATACATTCAACAACCATTTCCATCCGCGTGTAGCTGAGGCCGCGGTGGAAGTTCTCGAACACGCGGGCTATCAGGTCATCATCCCGGCGCGAAGTCTTTGCTGCGGACGGCCACTCTACGATTTCGGCATGCTGGATACCGCGAAGCGGCTGCTGACCGACACGCTGACCGAGCTTGCGCCGGAAATTCGGGCAGGCACTCCGATGATTGGTCTGGAGCCGAGCTGCCTCGCCGTGTTCCGGGATGAGATGGCCAACCTTCTCCCGCATGACTGGAACGCCAGGCGGCTGCATGGGCAGTGCTTCACCATCAGCGAGTTTCTTCAGAACGAAAAAAAAGACAGCGCCATTCCGAAACTTGAGCGCAAAGCCGTTGTTCATGGTCACTGTCATCACAAGGCGGTCATGACAATGAAGGCCGAGGAAAACCTCTACGACAAGCTCGGCCTCAATTTCGAAGTCCTCGATTCGGGGTGCTGCGGGATGGCCGGAAGCTTCGGATTCGAAAAGGATCATTATTCGATTTCCGTCGCGTGCGGCGAGCGGGCATTGATACCCGCTGTGCGTCAGACCCCGGCCGATACGCTGCTCATCGCCGACGGCTTCAGTTGCCGCGAACAGATTTCCCAACTCACGCACAAGACCGCGCGCCACACCGCCGAAGTGTTGCGCCTGGCCATCCACGATGGCGTCGAACGAGCGGGCGAACCCAGGCCTTCACCGGCATCGTTGCCCTGGAAAGCGATCGCCGCGGCAGCAGCCATAACCCTGGCAACGGCATTGCTCATATTTCGGCGGACACGGCAGTAATTTCACGAAAACAAGGGAGCCCAAAATGTCTGACACCGTATCAGATGTTCTCGTCGAGCGTCTCATCGCCTGGGGTGTTGACACCATATTCGGCCTGCCTGGCGACGGCATCAACGGGGTATTCGAAGCCTTACGCGCGCGCCAGGACCGAATCCGGTTCATTCAGGTTCGCCATGAGGAGTCCGCGGCCTTTGCCGCCTGCGGATACGCCAAGTTCACCGGACGCCTCGGCGTCTGTGTCGCAACATCCGGCCCGGGGGGCGTTCATCTTCTCAATGGGCTCTACGATGCTAAATTCGACCGCCAGCCTGTACTGGCGATCACCGGACACACGTTTCACGATCTGATCGGCACTCACTACCAGCAGGATCTCGACCTGGACAAGCTGTACATGGACGTGGCGTTCTATAACCAGCGGATCATGGGCCCGGCGCACGCGGAGAACGTCCTCGACGAGGCGATAAAGACTGCGCTGGCTCAGCGGGGTGTGGCGCATATCACGATTCCGAAGGACATCCAGGAATGGAAGGTATCGGCCGATCAGCGGTCGGCCATGAATGTCAAAAGGCACAGCGCAAATATCGCCCCGCCGCGCTATCCGATTCCGCCGCAGCAGGATTTCGAAGCCGCGGCGCGGATGATCGCGGAAGGCACGAAAATCGCCATCCTCGTCGGCAGGGGCGCTTTGGGCGCGCGAAGTCAGGTGCTGCAGCTGGCTGAAAAACTGAAAGCGCCGGTCATCAAAGCCCTTCTCGGCAAAGCTGTGATTCCGGATAACAGTCCTTACAATCTTGGAGGCATCGGCCTGCTGGGCACGGCTCCGTCGCAGGACGCTCTGCACGAGTGCGACACGCTCATCATGGCGGGCACCAGTTTTCCCTACATCGAGTTTCTGCCC
>Ga0335085_10006047_pt1 | contig 19237 bp, 13 predicted proteins | sample Lox_Sample_45_FD_206712 | JGI IMG/M metagenome (GOLD analysis project Ga0335085, IMG submission 206712) | Soil microbial communities from Loxahatchee National Wildlife Refuge, Florida, United States - Lox_Sample_4.5 | ecosystem: Environmental > Terrestrial > Soil > Wetlands | place: USA...
TCCACTGCCCGGAATAAAAAGGAACCCATCCGGCGGCCACTCCATAGGGCTGCCAACCCCAGCCGTAACCAGGCACGTCGGCCCAGCCGCCGTAGAGATCGAGATCGGCAAATCCGGTGGTGTAGGAATTGCCGCGAAAAGCGTCGGACATGTCGGCGCGCGCGTCGGAGATGCCGTCGTCGCGTTGCGCAACCCATTTATCAAAGGCGTCGCGCGGCGGATCTTTCTGGATTTGCAGCGAAGCCAAATCCTCGGCGCTCTCGTGCACCGCGTGCCCTCCGCTGACGTTTATCGCTGCGGAATCGGAGCCGGACTGAACGGCGACTTTGCCGTGGAATACGCTGACCCAACTCTCTGCGGTGGAGGTGTCTATGCGGAAGCGCGCGTCGTGAGGCACGTTCACTTCGAAGTTGGACGCAGCGAGGGAGAGCCGATCGGCTTTGGAGAGCTTGGCGTCAACACTGGCGGTGCCGGCGGTGACGCGCAGCCGCGTGACGTGTCCGCCATCCACCAGCGATAATTCCGTAAATTCGACCGACGAGTTCGTCGCCAGCCTCATCTCCAACCCGGATTCAAACTCCACTTCGGCATAGCCATTATCGGTGCGCAGCGCATAACCCTGCTCGATGGGCAGGTTCAACTTGGCATCCTGCCAATCCTGGCCGGGGCGTTGATACTGCACGTTTCCTTCGATGAAGCTCAGGCGCACGATGCGGATGTGGCTGTAGTCCTGGGCCTTCGCAGGCGTGCCGGCGAAGCAGAGCGCAAACCCAAAACCAAGACTGGCCGCAAGCCTCCAAGCGCAGGCTTGTTGCGAGTTTCTTGAATTGCGTCGCGAATCCGCCTGAAGGCCTGGCGCGGGAGTCCGCAGCCGGTCGAACGGCGTGACGAGGAAATTCATGAATTCCATGCGCGACACCTCCCTACCACCAGGAGCAGAGCGAGGAGAGTGGACCTATTGCCAGCAGCGGCTGCCGTTGCTCCGTGGCACGACGTTAAAGCCTATCTTAAGCCTCATGGCAACTTGAATGCCAACGAACATTGTCTTTTTCTCGTAAACTTTTCCGCGGGATCCGGGCGTGCAATTGAGGGGAAAAACGAGGACGTCTAGCGACCGGCTTGTTGCGCTGGATCGGAATAGTCGTCGAAATGATCTTGCAGAAGAAAGGCGGCTTTAGGCTCAAGGGGAGCATTCAGCTTGTCTGTTTGTTCGTCCAAGAGCCTCCCATTCATGCGGATGCGCATGGTCAGGGTATCGCCTGGATTGGGACGATCGGCGTCGAGTTCTATGTATCCTCCCACGCCTGGAGGCACATCGATGTTCCAGGAACTTGTGCCGGCCGGAATCTTCTCCGAGCTTTGGAGCGACTGCTGCTGGCCAATCGGCTTGCTCAGACTCTCGAAGGAGACGTGCATGGTGGCCGGGCAACTGTTTTCGGCATCGATTTGCAGAGTTTGGCCACCCCGTCCGACCTTGGCCGGAAGGTGGCTGGCCGCCGCTTTCTTGCCTCGCGAGCCGAGGGTGAACCAAGCCAGAGCGGCAACCGCTGCCACTAGAGGAAGTCCCGCTTGCAACATGAGTTTGTTCATATTCGGTGGCCTCTCGCCAGTACGCTCGGACGATTATGAACCAGGGCGGAAGTGAAGAGGGGCGCCGGCGGACGCGGTGTGTCGTGTGTGAGAACTTGGCGATCTAGACACTAAAAAGATTGGTGAGGGTGGGAAGCGGTTCCCGCCACCAGATTCACCCCTTGCGAGCTTCGGTGAGCGACGCGCTTGCATCGACCGGCTGGAGTTCAGCCGACGACTCACCTGGCGCTTGGGACACCGCTGTGGGCGTGGATGCCGCGGGCTCGGAGCGAACCTCGTGGTAATCCATCTCGGTGTTCACGTCCCAGATGTTGGTTTTGTCCGTGCGGCCGGCGAGGATATTTTCCACGGCGGTCATGGCCGTAAGCATGGAATGGTCCTGATTATTGTAGCGGTGCATGCCGTTGCGGCCGATGAGGAAAAGGTTCTCAAAGGCGTCCAGGAAGCTGCGGATTTCGTCGAAGCGCGAATAAGCGCCGAAGTACGCGGGATAGGCTTTGGGCATGCGCAGCACGACGGAGTCGAGCACCGAGGTCTCTTGAATCATGCCAATGCGAGCGAGTTCTTCGACGGCCAGACGCTTCATCTCGGCGTCGCCGCGGGTCCAGAGCGAGTCGCCTTCATTGCAGAAGTACTCCACGCCGACCCAAACCTTGCGCGGATCGCTGACCATCCAAGGACTCCAATTATTGAAGATCTGCAGGCGGCCGGCCAGAACGTCGGGCTCCTGGATGTAAATCCAGTTGTCGGAGATCAGTTTTCGGCCCTGCCTGGTCTCGTCCTTGATCTTCAAATCCTCGAGGAGCAGGCCCACGGTGAGGAAATCGCGGTACATCAGGCCGTCGCTGACTTCGCGAACGTTGGCGGGCACGGCCGTCTGCAAGGAGCGCACCAGATGCTGGATGGGCATGGTGGAGAAAACAAAATCCGCGTCGTAGCGGGACAGATTGCCCTGAGCGTCAGCGGCGACAACCGCGGTCACGCGATTTTCGCGCGCTTCGATCTGCCGGACCGATTGTTCCATGACGATCGAGCCGCCCATCTCCCGCACCTTGCGCGCGACCTCTTCCCACATCTGGCCGGGGCCATACTTGGGATAGAGGAAGCGTTCGATCAGCGACGTCTCGGTCTCGCGCTGGGCGATCCCGGCGGGCTTGCGACTCAAGGACTTTTTCACAAAATGCTTGACGCTTTTCCAGATAGAGAGCTCCTTGATGCGCTGCGCTCCCCACTCCGCGTCGATCTCCGTGCAGGCCACGCCCCACACTTTTTCCGTATAGGACTTGAAAAACGTGCGGTACAGCTTGTCGCCGAAGCGATTGATGAAGAACTGCTCTAGATTCCTCTGTTCCTTCAAGGGAAAGAGCACGCGGCGCAGATAGCTGACGCCGATGGCGCCGGTGCGGGCCAAGCCCAGCTTCCGAATGGTGTCCGTGCTGAGCGAGATGGGATAGTCGAAGAATTTGCGCAGGAAATAGATGCGCGATTTGCGATTGCGCACCAGCATGACGCGTTCCTGGCGATCGGGATCGGCGGATCCGTTGTCGCCAAGGGCCGCGGCTACTTCACGCGATTGGCCTTGATAGCTTACGCGCAGAGGCGTGCCGCCCTTGGCAGCGGCATCCGCCTCCTGGAGCGAAAGATGCTGCAGCCACCAGTTCATCACCCGGTCGCTCTTGGAGAAAAAGCGGTGTCCACCGAGATCAATGCGGTTGCCGCGATAGTTCACGGTGCGGGAGATGCCGCCGACCTGATCGCTCATCTCAATCACAATGGGGCGAATATCGGAGCGAGTAAGCAATTCGTAGGCGGCGGTGAGCCCGGCCGGCCCGGCGCCGATGATAACGGCAGTTCGAGCGCGTTTCTTCATCGGATCCCCACGGAGAGCGCGGCGGCAGACGGGCGCGGCGGCGCCTGGGCCGCTCCGGAAGCAGGCTGCCGAGTTTGGTTCGAATTGGGGTCCGAATTGGGGTTCGGATTGGCCTGGGAATCGGATTCGAAGACGGCGCGATTGAAGGCCAGCTTGAAGGGAGCGCTCACGCGATCGTAGGGAACCAGGCTTGCGGCCACGTCGCCTCGATCCACGTACCAAACCTGCCGGTCGGGGTAGTGCTCGAGCAGGTCCAGATTCTGAAGATATCCCATATCGCGGGCCCAGACGATCTTGGAGTGATCGATATCCGCTTCATTGTAGACCCACTCCTGTGAAGGCACGTCGCGAGCCGGGTAGCCAACGATAACCAGGTGCTTTCCTCCGCGGGCCCGTAAATCCGACAGAATCCGTGCCCGTTGGAACTGCATGGGGATGGGAAGGAGATTGGTTGGCACTGCCCCTGGTTGTTGGATTGCGTTTATAAGAGAAAAAGGATTCCACAGCTTTTCGGCGATCGGGCTGATCATCCACAGCGCGACGATAATAGCAAGGGCTCGCGAGCCCCACAGCGCGTGTGTGGATAGCGAAGGCTTGGGGTAATTTCTCAAGAAGCGCAGAGCGTACAAAAGGAGCAAAAGCACGGCGCCAGTAACGGGAGCGGCATAGTGGGATTCCGGAGGCCATATTTGCGCAAACAGAACCGCGGCCACCAGCGCTAGCGACAGCAGCACAATGCGAAGCCGGCTGTGCCATAGCGCATACATGCATGGGACGATCAAAAATAAGAAAGGCCAAAGGAAAAACGCATAGTAAATGCCGGCCTTGACCAGAGTGAAGTATCCCGCGTCATTCTCCCAACGCAGTGCATAGGGCAATTCGTGATACACGTAAAAGGCACGCATCGCCAGATGCCGATAGTGCGGAATGGGATTGGGCTTCTGAAAGAAGAATGGCTTGGTGATGTGGTAGGCCTGTAAGTTCAACTCGTAGGGCATCAGCAAAGCGTGGCCGGTTCCGCGCCAGTTGTAATAGAGCATCCATCCCGCGCCGAGGGCCAACAGCGCGATTGCCGGCAAGACGGCCCTTCCCGTAGCACTCCAACTCACTCTTGCACTTTTTACGAGCATGACAGCAACGGAAATGAGCAAAGGCAAGCTGAACAAAAATCCTTCCAGCGGGCGGCTATTGGCGAGAATCAAGAGGCCCGCCGCGAAGGTCAGCGCGATCGGCGCCTTTAATTCCCGGCGCAAGCGCGGCAGCGCGCCGAGAACCAGCGCTCCACCCAAAGCCGCGACTGCCCCTCCCCAATAGGAGTTCACCCAATAGGAAAAGATCCCAAACCTCACGCAGGCAAAGGCCCCGCCCAACCAGGCCCAAGGCGCGGGAAGCCAGCCCAGCAGCATCCAGTAGATCGCGCTGCACATCAGCGCCACGCTGAGCAAAACACCAAACCAGGGAACTCCCGTCAACTTTTGCCCCAGCGCGAGTGCGAGCCCTTGCGCGGGTGGATACATGGATTGGTAAGTGGGACGCACATTAATATGGAAAGACTCGAAATGCACCCACACAGGGCTGGGGGGATTTGTCAGCCGCCCGTGCGCAAAAGTATCCGCAGCCAGAAGATAGCTGAACTCATCGTGCACCGCCGGAACGGGAACTGGCAGGAAGGAGAGTAATGCAAGTCGAACCAGGATGACGATGATAGCGAAGCCTGCCAGCCAAAATCGCGTGCGCTGGCTGAAAGCGCGAAGGCGACTCTCGGCCCTTTCCAACAGCACGGGACGGAAGCGTACCAGCGCGATGGTGAGAAGAACTACGACCGTCCAGAATAGCAACTCCAGAACGAGCAGACGCAAATCCGGTCTGTCGTTGATTCCGTAGTTCAAGGCCGGAAGCAGGCCCAGAATTTCGTCATGTCGCATCGTTTGATTCTAGTCCGGTGATTCCAGTCCGGTGCGGGATGGTGAGGCCGGGACGGACTGTGGGCTTACTTGTAAAGCCTAGAATCCCCGGTAACGGTTTGTGAAGTGGCAGCAAGTACTCATGTGTCCCAAGTTGTATCGACCAAACATGCGCCAAGAGGGTGTGCGTTATGGGCGAGAGATTGGGCGAGCAAGGCCGGTCCGGGACGTCTATTAGGATTGAGTTCGCGCTGGTTTGGACGCCTCGACGCTTGAGCGAGGCGGCGGCCATCCGGCGGGGCCGGCCGCTTTTTTCCATGCTTGCGAAAGGCCGGATATTGTATGATTATTCCATTCGTAAGCAACAAGGGAGTTCCCGGCTTATAATCTTTCGTCTTGGTTTAGCTCGGAGTGTCAGATTCTTTACGAGGTGCTGAATGAAAAGCAAGCTGGTCATGGCGTGCGTCCTGGGGAGTGCTCTGCTCGGTGTTAGCGGGCCGGTGTTGGCGCATCACGGGAACGCGGCGTATGAGAACAAGGTGTCTGAATTCAAGCAAGCGACAGTGACGAAGTTCGCGTGGGCCAATCCTCACAGCCTGATCGAATTCGACGTGAAGGATGCGAGCGGCAAAGTGGTGCATTGGACCGCGGAAACGGCCAGCCCCGAAGCGCTGAAGCTGATTGGCTGGAACAAGAGCTCGTTGCAGCCTGGGGACGTGATCACCGTGGATATGTACGCGGCCAAAACGGGCCTGCCCGCGGGGCGCTTGAATAAGGTGGTGCTGGCCGACGGCACTGTTTTGCACGATACTCAGCTCGGCGGCGATAGCGGGAACAAGAGCGGTTACGGCCCTGACGCCGGCGGCATTCCGGGCGGCAGCGGCAACCAGTCGAAGTAGCACAGTCCTCGCTGAAGTCTTACGGACTATCGGCGAGCAATTGGGCCGCGCGCGGAAGCTGCCGCGCGCGCCCTTTGCTGTTTTGGAAGGCTTGGTTTTCAGGGGCGCTTCAGTCAAGGAGGGCAGTATAAATGCGCAATCCGCTCGTCAAAGTAATGGTCGCCTTGTCGGTCCTGCTGACCGTTTCACCGGCCGTGATGGCTCAAGGACCGCGAAAGCCGCCGCCGGGTTTTGTGGCTGCGGGCATCCCCGAGATGCCGACCCCTCCCGGTCCCGCTCCCAAGCACGATCTGACGGGCGCATGGGTGGGGCCGATCAAAATCGTCATGGGCCCTTACCCTGAAATGACCGATGCGGGGAAAGCGGTGATGAGCCACAATCACCCGGTTCCCGAAGCCGGGCAACGGCAGCCTGGGACGCCCGAGGGCGGCGTGAATGCCTCAAACGATCCCTTCATGATCTGCGATCCGCTGGGTGTTCCGCGAGACCTTCTGAACCACGCCATCAGCATGCGCGGCGCAATCGAGTTCCAGCCTTTGTCTAACCGCATGCTTATCCTCTTCGAGCAGCAGCGGATCTGGCGAGAAATCTGGATGGACGGGCGGCAACTTCCCGCCAAGGTAGACGCGGCCGGCGCGCCCGATTCCAGGTTCTACGGATATTCGGTGGGCCACTGGGATGGGGACACTACGTTCGTGATCGATACCAACGGCCTCGATCCCCGAAGCTGGCTCGACGAGCGCGGCCATCCGCACACCAAAGACGCGAAGATCCAGGAGCGCTGGACGCGTCTGGACCAGTACAACGTGCAGGCGACTGTGACGGTGGACGATCCGAAGTTCTACACCAAGCCATTTCAATTAATGCAGACGAACTACTACTGGATGAAGGACCAGAATTTCGAAGAGACTCTCTGCATACCGTCGGAGGGAATCGAGTACCGGGATAAATTGGCCCAGCCGTCTGGCTGGAGCGACGGCGCCAAAGAGGGCGCCGCTAAATAAGTAAGCAGCCAACGCTGCGCTGCTGACGCGCTCCGGAGCCGGCTGTATTTCGCGGATCAGGAAGACCCGCGATACAATGCCGGACAGGGACTCCGGAGGGGCGGAATGTACGCCGCAGCGGTGATCGTCACCGTCGTCGCAGCTCTGCTCTTTACTTACCTCTATATCGCGCGCCCCTGGGCTTTGCACTGGGGCGCCACGCATCTCGACCGCATCGCCGCTTTGCCGGGCGACGCGCTTTCGCCTTACGCCACCGCCGTGGTCACGCACGCCGTGAATATCGATGCGCCCGCGGAAGCGGTGTGGCGCTGGCTGGTGCAGATCGGGCAGGACCGCGGCGGGTTTTACAGCTACACATTTCTCGAAAATCTGGTGGGCTGCGAGATGAGCAACGCCACCTGCGTCGTGCCGGAATGGCAGCAGCGCGCCATCGGCGATACGGTGTGGCTCGGTTCGCCGAAGCGCTTCGGAGGCCGCGCCCGGATGGTGGCGGCGCTGGTGGAGCCGATGCACTCCCTGGTTCTGGCCACGCCGGGCGATTGGGAGCTGATCCGCTCGGGCAAGGAAGGCTTGGACACCACGTGGGCTTTCGTTTTGCAGCGCAAGGGCGTAAACACCACTCGGCTGACCGCGCGCCTGCGCTCGGCGGCCAATGTCGGCATTGGGGGACGCATCCTCAACTTTATTTTTTGGGAACCCGCGCACTTCGTGATGGAACGGAAGATGCTGCTGACCATCAAGAAACTCGCGGAAGCGAACCCACAGGCGACGCTGAACGCAGCTTGACCCCAAAGCACCCACCCAGGCATCTCCGGCTGTCTCCGCGTCCCGGGCAACTTGACACCCGTGCGGCGCTATCTAAAATATTTTTGTACCGCTATTCCCCGCAGTAAAGCGGGCTTTCTCAAATCACGTGGGAGGACGTGGAGGAGGTTACCGTGAACCACGAGCATTATCACATCCGCTGGTCGCATTTTTCGGGCTCGGACTTAGACTGGGAAGCTTTTCCAAATAGAGATGACGCGGAGGGCCGCGCCAAGGAACTGGTGCGTCCGGGCGAGAACTACACGATCGAGCAGTTTAACGGCGATTGCCCACGGTGCGCCGTGGCGGCGAGACAAGCAAACGCCTAGACTCGACGACAGCGAAGGGCAGCCTCGCCGTCATGCTCAGCGAATAGAGCCGCGATGCGGCCCTACCGCAGACCTGGTGCAACGAGGCCGCCCTCACCGGGTAAACCGGCAGCCCTTTTTTACCACAGCCAGGTTTAATTTGGAGCAGCCAGTTCAGCTTTCGCCGAATCTGCATCACCTACGGTTTTCAGCTTTCGAGACGGCTGCCGGGGCCGCTGCGGTAATATCAGTCGATACCGGATCGAATCGGCCATGGTGGCAATCCGCACAGAACGCGCAATCTCTCCCCTTCGAGCGCCTCGCGGCGCGGCCCGCTCCTGCCAAGGCTGGGCTCAAGAAGCTTCCCTGCGGCTGCTTATGAACAGCGCAGATCGTTCTGTAGCTGAAGGGGCTGTAGCTGAAGAGGGCGAGCGCTTCATGCCCTCCGGCGGCATCGGCAGACTGGCACGCGACGGGCAGGCTTTTCATTCACTCCTGGAAGCTTTGCAAAAGCTCGAGGAGAACCAGACGCTGCTGATTCGCGGCGGGGAGCCCGCAGCCGTTCTCGAAACGCGCGAAGACGCTCCACGCGTTATGGTTGTGAACGAGGAGTTGGCGGGCGAATCGCGCCCTGCTCCTGCGCCCGACATGCGTTTGGACGCACAGGGTGAGGCTGTGCGTTATGCAGCCGACTGGATGTTCACGGGCCCGGCGAGCGCGCTTCCGGAAGTTTTCCGGGTTTTTCGGTCCGCGGCGCGCAAGCATTTCGGCGGGAGCCTGGCCGGACGCCTGGTGGTTTCCGCGGGAATGGGCGGCCTGGGCGGAGCCCAAGCTCTGGCCGTCACGCTGAATGGCGGCGCATTTCTGGGCATCGACGCCGACAGCGCTCGGATCAAGCGCCGGCAGAAAGCCGGCTTCTGCGAGGTGATGGTCAACAATCTCGATGAAGCGCTGCGCATCTTGAAGAACGCCGTGCGCAGGCGCGAACCCGCTTCGGTGGGCCTGATCGGCAACGCGGCCGAGGTCCTTCCCGAACTGGCGCAGCGCGGCGTTCTTCCCGACCTGCTGACCGACCAAACGCCGGCCGACGATCTATCCGGCGGCTATATTCCGCGCGGGATCGCGGTTGCGGACGCGCTCGAAATTCAGCAAAGCGACCCGAACGCTTACCGGGAACGAGCGCTGGATTCGATTGCCGCGCAGGCGCGCGCCATGCTGGAGCTGAAAAAGCTAGGCGCGATCGTGTTTGAATTTGGCAATGGCATCCGTGCGCAGGCACTGGCTCGAGGCGTGGCCGAAGCGGGCGAGATTCCGGATTTCCTTTCCGAGTATTTGCTCGCCGACCTGACGCAGGGACGCGGGCTCCTGACGGTGATGGCACTTTCCGGCGATCCGGACGATCTCGCACCGGTGGATGCGGCGTGCCTGGAGCTTTTTCCTCAGAGCGAGCTGAGCGATTGGATTGCCGTCGCCCGCAAGCATCCCACTCCGGGATTGCCTGCGCGCAGCTTGTGGATGACGGCAGCCGAGGGCGCCAAGCTCGCCGAGGCGATCGATGACGCCGTTGGGAATGGCGCGATCAAGGCTCCGGTCGCGGTCGGCCGCTCGATTTACGTCAGGGCCAGCTCCCAGCCAGTTGCGACCATTCTTGCGCCGCCAGGGTCGAATGCCAGTGCGGTCGCCGAGGGCAGCATGCTCGCCGATCGGCCTTCTTTGGCTGCCCTTCTGCAAGCCTCCTCGGGCGCATCTTGGTTGGGCGTCCAGGCCGGGTCCAGATGGGGCAACGGGCACGCTCGCTTGCATCTTGTCGCCATCGCCGAGGGCACGCCGGAATCGGCCGTGCGCCTGGCTCGCGCGTTCGCAAGCGACCTGGCTAACAACTTTTCTGGCGGCGCAACGCTTTTTGCCTCTTGAGTCACGCGGCCTTTCTATCGCGTGGCGAAGCGCCGCCGAATTGCATACGATGGCACGGTACAGTTGCCGTGCCTTTTTCGCCGCGTCTGAAGCGCCAGTCAGGTTTCGACCAAGCGTCCAATGGGGCGTCCGATGGGGCATGAAATGCGGGCGCCCAAACGGAGACGATCTTTGGAAGGCCTGATCGAATGCATTCCGAATTTCTCCGAGGGCCGCGACCGCGAGCGAATTGAGGCTTTGGTGCGGGCGATGCGCGGCGTTCGGGGCGCCTGGGTGCTCGACGTGCACACCGACCCCGATCACAATCGCTCGGTGGTCACATTGGCCGGGGAACCGCGGCCGGTGTGGGAAGCGGCATTGCGCGGCGTGGCCCAAGCCGTGGAATCCATCGACCTGCGCGGCCACAGGGGAGAGCACCCGCGGATCGGGGCGGTCGATGTGCTGCCCTTTGTTCCTGTTGAAGGCGCGACCATGGAAGAGTGCATCGAACTGGCGCGGCAGGCGGGCCGGGAGATTTGGGTGCGGCATGGGATTCCCGCTTACTTTTACGAAGAGGCGGCGCTGCGGCCCGAGCGCAAAAGGCTGGAGAGCGTGCGGCGCGGCGAATTCGAGTACTTGCGCGAGGAGGCGCCGCGAAACGAAGAGCGCACTCCCGATATCGGCGGGCCCGGGCTGCATTCCTCGGCCGGCGCCGTGGCTATCGCCGCGCGCAAATTTTTGATCGCCTACAATATTAACTTGAATACACGCGACATCTCGGTGGCGAAAAAGATCGCCCGCGCCATTCGCGCATCGAACGGCGGCCTGCCGCACGTGAAAGCCATCGGCGTGGAGCTGAAGAATCGCGGTCTGGCGCAGGTGTCCATGAATTTGACCGATTTCGAGGAGACGCCCCTCCGCCGCGTTTTCGACGCGGTGCGCATGGAAGCCGAACGCAGCGGCTCTTCGATTCACGGCAGCGAGATCGTGGGACTGGTGCTGCGGAGGGCGCTCGGCCCCGGCGATGCAGGCTATTTGCAGCTGGAGAATTTTTCTCCGGCGGAGAAAATTCTGGAAACCCGGCTAGAAGTGGCAATCAACGAGGAAACGGCCGACGGCATCTCACTATCCGGCATCTGACGATGTGAAAGCTCGATGATGTAAAGATCAGAGGGGAACGCACAAACGCCAGGCGGCGCGGGCAGCGCGGGGCGGAAAATCCGCGAAGGCGTAAATGGTGGAGAAATGAACTATAGAAAAACTCTCGGCACGGCATTTTTCGTGGCGGTCCTGGCATGCTCGGCGGCCTCCGGGGCCCACGCCAGCACGCTCAAAACGGATGTCATCGGCATGTTCCCTCAAAACATCGGGGAGTTCGCTTACGCGGATTTGAAGGCGGCGCGCGCGCTGCCTTGGTTCCCCCAACTGGAGCAGCAGATGCTGCCCTCGCGCTTCAAGGAGTTCGAGAAAGCGCTGAACGCGGCGGGCATCGATCCCAATTCGCAGGTGGAGGAGGTAGCCTGGGCGACGGTGCCTCCGGCGCCGGCAAACGCGGCAAATCAGGCGCCGCCGGCCAACGGCGCCAATGCGCAGCAGAAGGCGGCTTCCCCTGGAAGCGAACAGATCGTGGGCATAGCGCTGGGCTCTTTCCGTCCCGAGACGGCGGAGATCTATTTCAAGAATCAGAAGATACCCGTGGTGAAGGTGCGCAATTTTTCGCTCTATGCCTTCGGCGGCGGCACTGGCCCCACCGATCTTTTCTTCTTCTTTCTGGATACCAATACTGCGGCGTTCGGGCAGCGCCAGCAACTCGAGCGCCTGCTCAGCATTCGCGCCGGCGAAGAGCAGAGCCTGCTCAGCGACTCGCAAATGTTTCCTCTGATCAACGAAGCCAATGGCAGCGGCATGATCTGGGCGGTGATGGATTCCGATTACGCGCATCTGGCCATGCAGCAACTGGCCCCCGAAGCCGCGCAATTCCCGCAGGCCCAGCAACTGGTCTCGCGCATCCGCGCCATGAGCCTGACGATCACCGCCGGCTCGGGCGTGCAAGCGAGCTTCCAATCGATCTGCGCCACTCCCGACGACGCCAATACCTTCGCCGCACTTTTGCAAGCCGGGCTGCTCTATAAGCGCTATCAACTGGGAAGCTCGAATCCCGACCTCGCTTCCCTGCTGGACTCCACGACCATCACCCCGGCCGGTGACCGCCTGAACGTCCGGCTCAGCCTTACGGACGCACAGATGCTTTCGCTGATCCGCCGCAATACTTTTGCCGTCACGATGTAAGCGCCGTGGGTGCGCAGGGCGTCGTTATATAGCTGCGAGTCACAGCGTAGTCGCGCTACGGTCCAGGTCTGGGAAATTAATCGCCACGCGGGTTGGATAGCGGCTCGGGCCGGTGTGATCTCCCAACTTTTAGTTTGCATTTCCGACGGGGGGGGGAATATGGTGTTGTCGTCGCCCCTTAGTCTCTATGGGCGAACTCATCTGTGAGTTGTGCAGGAGATGGGCCTATGCCCGACCAAGAGCCTGCAGTGAAGTATCCCTGGCAACAGTTTGTCCTGGACGCCTTCATGGAACTTCATCCCGAAAGCTTGCCCGCGAAAATCAATGCGGCCGAACGCGCGATCTCCGCGAGGCTCTGCGAAGCCATCACACCAAGTGTAGAGGAATGTACCGCTCTTCGTGACGCGCTGCGGAGCCTACGCGTGCTCTTCCCCAAGGCAGGAGAGACGAGCGGGTTTGAAATACGACAGGCGGACGGGCATTCCGGCGGCAAGAGGAAAGACGTCGCCTAAGCGGGGGTGGCGCCGCTCAGCGCCCGTTTGTTCCAGCGCTCTTTCCAGAACTCTTTCCAGAACGAAGATACTTCACCAGCGTGGTGCGGATGCTTCCGTTGCGCGCATCGTACTCGACGCGGTCCACGCTGAGCATCAGGCGCGCGCCGGTAACTCGCAGGTTCAATTGGCGGGCGCATTCCGCGATGAACGATTCCATGCCCAGCGAGGGCTGCGCGGCGCCATGGTGTTCGACGATGATCTCCAGGCGATCCTCAAAATCCTCGATGGCCACGTCGAGCCCATCGGCCTTGCCCTGAACCAAGGGCAGCGTCTGGTAGCAAAGGTCCTCGAGCACCTCGGTGAGCAAGTGGCAAGCTCCGTCCTCGAGCCCAGCGCGGGCGGCAAAATGCGCCACGGCGCCGCCCACCGCCGCCACCAGCCGGGCGTCCGGCGAAAGATGCACACGGGTACGCGAATGTTCACGCACTATGGTGGTCCGCCAACTTTACTTCGCAGGCTTCGCGGCAAGCGGGGCAATAGTAAAGCCCATCGGCGCAGAGCCGCACACCCTCGAGTCCCGTACAGATGCAGCAGTAGCGTACGCAGAGGCATTGGGTTTCGGGTTGATCGCAGATGGAACAGACAATGGGACCGCTGACGCTCATTACCACGACTATAAGCGAGGCAACCGCCGGCCACAAGGCTGAATTCTGCCGGGAACCCTGTCGCTAAACCCGCCGTGTCATCCCAAGTCACCTGGACCCGTCCCCGGCGTTACTTACCGATCGTTACTTACAGATAAATGCCGGCCGGCTCGGCGGGCTGAAAAAGGCATCATTTCGAGGTGGGTCAACTTCGTCGTTCAGCTTCGGCAAGTTTAGCTACAATGGGGGCGTACTCGGGCCGGCACAGCCCTGGATTTAGGGGACGTTAGCCCTACCGGCGGGGCGGCCGGCGGTCACAGTTTTCTTCGAGAGCGGCAGAGGTGTGCGATGGTCTACCGCGGCGAAGTTTTGTGGCCGGAGCAAAGCGTGAATATTTCGGCCCCATTCATAAAAAGACCGATAGCAACCTCGCTATTGACCTTGGCCGTGCTGCTTGCCGGGGCGGTGGCCTTCCCCATGTTGCCGATGGCTTCCATCCCCGAAGTGGACTATCCGACGCTTCAGGTGAGCGCTCAATTGCCGGGCGCGAGCCCGGACACCATGGCGTCCGCGGTGGCCACGCCGCTCGAGCGCATGTTCGGCCGCATCGCGGATATCACAGAGATGACGTCCGTGAGCCGGCTAGGCACGACGAGCATTACCTTGCAGTTTGGCCTGGACCGCGATATCGACGGCGCGGCGCGCGATGTGCAAGCAGCCATTAATGCAGCGCGCGGCCAATTGCCCAGCGACCTTCCTACCAACCCGAATTGGCGCAAGGTCAATCCAGCCGAGCTGGCGCCGCTGGTGCTGGCGCTCACTTCGGATACGGCCACGCAGCCGGAGTTATACGACGTGGCGGACTCGATTTTGGCGCAGAAGATCTCGCAGATCGAGGGGATGGGCACCATCAACGAAGGAGGCAGTGCACGTCCAGCGGTGCGCGCAGAGGTGAATCCGTTCCTCCTGAGCAAACTCGGCATCGGCTTCGACCAGGTGGCCACGGCGCTGAATGCGGCCAATGCTCATTCGCCCAAGGGGCAGATCTCCACGGGCAATCGCAGTTTTCTGCTCAGCGACAACGACCAGCTCTACCACGCCAGCGAATATGCGCCGCTGATTGTCGCCTACAACAATGGAGCGCCGGTTCGGCTGTCCGATATCTCTAACGTCGTGGACGCCTCGGAGGACGTGCGCAACGCGGGAAGGGTGAATGGCAAGCCTACCGTGCTGATCTTCGCGCACCGGCAGCCGCAAGCGAACATGGTTGAACTTGCGGATCGCATAAAATCCATGCTCCCGTTTCTGAGCGCTTCGATTCCGCCTTCGATCCACATCAGTATCGCCCAGGACCGCACCACGACCATCCGCACGTCGGTGCATGACGTGGAGATCACTCTGCTCATCTCAGTGGTGCTGGTCATTCTGGTGGTCTTCGCGTTTCTGCGCAGCGTGTGGGCGACGTCCATTCCCAGCGTGGCTGTGCCTTTGTCCCTGGTGGGAACCTTTGGTGTGATGTATCTGCTGGGCTACAGCATCGACAATCTCTCACTGATGGCCCTGACCATCTCGACCGGCTTCGTGGTGGACGACGCCATCGTGGTGATCGAAAACATCACCCGTTACGTCGAGCAGGGATATTCGGCCATGGATGCGGCTCTGCGCGGTTCGCGCGAGATTGGATTCACGGTGGTCTCCATGAGCACCTCCTTGATCGCCGTGTTCATCCCCATCCTGCTGATGGGCGGGGTCGTGGGGCGCATCTTCCGGGAGTTCGCGATCACTCTGAGCGCCGCCGTGGCCATCTCGCTGGCCGTCTCGCTGACCACCACGCCCACCATGTGCTCACTGCTCATGAAGTCGCAAAAGGGGCGCAAGCACAATTGGCTCTATCGCGCCAGCGACAAGGGATTCGAAGCGCTTTATGCCGGGTACGCGAACAGCCTACGCTGGGTATTGCGAAACCAACCGCTCGTCCTGGGAATTGCCGGAGCAACCGTCTCTCTGGCTATTTACCTCTACATCGTGGTCCCCAAGGGCTTCTTTCCGCAGCAGGATACCGGACGAATCAGCGGAAACGTGCAGGCTTCCGAAGACATCTCGTTCAAGTCCATGGAAGAAAAGATGAACGAGTACGTTGACCTCGTGCAGAAGGACCCGGCCGTGGACATTGTTTCGGCGTTTACCGGCGGCGGAGGAGCCGTAAACACGGCCAGCCTCACGATCCAGCTGAAGCCTTTATCGGAACGCAGCGCGGACGTCTTTGCGGTAATCAACCGGCTACGGCCCAAACTGGCGGCCGTGCCCGGCGCTACCTGTTATCTGCAGGCCGTTCAGGACCTTCAGGTCGGCGGCCGCGCCAGCAACGCGCAGTTCCAATATACGCTGCAGGGAGACAACCTCAAGGACCTATACACCTGGTCGCCCATCGTTTTGCAAAAATTGCGCGCTCTTCCGCAGTTGCGCGACGTGAACAGCGATTTGCAGAACCGCGGCCTCGAAGCCGGCTTGATCATCGACCGAGATACAGCCGGCCGCCTGGGAATCACCACGCAGACCATCGACAGCGTCCTCTACGACGCCTTTGGCCAGCGCCAGGTCTCCACTATGTACGAGCGCGTTAACCAGTACCATGTGGTGATGGAGATGGATCCCAGGTTCCAACAGGACCCCGCAGGTCTAAACAACGTGTACGTTCGATCCAGAACCGGACAAGCAGTTCCGCTTAGCGCCTTCACGCATTATGCGCCGTCCACTACGTCATTGGCGGTCGCCCACCAGGGCCAATTCCCTGCCGTGACCCTTTCGTTCAATATGGCCCCTAACGTTTCGCTCGGCGATGCCGTCGACGCCGTGCAGAAAGTGGAGCACGACCTGGCCCTCCCCAGTAGCATCCATGCCGGCTTCGAGGGCGCGGCACAAGCCTTTCAAGACTCGCTCGCCAGCGAGCCGTACTTGATCCTGGCAGCGCTGGTTACCGTGTATATCGTGCTGGGGATGCTCTATGAAGACTATGTGCATCCCATCACCATTCTTTCCACGCTGCCGTCGGCGGGAGTGGGCGCGCTGCTGGCGCTTATGGTGGCCCACACTCCGCTGGACGTCGTGGCGCTCATCGGAATCATTCTGCTGATCGGCATCGTCATGAAGAACGCCATCCTCATGATCGACTTCGCCATTCAGGCCGAGCGCAGCGGACAAAACAATCCGGAGGAATCGATCTATCAAGCCTGCCTGCTGCGCTTTCGCCCCATTACCATGACCACCATGGCCGCTCTCTTTGGCGGCCTGCCCATCGCGTTCGGCACCGGAACCGGCTCGGAACTTCGCCGTCCGCTGGGAATTGCGATCGTGGGTGGGCTATTGTTCAGCCAGATGCTTACGCTCTATACCACGCCGGTGGTGTACCTCTATTTGGACCGGCTGCGTGTACGGGTGAGGGGCAGAAGCGTGCTTCGTCCCCTGCCGGATGCGGGCATTCACGGACAGACCGCGCCTTCGAATTCCGATTAAGTGAACTGCTTTCTATTGAGTCTGCGAAGCGGGCTTGTCGCGTTGCGCCTTGTTCTGAACGAGGTGCTCCTTCAGGCGTTGTGCGACGTCCTGTTCCTTGCCTAGGGCGAGTTCCTGCTTGACCTCATTGAGGGCAAAATGCACCACATCGTGGTGGTGTAACTCTTCGGGCCTGACGAGATCACCCAGCCGCAGCCAAAGCTGGTGGACAAGGTTGACTTCATTCCTCGTCAGGTTCGGCGCGTGCGGACCGAGCAGAAAGAACTCGTGCTCACCCTGAGGAGTAAAGATTTCCAGGTTAAAAGGAGGGCGCGGATCAGGCAGCGCTTCCCAAGCGAGGCCGAATTGAAGGGCCTGTTCGGCAAGGCTCATCTTCGTGGAACGCCCGAGAACGATCGTTGAAGATTGCAGATTGACCGCGGCTCGGAGGATGCCGTCCCACAGGTCGTTTGCTGCGACCACAGCCAGGCGAATCGGTTTGCCGCGCTGCTCGGCCATGGAGAGAGCTTTCGTGAACAGATATTGCTCGATGCTGCCAAACAGCTGGTCGCTCTCGAATTCCACTTCGCTCGAGCCGCTGCGCCGCAAGACCTGGACATGTAGCACGACGATGTCGCGGCGTTCCGTCTTGACGCGATCCAGCACGGCCCCAAGCTGATAGAGGGCGTGGTAGTTGCTGATGGGTACCAACACGTTCGAAGGGCGAACGCCCAAAGTCGCGGTGCTCAGCTCGGTACGAGAGGTGACGTTGAACTGATCGAGTTCCGCGCCGGTGCTTCCGCGTCTTTTGGTGATTCCTTCAGCGATGGTGAAGGTGGCGAAGAAGGCGGCGGTAAAGATAATTCCGGAGATGGTGGCAATCTGCTTGGTGAAAAGATTAATCGTGCACAAGCCCAGCAGCATGAGGGTGATGAGGACCAGGCCGACGGGGATTTCCACGCCCGCGATCGTTACATTCAGCGGGACCCGGAATTCGCGGAATCCCGGCTGCTTATACCGCAGCGCCAGGACGGCTGCGCTATTCATGGCGAAGCTCCACATCACGCCGAAGGCATAGGCTTCGCCGAGCAGGAAGATATTTCCGCGGCTCAAGATGATCGTGGCGATCTGCAAACCGACCACCAGGTTAATGATGCGATACGAGGTGCCGAAGCGCCGATGCGGCTGCCGGAACCATTGCGGGAGAATCCCGTCCTCAGCGACACGGTTGAGCACGCCATTCGACCCGACAATGGCGGTGTTCACGGCTCCGGCAAGCATCAGCACACCAACCAGCACCACGAATGCCTGGAACACCAGGCGCAGGGTGTAGGGGCCGGCGAAATTCATCGCCAGACCGCCGATCAAATTTCCGAAATATTGAGACCGGGTCCCGTCCGGAATGATCATCACGGCAAAGAAGGAAACGCCGGCGGTAAACACCAGGCTGTACGCGAAAATGATGAAGCCGACTTTTTTGAGGTTGGGGATCTTGGGATGCTCGAGCTCGCGGTAGACCTGAGCCAAGGTCTCCTCGCCGCTCATGGCCAGCACCGAATGCCCCAATCCGATAAAAATCCCGATCAGGCCGATCGTATAGGGCCAGTTCTTGTGTCGCAGCCAGCCGAGCGCCTCATCCGAGAAGTGCATGTTGTGCGGTTCGGGCCAGGGCGGAAGGTGGGCGCCGCGCATCCACAGCGTATAGCCGCACCAGGCGAGCATGAGCACGACCATGACGGTCGTGACGTACATGATGCGGAGCGCCTTTCCGCTGGATTCGGGGATTCCTTTGACGTTTTCCCACCAAAAGTAAATCGTGACCGCAATGGCGAAAAGGGCGGCCGTGAGATTTCCCGGCAACACGATATTTGTGTGTGCGTAGCGGAAGAGATCATTCAAGAATCCGGTAAGGTACTGACCCGCGGATACGCCGCTGATCGGCCCCGTCAAAATATAGTCGAACATTAGCGCTGAGACGGAAATTTTGGCCAGCCTGCTGCCCATGGCTTCCTTGACCACCCGGTACACGCCGCCGCGCACAAACAT
>Ga0335085_10006050_pt1 | contig 19234 bp, 14 predicted proteins | sample Lox_Sample_45_FD_206712 | JGI IMG/M metagenome (GOLD analysis project Ga0335085, IMG submission 206712) | Soil microbial communities from Loxahatchee National Wildlife Refuge, Florida, United States - Lox_Sample_4.5 | ecosystem: Environmental > Terrestrial > Soil > Wetlands | place: USA...
CGTTCCTGCCCTCGAACAATCTGCAGGACCCACCGCACTTCGATACCGACGACGATCCCGAGCGCCCGTGCGACGAGCTCGTGGGTCTGATTCCCGATTCGTCGAACCGCGCGTACGACATGAAGAAAGTGGTCGCCGACATCGTCGACGACGGCGAGTTCTTCGAGGTGTTCCCGCTCTGGGCCATGAACATCGTGTGCGGGTTCGCCCGGATCGACGGCCATGTGATCGGCATCGTCGGCAATCAGCCGCAGGTGCTCGCGGGCTGCCTCGACATCGACGCCTCGGAGAAGGCGGCGCGGTTCGTTCGAACGTGCGACGCGTTCAACATCCCGCTGGTGACGTTCGTCGACGTCCCGGGCTTCCTTCCGGGTACCGACCAGGAATACGGCGGCATCATCCGTCACGGCGCGAAGCTGCTCTACGCGTACTGCGAGGCCACGACACCACGTGTGCAGATCATCACGCGCAAGGGATACGGCGGCGCGTACGTCGTCATGAACTCGAAGTCGATCGGCGCCGACATCGCCTTCGCGTGGCCGTCGGCGGAGATCGCCGTCATGGGAGCCGACGGCGCCGTCAACATCATCTTCCGCAAGGAGATCGAGTCGGCGGCTAATGCCGAGTCCCGCCGGGCCGAGCTGATGCTCGAGTACGAGGACCGATTCCTGAACCCGTATCAGGCCGCCGAGCGCGGATACGTCGACGACGTGATCGACCCGCGGGATACGCGTCGCATGTTGGCTCGCTCTTTGGAGATGCTGCGCACAAAGCGCGAGCAACTTCCGGCGCGTAAGCACGGAAACTCGCCACTGTGACGCCCGAGGAGGTCGCGGCCGTTACCGCGGTTGCGGTCGCGGTGCGACAGCGCGAAGCGGCTGCGGGTGCTGCTGGCGGCGCCGGCGCAGGCGCCGGTGCTTCGGAGGGTGCACCGCTCGATGCCTGGGTGGACGCGTCGCGGCGATCCGCGCAGCGCGCGCCGTTGCAGCGCGGGCCGTGGCGCCTGTCGGGTCGCATCGGGCGTCGATCGCGGATCTGAAGCAGCTCGCGAGGTGATACACGACGCCGAGCTCTTCACGGTAGGCACCGACGAGGTCGTGGTCACGTTTCGGACTGATCGCGCTCGCGAGGTCGAGACGCGGGTCGGCGATCGGGCGGTCGTGACGAGCGGGCGGTATCACTCGGCGCGCGTCCTGGGTCTCGAGCCGGACCTGGTGTATCCGCTCGTGGTCGAAGGTGCTGAGGTGTCACCTCTGCTGCCGGCCGAGGTGCGCACGCTGGCCACGCCGGCGGGTCGCGTGCTCGCAACGGTCGCGACCGTGAACGACGTGCATTTCGGAGAGACACAGTGTGGGTTGCTCGGAATGCTCGAGGAGATCGGGCCGGTCTTCAGTTCGGAGCCGGGCGCGGAGCCATACCCCGAGGTGATGAACCGCGGCGCGATCGATGCGATCGCCGAGCTGGCGCCGGACGCGGTGATCGTGAAGGGCGATCTCACGGATCGGGGGACCGAGGCCGAGTACGAGGCCTTCTTGCGCGCGTACTCGAGGCTCGGCGCGCGGATGCACCACATCCGTGGCAACCATGACGCGATGGTTACGGAGTCGATTGCCGCGTACGGTCCCTACTCCGTCGAGCTCGACGGCGTCACGCTCGCCCTGGTGGACACGGTCCGGCCCGGTACGGATCGGGGTCGGGTTTCACGCACGCAACTCGAATGGCTCGACGCCTTGGCCGCCGATACTTCGCAACCCGTTCTCGTGTTCGGACATCACCACCCCTGGGATCCTGCGTCGACTGACCGCAGCGACTCCTATTTCGGGGTCAATCCCGATGACAGCGACGCGTTGTGCGCCGTGATCGCGCGGCGGGAGGCGATCGCGGGCTACTTCGCCGGGCATACGCACCGGACGCGTCTGCGCCGCTTCGCCTCGGCGCGCAACGTTCCGATCGTCGAGATCGCGTGCGTGAAGGACTACCCCGGTGCGTGGGCCGAATACCGCATCTACGATGGCGGATACGTGCAACTGACACGGCGGATCGGTACGCCCGCGGCACTCGAGTGGACCGAGAAGACGCGCGGAATGTTCGCCGGCTTGTACCGCGACTACGCGCTCGGAGATCTGAATAGCCGATGCTTCGCGCAAGCGTTCTGACCCCGCAGGAACGGTGAAGGAGATCACGATCTCGTAGATGGGGGCGCTCGAAGGACTGCGTGTCATCGACATGGCCACCGTTTTCGCGGGGCCGGGTACGGCGCGCCATCTCGGCGACTTCGGGGCCGACGTGATCAAGGTCGAGGCGCCCGCGGGTGACGGCGTTCGCCGCATGGGTTGGTTCCCGCGCGAGGGCGGCGACTCGTATACCTGGAAGCTGCTCGGTCGCAACAAGCGAACCGCGGTGCTCGATCTGAAGACGGACGCCGGCCGCGATGCGCTGCTGGGGCTCGCGGCGGGCGCCGACGTGCTGATCGAGAACTTCCGTCCCGGCACTTTGGAACGCCTCGGGATCGGACCCGATGTGCTGTTTGCGCGCAACCCGCGGCTCGTCGTGCTGCGGGTGACCGGTTTCGGCCAGGACGGTCCGTACGCCGCGCGACCGGGCTTTGCAACGATGGCAGAGGCGATGAGCGGGTTCGCCGCGATCAACGGTGAGCCCGACGGCGGTCCGCTCCTTCCGCCGATCGCGCTGACCGATGAGGTGACCGCGATCGCGGGTGCATTCGCGGTGATGGTCGCCCTACACGATCGGAACCGCACGGGGCTCGGCCAGGTGATCGACGTCAATCTGCTCGAGTCGATGCTGCAGATGATGTCGGCGCTGCCGTCGGCGGCGGCGCACTTGGGCTACGAGCAGCCCCGGTTGGGATCGGGGATCCCGTATTCCGTGCCGCGTGGCACCTACCGGTGCAACGACGGACGTTGGGTCGCGATCTCGACGTCGGCAGAGTCCGTCGCCCGACGGGTGCTGGTGTTGCTCGGAGTGGACGGCGACGATCGCTTCGCGACGTTCGAGAGTCGCGGCGAGCACCGGGAGGAGCTGGACGCGACGGTCAGAGCATGGGTCGGTGTGCGTTCGTCGGAGGAGGTGCTCGAGGCATTCGACGCGGCCGAGGCCGCGATCGCGCCCGTGTACTCGATGCGCGAGGTGCTCGCCGATCCTCACGTACGGGCACGGAACGTGTTCGTGGACCTGGACGGAGTGACGATGCAGGGACCGCTCGCTCGATTGAGCCGATCCCCGGCGCGGCTCCGCTGGGCGGGCCGGCCTCTCGGCGCCGACACGGACGAGATCCTGCGCGAACTCGAAGCACCCTGACCTCTGCGCTTCCCCGGATTGCCCCGGGCCGGCCTTTCCCCCGTCAGCCCGTGCGCGCCCGCCGCGCTTCGTGCGCTCCGTGCCTCAACATCCCCGTGTTGAGGATTCTTCGAAAGATTCTTCAAGACGGGTTTTGTCGCATGGTGGGCCGGGTGGCGGTCGGTGGTCTCCGGCGCCTTCGCCCGAGCGCGACGACGGTTGTCACACCCTCTCGTTACGGTGATGCCGGCTGCCCCCGTCGTCTACCAAGGCGTCCCGGCTTCGCCTCTTCCCCCGATACGCATATGTCGCAACCCGGGAGCTGGAGATGCCGGCAATTCGCTATCCCACTCGATACCGGCGCGTGCCGCACGGCCCGCGCGAGTTCGCCGCGTTCCATGCGGAGTGCGCTGCGTTGCTCGATCGGGCGTCCGAGCTCGATGCTGCCCAGCAGGCCCTCGCCGTCGAGCTGGCCGACATTCGGACCAACCTTGCCGAAATGCGCGTCGTCATGTGGCCCCGAGTCGAACCTAAGGACATCGTTCACGGCTTTCGCCTCACGCATCGCGGCGGCCCACCCCCGATTCCGCCGGTCGCACCCAACGCGCATGCGCTGCTGGGAAAGCACTTGCGCTCGACCGTTCTCGCCGTCCTCGCTCGAAACGGGCGGCCGATGACCCTCGTCGAGCTGCACCGCGAGCTACACCTCAACGGGTATGCGATCGCGTCGCGCCAGCCGGTAAAGCGTCTCGCGGATGCGCTGGGCTACGAAACCGTGAAGGGACGCGCCAGGCGCGTCGACCGTGGCGTATATACGATCGATCGACTCAACCCCGGAGAGCGGCGGCGCATCAACGGCATCTCGATCACACCGGCGCGGTGGAGTGCCGGCGATCCACATCGACCGGAGCCGCGCGAGGCCGACGGTCACGGCCGAAGCGGGCCCGAAGCGTCTAGTCCGCTAGTTCGACGGCTCGGGCGCGAGCTCTACGCGGTCGCGCCCACGCGCCCGCGCCTCGTCGAGGGCGCGGCTCGCCTGGTGGACGAGCTCGGCCGCTCCGAGTGCGTGAGTCGGGTAGCACGCGACGCCTGCCGACAGCGTCAGCGCGTCACCGACCGGAGAGGCGAGCAGGGTGCCACGCACGCGCTCCGCGGCCCACACCGCCCCGGCCTCGGGCGTGTCCTCGAGGATCGCACCGACCATCAAGTCGCCGAGGCGGCATGCCGCATCGCTCTCTCGCAGAGTGCGCCGAACGACGTCGCCGACCACTCCGAGCGCCTGCAGCCGGGTGTCGCCGTCGGCTTCGTTCATCGAGTCGATCTCGAAGATGATCACCGAGATCGGCCGAAGCGAACGGCGAGCCGCGGCCACCTGCTGTTGCGCGAGCACCGCGAAGTACTTCTCGTCGTAAAGGCCGGTCGCAGCGTCGAACGCCTGCTCGCCTCGTGCGCGCGTCTCTTCCATGGTCGACCCCAGCTCCTCTTCGGCCGCTCTCCGGCTCGCCTCTTCCTGCAGTACGGCATTGATCGACGCCAACTCCCGGCGTACCGCGCGAATCTCGTCCTCGGCCTGCTCGAGTCGATCCTCGCTCTGCCGGGCGCGCGCACCCAGCGCGACTCCGGCAATCGCGGCGACAACGCCCGCCGAGCCCGCAACCACCGCGAATGTGGGCGAATTGATCGCGACGCCAACCGCTCCGGCTGCGAGCGCGGCAACGCCACCGCTCGCGGCCACGATGACGCGCGGATCATGCATGCGGTTCCTCATCGGCCTGCCGCCGCCCCTCCCTGAGGTTTCGATCTGTGTAGCAGGGCCAGCTCGGCGAGGTCGCGCATCATCAGAGAGAGCTGGTAGTCCTTCGGCGTATACACCCGCGCGACCCCCATTGCCTCGAGCTGCACGCGGTCAGCGTCGGGAATGATCCCGCCGACCACGACCGGGGCATCGACGGCGGCGTTCCGAAGCAATCGCAAGGTCTCGCGTACCAAGCTCAGGTGCGATCCCGAGAGGATCGAAAGCCCCACAACGTCGACGTCCTCGTCCCTGGCTGCGGCCGCGATCTCGCCCGGGGTGAGGCGTATGCCCTGGTAAATCACCTCGAAGCCCGCGTCGCGGGCCGCGACCGCGATCTGCTCGGCCCCGTTCGAGTGGCCGTCGAGACCCGGCTTTCCGACCAGCAGCCGGATGGGCCGTCCCGTTTCGGCCGCGATCGAGCGTACGCGATCCCGAACGGCACCCAAGGAATCGCCCGGCTCGACCGCGACGGCTCCGACACCGGTCGGTGCCCGGTACTCACCGAACACCGAGCGCAGCGCCCCGGCCCACTCGCCTACGGTTCCGCCCGCCTTGGCCAGCGCGATCGTCGCCGGTACGAGGTTCTCGCGGGTTTGCGCGACCTCGCGCAAACGCTCGAGGGCTGCGTCGACCCTCGTTTGATCCCGGTCCGCCCGCCACGCCTCTATTGCGCGCACGTGCTCCGACTCGATCGCCGGATCGATCGTGACGATCCCACCTCGCTGCGCGACCGCCGCAAGCGGCGACGGCTCCGTCTCGGTGAACGCGTTGACGCCGACGACCCGGAGTTCGCCCGATTCGATGCGCCGGGCTCGCTCGGTGCCCGACTGCACGATGCGGCCCTTCATCTGGTCGATCATCGCGAAGGACCCGCCCCCATCGAGGACCCACTGCAACTCGAGCATCGCAGCCGAACAGAGCTCGGTGACCTTGCGTTCGACGACGACGGAGCCCTCGAACAAGTCGCCGTACTCGAGCAAGTCCGACTCGTACGCGAGCACCTGTTGTATGCGCAGTGACCACTGCTGATCCCATGGTGTCGGCAAACCCAGCGCCTCGTTCCAACACGGCAGCTGAATAGCGCGCGCGCGCGCGTCCTTCGACAGGGTCACGCCCAGCATCTCGAGAACGATGCGCTGCACGTTGTTCTCGGGTTGCTCCTCGGTGAGGCCGAGTGAGTTCACCTGCATTCCGTAGCGGAAGCGGCGGAGCTTCTCGTCGTCGACGCCGTACCGATCGCGACAGATCTGCTCCCACATGCGAGTGAACGCGCGCATCTTGCACATCTCTTCGACGAACCGCACTCCGGCGTCGATGAAGAATGAGATGCGTCCGACGACTTCCGGGAACTCCGTGTCTGGCACCTGACCCGACTCGCGCACGGCGTCGAGCACGGCGATCGCGTTCGCGAGCCCGTACGCGAGTTCCTGCACCGGGGTCGCGCCCGCCTCCTGCAGGTGGTACGGACACACGTTGATCGGGTTCCACAAGGGCGCGTGCTTCACGGTGTACGTCACGAGATCGACCGTCAGCCGCTTGGAAGCCTCGGGCGGAAAGATGTAGGTACCGCGCGAGAGGTACTCCTTCAAGATGTCGTTCTGTGTCGTCCCCGCGAGCTGCGCGTGCGGCACGCCCTGCTCGTCGGCGAGCGCGAGGTACATGCCGAGCAGCCACATCGCCGTGGCGTTGATGGTCATCGACGTGTTCATCTCGCCGAGCGGGATGCCGTCGAACAGCGTGCGCATCTCACCGAGGTGAGGTACAGGGACCCCCACCTTGCCGACCTCGCCCCGAGCCAGCGGGCTGTCCGGGTCGTAGCCCGTCTGGGTGGGGAGGTCGAACGCGACCGACAGGCCGGTCTGCCCCTTGGCGAGATTGGTGCGGTAGAGCTCGTTGGACGCGCGTGCCGACGAGTGACCCGAGTACGTCCGGATCAACCAGGGGCGGTCGCGCTCGGCCATTGACACCATTCTCCCGGATCCAGCCCCGTCGGAGGAAGTCTCTGTGGGCCGGGCCCGGACCCCGCCGGGACGAATTCCCTGCTCAGCGCTTGTACTCGTAGAAGCCGAGGCCGGTCTTGCGCCCGAGCCGCTCGGCACTGACCATCCGGCGAAGGACGGGAGCGGCGGCGTAGTTCGGGTCTTTGAACTCGGCGTACAGCGCCTCGAGGATGGCCAGGCTCGTATCCATACCGACGAGGTCCAGCAGCTCGAGCGGCCCCATCGGGAAGTTGCAGCCACCCTTCATCGCAGCGTCGATGTCGTCGCGGGTGGCGACACCGGCGTCGTACAGCTTCGCGGCGTTGTTGAGGTACGGGAACAGCAACGCATTCACGATGAAGCCGGCCTGGTCCTTGACCTGGACCGCGTTCTTTCCGCAGGTCGTCGCAAACGCGGTGGCCGCGGCGATCGTGTCGTCGCTCGACGTGATGGCGCGCACGACCTCGACGAGCGCCATCATCGGTGCCGGGTTGAAGAAGTGGATGCCACACACCTTGTCGGGACGGCCGGTGTTCATCGCCATCTCCACGACCGGGAGCGTCGAAGTGTTCGTCGCGAGGACGGTGTTTTCCGGGCAGATGCGGTCGAGCTCGGTGAACAGGTGCTTCTTGGCCCCCAGTTCCTCCACGATCGACTCGATGACGAGGTCGCACTCGTTCAGCTCACCGAGGTCGGCGACAGCACGGACGCGCCCGAGCACCGCGTCGCGCTCGCCCGCGTCGAGCTTGCCCCGGTCGACCTGCTTGGCCAGCGACTTCTCGAGGCCCGCGACCATGGCGTCGGCGGTGCCCTGGGCCCGACTGCGGAGCACGACCTCGAATCCGGCCTTCGCCGCGACCTCGGCGATGCCCGCGCCCATGATCCCCGAACCGACGATCCCGACCCGCTTGACGGTCATCTTCCATCCTCCTGAGTGAAGGCCGAAAGGCTACCGGCGGGTAGGAGGGTCGGGCGAGTGGCCTCGGCTCTGCGCACCCGATCGTAGGATCCGAACCATGACGAGGGAGCCGGTGTGACCAAGCCCGCGGGAACCGTTGCACTGCTCGGCGGCGACGAGTGGACCGAGCCCTGCCGGCCGATCGACGCGCGCCTTCTCGAGCTCGCCCGCACTGACGAGGTCGTCGTCCTGCCGACCGCGGCGGCCTTCGAGCACCCCGATCGGGTCGTCGAGCGAGCGACGGCGTATTTCGAGGAGTTCGGTGCGCGTGTGACCGGACTCGACGTCCTGAACCGGCGGGACGCCGAGGCGGATGCGAACGTCTCCGCGATCCGGGTGGCCCGGTTCGTGTACTTCGCCGACGGGTCTCCCCTTCACCTGCGATCCGTGCTCAAGGGCAGCGCGTTCTACGAAGCGATCGCGTACGCGTACGGACGGGGTGCGGTCGTGGCGGCCTCCGGCGCGGGCGCGACCGTCCTGGGCGATCCGATGGTCGACCCGCGCGGCGGCGCGTACACGGTCGGCCTCGGTCTCGTTCCGGGACTCGCCGTATTTCCGTACCACGGCCGGGCCGCCGACCACCTGCGCGAGCGGTCGGTCGATCTCCTCGCGCGCGACGCGCTGCTCGTCGGCATCGACGAGCAGACCGCGCTGGTTCGAACCGGCTCCGAGCCGTGGGAGGTCCTGGGCGCCGGAACCGTCACGGTCTACCGCAAGGGGGCGGAACCAAAGACCGCGAAGAAGGGCGCCGACCTCGATCTCGGTGACGTAGCTACTTCTCGGTGATCGTGATCTTGTCGATATAGAGCGGCTGCGTAGGTGGGCCGTCGCCGGACGCGGGTGCGAAGCTCCCCAGCTTCTGCACGACGTTCATTCCCTGTGTGACGTGACCGAAAGCGCCGTACTGGTATTTGCCGCCCTGCTTTTGCTCGAGAGAAGCCGGATGGTTGGCCGTCACGACGAAGAACTGCGACCCCGCCGCCCCCGCGGGGGCGCTGCTCGTCTTCGCATACGCGAGCGTCCCGAGCGGGTACCCGGCCTTCGGCAGTTCGGTGACGAGGTTGTCGTATCCAGGCGTTCCCTCGCCGGTGCCGAGGGGGTCGCCGCCCTGGATCACGAAATCCTTTACAACGCGGTGCCAGGTGAGCCCGTCGTAGAAGCCCTGGCGCGCGAGTGTCACGAAGTTGTTCACGCCTTTCGGGGCATTCTTCGCATCGAGTGCGACGGTGAAGTCGCCGCACGACGTCGAGACGGTCGCGGTATAGGTCTTCGTCTGGACGATCTTCATCGGAGGAGGCGACTGCTTCGTGTTCTTCGGACTCGACGGCGGCTTCGTGGTGGTGCAGGTAATGCCGGTGTTCGTCGCCGCGGCCTTCTTCTTGTCCTTGTGGGTCACCAAGGTGATGACGAGGATGACCGCCACGAACACCACGATCGCGATTGCCGCGCTGCGGAGCATCACGAAGCGCCGGCGCTTCTTGACCTGGGCTTCGCGGGCCTCCCGCGCCTGGCGCGCGTTCTCCTTCTTGCGCTGACGCTTGTCTGCACTCGGCACGGCCGGAGAATGTACAGGTAGGGGAAACCCTTCTGTGGGTCGGGAAGGCCACCGGTAGCCTGGAATGCCGTGGGTCTCCTGGTACAGAAGTTCGGCGGGACGTCGGTCGCCGACCCGGATCGGATCCGGGCCGTGGCCGATCACGTCGTGCGGACCCGCCGGGCGGGCAACGACGTCGTCGCGGTCGTCTCTGCGATGGGCAAGACCACCGACGATCTGATGCGCCTGGCCAACGACGTCGCACGCCACCCCGGCGGTCGTGAGATGGACATGCTCCTCACGGCGGGCGAGCGCATCTCGATGGCGCTGTTGTCGATGGCCGTCGAGGATCTCGGCCAGCCCGCAGTCAGCTTCACGGGCAGTCAGGCCGGCATCGTCACGGACACCGAGCACGGTAAGGCGAAGATCATCGAGGTTCGGGGTGAGCGCATCCGCGAGGCGCTCGCCGGCGGCAAGGTCGCGATCGTCGCCGGCTTCCAGGGTGTCTCGACGGCGCGCGACATCACGACGCTCGGTCGGGGTGGCTCCGACACGACGGCGGTCGCGCTCGCGGCCGCGCTTGCCGCCGACGTTTGCGAGATCTACACCGACGTCGAGGGCGTCTACACAGCCGACCCGCGCGTCGTACCCAGGGCTCGCAAGCTCGCGCACGTGTCCTTCGACGAGATGCTCGAGATGGCGGCCACGGGCGGGCGTGTGCTCGCGCTGCGCTCCGTCGAGTTCGCGCGCAACCATGGTGTGAGCGTGCACGTCCGGTCCAGCTTCACCTGGGCGCCGGGGACCTGGATCAGCGAGGAGGACGCGCCGATGGACGCCACCGAAGCCATGGAGCAAGCGATCATCTCCGGGGTCACACACGACACCGGCGAGGCCAAGGTGACGATCGAGCAGGTGCCCGACCGTCCGGGAATCGCGGCCACGATCTTCCGCGATCTTGCCGAAGCGGGCATCAATGTCGACATGATCGTGCAGAACGTGTCGAGCGCGGGCCACACCGACATCTCCTTCACCGTCCCGCGCGCCGACGTCGAACGCGCGTCCCGCTGCATGGAGAAGATCGTCGTCGACACCGAGGCGAGCGGTTTCGCCACCGACGAGCACATCGGTCGCGTTTCGCTCATCGGGGCCGGCATGAAGACGCATCCGGGCATCGCCGCCAAGATGTTCGAGACGCTGGCGAGCGAGGGCGTCAACATCGAGATGATCAGCACGTCCACGATCCGGATCTCGTGCGTGGTTGCCGAAGAAGAAGTCGAGCGGGCGGTGCAGTCGCTGCACGCCGCGTTCGGCCTGGACAGGGAGTAAGTCGTGCGGGTCGGAGTGATGGGCGCGACCGGAATGGTCGGGACGGAGATGCTGCGCCTGCTCGAGGAGCGAGCGTTCCCGGTTGACGAGCTGCGGGTGTACGCATCGGCGCGCTCCGAGGGCCGCCGGCTGGCGTTCGGCGGTGGCGAGGTGGTGTGCGAGGTGCTGAAGCCCGGCTGTTTCGACGGCCTAGACCTCGTCATCGTGGACGTGGACGAGCCGATCTCCGAGGAGTGGTCGCCGCAGGCTGCCGCGGCCGGCGCCAAGGTGATCGACAAGTCGTCCGCGTTCCGTATGGATCCTGATGTGCCGCTCGTGGTGGCGGAGGTGAATCCCGAGGACATGCAGAACATGCCGAAGGGCATCTCCTCGTGCCCGAACTGCACGACGCTGATCCCGGTCACCGCGCTCGCGCCGCTGCATCGCGCCGCGCGCATCGACCGTCTGGTCGTGTCGACCTACCAGTCGGTGTCGGGTGCCGGGCAGGTCGGGCTGCACGAGCTCGACGCACAGTGGACCAAGCTCGACGGCCGGTCCGAGGATCTGCGCTACTCGGGACGCCACGACGGCTTCCTCGTGCAGGGCGAGGTCTGGGACAAGCCGATTGCCGGGAATGTGATCCCGCTCGCGGGCTCGGTGAAGGAGGAGGGCTATACGTCGGAGGAGTGGAAGATGGTGCGCGAAACGCGCAAGATCCTCCATGACGACGAGATCCGCTGCACCGTCACCTGTGTGCGCGTGCCGGTGTACGTCGGGCACGCGGTGAGCGCGAACGTGCGGTTCCACCGGCCGATGAGCAAGGCCGAAGCGGTCGACGTTCTGGGCGGGGCGCCGGGCGTGCGGCTGGTCGATGGGGGCGACGGGTATCCCACGCCGCAAGAGGCCGCCGGGATCGATCCCGTGCTCGTCGGGCGCGTCCGGGAGGATCCGTCGGAGCCCGGGACGCTCGATTTGTGGATCACCGGGGACAATCTGCGCAAGGGGGCCGCCTTGAACGGGATCCAGATGGCGGAGTTGCTGCTCGAGCAGTGACGGGTCGCCTGACCTCCCCGCGGGAATTCCCGTTGCGAGGATTCTTCGAAAGAATCTTCGCAACAGATATTGGGAGGGGTGTCGATCTCGCGTTTCCCGTTCGTCGTCCTTGTGATCGGATACCTACGAGGAGGCAGCGATGCGTTACATCATGTTGATCTGTGCCGACGAGTCCGGCGTCCAGGCGCTCAGCCCCGCCGAAGGCGAAGGCATGCTCGGCGAATACATGAAGTTCGGCGAAGCCATGACCAAGCGAGGCGTCCTGCAGGGCGGCGAGCGCCTGCGCCCGACCACCGACGCCACGACCGTTCAGGTCCGCGACGGCGAGGTCTTGACCTCCGACGGTCCGTTCGCCGAGACCAAGGAACAGATCGGCGGCTACTACGTCGTCGACTGCAAGAACCTCGACGAGGCGATCGAGATCGCGGCAAAGATCCCCGGCGCCCGGGTCGGCACGATCGAGGTGCGACCCATCTGGGAGTTGTGAGCGGCTCCGCCGGCGATGTCGAGGCCGCGGTCGTCGCGGCGTTCCGCTCGGAATGGGGCCGCGTCGTCGCAAACCTCATCCGTGTCACCGGCGACTGGGACCTGGCCGAGGAATGTGCGCAGGACGCGTTCGCGCGGGCGTTGGAACGCTGGCCCCGGGACGGCGTTCCGCGCCGTCCCGGCGCGTGGTTGACCACCACCGCGCGCAACCGCGCCCTCGACCGCCTGCGCCGGATGGCCACGGGTACCGCGAAGCTCGAGGAGGTTGCGGTGATCTCCGGGTCCGACGAGGGAAGCGACGACCGCTACGACGCCGCCGTCGACGAGAGCGGGGTCGAGGACGATCGTCTCCGGCTGATCTTCACCTGTTGCCATCCCGCGCTCGCCCGGGAGGCACAGGTCGCCCTCACCCTGCGCACGCTCGCCGGTCTCACCACGGCAGAGATCGCGCGAGCTTTCCTGGTGCCGGAGCCGACGATGGCGCAACGGCTGGTGCGCGCGAAGCGCAAGATCCGACACGCCGGCATCCCGTACCGGGTGCCACCCGGATATCTGCTCCCGGAGCGCACCGGCGCGGTCCTCGCCGTCCTCTACCTGCTCTTCAACGAGGGCTACTCGGCAACCGCGGGTGCCGAGCTCGTGCGCGCCGGGCTCTGCGACGAGGCGATTCGGCTGACGCGCACGCTCGTGACGCTCATGCCCGACGAGCCGGAGGCCATCGGCCTGCTCGCGCTCGTCCTGCTCACCGACGCGCGGCGCGCCGCGCGCGTCGATGATGCCGGGGATCTCGTACCGCTCGAAGAACAGGATCGGTCGCGCTGGAACGCCGATCACATCGCGGAGGGCCGTGAGCGTCTCGATGCCGCTCTCCGGCTCGGTCGGCCCGGTCCGTACCAGGTGCAGGCGGCGATCGCGGCGTGTCACGCCGGCGCGCCCGACGCGTCTGCGACCGACTGGGCCGAGATCGCCCAGCTGTACGACGAGCTCGCGCGCATGGTTCCGTCACCGGTCGTCGGCTTGAACCGCGCGGTTGCGATCGGGATGGCCGACGGACCCGAGGCGGGCCTGCGTTTGGTCGACGAGCTCCGCGACTCCGGGGCGCTCGCGGGCTACCACCTGCTCGTCGCGACGCGCGCGGACCTACTGCGCCGGCTCGGAAGATCCGCAGAGGCCGCGACCGCCTACCGGGACGCGCTGGCGATGCACGCGACCGATGCCGAGCAGCGATACCTCCGCCGCCGCCTCGCGGAATGCGCGGACGCTCTCTGAGCGTCGGGTCTCAGGTCGCGGGCTGGAACTGCAACAGGAACTCGAGCGTTCCGGAATCACCGACACTCGCAGGTCCGCCACTCGGGTTGTCGATGTTGTAGTCGGCGAACGTGATTCGTTGCGACGACTGCACGAGGATCGTGTTGCCGCGGCGGGACGTGGTCAACGCGAACGTCACGTCTTGCGTCGTTCCGTGTATCTGGAGCTTGCCAGTCGCGTTGTAGACCTTCTCCACTCCGTCGTTCGGTACCGGGCTCAGCTCGACCGGCTGCGTCAAGGTGAACGTCGCGGTCGGAAAGTCGGCGGTGTCCATGATGCGACCCTGGAACTGGTTGTCGCGCTGGCTCTGGTCGCTCTTGAACGTCGTCATGTCGACGGTGAACGAGGCCTTCGTCAGCGTGGTCCCGGCGATCGTCATCGATCCGGTGACGGCGTTTGTGCTGCCGACCGCGGTTCCGCTCTGACCGAACACTGTCTCCTTGACGCGGTAACGCACTGTCGAGGTGCCGCCCACCTTCCACGTACCGGCCAGCGGAGCGCGCGCGGTACCCGGCGTGGTCGTAGGAGTGGTGACGGCGGTGATCGAAAGGGGCGGCGGCGGATTGCTTTGGATGAAATGGAAGTAGACGAACGGCCCGCCCACGACGATCACGAGCCCGACGACGACGGCTCCGACGATCCACCGGATCAGCTTTTGGCGCTTCGTCGCGGTCATCCTCGGATGCCTTGTGCCGATGGCGGTCGAGTTCAGTCTCGGGCGAACGCTGCTGCTGCCTCGCTGGCGAGATCGATGAAGGGTTCGCCGCTGACGTCCACGACGACTTGCACGATAGTGCCGCAGTCAACCCGGTCCGAGCTTCTCGGGCCGTGCGGCATGACGCATCACCCCGCGCGGATGACCGCCTCCACCCCCGGCTCGACCCGCCCGTAACCAGAGCGCCGGCCGTGCGCGGCAACCCACCTTTCCGTGGGCCCGTCACCCGATTTAGGCTTCCCCTGGCACCGCGGTGGGCGACGGGTTGGGGCACGGGTGAGGTCGAGACGGGGAGACCGGCACTTCCTTCGCCCTCGTCGTTGCTCCGTCGTTGCCGCGTCGGTGGTCGCGGTCGCGGGGTCGCTCACGGCCGGCGCGGTCAGGTCACCGGTCGCCGCCGCACACGTATCGCTCGTGCGCCGCGTCAACCGGGTCGCGGCGGCGCAGCTCGCGCCCGGCGATGTGATGGCGCCGAGCGCCGTCACGATGCAGTCACCCACGACGTCGCAAGGTGTCGTCGCGAACGTGCACGTGCCGATCGCGTGGAAGGCGACCGACACCGGCTCGGGCATTGGCTCGTACGACGTGCGAGTGCGTTCGGCCGCGTGGAACGGCGCGTTCGGGGCGTTCAGCACGTGGAAGTCGGCGACGACGGCGACCGCGGCTTCGTACACGGGGTCGGCCGGCCGGACCTACTGCTTCTCCGTCCGCGCGCGCGACAAGAGTGCCAACCTCTCGAGCTGGTCGGTCGATCGCTGCACGAGCGTACCGCTCGACGACACTTCGCTCGCGGCCGCGTCCTTCGTCCGTGCGAGCCGGGTCGGCGGTGCCTTTCTCGGAACGCTCTCCTCGGCCTCGAAACGTGGCGCGACCTTGACCCGTACCGGTGTGATCGCGCGCTCGATCACGCTCGTCGCGAGGACGTGCCCGGCGTGTGGCACGCTCACGGTGAAGTGGAACGGCAAGACCGTGAAGAACCTCTCGCTCAAGGCTGCGTCTGCAACCCGTTCGTTCGGTGTGGAGTCGTTCGCGAAACCGGCGAAGGGAACGTTGCAGTTCGTCGTGACGTCGAATAAGCAGAATGTCGCGATCGACGCGGTCGCGGTGGGAGACCCGACGCTCTCCGGGGCCGTCACCCTCAGGAGCGGTGCCACCTACACCGACTCGGCGAGCGTGACGGTGAGCGCGGCCGTCTCAGGTGCGAGCGGCGCGGTGCAGATGAGATTGGCGAACGGCACCGCGGCCGGTGGGGCCTGGACGCCGTTCGCGGCCAGCAAGCCCTTCACGCTCTCGACCGGCGACGGATCTCGATCTGTGGCCGCGCAGTTCCGTGACGCCGGCGGCAACGTGTCGACGGTCGCCGTCGACTCGATCGCGCTCGACACGGCCGCGCCGGTGGTCGACGTCACACCGGGCTCCACGGAGGTCGCGAGCGGAGCGGACGTGCACGTCAGCGCGACCGTCACCGACGCGTCGCCCTTGCGGTCGGTGACGCTCGAGACGACACCTTCCGACGCCAGCCCGCCCACCGACACCGCGATGACGCTCGGCGCCGGAGCGTTCGACGCCACGGTCGCGGGCGCAACGGAGTCGTTCGAATACACCGTGATCGCGACCGACGCGGCGGGCAACGTACGGATCGCACCCGCGACCGCTCCGGACGTTCTGTACCAGGTGACCGTCGACGCGCCCCCGACGTCGCAAGACCTCATCGCGAACGCGCTGGCCGCCGGGACGATCGACTACCCGACGTCGCTCGAGTACCGCGTGTGGGCTCAGTTCAACGACCCGCGACTTCCGGACGCCTACTACGCAGGGAACTCCGACAGCGGCGAGGACGGGACCCTCCCGGCCGAGGTACAGGCGGAGCTTCCCTCGCTGCCGTCCGACGTGCAGGCGGCGATCGCGCCGTACTTCGAGCGGCCCTCGTCGGCGAGTAGCCCGTACGGCCCGGAACCGGAGAGCAGCGCCGCCCGTCGCGCCGCGGTTACGCGGCCGAGGTCGGCGGACGAGCCACCCCCGCCTCCGCCCAATCCGAACTGCCCGACGAGTTGGGAAAGCGACCCGGGCGCGCACTTCCGCGTGTGGAGCTGCGGCATCGACGACGTGCTCCGTCAGAAGGTGCTCGCCGCGGCCGAGGTGGTGTACGCGCCGGAGACGGGCGACATGGGCCCAGAGATGAGCGATGAAAGTTTGGGGGACGCGAACGGCGGCGACGGTCTCATCGACATCTACATCCTCGACGAGTTGCAGTGCCGGATGCGCGGCGACAAGTGCGAAGCGGTACCGGCGAGCGCGTCGGCTATCACGATTCCCGCCGGGTGCATCGGCCAGAACCCGAGGCAGTGTTCCGGGTTCATCGAGATCGGTCAAAGCGACGCGGTCTCGGCGGATATGCCGGGCATTATTGCCCATGAGTTCTTTCACGACCTGCAGATGGCCCACAACTACAAAGCGATGTTCTGGCAGGACGGCGCGACGCCGCCGGTCTGGCACGAGCACTGGTTCACTGAGGCGTCGGCATCGTGGGCAGGATGGCACTACGCGCACGCGGGGTATCTCGACAGGGTGAACTCCAGGTACCGGGACGTCTTCCAGAAGCAGAACACCCGCACGTCGCTTCTCGCGGAAGGCGGTTTGCATGACTACGCCTCCTGGGTGTGGCCGCTGTTCATGCAACAGGAAAAGAGTGCCGGCGCGATCGCGGGGGCGTGGTCCGACGCCGAGTTGATCACCACGCCGCAGCAGTTCGACGACGCGATCAGCGGAAGACTCGACTTCTTCACGCACTTCCGCGACTTCGCCGTCAAGAACATCGACCAAACGCTCACCGGCGATCCTTTCAAGACGTGGCAGGCGGGTACCGAGGGTGCCGACGTAGTGAAGGACGTCACCCCGCAGTTGACAACGACGGAGGAGATCGGAGGCACGGAGCCGGGGATCGTGTCGCCCGTGAAGATTCCCGTGCTGGCTGCGCAGTACGACTTCTACCTTCCGGATGACAATCTCGGAAAGCTCACATTTGATTTCACGAACGTTACGAACCCGGACAACCTTGACATCGACGTGATCGGAAGGGTCATGTCGACGCACTCGTGGCGGCGCATCCAAGTCGACGACAAGAAGCTGGAGCTGTGCCAGGACGTCGCGGATCAGGACTTCGATGAGATGTACGTCGTGCTGTCGAACCACAAGAACGCGCGCGCATCCGACGGCTTCACTCCCGATCCGTCGCAGACGATCCGCGGCGATTACTCGGTGACGGTCGGTGACTGCGACGGCGTGAGGGCCGGGATCTCGTACAACTACTCGAGCTCGGGGACGATCCCCGATTCGAACGTCGATCAGAACTACCAGGAGAACGCGACGTTCGACCTCAACATGGAGCCGTTGTCGGCGGGGCCCGGGGTTCCGGTCCCGTACGAGCTCGTCGATCAGGGGAGCACGTTCAGCATCTCGACGCACTACACGCTGGACTCGACCGACTCGAGCGGGTGTGAGACGTTGACGACCGTCGACGGTTCCGGGCAGGGGACGACGCCGGTCACCGACCCGTTCCATCCGTCGACGATCGGCGTCGACGCGGCCGACCCGTTGGATCCGTTCGCGCGCGGCGACACCGCCGTGCTCACCTACGTGATCACCTACGACGAGCACGGGGAGACTGTCTTCAGTGGTCCCACGGACTCCTGCAGCAACGACACCGTTCCGGTCGATGTCACAACACAGACGAAGCTGTTCACGTGCGTCCAGAACTCGGCGCCCGCGACACTCGGTGGCGGGCTGTACGGCCAGTTCGATAAGGCCAACGGGGCCCCCACATTCAAGTTCGACTGCTCGGCGAACAACCTCTCGAGCCCGTTCGGCGTACCGGGGTCGCTGAGCGTCACGGGAATCGCTTATTTGTTCAATGCCGGGTCGTGACGGGCACCACACGCCGGTCCTTTGCGTGACGTTGCGGATGTCGCGCCCGTGAGCCGCTCCGACGGGAGGAGATAGGTCATGGAACCGATCAAGATCGGTTGGCTCGGTGCGTGCCTCGATGGCCCAGGTGGTGGCTACGACAAGATCCACCAGCTCGCGTTCGACGAAGCGGTCGATGCCGGATTGCTCGACCGGCCCTACGAATTCGTTTTGCATGGCGAGCACGGCTTACCGAACGGATCGGCGAAGAACGCGACCGACGGCTTCAAGTATCTCGTCGACGAAGGGTGTATCGGCGTCGCCGGCGCGTACAGCTCCGACAACGCGATCACGGTTGCTCCGCTCGCGAACGAGCTGCAGGTGCCGTTGATTTCGTGGGCCGGAACCGAGCGCTTGCACGGTGACTACTGCTTCAGACTCGGCAACGGCGACTGCGGCGGCGACGCCGCGCTCGTGGTCGCCTGGCTCGTGAAGCAGGGCTTCAGGCGGGTCGCCGTCCTCAGCGAGTTGTCACCGAACGGCGAGGAGTACTTTCGCTATTTCCGTACGGAGTGTCGGCGCCGCAAGGTCAGTATCGCCGCGGTCGAGACCGTCTCCCAGAGTCCGGCCAACCTCGCGGAGAACGTCGACAACTTGCGCCAGGTGAACGCGGACGCGCTCGTCTACATGGGTTATGGCATGCTCGCGGCTAAGGGCTTGTTGCGAGACGCGCTCGACGAGCTCAAGTGGGATCCGCCCCGCATCATGAGTACGGCATTCATGTGGTACCTCATGGGCTTCGACCTGTTCGAAGGTTGGGTGGGGATCGACCAGTTCGACCCGTCCAATCAGCTCGCGCAAAAGTTTCACGACCGGTTCGTTGCGAAACATGGCGCGTCGC
>Ga0335085_10006051_pt1 | contig 19230 bp, 14 predicted proteins | sample Lox_Sample_45_FD_206712 | JGI IMG/M metagenome (GOLD analysis project Ga0335085, IMG submission 206712) | Soil microbial communities from Loxahatchee National Wildlife Refuge, Florida, United States - Lox_Sample_4.5 | ecosystem: Environmental > Terrestrial > Soil > Wetlands | place: USA...
TCGGGCGGATCAGGCAACGGCAAGATCAACCTGACCTACGCGCAGTGGCAGACCGGGGAGACGCCCGGGTACCAGAAGTCGATCGACGTGTTCGAGAAGGCCCACCCGAACATCCACGTCACGATCGAGACCATCCCGTACAACAACTACCAGACCAAGCTGACCACGGAATTCAGCTCGGGCGGCGGCCCGGACATCTTCTGGGTCAACACCCCGATGATCGCGTCCTGGCTCAAGGACGGCGTGATGGAGAACCTGACCGCCAAGATCAAGGCCGCGCACATCAACCTCAGCCAGTACCTGCCCACCCTGGTCGCCCTGCACGAGTTCGGCGGCAAGCTGTACGGCCTGCCCAAGGACTGGGACACGATCGCGTACTTCTACAACGTCAACTACTTCAAGCGCCGTCACATCACGATCCCGGCCAGCCTGAGCTGGAACACCAGCAACGGCGGTAGCTGGCTGCAGTTCCTCCGCCAGCTGACCACCGACACCAGCGGGCACAACGCGCTGTCGTCCAGCTTCAACCCCAGCTCGGTCGCCACCTACGGCATGGACGACCCGAACGAGATGCAGTGGGGCTTCGAGCCCTACCTGGCCGAGGACGGGGTCAAGCTGATCAACGCGCCGTACGCCAGGACGGTCTCGTTCGACACCCCGGCCGGGGTGTCCACGTTCCAGTTCCTCTCCAACCTCATGTACAAGTACCACGTCGCCCTGCCGGGCGCGGCGCTGGGCACCGACGCGGCCGCCGACACCAGCGAGGACGTGCAGAACTTCGCCAAGGGCAAGGTGGCCATGATCGAGGCCGGCGACTGGATCACCTCCGGCCTGCCATCCGAGGTGAAGTTCCCGGTCGGCGTGCTGCCGTTCCCGGCTGGCCCGGCCGGCAACTGGACCGTGCTGAACGGCCTGATCGACTCGATCAATTCGCATAGCCCGAACCAGCAGGCCGCGTGGGAGCTGGAGCAGTGGCTGGGCTCGCCCGCCTCCGAGAAGATCCTGGGTGGCGGCGGCTACATCTGGCCCGGCATCCCCAGCCTGGACCCGCTGTTCCTGCAGTACTGGAAGAGCAAGGGCATCGACATGCAGCCGTTCCTCACCGAGTCGAAGTGGCACGTCGTCTACTGGCCGGTCACGCCGGGCATGAACAACGCCCAGCTGGACATCGCCAACCAGCTCGCGCCGGCCTACCTCAGCGGCAAGAACGTGGCCGCCGCGGTGAGCGCGGCGGCCAAGCAGGCCAACGACGACCTGGCCTCGGCTGGATGATCCGGCGGGCAGGCACGATGCGGAAGATCCGCGCCGCCGTCGTAGCGCTGTTAGCGCTCACCGGGCTGGCGCTGCCACCGGCAGCGCCAGCCTCGGCGGCGGCCACCATCACGGTCAACCTGGCCGGCAGCACCGGGCCGGTGTTCCACGGCGCCAGCGGCGCGCTGTACGGGCTGAGCGAGAACGGCGTGCCCGGCGCCGACCTGATCGACCCGCTGCACATCCGCACGATCGCGCAGGGACCGGCCAACGCGGCCCAGCATCCCACCGGGCACGCCGATCAGGTCGCCCCGGAGTTCATCGCGTCCGGCGGCCAGTACCTGCTCGACTACATGCAGGACTACTACTCCGACTGGCCCTACCAGGACGTCGGCATCCCCAGCTACCTGACCACGGTGGACACCATCGTCTCCGCCGTGGCCAGCGGCCCGTACGCCAGCCACTATGTGTTCGTCCCGTTCAACGAGCCGAACAACATCTGGTACAACCTCAACCCGTCGGCCAGCGGCTTCGCCGCGCAGATGGCGCAGTTCGAGTCGGACTGGGCCACGGTCTATCACCGGATCCGGGCCGACGACCCGGGCGCGCTGATCGCCGGGCCGAACACCTCCTACTACGACCCCACCGTAATGGGCGACTTCCTGGCCTACGCCAAGGCCAACAACGTGCTGCCCAGCATGATCACCTGGCACGAGCTCAGCCCCGCCTCGCTGCAGGACTACCCGGCCAACTACGCCAGCGTGGTCGCGCTGGAGAAGCAGGACGGGATCACCCCGCTGCCCATCGACATCGACGAGTACGCCGACCGGTACCACCTGTCCGTGCCCGGAGAGATGGTGCAGTGGCTGTCCATGTTCGAGAACACCAAGGTGTACGCGGACATGGCGTTCTGGGACATCGCCGACGACTACGCCGGCACCGCGGTCCGCAACGACGAGCCGGACGGGCAGTGGTGGCTGATGGACTGGTACGGCGCGCTGACCGGCAACACCGTCCAGGTCACCCCGCCGCAGCCGGGCACGGTGGACACCCTGCAGGGGCTGGCCGCGCTGGATAACAGCAAGAAGCAGGCGCGGATCATCGTGGCCGACCCGTCCGGCGGCAGCGACACCGTCGCGATCACCGGCATCAACGCGGCCACGTTCGGCTCGTCGGTGCACGTCTCGGTGCAGTCCATCGGCTGGACCGGTTACGACGGGGCCGCGTACACGCCCATTGACGACGCGGAGACGAACTACACCGTCCGGGGCGGCACGGTCGACGTGCCGCTCGGCGCGCTGAACCCGGCCGCCGCCTACCAGCTCATCGTGACCCCGGCGGGCCCGGGCGGCGTGCCGTCCGCGACGGCGCCCGCCACCCAGCAGTACCTGGCGGCCAGCGCCACGCTGACCGACGCCACCGTGTACAGCCAGGGCTCGGAGTCCAACTACAACGGCTACTACACCGCCGGCGGCCAGGACGTCGGCTCGATCGACCAGGCCGGCAGCCGGGTCGCGTTCCACGTCACCGTGCCCAGCACCGGGCGCTACTACCTGTCCGTGTACTACGGCAACCAGACCGAGGACGTGTCACAGCAGATCATGCAGGTGGACGGCGGACCGTGGTCGTTCGTCGCCTACCCGCCCACGCTGAACTGGCTGTTCCGCTCGCACGTGGACATGTACCTGAACCTGGCGGCCGGGTCGCACACGATCACGTTCGGCGTGTCCGACCCGTCCATCGGCACGGCCAAGGGCCAGGTCACGCTGGACGACATCCAGCTCACCTACGCCCCGTCCGCGGTCCCCGGCGTGACCGGCCCGGCTACCAGCTACCCGGCCGCCTACGCCGGGCTGTCCGGTGGCGCCACCACCGCACCCTGCACGTCGTCCTGCGCGGCGCCGCAGGTGGTGGCCGCGCCGGCCGGCGGCGGCACGTCGTTCAGCGTGGACGCCGCCCAGGACGGCTACTACGACCTGGGGCTGCAGGCGACGGGCAGCTTCAAGCTGACCGCCGACGGCGCCGCGCTGGGCACAGTGTCAGCCAGCACTGGGCCCGACAGCGCCGCGGTGTACCTGCACGCGGGCATCAACCCGGTCGAGTACGTGGCCCAGGGCAGCGCCACCGTCGGCTCGCTCAGCGTCACCGCCGACCCGGGGGCCGGCGCGGCCGATGCCACCACGTACGGCGCCGCGGCGGCGCAGAACGTGCTGGCCGGCGCGGCCGTGGTGCAGGCCAACCAGTACGCCTACAACGGCAGCGACGTCGGCTACATCGGCAACGGGTCCGGCAACACGCTCACGTTCACCGGCGTCCAGGCGCCCAGCGCCGGCACCTACCGGGTCATGGTCAGCTACGCCGACGACGACCGGGCGGGCACCGGCAACTACAACACCAACCTGATCGACCGGGCGTTCACCGTGACCACACCGGCGGGCACGAACGAGACGGTCTACGCGAGGAACACCTACAGCTGGGACCAGTTCGACACGGTCGCCGTGACCGTCCAGCTGAACGCCGGCGCCAACACGATCACGTTCGGCAACCCGTCGTACTACGCGCCGAACATCGACAAGATCACGGTTGCTCCGGCGGTGCTGCGGTAACCGCCGCAGGGCCGGCGGACTGCATCCGGGTCCGCCGGCCCATCACCCAGAACAGCGCGCCGATCACGATGAAGATCAGCACCGGGGTGAGCTCGGTCCACAGGTAGGTCCCCCGCTCGGCGAACGTCCAGCCCTCCGGGCGGAAGTCGCTGCCGAACCACGAGCTGCCCAGCCCGGGCGCGATGAGCTGCACGGTGGCGATGGCGACCAGGATCATCAGCACGACGGTCAGCGGCCGGGCCCACGGCATCCGGAACGGCCGGGGCGTCTCCGGGTGGCTGCGGCGCAGCTTCCACAGCGCCGGGTAGATGAGCAGGTAGCTGATCAGCGTGGTGGAGATGGTCACGCCGAGCACCGCGTCAAAGTACTTGGCCGCGTTGCCGCTGGTGATCTGATGGGCCAGCACGACCACGATGCTGGCCACGATCCCGCTGAACACATTGACCCGGACCGGCGTTCCATAGCGGGCGTTGATGACGCCAAGCGAGCGCGGGCCGGCACCGTCGTAGCAGGACACGGCCAGGGCACGGTCCGAGCCCATGATCCAGGTCGCGCCGGAGGTGATCAGGCAGATGATGAACAGGGTCGCCATGGCGTCGCCCAGGATCAGCCCGCCGCCGGTCAGCGTGGCCGCGCCGGACGCGCTGACGTGCCCGCCGTACACGGTGAACACGTCCTGGATGGCGCTGGCGAACCCGCTGAAGTTGGTGACCGCGCTGGCCGGCAGCACGACCAGGATGCCGAGCACGGGCAGCGCGTAGAGCAGCACGCTGAACACCGTGGAGCGGCCGATGCTGAACGGCACGTCGCGCTGGGGGTTGATCATCTCCTCACCCGCGCTGTTGGGCAGCTCGAAGCCGACGAAGTTGAACAGCAGCACGCCGACCAGCAGCACGAAGCCGCTGGACGACGGCTTGTACCCGCTGGCGCCGAGGCCCTGGGCGCCGTGCTTGACCGCGTAGATGATGACCGAGACGGTGAACAGGCCGAGCAGCAGGAACCGGGCGAACGCCCCCGCCGTGGGCAGCCACTTGCCCACGCTGAACGACGTGATGGCCGAGACGATGGTCAGCCAGACGAAGACCAGCGCGATGATGAACCAGGCCGCCGTGGGCACGGCGCCGCCGTGGTTGAAGAACACCTCGATCACGCCGATGCAGGTGATGGTGAGCGTGCCGCCGATCCACACCGGGTTGGTGATCCAGTACAGGAAGTTGTTCACCGCCCCGGCCAGCCGGCCGAACGCCAGCCGGGTCCAGTAGTACGGCCCGCCTTCCTGCGGGAACGCCGCGCCCAGCTCGGCGAACAGCAGCGCCTGCGGGATGAAGAACACCACCGCGAAGATCATCATCCAGGTGAACGCCTGGCCGCCGCCCTGGGCCACGGTGGCGATGGTGTCCACCCCGACGATCGTGCAGACCAGGAAGAACAAGATGTCGAACCGGCCGAAGTGGCGCTGCAGCTTGCGCCGCTCTTCGACGGCAGCGACGGTCATCGGTTCCAGGGTGTCGGTCATGGCGCTCCAGGCATAGCCACACCCTGGCCGGGCGTGTATCTGATCTATGAGAGCGCAGGAGAGATGCCCGAATCAATACCTGGACTTCTCCGGATTTCCGCCGGTCACCCGCCTCAACGCGGTGAGTTTGCGGTCACCCGCACGTCGCCGGCGCGGCGGAAGGACACGAGGAGGCCACCTGAGGTAGCCGATGATGGATGGAACGGGTTACGACCAGGACGAGGGAGGCGTGACTGCTGCGGCCGGGTGCCCAGCACGGTGACCGGCATGGCGGCTATCCCGGGCGGGTGAACGGTATGCGTGTGCTTGTGATCGAAGACCATGAGGACCTGGCTGGAGTGCTGGTACGGGGGCTGCGCCGGGACGGGATGGCGGTCGATGTCGCCCTGGATGGAGGCGAGGGCTGGTTCAAGCTGGAGGCGTCCGATTACGACGTCGTGGTGCTGGACCGGGACCTGCCGGTGCTGCATGGCGATGAGCTGTGCCGCAGGCTGCGCGCCCGGGGGGCAGGGACCAGGGTGCTGATGCTGACGGCGGCGGGCGGGCCTGTCCGTGCCGCGGAGGGGCTGGGGCTCGGCGCGGACGACTACCTGGCTAAGCCGTTCGATTTCGTGGAGCTGATCGCCCGAGTGCGTGCGCTGGCTCGCCGGCCGGCTGAGGTGCGGCCTCCCGTGCTGGAGGCGGCCGGGATCCGCCTGGATGCGGCCACCTTGTCGGCGAGCCGGTTCGGGCGCCCGCTGGAGCTGGCGCGCAAGGAGTTCGGGGTGCTTGAGGTGCTGCTGGCCGCCGGGGGGCGCGTGGTCGGCGCGGAGGAACTGCTGGAGAAGGTGTGGGACGAGAACGCTGACCTGTTCACCACCGCGGTGCGTACCACGGTCAAGAAGCTGCGCCGCAAGCTGGGTGAGCCGGACCCGATCCAGACCATGATCGGCTCGGGCTACCGGATCGCGCGGTGAGGCGCCCGGTCCGCCCGACGGTACGGACCCGCCTGGCGGTGCTGCTGGCGGTCCTGGTCGTGGCGACTGGGGTGGTGCTGCTAGCGGTCAGCTACCTGCTTGTGGTCAACACCATCCACACCGCGGTCTCAGGCCCTGGCACGTCCGCGGCACCGCAGATCCGTTCGGTGATACTGCACGGACCGGACACCACGGGCCTGCTCGTGGAATACGGCATCGTGCTGCCGGTCCTCGTGGCGATCGCCTGCGGGCTGGCGTGGCTGGTGGCGGGACGGATGCTGCGGCCGCTGCGCCAGATCACCGACACGGCGCAGCGGATCACCGGCGAGGGCCTGCACGAGCGGCTGGCGCTGGATGGTCCGGCCGATGAGCTCACCGAACTGGGCGACACCTTCGACGCGATGCTGGCCCGGCTAGAAGTCGCGTTCACCGACCAGCAGCTGTTCGCCGCCAACGCGGCACACCAGTTGCGCACCCCGCTGGCCGTGATGCGTGCCGAGCTCGACTTGCTGCTCATCGGCCCGCCACCGTCGCCAGATGAGGTTCACGACACCGCGGCCACGCTGCGGCGCACCGTGCTCAGCTGCGAGCGGCTGCTGGAGCGGCTGCTCATCCTCACCCGGGGCATGCTCGGACCTGGGGAACGGGAGCCGGTGCCGCTCGACCAGATCGCGCGGCAGGCACTGGCCACAGTGACAGAGACGGCACACGCTCAGGGCCTGACCATCCGTCCCGGATTGCATGAGGCCCGGGCATACGGCGACCCGTCGCTGCTCGGCGAGCTGGCCGGCAACCTGATCAGCAACGCGGTCGCGTACAACTGCCCGGCCGGCTGGATCGCCGTCAGCACCCGCACCGGCGGCGACCGCGTGATCCTGGAGGTTTCCAACAGCGGCGAGAAGTTCGCCGACACGGACCTAGACGGCCTGCTGGAGCCGTTCCGCCGGGCGGGGCGGCAGCGGACCGGGACAAGTTCCGGTCTCGGCCTGTCGATCGCGCGGGCCATCGTCGCCGCCCACGGCGGCGAGCTCGGCTTGCGGGCACTGGCCGGCGGCGGACTCGCGGTCACGGTGAGCCTGCCCGCCGCAGGACACAGTGACGCCACACCGGGCCAGCCAGGCTAACCGTAGAGCACCTGCCGGGGCAGGGCTGACTACGGATTGAAAGGGGAATGGGGAAACGGCTGCCTGCGCCGTGGTCCCTGACTGCCAATGGATGCCTTGGTACAGCTATCAGAGGTTACGAAACGGTACGACGACGGCAAGAGCCCAGCGGTGGCGCATGTCACCATGCAGGTCGGTCACGGTGAGGCTGTCGCGGTGATGGGGCCGTCGGGCAGCGGGAAGTCGACGCTGCTCAACTTGATCGCCGGCCTTGACCGCCCGTCTGGCGGGACGGTCCGGGTTGGCGACCAGGAGATCAGCAAGCTCAGCGAGACCGGTGCCGCGCGGTTCCGGCGGCGGCAGGTCGGGATCATCTTCCAGTTCTTCAACTTGCTCGATGACATGACGGTCGCGGACAACGTGCTGCTGCCCGCTCAGCTGTCCGGGGTGTCGGCGGCCAAGGCTCGGGCCCGGCTGGATGAGCTGCTGGCCGTGCTGCGGATAGCGGAACACCGCAACGCCTATCCGGCCCGGCTGTCGGGCGGGGAACGGCAGCGGGTGGCGATCGCGCGGGCGCTGGTGAACCGGCCGCCGCTGCTGCTCGCGGATGAGCCGACCGGGGCGCTGGACACCGCCACCGGCGAGGAGATCGGCGAACTGCTGCTCGACCTGAACGCCGCAGGGCAGACGCTGATCCTGGTCACGCACGACCCCGCGCTGGCCGCCCGGTACGCCAAACGGGTCATCCGCATCGTGGACGGCCAGATCGCGGCCGTGGTGACTCCAGTATGAGGGCGATACGGACCGCCCTGCGCGGCGGGCTGGCCGGGCGGCGCGTGCAGGCGCTGGCCATCGGGCTGGTCCTGCTGGCATCGGCCGCGGCCTCAACCCTGGCCGCCGGACTGCTGGCCGCTTCGAACGCGCCGTTCGATCGTGCGTTCGCGGCGCAGCATGGCGCGGATGCCGCGCTCACCGTGAACGCGGCGAAGGCTTCGGCCGGGGAACTGGCCGCGACCGCGCGGCTGTTCGGCGTGACGGCGGCTGCCGGGCCGTTCGCCGAGGCCACGGTTACCGCGTCGGCCGCGGTCCCCGACACCCCGGGTGTGGTGTTTCAGGCGTTCACGCTGGCCGGGCGCTCATCGCCGGGCGGGCCGGTGGACGACATCATGCTGACAGCGGGTCACTGGCCGACAGGCACCGGGCAGGTCGTTGTCTCCCGCGAGCTGGCCGATACCGGATCCGGGGCGAGCATGAGCCCGGGAACGGTGATCACGCTCACCGCCGTGCCGGGCAGCCCGAAGCTGACCGTTGTCGGGGTAGGGGTCTCGGTGACCAACACGGCGGACGGCTGGGTGCTCCCCGCCGAGATGACCGCACTGGGGTCGCCGCTGGCCGGGCAGATGCTCTACCGGTTTGCCAGCGCCGGCTCCGGCGCGGCGGTGAACGCTGGCGTCGCGGCCGTGCGCCGTGCGCTGCCGGCCGGGACGGTACTCGGCGCGGAGTCCTGGCTCGCGGTCAAGGCGCAGGAAAACGAGAGCATCCTGCCGTGGGTGCCGTTCCTTGTCACGTTCGGCGTGATCGGGCTGGTGATGTCGGTGCTGATCGAGGTCAACGTGGTCAGCGGCGCGGTGACCGCGGGCACCCGCCGGATCGGCGTGCTGAAGTCCGTCGGCTTCACCCCCGCGCAAGTGGTCTCGGTCTACGTGCTGCAGGTGGCCGTTCCCGGCGTGATCGGCGTCGCGGGCGGTGCGGTGATTGCGAACCTGCTGGCCGCACCCGTGCTCGGCCCGGCCTCGCAGGTGTTCGGGGTCGCTCCCCAGTCCATCCCGCTGTGGGTGGACCTGGCGGTGCCGCTGGCCATGCTCGCGCTGGCCGGGATCGCCGCGCTGGTGCCCGCCTCCCGCGCTGGGCGGCTGAGCGCCACGGCGGCGATCGCCACCGGGCGGGCGCCACGGCCGTCGCGCGGCTATGCCGCGCACCGGCTGCTCGGTCGGGCGCGCCTGCTGCCGCGCCCGGTGACGCTCGGCCTGGCCGGGCCGTTCGCGCGGCCCGGGCGGACGCTGGTGACGCTCGCGGCGATCTTGTTCGGGGCGGTGGCGGTGACGTTCGGCACCGGCCTTGGGACCTCGCTCAACCGGGTGGGGGCCGACCTGGCGCTGGCGGGAACCGAGCATGTGCAGATCGGCCTGGCCGGGCAGTCAGGGCAGCAGCCGGCTCCGGGGCAGCCGTCGCCGGCCGTGCAGCAGGCCGATATGGCCGCGGTGATCCGTGCCCAGCCCGGCACCCGGCACTACGTCACGGAATCCGATGACCGGTTCGGAGTCACCGGCATGGCGGGCACGGCCGCGGTGACCGCGTTCGGCGGCGACGCGAGCTGGATCGGCTACGCCCTGGTCTCCGGGCACTGGTACGGGGTGGCCGGGGCCGTCGTGAACACCTCCTTCCTCCGCGCGACCGGAAAGCGGATAGGAGGCACCTTCACGCTCACCGATGACGGACGCGCCGTCACGCTGAAAATCGCCGGCGAGGTCTTCCTCCCGGGCAACGACCCCCAGGTGCTGACGAACCTGTCCTCGGTGGTGGCGCTCGACCCGTCTGGCACCAGCCCGCAGATGTTCTACGTCAGCCTGCGGCCAGGCGTGAACGCGCAAAGCTATCAGAACGCGGTCTTCGCCAAGCTGGGGCCGGGTGATTACCACCAGCTCAGCTCTGGTAGCGGCGTCCTGCTCCAGATCATCAGCGGGCTAGTCCTCATCCTCACTCTGCTGCTGGTGGTCGTCGCGGCCCTTGGCGTGCTGAACACCGTCGTGTTGATGACCCGGGAACGCGTGCACGACCTCGGCGTGTTCAAGGCGGTCGGCATGACGCCGCGTCAGACGATCACGATGGTGGTGACCACGGTTGCCGCGACCGGCCTGATCGCCGGCCTGATGGCGGTCCCCGCCGGGATCGTCCTGCATCACGCCATCCTGCCGATCATGGGCAACGGTGCGCAGACCGGCTTCCCCCCCGGGATCTACAACGTCTACAACCCGGCCGAGCTGATGCTGCTGGCCCTGACTGGCCTGGTCATCGCGGTCGTCAGCGCACTCGCCCCGGCCACCTGGGCGGCGCGGGCACGCACAGCGACCGCCCTGCGCACCGAGTAACCGCGGCTGCGCCGAGAACCAGATGCTCATCTCTGAAAGTTCTGACGTGGTCGCGGGCCGCCGTGCGGCGTCATGGCCGTACGTGACGGCTGTTGCCACGGCGATTACCCTGGTCGTTCACCTGTGGGTATGGGGGCAGCGGTATGGACTGGACCTGGAGATCTACCGGGATTCGGTAAGCTCCTGGGTATCGGGGCGGAACCCTTACCTGCTGACTTTCACCCGTAGCGGCCTTTCCTTCACGTACCCGCCTTTCGCTCTGCTGGCGCTGTCGCCGCTTACCTGGGCGCCCTTCCTGGTCACCCAATGGCTCCTGTGGGCGGCCAACCTTGCTGCCGCGGAGCTGAGGTCACGTGGATGCTGCTGTCACTCACGGTTCTGGCCGCGGCTGGCCGCCGGGTCAACTTGCCAGGCAAAACTTATAAGATTAGCCTTAAGGTATGACCGGGCGGCTGACTGCGGGCGGGCGGTACCGGTCGGTCGCGCTGCCGGCCATCTGGGTCAACGTGCGTCAGAAACCCAGCCCACCAGACCGTCCGCGGTGTCCAGCCACCTGATCAGCGAATCCAGCCGGGACAGCTCGGCCGCCCCGGCCAGGGCCAGGCCCAGTTCCTGAACGCCACCATCCCGCTTGATCTGGCTACGCCGCTGCATCGACTCGATCAGGTACCGGCGGTGCACCTGGATCACCTCGTGCACGTCGGTGCCCGGTACCTGGCAGGCCTTCAGTACCAGCTCATCACCAGATGCCGGATCGGGGGTAGTGCGCAGCCAGCCGGCCAGTTCCCGCTGCCCACTCGCGGTGATACGGAACTGGCCCGGATCGTGCTCCCGGCCGGCGGCGCCAGCCCGGTCCGGGCCAGCCGGCCCAGCGCGGCGGACACCCGGCCGGCGCTGGGTGCGGGCAGCCCGGTACGGCCAGTGGCCAGTTCCTGGCCAAGCCACCATTCCGGCCGCGGTCCGTTAGCCAGCACCGTGAGCAGGGCAAAATGAACGTTCATGACACCGCACCCGGACCGTGGCCGCCGAATATACCGAGTATACAGATAGCGGGCCGGCCACGGTGATGTGAGCGGGCCGGCTGCGGGGGCAGGGGGCGAGCTGTGGGCTGGTGCAGGGCATGCCATCGGTAGCGGAGATCCGGGCCCAGGCGGAGGAAGTGGCGGCCGGCTGGTCGGCGCCGGGCTCGCCGGAGTCCTGGCGGCTGACCGCCGCGCTGTTCCGTGCCATCGCGGCCGAGGCCGGCCTGCTGGGCCGGCTGGCCGCGCTGCCCGCCGACCGGCTGCCCGCGCTGCTGGCCAGCGCGGCCATCTCGTTCCTGGTCCGCCGGGACCGGCCCGAGCCGCTGGCCGGCTACTTCCCGGCGCCGGGCGGGCCGCAGCCACCGTTCGACGACGGCTTCTACCCGGCCGCGCACGGCTTCGTCGCGGCCCGTCTTGACGACATCCTGGCCACCTGCCAGGGCCGCCGGTACCAGATGAACGAGGTGGCCCGGTGCGCCCAGATCGCCCTGGGCATCGCCGCGGCCTGCCCGGGGCCGGACCCGGTCGGGCTGGCCGACCTGGGCACCGGCGCCGGCTTCGGGCTGCAGTTGGACCGGTACCGCTACCAGGTGGGCGGCCGGGTGGCCGGGCCCGCCGCCGCGGCGCTGCGGCTGGACTGCGCGGCGCGCGGGCCGCGCCAGCCGCCGCCCACTGTGCTGCCGCCGATCGCCGGCCGGGCCGGCCTGGATCTGCACCCCATCGACGTGCGCGACCCGGCGGCCCGGTGCTGGCTGCGGGCCTGCGCCCCGCCCGAGGCGTCCGCGCAGGACCGGCTGGCCGCGGCCATCGAGGTGACCCGGCGGCATCCGGTGCCGTTGCTCGCGGGCGACGTGGTCGACGCGCTGCCCGGCCTGCTGGGCCGCTTCCCGCCCGGCCAGCCGGTGGTCGTGGTGGACGCCTACCTGGCCGTGTTCCTGCCCGCCAGCCGGCGGGCCCGGCTGGCCGCCCGGCTGGCCGATGCGGGCCGGTCGCGCCCGGTCACCTGGCTGTCGCTCGACCCGCTGGTCCCGCTCGGGCCGGGCGGCCGGGATAGCGTGCAGGGCCTGCCGCTGCCCGGCTGGCTGGTCCGCGACTACGCCCGCGGCGTGTTCGCCGTGCTCGGCGCGCGCACCTTCCACCGCGGCGACGATCAGGGGCAGGTGCTGGCCCGGGCGCACCCGTCCGGCCAGTGGGTGGAATGGCTGGCCTCCGGCTAGCCGGAACCGCCGACCGCGATCAGCGCCACCGCCGCGGCGGCCAGACCCAGCCCGGCCAGCCGGATCCGGGTCAGCCGCTCACCCAGCAGCACCCGGGCCAGGAGGATCGTCGATCCCGGGTACAGCGACGTGATGACGGCGGTGACGGCCAGCAGGCCCTGGTGCGTCGCGACGAAGTAGCAAGCGGTGCCGGCCGCGCCGGTCACCCCGGCCAGCACGGCCAGCTGGCTGGCCTGCCGGGACGGCGGCTTGAGCTGGCGGCTCACCGCACCCGCCAGGCCCAGCGCGGCCAGCCCGATCAGGTTGGCGATGACCGGCGGCCACAGGTCATGCCCGGACCCGGACCGGTTGAGCCCGATGAACAGCACCGCGAAGCCGGCCCCGGCGACCAGGCCGTAAGCCGCCCCCGCGGCCTGACGGCCGCCCGGCTCGCCGCCCGGGCCGGCCGAGATGGCGACGATGGCGGGCAGCGCCAGCGCGATCCCGGCCAGCGCCAGCGCGCTGGGGTGCTCACCGAACAGCAACCCGGCCAGCACCGAGAACCCGGCCGACGAGACCGCGCTCAGCGGCCCGGCCACGCTGAACGCCGCGTGCCGGTAGCCCAGGTAGAGCGCCATCGCGCCGGTGACGCCGCCCAGCCCGGCGGCCGCCGCCCATCCCACCGCGGGCCACGTGGGGGACTGGGTGCTGACCCACGGCGCGATCAGCAGCAAGGTCAGCACACTCGCCGCCTCGGCCAGGATCGTCACCCGGAGCACGTTGGCCGACCGCGTGGCCAGCCCGGCCGCGTAGTCCGACGCGCCGTACCCGAGGGCCGATGCCAGCGCCCATGCAATGGCGAGCACCGTAGCGAGTATGTCACCGCACCTGCGGGCCGGATCGAGCGGGCACTAGCCGTTGCGGACTATGCGGGGGTGTACGCGCGGTCGGCGTTCTCCCGGGTCAGCTTGGCGATCTCCGGCCACAGCGGGGCGGGCAGGTCGTGCCCGACGCCGGGCAGGATGACCAGGCGGGCGCCCGCGATGGCCCGGGCCGTGGCGCGGGCCGCGCTGACCCGCAGGATGGGGTCAGCGTCGCCGTGCAGCACCAGCACGGGCTTGTCCATCTCGCGCAGCCTGGGGCCGTGCCACGGCGCGCCCACCTGCCGGCTCTGCGCCTTGGTGTCCCGCGGGCCGCTGTCCACCTCGCGCTCGATCCATTCCCGCGCGGCGGTCTCGTCGAACGGGTAGGCCGGGGAGGCGACCGCGCGGGCGACGGCCAGCGACAACTGGACGTCGCCGTCCCGGCCCTCGGGGACCTTCGTCCGGGCCAGCCTGGCCAGCGTTCCGAAGCGCACGTACCGGCCGCCGCCGATGCCGGACACATCGCTGGGCATGGCCATGGCCGAGACTACGCTGAGCACCCGGTCCGGGTGCCGCAGCGCGATGCGCTGGGCGATGATCCCGCCCAGCGAGCCGCCGAAGAGGTGCGCCCGGTCCCAGCCGAGCGCGTCCAGCACCGCCACCGCGTCGTCGGTCATGTCCTCGGCCGTGTAGGCGCCCCGCCTGCGTGCTACCGCGGCGAACGGGTTGCTGGCCCCGGTGTCCGGCATCCGGGTGGACTGCCCGGCGTCCCGCTGGTCGTAGCGGGCCACCGCGAAGCCCTGGTCCGCGAACGCCTGGGCCAGCCCGGCCGGCCACCAGAACCGGGACACGGCCAGCCCCATGACCAGCAGCAGCGGGTCACCGGCCGAGCCGGCCAGCGTGTCATAAGCGATCCGTACCTGGCCGTTGTGCGCGTACTGCGCCGGTGTCCAGGGGCCGTCCTCGAAACTGCGATCGTTGTTCGCCATATCCCTGAGACTACGTCACTGAGTACAGTGTTCGCAATGATGGCGAAGCAGCAGAGCATCTGGACCCGCCCGGAGCGCGCCGCCCGCGGGCCGGCCCCGGAGCACAGCCGGGCCGAGATCGCGGCGGCCGCGGCCGCGCTGGCCGACGGCAGCGGGCTGGCCGCGGTGACCATGCGGTCGGCCGCGGCGGCCGTCGGCACCGCGCCCGCCTCGCTGTACCGGTACGTGGCCACCCGGGATGAGCTGGTCGAGCTGATGGTCGACCAGGTGTACGGGGAGTACCGCTACACCACGCCCGAGCCCGGCCGCCCGGTGGCCAGCCTGCTCGAACTGGCCCAGCAGGGGCGGGCCATCTACCACCGGCACCCATGGCTGCTGGACGTCCCGGCCACCGGCAGCCTGCCCGGGCCGAACGCGGTGGCGTTCATCGAGCACACGCTGGCCATGCTGGCCGGCACCGGCCTGACCGGGCCGGAGCAGCTGGAGACGATCGGCCTGTTCTCCGGCGCGGTCCGGCTGGTGGCGCAGACCGAGATCGGCCAGCAGCGGGCCGGCCAGGACATCACCCAGTGGCAGAACTCGCTGGCTGGCTACCTGATACACCTCACGGCCGGCGGCCAGCACCCGCACCTGGCCGCCGCGCTGGCCGGGGCGCCCGCGCCCGCGGAACCGCTGTTCGACCGGGCCATGACCCGCATCCTGACCGGCCTGCTCCCCGGCTGACCTGCGCTCCCGGCTACTGGGCGCGCTGGGCGTCCAGTGACGATATGCCAGGATGGCCCTGACCTGCCGTCGGCGGAGGGTTTCTGGCATGAGTCGCGTGGTTGTCATCGGCGCCACCGGGCACATCGGCACGTACCTGGTGCCGCGGCTGGTCCGCGGCGGCCACGAGGTGATCGCGATGAGCCGCGGCACCCGCGAGCCGTACCACCCGAGCCCGCAGTGGGCCGGGGTCGCCCGGGTCACCGTGGACCGGGACGCCGAGGACGCGGCCGGCACGTTCGGCGCCCGGGTCGCGGAGCTGCGCCCGGACGTGGTCATCGACCTGGTCTGCTTCACCGCGGCCGCGGCCCAGCAGCTGGTCGATGCGCTGCGCCCGCAGCGGCCGCTGCTGCTGCACTGCGGCACGATCTGGGTGCACGGGCCGGCGCTGCGGGTGCCGGTGACCGAGGACGAGCCGCGCACCGGCTACGGCGAGTACGGCGCGGCCAAGGCGGAGATCGAGGCGCTGCTGCACCGCGAGACGCGGTCCGGCGGGGTGCCCGCCGTGGTGCTGCACCCCGGGCACATCAGCGGCCCGGGCTGGCCGGTCATCACCCCGGCCGGGAACCTGGACCCGGACGTGTGGACCTGCCTGGCCACCGGCAAGCCGCTGGCGCTGCCCGACCACGGCCTCGGCGTGCTGCACCACGTGCACGCCGACGACGTGGCCCAGGCGTTCGAGCGGGCGCTGTCACGGCCGGCCGCCATCGGGGCCAGCTTCCACGTGGTGTCGGAGCAGGCCATGACGCTGCGCGGGCTGGCCCAGGGGGTGGCTCAGTGGTTCGGCCGCGAGCCGGTGCTGGACTTCGTGGACTGGCCCGAGTTCGAGCTGCGGGCCGGCGCCGAGCACGCGGCGACCACACGCGAGCATGCTTTCCGGAGCATAACGGCCAGCATCGACCGATCACGGCAGACGCTGGGTTATGCCCCGAGGTACAGCACGCTGCAAGCGCTGCACGAGGCGCTGGACTGGCTGGTCGCGAACGGGCAGGCGGACGTCGGCGGCGCGCCGCTGCGTGCCTGCTAGCCACGCGGGCTAGCCGCACAGGCGCAGCAGCCAGCTGAGGGTGCGGCCGGCCACCGCGCGGGCGGGCGGGCGCATCCTGACCGGCTGGCCGAGGACGCCGACCCAGATGCCCTGAGGGCTGGCCGCCACCGCGTAGGGCCGCTCGCCCACCCGGACCGTGGCCGTCACCGTGTCCCGGCCGGGGTCGACGCGGGTGAGCGTGCCGGCCGCGGTACTGGCCACCCAGACCGAACCCGCGCCGGTGGCCAGGCCGGTGGGCTCGCCGCCGACCGGGATGGTGCGGGTGTGGCCACCGGCGCCGACCACGGTGACGCCGTCCGTGCCGTCGGTGAGCCAGAGGCTGTGCCGGGCCGTGGCCAGGTGGGTGGCCGGGCCCGGTGTGGTCACGACCTTGTCGACCCGGCCGCGGGCCGGGCTGATCCGGGACACGGTGCGGGCATCGGGGTCGGCCACCCACACGCCGCCGTCGCCGGCCGCCATCGCGCCGGCCGTGCGCCCGATCGTGACGGCCGAGTCGGGGCGCGCCGTGCTCCGGCCGGCCGGGTACCGGTAGACCGTGCCCCGGGTGGTGTCATCCACCCAGACCGCGCCGCGGCTGGTGACCACGTCGCCGATGAGCCCGCCGTGCGGCAGGGTGGCGAACGGCCGGGTGACGGCGCTGCCGGACTCACCCGGCACGATCCGGTACAGGCTGGCCCCGACGGCCACCCAGACCGCGCGGGCGCTGGCCGCCAGGTCGCCCGGGTTCATGACCAGCCGGGACGGCAGGGTGGTGCTCTCCTCGATCCGGCCGGTGGCCGGGTCGACCGCGTACAGGACGTGGCTGTGCTGGGGGGTGCCGCCGGCCAGCCACAGGCTGTCCAGGCCGGTGGCCAGGCCGTTGACGTTGGGCATCCGGGGGCCGCTGAGCACCCGGTCGCCCGCGGGCAGCACGCGCACCAGCCTGGCCCCGCCCCCGGCGCGGCCCGGCCCGGCCGCGGCGAGCGACGGCAGCAGGCCGGCCAGGGTGACCACGCAGCCGGCCGCGCCGATCGCCAGTAATGCCAGCAGCCCGCGGTATAGCCAGCGGTGCAGCCAGCGCGCGTCAGCCGACATGGACCCAGCTGGCCACCGAGGGCACGCCGGCCGCGTTGACCAGGAAGAGCAGGTACCAGCCGGGCGGGGCGGAGTTGGCGCCGGCCGGTGCGACCGCGCTCAGCGTGGTGCCGCTGGCCTTGAACGTGCACGGGATGTAGCGCTGGTCGAAGTTGCAGGAGTGGGTGACCGCGCCCGGCTTGATCAGCACCACCCGGGCGATGCTGGCCGCTTGCGGGCTGGTGACGGTGAACGCGGCCCGGTAGCCGAGGGTGGCCGGCGCCGAGGTGATGACCGGCCGCGCGCCCTTGAACAGGTAGGGCGGGGAGAAGATCTCGCCGGTGTTCTCGTACTTGCCCGAGCTCTGCCCGGCGGACAGCACCCGGCCGTCCGGCAGCAGCAGCGCGGTGGAGTGGTACATCCGCGGCGCGGTCTGCGCCGCCATCTCGGTCCAGGTCCGGGTGGCCGGGTGGTAGATCTCCGGGGTGAGGACCGGCCCGTCGTAGTAGCTGGACGTGCCCCCGCCCACCACCAGCACCGTGCCGTCGGGCAGCAGCACGCTGTTGGCCCACTGCCGGGCGAAGTGCATCGCGCTGGTGTACGCCCAGGCCGGCTGGCGGGCCGAGAGGCTGAGCAGTTCAGCCGTGCCGGTGGCGCCGGCGTGCGTGGTCCCGCCGGCCTCCAGGATCTCGGTGAGCCCGGGCAGCAGCACCGACATGTCGGTCACGCTGCGGGTGCCCGACTCCAGCGCCGGGCCGGTGGTCCACGTCGCGGTGGCCGGGTCCAGGTAGCACGTGGTGGCGCCGTTGGTCCAGGCGAGCAGGCCGCCGGTGGTGAGCTTCACCCGCGGGTAGGTGACCATGGCCCGGTCGGCCGTGGCCGGCAGCCGGTTGAGGGTATTGGTGGCCGGGTTGTAGCGGTCCACGTTGATGGCGTTGGTGCCGGTGTTGATCGTGCCCCCGCAGATGATCACCGTGCCGTTGCCGAGCAGCGTCGTCGTCGGGTACCAGCGGGCCTGCGACATCAGCGGGCCCTCGGTCCAGGCATTGGACGCCGGGTCGAAGATGGTGGTGTTGATCACACCCTGGGTGGGGTTCAGCGCCCCCTGCCAGATATGGCCGCCGGCGATGAACACCCGGCCGTCGGACAGCACCGTGGTGCCCGAGCAGAAAATGTCCCGCTGATAGGTGAGCGCGATATTTGTGGTGTGGCCGGTCGCCGGGTTCCACAGCACGGCGTCGCTGCCCACCGTCTTATTGGGCCAGGAGAACAGCAGCACGTTCCCGGTATGCAGCAATATCGCGTGGATGGACACCAGGCCCAGGTTGAACGGCGCGGTCCACGACCCGGTGACCGCGGGATCCGCGGCCATTAACCGGGCCGGGAAACCACCCAGCACCGCCGCGGCGACACCTCCAGCAGCCAGGAACCGTCGCCGGTCCATACTCTCACCATCGTGTCCAGAGACATTCGTCATTCTCCGACTCTACTAACGGGGGATGCCATTACCTGCAAGTAACTAGTTTAACGCACTTATATGTGCTTAATGAATAGCACGGTATATCTTTAAGATGGTCCGTGATTTGCGGTGTACCCTATTTTTACCGGGGCGCCAGTGCCGGGCCGTTGGCCACCGCCCACTTGGCCGCGAACGCGGCGAAACCGTCCACATCGGACTCCAGCACGAACAGCCCGCGGACCGGCACCGCCGCGCCC
>Ga0335085_10006053_pt1 | contig 19217 bp, 37 predicted proteins | sample Lox_Sample_45_FD_206712 | JGI IMG/M metagenome (GOLD analysis project Ga0335085, IMG submission 206712) | Soil microbial communities from Loxahatchee National Wildlife Refuge, Florida, United States - Lox_Sample_4.5 | ecosystem: Environmental > Terrestrial > Soil > Wetlands | place: USA...
AGCAGTAGAAAAGTGCGCAACTTGTGGTATGACTACACCCCCATGCCTGTGTGGTCATGAGGGTGGTCATATGTAGTCGTGTATGTACTAGATATTTTGTTCGTATAATCCATGAGATTTAGTTGGAGTAATAGCTGGTGTAATAACGTCAGTAACATAGCCTTGTTCAATCTCGTAGTCTCTTACAAACTGCTCAATATCACCGATAAACTTGATACTCTCCTTCTCAAATATTTCCTCTGCTTCTTCCATCTTCTGTTTCCTTGTTTTAGGTATTCTCTGCTTTACTGCTTCAAGTGCTAGTTCAGCATCAGTCTTAAGACCTGGCTTAAGCATTACCATAAGTTCCCAGGCTGTCATAGCGAACATGAATAAGTTCAATCCCGTCTGTGCTAGGCTGATGTAGCCACTAATCTTCTCAGCGTTGGTTTTCTCGTTAACTATCTGTACTTTTAGCGGTTCTCTGGTCATTTGAAAGCAATCCTAGTATCGTGATAGTGAAAAGAAAGGAGTAGAAAAGGGAAATAGAAAGGATAATAAGGGAGAACTTGAATAGTCCTTTCATTTAACCCACCATCTCACTATCATAGGCGGGAACATGAGCGTTATTGTCACAGGAAGCACCGATACACACCAAATCAGTGTAATCGTCTTCCCCTTCTTCAGGTCTAAACCATATAGCTAAAGCAGGAAGTTTACATCCCTCAAAACCACAAGGCATAACCTGGTTGTACTTATCGTAATAAGCTGATTTCTGTTCTAAAGAAATCTCATCGTAAAATAGTGTTTTTTCCATCGTAATCCTTAATAGTGTAGGTGTTTCGGGTAACAGTCTTCAGGGACTTTAACTTTAATCTGATTTTTCATGGCAACAATCGGCATCTCACTGTCATCGTTCCAGTAATCCCAGTTTTCCCATCCGGCATCAATGGCAAGTTCAATTAGCTTCGTGGGCAGGTATGTAAAGTTGTAGCCAAATCGCAGCGGGTACTCATCTAATGTCTGGGAAGGCATTGTGGCCCAGTGACACCAGAACCAGTCATCAAACTTAGAAGTTATAGGCCAGACCTTAACAGGAGCGGTCCATACGGCATTTACATCACTTTCTATAGATTTCAACATCTGCTTGTAATCATGAGGGTCAATTAGCACGTCACCTTCGATAACCAGCATACCGTCATATTTAGGTTTCATGTTATCTGGTATCTGCCTCCATGTATCTGCGAAGACTTTGCCTTTCCTGCCCATGGGATAACCAGGCTCGGGGTAAACATCTACCTGGTAGAAATGACGGTTGAGGAACTGGGGTGCTGAGCTACCCTTCCATGTCATACGCACTTGGAATAGTTTCATTTGAATCCACCTTAGTAGTTCATGTGCTTGGGTCGGCATTCGTTAACCACATTCACAGGTATTTTCATATCATATGCGAGTTCTGATATCGGTTTGTCGGCACCAGGATAGTTCCAGTCCTTCCAGCCCTTCTCAATAGCCTTCCTGATTAACGCTTTAGGAAGATACGTGAAGCAAAACGAAAAGTATTTCGGATTAGGATGATTAACCTGAGACCTGTCCTCTTCAGTGGCATGTCCCCACACCCAGTCTGGTCTTTTAGTGCTAATAGGCCAAATCTTAACGGGTGCGGTATGAACCATCTGAGGATTGTTGTGAATAGCTTCCAACATAACCTTATAGTCGTGTGGGTCAATGGCTACGTCACCATCCAAAACTAGCATACCGTCATTGTTGTCAGCATCGCCTTTCAGTTGCTTCCATGCTTGAACAAACATTTTGCCTTTACGACCGAAAGGGTATTCTTCAGACCTTGGAATATGTAGTGTGTAAAATCGCCTGTTAATCATCTGGTCTATAGCGTTTTCGTCTTCAAAGACCGTACGGACGCTTAAAATCTCAGCCATTTTACCTCCAGTAAGTTGCGGTTTGAGTTCCAGTAACAGTTAAAGCACACTGACTGCCATTATCAGCACCTAACCACTGAAATATTAAACTCTGACCGAACGGAATAGTAAGATTAGATACGAAACCGATAGAGTTGTTATTAGCAGTGTAAGTGCCGCCTATCTGCTGTAGGAAGTTAGAGCTAGAGTTAAGGATAGATGCGATTGCGTACTGAGGCATTGTCGGACCTTGATACAACTGACCTGTAGCATTAGAAACAGAAGTTGAACTTACAGCTACTTGTACAGGATACCAGTTGCTTCCTATTCCTGTTGGTCCCAATATGGCAATCGCACTACCACTTTCATCAGCGTCAACAGTACTACCAGCAGTGAGCAAGGCATTATATGTATTAGCTTTTAACATTCTAGATAACCTCAAATCCAGCACCAGCATTAGCTACAACAGGATAGTCAAGGATAAGAGCGGAAGCGAGAACAGGATTTCCCGCTGTGCCTGAAGTGTAAACACAGAACAAATGGTCGTTCGGTGTCACAGTCAAAGAGTTAGAGGTAAAGTTTTTCACGCCAGGGATTTCAAGAGCAGTAGATGCCGTGTTAGTGAAGTTCCATACCCAGTTAACAGGTGAATAAGCGTGAGGCATACCAATATAGAAGTTGGCTATGTCAGTATCCTCAACAGCAGTATTAACGTGGAGTGAAGAGGAAATACGAAGAAGACGAATATCCCATTTACGTCCAAGCTGCGGTCCACCTAAATCTAGTACAAGGTCACCGTCAACAGATATAGAACCTGCTGGATTGTAACCCATGACAGGGACAACTGTTGGTGTTTCCTTAACAATCATCTGACGCATATGATAGCGGTTAGACTTTAAGGCTTTTTCAAAGTTTTCTGAAGTTTTAGTGATATGTTCCTTAAGCATACTTAGCAGTGGTCCATCTGGTGTCTGCTGAGCGTAAGGGTCATGATATAACAGTTCTTGGTTAGCCATTTAAGACCTCACTTTCTGTGGTTGGTTCATCCTTTGCCAGGATGATATCTGTTAGTATAAGAGCGATAACACCGACAAGGCAGAGTGTTACTCCTGCCATCAGTCTTTCACTCGTTGAATATCTGTATTCGTTCATGATACCAGTATACACCTAGCTTGACAAAAAGTCAAATAGCGAGTACAATGTAAGGAGGAAAGGAAATCCCTCAAAACGAAAGGAAGCATAATGGCAGAAAGGGAGTTTTCAGAAGAGGAAAGAATGGAACTGGCTAGAAAGGGTGAAGCATTACCTGACGGGTCTTATCCTATGCCAGATTGTGATGCGGTAAGACGAGCTATTGACAGTTATGGTCGTGCCCCTGAAAGTCACAGGAGAAGTTTATCAAGGTTAATAATCAAGCGAAATAATGAACTAGGCTGCGGACATGAGTTCCAGGCTCTAGAGGAAGAGGCAGAATAATGGCGGATGAAGCAAAGAGAATAATCTCAATAGAAGAACTATCATCAAAAGTGGACAAGCTGTTTGACATGCTTGGAAACAACACAACTAAAACAGAAACAAAGACAGAGCAAGTATCAGGTGATGTAGACAGCCAGGTACAGAAGGCTTTAGCGGATGCTAAAGCCAAGGATGAAGCGGCATCTAAGGAAGCAGCTACAGAAAGCAGGTTCAAGAAACTAGAAGAACTAGCTGAGAAAAAGCCTGTATCTTATGGTCGTCTTACTAAGTTCATGTGGTCAGAGTAGTGCCGCGCATATCTAAGAACTGGACATTAGAAGACCATAGAAAAGCTATGGCAGATAAAAGAGCAGGTAATCCTAACTATGTTAAAGACAAAAATCTGTGGGCTGGTTACCGCATAAGATACTCTGACTATCAGAGAATGTTAGAAGAACAAGACTATAAGTGTGCTATCTGCGGTAGCGTAGAAAAGCTAGTAGTTGACCACAACCATAACTGTAACCATGAAGATAAAGGCAACTTCAGTTGTGCTAAATGTGTTAGACAGTTGCTTTGCCAGTCATGTAATAAGATGTTAGGATTTTCTAAAGAAAGGAAAGAGACGCTGATGAGCGCTATAAACTATATTGAAATGTGGGGGAACGAGTAATGCCTAGCACACCAGAGAGCATTGAAGCACGCAACTGGCTGATGGAAAATCGTCCTGATTTGAACATTACAGCTAAGGGTCGTATCAGTGCCAAAAACATGGAAATATTCCGAAACCGTGAACTAGAACCGCTAGAGGAAGATGTCGTTGACGGCGAGTTCATAGACGATGTTGCCCTGAACGACACCGATGAGGTAGCACCGAAAGTACCAACTTCTAAGCCTGTAAAGAAAACAGGCCGTATAAAGAAGTTTTTCACACCGAAAGCCAAGACTACCGGCCCTAAGAAAGCCAGGGTGTCAACTGAACTATTGTGGGAGTTAACATACGGTGGATTGTCTAAACTGGCTGCTATTAACTTCGGTCCAGCAGAAAATCCTCAGCCGTTGTTACCAGTCAGTAGGTTAATGGAAATACAGGCACCAGCGGTAGGTATCATGCTAGACGATGTTGTTAAGGGAACAATAGTAGATAAGGTAGCGCAACCATTAGCACGAACAGGTAAAGCTGGGGAAACAGCTTGGGCTATCGTCGGCCCTCCTGTCCTTGTGTCGGCTATTATCCTTAACCCAGCATCTCAGGCAGTAGCGGTACCAATGTTACGTGACGCCTTGAAGAGTTATATTGTCCTTGCTGGTCCTGCTCTTAAGAAGCGTAAGGAAAAGGAAGAGAAACTTATAGCTGAAATGGGTGAGCAGTACGAAGGTGACATTGACATGATAATCGCTAGCCTGTTCGCACCAGTACAGAATGGAGCAGGCAATGGACAATCAGTTAGTTAAAGGTATGCCGTGGGAAGAGTTCCTTAAGTTTATGAAAGAGGAATGGAAACCAGGACAGCACATGGCGTTAATAGCAACCACTGGACAGGGAAAGTCAACATGGGCGGTACAAGTGTTAAACCAGAGAAAATATGTTCTGGCTCTTGACCCTAAAGGCGGTGATGATACGTTAGCGGCATCGGGTTGGACACGAACAAACCAATGGCCGCCGCCTAAGAAAATATATGATGACATCACTGAAGGTAAACCCGCTAAACTTATCCTCGGACGTAAAGGGGCTAACATGGATGAACTTAAGCCAGAGTTTGAAAAGGCTTTCGGTGATATAGCTAATCAAGGCGGCTGGACTGTATATGTTGATGAGTTCCAGATAACTTCTGATAAGGGAATGATGAACCTGGGAAAGCCTGTAGAAAAACTACTGGTATCGGCACGATTTAAGAAAGTATCCATTGTTACCGCCTATCAGGCACCTTCATGGGTTCCTACGGCATCTACTCGTCAAGCGTCATGGATAATCATGTGGCCCACACGTGATGAGGACAGCATAAAGAAAATAGCTGAGAAAGCAGGCAGGAATAAAAAGGAGTTCAAGCAGATTGTAGACAATCTTCCTGAGTACCATTGCCTTGTTGTTCCGCCTAAGCATACAGACCCTATGATTATAACTAAAGCACCACCTGTAAACTAAATACCTACCAATCAGCTTGACAATAGTTCTTACAGGGTGTATACTGTAATCATAGACTTTTATTGAGATTGCGCAATCTCCCAACGAAAGGATGGGCTTAATGCCAACAAAAAGAACATTAGAACTAATCATAGTCACAACAGTAGCATTACACCCTGTATTCGGTATGCTTAGACTATGGTCCAAGAAAACACTAGACAGCGAAAACATGGGCTCACTAAAGCATGGTGTAGCCGAGGTACTGGCTGTTATCGCCTAAAGGAAAGGTATAAATACAAATGGCAAGTGTACAAACTAACGCAGGAGTAGCAGCAGGTTTACCACAGCCTCAGACAACTGTTGAACCTAGTGGTGGTCCGTTCATTCGGAACTCACAGCCAGGTCGTCGTCAGATGTACAACACATCTGGTCTTCAGTTCGCAACAGCAGGTGGTACAATCACTCAGCCGCTTTCAACTGTTCCTGGTTACTACAGCAAGTTCCGTATGAAGTTCCAGGTTTCTGGTGGAACAGGTACAGTAGCGGCAGGACACGCGGATGCTCCTTATAACATCATCTCACTGGTACAGCTAAAGGACGGTTTCGGTACTCCGCTTATCGTTGCTCCTGGTTATGAAGCATTCTTCCTAATCCCACTGTACGGTTCACAGTTCGGTCTGGAAGGAACACGTTTCATTCCTAACCTACCATCATACTCAGCAATGTCAACAGCAGGTAACTTCACGTTCGCTTCTGTTCTTCCGCTAGAGTTCACAAAGGCATTCGGTGTTCTAGCTGGTGCCAACGCATCTATTCTGCCAACAATCACAATGAACGTTGCTACATCTTCAACAGTATACTCAACTGCCCCTTCAGGTGGTACTCTTGCGCTTGCTGTTTCTAATGAAGCTGACTTCTACTGGCTACCTGGTGATGCGGCACAAATAGAACCACCTGGCATCGGCACAACTCTTCAGTGGGTTTACCAGCAGTGCTACCCAACAATCGGCTCAACATCTACTACAACTGTTCAGCTTCCAAGAATGGGTGGTTACATAGCTGCTCTTATCCTTGAACTTCGTGACAGTACAGGTGCTCGTGTTGACGCATGGCCTGTATCTGGTACTGGTCGTTTGCGTGTAATCGTTGACGGTGTTCCTCTTCTGGACACTGACATGGCAACTCTTTACGATGACATGGCTATTCAGCTAGGTGTTGGTGACGGTTCATATGCTTCTGGTACTGTGACACGTCCTGTAGGTACAATCTGTATAACACGTAAGAACTCGCTAAGTCAGAAAGACCTTGGACTGTTTGACACAATGGAAACCTATCTGTCAACAAACCCTGGAACTCTGATTGAAATCTCTGGTAACCCTTGGGGTACAGTATCTAACGCACCAGCAACTCTTTCTGTTCTAGCTGCTCAGATTGTTCCCGCTGGTGTACTTCCACAGGGACTTCCTGAAGTATAAGGAGATAATCAATGGCTAATCCTTTTAGCGGTGGTGTTGGCGGTAGCTTCAATGCTACCGCCGCCTCTCCACCATCATATGCTGGACAGACAATAACTCAGCAAGCATACGGTACAGCACCAAACTCAACTGGTCCTAAAACAGCATTCCTCGGAACTACAATCTCTGGTGTAGCAGGTGTGCTTGTTCTACTGTACTTGTATTCTTCACTACCAAGATAGGACAATATTATGAACAAATCATTCGTATGGGGTGTAGTTGTAGGAGTAGCAGGTACATGGGCGTACCACGCTTTCTTCAAGAGACTACCCGCAGTAAATAGCTAAGGAGATACATGAGACCTACAACATTAATAGGCTTAGCTGGTCTTGTCGTGGTAGGAGTTATCGTAGCTGATTTCCTTATTCACCCAACAGGTACTACAGCAGCAGCTAACGGTTTAGTTGCTATTGAAAAGCCTTCATATAACGCATTGCTGGGTTCAACTAGCTAATGTCAATCACTTTTGGTTGCGAAGGATGTGAGCGTAGAAAAGCTTACATGAAATCGCATAAAGTCTACTTCCTTGTCGGTGCTGCCATACCTTTGGGTATGGCAGCCATTGGAGTAGCATACTTATATCTAAGGAATAAGCATGAAATACAGAGTTAACGGTGTATCCGCTGGTGGTACTTTCACTCCAGTTCCTTCAGGAGCTTCAGCTAAGGCAACTACTTACGGGATGATACACACATACGGTCAGCCAGGTACAAAAGCTGTTCCGTCACCTAAGCCTGTAGCATTGCCTGACGGTCCTTTAATGCGTTCAGCACAACCATCATATTCCGCACCTGATGTTTTCTACCCTACTATTTACTTCAACAGGATAACTAACCTTCAACCTGTAAATGGTACTATTCGTGTTAAGAGCAATAACGAGATGCCTGTTCCAGCGGTTCCTTCTAACCGTGTACCGAATATCGCATTCGCTCCTGCTCGTATAGGCGGGGCACGTCAGATAACATGGCCACCAGCACCACAGGTATGGCAGTCAGTTAACGGAGGTCAAAGCTAATGGCTGATAACGAAACAACTGGCGGTTTCTTCAACAAGAAACTAGGACCATTACCTGTGTGGGCGTGGACTGCTATCGGTGGTACTGTTGCTGGTGTCGGATATTTTCTTTACAGGAGATACCAGTCATCAAAATCAGCATCTAGTTCATCAACCTCTAGTACATCTAGCACAACATCAAATACGGGCACAACTACTTCTCAGTACAATGAACTGGAAAGTCAGATAGCGGGATTGTACGGGTTGAACTCTAATGCTTATGGTGGCTATTACACTACATCAGGAACATCTGGCACTTCATCTACTGGTACTTCAACAACATCTACAACATCAACGTCAACATCTAGTTCACCGTCATCAACAACATCTACTGGTTCAACAGCAACCGTAGCACCGTCTATTTCTGGTGGTCATGCTAATAATGTTACTAATAACACTGCTGTTGTAGCATGGACTGGTCACGGTGCCTCTAGCTATAAGGTGACTATTATTGGTCCTGGTAAGATTAACGGGTTCACTAACATTGTTCCAGTACCACAGGCTACATATTCTGGTTTGGAAGCTGGACATAACTATGAAGTTACCGTTACACCTTATTCTGGTGCTAACGGCACTGGAACACCTGGTGTCTCTGGTGTAATACACTTCCTGACAACTAAGTAAGGAGACTCATGGCAACCCCTAAAATATTAAACCGAAGCCAAACCGTCTCACCTAAAGTGGTCGGAGCGGCACCTAAGAACACAACCGCTATGGTTCACACTGTTCCTGGTGGTGTACAAATGTCACCTGTTACAACTGTTAACGGTACAGCAACATCATTTAACGGGACAGCACCTAATCCACGACCAGCAGGAAGGAGAAGTATTTAATGTACTCACGCAAGTTATACAACAGATGCGGGTCGGCTAGTTCACTTCCTGTTAACGCAGAATATGACAGAGGATATTTTCCCCGTCAGCCTAACATAAGAATAAATGGTTTAGGTGCGTTAACTAATCGTGGAGAGCCGTTGATGAAAACAAAGAACGGAGGTGTGATACCAGCAGCATTTGACCCTACTGACCCTAACACATGGACAAGACCAGTTCTATTCACGTAAGGAATAATAATGAACGAAAGTTTAAAGACAGGCATTTACATTGGTGTTGGAATAGCCATTGGTGGTGCCGCAATCGCAATACTAGCCGCTGCTATTGGTAAGCTAGTTTAAGGAGACACATGGCTGTAGAAACAATAGGAGAAACAAAAGGCGGGCATGGTGTTGCTTTCCTGGTTTCCGCTGGTATTGTTTACGAGATAATAGCAGCCGCATGTAGTTCACCGCAGACAACAGAAATCAATGCTTCATCCCGTGCTGATACTCTGATGAAATGGGTTAACATCGGCATGGTTCAGGCAGCATTATTTGTGGGAGTAGCCGCTATTATGGACAAGAAACATAGAGCGGCTATTCTTGCTGGTGGTGTTACAGCAGGCGGATTAATGTACGCTCAGTATGCTCACGCTAAACAAGCTGGACTTGCTTCTAACGAGGCTGGAACAGAAACTCAAACACAAACTTTTAAGAGGTACTAATGAAAGGCTTACTGTTAACAGAGTTCCTTGTAGCCGAGGGAATACTTATCTACAAGGGTTTTAAGCAAAACGGGAGACCACCGTTACCCGGACAACTACTGGCGGCGAGTGGTGTATTTGTGCTGCTCGGAATAGTAGCAGAGTTCGGACCAGGAGCATCACAGCTAGCATCAATGTTTGGTGCTGGGGTGGACATAGCAGCGGCATTTAATATTTTCCAGAAGATTGGTACTAACACTACTCAACCAAAGGCGGTGACACTGTAATGATAGGAATAACAATGCTTGTGGCGTGGATGTCATATGCGTCCGCATGGTGGGGCTACTCACTGATTAAAGGCTATAATCTTAGCCTACTTGAAATAATCGGTCCTGTTAACTATTACTCTGGTACATGGCCTCCTGCTGAAGCAGGTAACTCTGTAATCATTCCAGATGGTACAACAGCATCATTAGCTAACGGAGAAGGCACTGGTTCTGGTAATGCTAACCCAAACGCTTCTACTACTGCTCTTGTTACAGCATCAGGTGGTGCTATAGCTAACCAGTCAACTATTATCGCTGCTATTAAAGCTTTCAACTCAGCATGGGGTTCAGGTCAGCAGTTAACTTGCTGGCTTAATGTTATAGCCGCTGAAAGTAGTGGTAACCTTACAGCACAAAACCCTTCATCTGGCGCGTACGGAATAGCACAGTTCATAAACGGACCATCAGAATATGCCACTTACGGTGGTAACGCTACAACTGTTCAAGGTCAGATAACAGCAATGGGAAACTACATATCGCAGAGATATGGTACTCCTTGTGCTGCTTGGGCTCATGAGCAGTCCTCACACTGGTACTAGAAAGGAAGAATATGTCAACAAATCCTACAGTTATTGTTTCTGGTGTAGTAGCATCAGTTAAATCTGCTGTGTCCGCTAACAGTCAGTGGTGGAGTGTATCGTATGTTCTTCAAGGTACTGGTGCGGCTCAGATAGGAACATGGATTACACAAGCGGCGTCGGCATCTGATGCTAAATCAATCGCGTTAATGAGCTTAAGTAACAAAGCTCAGGTAGGTGCTGTATCTGGTCCGTATGCTAGTAAGGCAGCAGCACAAGCAGGAGGAATAGCAATATCTGGTTCTTCTAAAGCTGCTGGTAATCCTAACGGAACACAACCAGGAACATCTACAACCAACCCTAATAACTCTAACACCACAGGCGGTGTACAAGCACAACCGTCTAATCTGGCGACTAATCCTTCAGACACTAACTGCGTGTGGACAGCACCAACTGTTAACCTGGTTGTAACATCAGTAGGAGGCGGATGTATATTGACTAAGACAGAAGTAAGAGCATTACTTGGTGGTGCTTTAATGGGTGTGGCTGTTATCGGTTTTCTTGTAGCGGGTATTCTCATGGCTGTTGAAGGTTTTGAAAGTACATCAATCGGACAGCAGGCTACTAAAGCTGCTAGTGTATTGGCGATAGCATAATGGCAATCGGTTCATTTGACAACCCAACAGCGGGTAACAACGGTGAGTTAGTTATACCGCAAATCATCTCCCCTAACTTCAGTATAACTGACGAAACAGGATGGGCACTGTTACAGAACGGAACATTGTATGCCTATGAAATCGTGCTGCCTGGAGGTACTACAACTCATATTTTCTTCGCTTCTAGTGCTCCTGTAGCCGATGAAGTTGGTGACCTGTGGTACGACACATCAAACGGATTACTGTTACATCAGTGGAATGGTACTTCATGGGTTCCTTATCAGATTTCCTCTGGTGCTATAGCAACAGGCGGTATAGAAGGAACAAACATTGCCTCAGCCACAATCACAGGAACTAATATAGCATCAGGTACAATAACAGGTACTAACATTGACAGTGCTACGATAACAGGAAGTAACATCGCTTCTGGTACTATCGCTGGTTCAAATATTGAAAGCGGTACTATAACTGGTTCTAATATAGCTTCAGCGACAATAGCGGGTAGTAACATAGAAAGCGGAACAATCACCGCTGGGAACATAACAAATGCTACTATCACCGCAACACAGATAGCATCGGGTACTATTACCGGCACAAACATAGCCAGTGCTACTATTGACGCATCTAACATAGCTAATGCCACAATCACTGAAACTCAGATAGCTAACGGCACTATCACTACAACACAGATTTCCAACTCCGCTGATATTACCGGCACACAGATAGCTAGTGGTACAGTAGCAGGTAGTAATATAGCAGCAGGAACAATCACAGCATCTAACATCGCCTCTGGTACTATAACAGCAACACAAATCGCAGCTAACACTATTGACGTTGGCAATCTTGCTGCTGGAATAGTTTACGCTGGAATAGTTGACGGAACAACAATCACAGGTGGTAGTCTTGTAGCCGATGGCGCTGCTGGTAATGTTCTGGTTTACTCTGGTACACCTGAAACTGGTAACCTAGTTGGTAGCTGGTCAGCTTTAGCTGGAACTGACACATACGGAAACACTTACCCCGCTGGACTATCTGTTCTTCAGGGTCAGATTACTGGTGTTGGTATCACTAACACAACTATAACTAACTCTACTTTCCAAGGTGACATTCTTACCGACAGTACTTTATCTGGTGCTAGTTTACTTGGTGGCAGTATTCTTGAGGCTGATATTCAGTTTGACACAGGCGGTGGTAACCTGCTTAACTACACTTCTACTACTTCTACCATAACCGAAAACTCCAACGGAACCTACACTTGGACAGTGCCGTCAAATGTTACCTCAGCTAAAGTAGAATGCTGGGGTGCGGGTGCGGGTGGTAATGGTGGTAGTACTTCTGTTGGTGGTAATGGTGGTGGTGGTGGTGAATACGCGCAAGAGCCATTCTACCCAGTAGTGCCAGGAAACACTTACACTTATGTTGTGGGTAACGGCGGTAATGGTGGTACAACTGGTACGGGTGCTGGAATATCTGGCGGCGCATCATTCTTTGATAACACTGGTGTTGTAGCTAACGGAGGGCAAGCATCAACAACAGGTGGTACAGGAAGTACAAACACTATTCATCATAATGGTGGTAACGGTGGCGGGGCTGGTCTTGCTACAGGTGGTGCATCAGGCGGTAACTCAGGTAACTCTACTGCTTCCGGAAATAACGGTAATGCCCCTTCAGGTTCGACTGGCGGTGCTGCCCCTTCTAGCCAGTCAGGGTCAGGAACGGGTGGTGCCGGTGGAAACTCGGGGGCTAACGGGTCAAACGGTGGTAATCCCGGTGCCGGGGGTGGTGGTGCGGGTAAAGGAACCACAAGCTCAGGTACCCTGAGCAAATCATACTCTCCCACATGGGTAGCAGGATATTACGGACCTGATGCCACATTCAACGCTAACGACCTGGAAAGTACATCCACAATGTACCAAGGTGGAACAACTGTAGGTGGTGGTGCTGCTAACGGAAACAGAAGAAGCATGATGAGATTTAACTCAAGTGCTATAGCTTCAGACTTCAGCGGCTACACTATAACAGGCTGTACTGTAACGTTAACGAACCAGTATTCGTACAATGACAGCGGTATGAGCTTTGAAATAGACTATGCCACATCAACATTACCTTCTAGTGCGCCGTCAACATTCACAGCCACATTCTCACAGATTGCTATTGGTACTATCGCACAAGGAGCAACACACACTTATTCATTAGGTTCAAGTGTTGGTGCTAGGTTCGCGGCTAACACATGTAACGGACTTGGACTTGGTTACAACGTTCACACCAACGAACCATATAACGTAGCTTATTACGGATGGTTTACTAGTGCTGTAACATTAACTATCACTGGTACACAGTCTATGTCGGGTAATAATACTGCTGGTAATGGTACAGACGGTCAGGTTAAGATAACCTATACTTCTGGTACTACTTTGACTGCCGCTATCTCTCCAACAGGCGGAACAGACCAGTACAGCAACACTTACTACTCTGGTATTAGCGCTGAGAATGTTTCCTTGTTCGCCCCTCCTAGCACACCACCCGCTCCTGCTTCTGGTATTGCCGTATTGTACGTGGATAACAACGGGGCTGTTGCTTATACTGATGGTGCTGAAAGTCAGGCATATAAGACCGGGCGAAGAACACTATATCTCACATCGGGTTCTGGTAATGTTACTACTTCTTGGAGTACATTCAGTTCAGGTTCAACTATATTCTCTTCAACAGTTGATGTTATAAACGCACCTAGAGCGTATCGTATTCACGGTATCATGTACGCTAATGCTACTTCTGGTGCTGAGTTCGCTATGGGTATTCAGTTGCCGTCATCAGCTACAACAGGGCAGTTTTATTTCTATATTCTGAGAAGTACGACATTCTCTGGTGCTGTTGCTGGTGCTCCTGGTAGTATTGTGGGTGATACTACATCACTGGGCACCGCCGTCTACCCTGTGTCATTTGACGGAATGTTCACCATATCTTCCAGCGGGACTATGAATATTCTCGCTGGTAGTTTAACGTCAACAGCATTCAGTGTAAACCAGTATTCATTCATTGACATAATGCCTCTATAGAAAGGACGCTTATATGAAAGAGAAAGAAGATTAGCGCCGTGGACTGGGCACTATTAGGGGCAGCAGCCATACCCGATATTTTAGCTTTAGGTGGTATCATTTACGGTTTCGGTAAATGGAGTTCTAAGATTGATGAGAACATTAAAGCTATGGACAGGCTAACTAACTCATACGAAAAGAAGAACGGCGAAAACGATAATAAGTTTGACAAGATTGATGACAAGCTTGACAACCACGAAACAAGGCTTGTCAAGCTGGAAACGAAGGCTGACACTCTTGCTACTGTCATGTCCCATCCTGTGTAGTGTGACGAATATCACACTGCCTTTTAACCCTTTTACCTTGACAAAACAGCTTTGAGGGTGTATACTGTAATCATACAGCAACGAGGACTGTTCATTTTCAACCTTTCATGAAATCGTGGGGCTGGGTACTCTCTGCTCAGCCCCACACTAACCAGAGAGATTTATCATGGCACAAACTTTTTACAGAAGAAAGACCCTATCTGGGGCACTTACCTTAGCTGGTCGTTTAGACCCTAAGACTAAAGTATTCATCCGTGGCAGCGGTGTTACAAGAAGTAACAAGTACGAGGTTACCGATGACTTACAGTACGCTGCGATAAGCGGACAAGGATTTCCTAGCTACTTCAAGTTAGACACAGCCAAGAAGAGGATACAAGAGCGCGACAAGCAGTTGTTCTTCCCTCACGCTGAGTTCTATGACGTGGTGATAGTAAATGGCTAGTAATATCCTTAAGAAAACAGAAGCGGAAAAGAAGGAACGCCAGTACGGCACCTTTGACCTTGAGACATTCGGTCTAGGTGGTCCGTTCGCTGATGCTACAGTCTTTACATCCGAGTACCACATAAGAGTTAGAAGCTTACCAGAACTATTTGATGAACTGCTAAACCCCCCACGTAGAGTATCCAAGAACCGCAAGGTATCCAAGGCTAAGTTTATCTGGTACGCTCATAACGGAGCCAAGTACGACTTCTGCTATCTCATTCAGATGATTAACGATTACGCTAAAGAAAACAACTACCCGGTCTCTACTACACCGCAAGGACAAAAGCTAATCGGTTACACTATAGAAACATCCACAGGCAAGATAGAGTTCAGGGACAGTCTTCCCCTAGTTAAAGGTTCACTGGATAAACTTGCCACATCGTTCTGTCACCAGTTCCCTAAGATGGACCACTGCTTAGAACACGATTTTTCTAAAGACGATGCTACAGAAGACGACTGGTACAATCCTGACTGCCACACTTGCGTAAAATACATGATGCGAGACAGTGAGGCTCTGTATTATGTCATCAAAGAATACTCTACAATCCTGTATGATACTTTCGGTGTTAACCCTGCTATGACTGAGGGTTCAACAGCTATGAGAGGCTGGACTAACACTATTCCTGATGATAAAGTTTACTTCCCGCAAGCACCCGAGAAAGAGAACTGGTTACGTCAGTTCGCTATAGGAGGATATGTTAACCCGGGCTGGACAACCGAGCCGCAATATGACATGGTTACTGTTGACAGGACTGCTGCTTATGCCGCTACTATGAAAGGCGATTTCCCTACTTCTGCTGGCGTGTGGACTGGAGAATATGTTGACGGTCTGTTTGGTTTCTACATTTGCGATGTAGATTACCCTGAAACTTTAATGCCGATAGTGCCAGCTAAGAATGATGCTGGTGGTACTATTTATCCAGTAGGTAAGTTCACTGGTTATGCTTCCAGTGAGATGATGAGTTACCTTTCTCAGTTCGGGGTAAAGTTTGAGGTTAAGGAAGGATTGGTGTTTGAAAGAATGGAACCTATCTTCTTTGACTTTATCAACCTATGTGAGAGTTTAGAATATCCGAATGGACAGAAAGCAAAGGGTGCTATTGTTGAGGTTACTAAAGGACTAAGGAACTCCCTATCTGGTAAGTTCAATACTAAAAGGATTACCGAGAAACTTTATATTGGTGAATGCCCTGATGAAGAATATTTCCCTGCTGTTAATCCTGATACTGGCGACCTTTTACCTTATTATCTTTGCCCAGAGGAAATAGACGCACCTTTCATTCATCCCGAATGGTATGCTTTAACTACCGAGAGACAAAGGATGGAAGAGTTCAGGATAGCACACCGTCAGGATAACATAGGTAAGATGGATACCGATAGCTGCTCAATGAAGTGGTCACATCTGAAGGAACTTATGAAGGACGGTACTGTTGTTATCGCTCCTGGTTACGGCAACTACAAGATAGAACATGACTGGTATGTGCTGTATCAGTTTGGCCCTAAGAACTATGCTGGCTGGGAGTATGATGAAAACGGCACTGATGAAGCTCCTGATGGTCGTAAGATAAGATGGGTTGCTCACTGTAAAGGCATTCCTACTCGTGAACTTATGAAGATGAAGAACCATGATTTACAGTTGAGGGCGGCTAAAGGTGAGGATGCTAGTGTTGAGTTTGAAGCTGTGTTATCTCCGCAGGCTATGCTTAAGATGGGTGTGTCTATTCCTGAAACTAAGCGTAAGCGTTCTCCTGGTAATCCGAATAAAGTAGCAGGCTGGAGGCTGAACGGAAACTTGTTTCAGCCGATAATCATCAATGTGACGAACATCACACTCCAAAACTCCTCCATTTAGCCCTTTTACCTTGACAAATCCACTTGGAGGGTGTATACTGTTACTATGAACGAAAACAGAAAGGAAGTCATGAAGACAACAATCAATGTCAATCCTGTTCTGTGGAAGCGGTTCAGAGGGTATGTTCTCCTAGACGGAAACGACCTTTCAGAAGTTTTAACAGAACTAATAGTAAACTACATTAACGAAAGAGGTAAGACAAATGCCATCAGTTAGACCAGGATTTTACACAACACAGCACTATTTCACAGTACAAGAACTGCTATCATTAGCACAACTAGAAGAGGGATACAAACTATTCCACGCAGCATCAGTAGGCAATAACCTGTCAACATGGTTTCATAAGGATGATGTTATTAAGCCAGTTGACTACTACGGAGCAGACCTTACCAAAGCACATGGTATAGACGAAAGCTACCGAGTATTCCACGCAGTTGTAGACCCAGCAGGCGGTGTATATGTTTACTTCGCTGATGTGATGAACCAAGTAGACACACCAGTAGAGGAACTAGAAAATGATTAAAGTGACTAAGAAAATCAATGTAGAAATACCCACAGAAGTTGAAATCAAGGCAACAGTATCAGTAAAAGATATAGCAGATTTCATCACCGACAACTGGCTAGAGCTGTTATTCCTCGCGGTGGTGCTTAACTAAATGACCACACTTAATAATCTAGCAACGGAAATAAACTGGATACATGCTTACGGGGGATACATAGTAATACTGCTGATTATAATGTTTCTGTTAACCATCTTCAACACGATTATGCTGGTACAGAGATAATGCCAAGATTTAATAAGCCTTACGAGGAACGCAAGAGAATACAAAAGAAGAGAAACCATGAAAAGCTACTATGGAAGAACAAGCGTATTAGGGAATGGCAGAGAAGGCATCCCAACTATGAAGCTCCCATCCAAATATTTGAGGAAGACGATTTACTTCCCCAAAGAAATCCCATCAGAAATAGAAATCACATATCTAACATACACGGAGATGATGTAAATGATAACACCCAAAGCAGTAAACACCGTAAGAGAATACGAACTAACCGTATCAGACCTGGTCTTGGAGACGATGCTAGGACTGGGGAAGAACGAGCAGATAAGCTTCATTACAAACAGTTACGACGGAAAGCTGAAAATAACTACAGTAGAGAAGGTTAGCGATTAAAATCACATTTAATGTGGATGAACAGATTTACAGAAACCTCAGTGTTCGTGTCGTAGAAGGTAATAGCTGGAAAGATTACAGTCTTAAGGATTTACTGAAAAGATACGGACACTGGGTTACTGAAGAACCACTCTACAGAACGGACTTGATGAACTAATGAGATACCAGCCGCTAACCAAGACGATGATACGCAAATCATTCAGAGAAGGCAGTTTAGAAAACGCTGTTTTTCTTCTAAAGCAGGATAACATTAGCTTTGACATGAGGGAAAAACTTGAAGAACATGTAGCTACGATGAAGCTTTACCTTCAGTCAGATATTCCTGAAGGAGGTGAAAATGAACGTTCTAGGACATTACATAGGTCAAGGAAGAGGATGTAGCTGTACATGGTCAGATGCTCACACTGACCGTAACAAGGCACATGACACTACTTCTTATGACGGCAAGACTTGGTATTTGACTAAAATATCTAACGAATGTAGTAAGCATGGCGGACCTAACACAAAGAAAAGAGGCAGGTAATGGGTCAAACAGCAGGCAGGAACATTGGAGTTGGTGGCTGTATCTGTATATGGACCGATAACAAAGCCTCTGCTCGTAAAGCTAAAGACACTAAACAATACGGCGGTAAGACATGGTACCGCGTAACAACAACTAAAGGTTGCCCGAAACACGGGTACTAAGGAGCTATTATGGCTAATAGAACGGGCGAAAGTCTAGGCGAAGGCAAAGGATGTCAGTGCGTATGGTCTGATGTTGAACCTTCTAAAGTAACTTATACTACTACATACAAAGGAGTTACATGGTATTTGACACGTAAATCTAACGTATGTCAGTACCATCTCTAAGTGACCTTAATGTGTGGGCTGTAGCATAAATCTCCCAGTGGCGAGACTGGAGAGCTTTCAGGAAAAGCTAGTTAAACACCTGAAACATTATCCAAGAATAAGTCAAAGCGACTATTACTTAAGAAAGCGAGATAATATTATGAACGAAATACAGACTTCAATCCACAAGAAGTACTTCATACCCTCAAGTGAGTTAAACATACCTGAGCTTAGCATGGAAGGCTGGGAGGTTGTTTCATCTAAAGCATCAGCTATTTATGATGACACAGCAATCAGTACGGGTTCTAAGAACATTAATGACTGTATAACTCATGGCATTGAAATAACACTAGGACATATCGCTTAGAACAAAATATCTAGTACATACACGACTACATATGACCACCCTCATGACCACACAGGCATGGGGGTGTAGTCATACCACAAGTTGCGCACT
>Ga0335085_10006054_pt1 | contig 19216 bp, 17 predicted proteins | sample Lox_Sample_45_FD_206712 | JGI IMG/M metagenome (GOLD analysis project Ga0335085, IMG submission 206712) | Soil microbial communities from Loxahatchee National Wildlife Refuge, Florida, United States - Lox_Sample_4.5 | ecosystem: Environmental > Terrestrial > Soil > Wetlands | place: USA...
GGGCGATCTCGGCCAACTGCTGGCGAATGTGCTGCCGGGAGAGCGCGACAGCACGCTGATGTTCCAGGTCAGCGTCCGGATCTGAGCCGTCTTCGTGCTGTGTCACCTATTTTTCCTCCTTGGGCGTCGGTGCCGTTGATCTGAGGTACAGGCCGGTCAACTGGTCGATGAGCAGCCACGGGCTCACGGTGGGTTCGCGAGCCAGTCGGCGCAGCCAGTCCCCGACGGCACGGCCGTCACCAGCGGCCACGAGGCCGGTGTACTGGCGGGCGAACTGCCGGTGGCGGGCCAGGGTGATCGGGTCAGTGCGGGCCGGGAACGGCAATGTGGCCGGGCCATGGCGGGCTGGCTGCCGGGCGTCCTCGCGCCCGTCGGCCAGATAGAACGGGGAGATCCTCAGGACGTCGGCCAGGGCGAGGATGTGGTCGGCGCTGCGCAGCGCGCGTTGCCCGGTCTCGACCATGGACACGAACCCCGGCGAGATACAGGCCAGGTCCGCTAACGCGACCTGGGACAGGCCCCGCCGCAACCGTTGCGTCCGCAGCCGCACCCCAGCGTCATCCCGCCCCGGATCAAGCCTCTTCATCACCCGTCCTTCCAGAGCCCGCCCAACGGGCCACATGCCGTGGGCTTCCGGCCTTGCCAGTGTAGTCGTCTATAGACGACCTAGACAACCAGGACGTTCCCAGTAGTTGGTGGATGGGCAGGATGATCAAGAGTGGAGGCGTGACCATCGACTACCTGGGCAAGACGCCGTTGTGGCAGCAGCTCGCTGAGATCCTGCGGGGGAAGATCACCAGCGGCGAGTACCAGGCTGGGCGCAGGATGCCCAGTGAGACAACGCTAGTGCAGGAATATGGGCTGGCCCGTGGCACCGTTCGCCAGGCGATGAAGTCACTGGAGGATGAGGGCTTGGTGGTACGGGTCCAAGGCCGTGGGACATTCGTGGTGGAGCGCTAGCCCGTGCGAAAGAAGGATTGCTGTAGTCAGGTGTGCACCAAATCTTCATTCACGGGCCGGTCAGGAAGACCACGACCAGGACGTTTTATCAGCGCGGTGACTTATAGGCGCTATGAGTGTCAAAAGTCACCGCGCTAACACAATGCACCGCGCTGATGCGGCCCGGGCCGCGCCGGGGCGCTCACACCGGCCACATCACTACCGCCAGCCTCACGCGGTCGCGGGACGCCGGGAAAGCCGGATTACGCGGGGGCGTGGCGGTGGGCGGGCGCCCGGTGGCGCGGCCGTGCGGGGCTAGCTGGCTTCGGAGGCGAAGGCGGAGAGCTTGTGCAGGCGGGACACGATCTCCTGGTGCACGGCATCGGGCGGCTGGGACCCGTCCACCGCGAACATCCACTCCCGGCCCGCGTAGTACTCCAGCAACGGCACCGTCTGGTCCAGGTACACCTGCAGCCGGTGCTCGATGACCGCTTCGGTGTCGTCCGAGCCGCGCCCACGGGCCAGCAGCCGCCGGACCAGTTCGTCCCGCGGGACGTCCAGGTGGATCGCGGCCTGGACTTCGGCGCCGAGCGCGTGGGCGGTGGGGAACGACGCCTGGGCCTGCTCGACCGTGCGCGGGAATCCGTCCAGGACGTAGCCGCCCGCCTCGACCGCGGCGACCACCGGCTTGCGCAGCATGTCCAGGACGATGCCGATGGGCACCAGGTCGCCCCGGTCCAGGTACGACTTGATCTGCCGGCCCAGCGCGGTCTGCTCCCGGACGTGCTGGCGGAGCAGGTCACCACTGGAGATATGCGTGATCCCGTAGCGCTGAACCAGGAGCTCGGCTTGCGTGCCCTTGCCGGAGCCTGGCGCACCGATCAGCAGCAGCCGCATGGCAACGTCCTCATGGCGAGATAGTGCTACGGTCCCCTGCGGTTCAGCAACGCTTCCCCACCAGGACATTCCCGGCAGCGGTCAGCCGCGGATCCGGTCCCGGATGGCGTCGGTGATCCGCCCGGCCCGGCTGATGATGTCGTCAGCCTTGCCGGTCTCGGCGATCATCTCCAGGCTGGTTCGCTCGTCGCTGATCCCGGCCAGGTTCACTTCCACGTTGACCCGGGCGGTGGCGGCCGCGGCGCGGGCCGACTCGGCGGCCGCCGCCACGTCGCTGAGCACGTTCCGGTTGCCGATCACCGCCAGCGCCTCGGCCAGGTCCACCACCATCCCGGCCACGCTGATCACCTGGGCCGGCGGCCAGGCCGCGTTGGCCAGTGCCTGGGTGATGGCCCCCTGACGGGCGGTCTGCTCGTCCTCGGTGGACTGCGGCAGCCGGTAGGCGTCGGTCACCGCACGGAACGCGTCCACGTCCGCCTCGGCCAGCCGCAGCGCGATCGCGCGCAGCTCGTCCACCTCGGTGATGATGCGGCCGATGGTCGCCTCGTGCTCGGCGTACCTCTCCCCGGTGGTGTACCTGGCCACCATGCCGAGCAGGGCGGCACCCTGGGCGGCCTGCAGCGCGGAGGCGGCCCCGCCGCCGGGGGCGGGCACCCGCTCGGCCAGCTGGTCGAGGAAGTCGCGGATCGTCTCGTCAGGGATGGGCACGCGTCCTCCGGTCCGGGGGCTTCGTCGGGCAGGGCCGTGGCTATATTCTCAGCACACGATTCTCTGCACACCGTCCTCCCCACGCCGTGGGTCCGCGAGACGACAGGGTGCGACTACGTGACGATCAGCGCGACGCAGCCAGGCCGGCCCCGCGACCCCGATGTGGACCGCCGGGTCGCGGACGCAGCGGTGGCGCTGTTCGGCGAGGCCGGCTGGGCGGGGTTCAGCATGGAGGCGGTGGCCCGGCGGGCCGGCGTCGGCAAGGCTTCCATCTACCTGCGCTGGCAGGCCAAGGAGGACCTGCTGGCCGAAGCGCTCAGGCAGCGGATCGGGATGATCGCCGACGTGGATACCGGCACACTGCGAGACGACCTCATCCAGCTGGCCCGCCAGGTGCTCGACCTGTACCTGGGCAGCGCGGGCAAGGCCGCGCTGCGGCTGGCGCTGGACGGCGACCTGATCCCCGGCCTGGCCGAACGGCTCAGCGCGCTGCGCACCTCGCAGGTCCGCGCGGCCCGTGGGATCGTGCACCGCGGCATCGACCGCGGCGAGATCCCGGCGGGCACGTCGGTGACCCTGCTGCTGGACACGCTGGCCGGCGGGGCGACCACGCACGTCCAGGCCACCCCCGCGGACCTGCGCCCGGCGCTGCGGGCCAACACCACGCAGTATGCCGAGCAGCTCGTCGACTTCCTGCTGGCCGCGGTGGAGTCCAGCCAGCCGGGTGGCTAAGCCGGCCCGGCCGGGACGGTGCCGGGCTGCTCGTCCGGGGCCAGGTGGGCCAGCCGGAACCGCAGCCGGCAGATGACCACGTTGTCGGTGCCGTTCATGATGGCCCGGTTCAGCACCGCGCCGCGCTGGTTGTGCAGGAACCACCGCCACCAGTGCTCCGGCTGCACCTCCGGGATCAGCACCACGATCCGCCGGTGCGGGTCCTCGACCTCCTTGGCCCGCAGGTAGTCCACGATCGGCGGGCCGAGCGTCCGCTTCGGGGAATGCAGGGTGATCAGCGGCACATCCGGGTCCCACGCGTGCCACTCGGCGTTGAACCTGGTGTGATGCTGCTGGTCCTCCACCTTGTCCGGGTTGTCGTAACACACCGTCACGGCGACCACCTTGTCGGCCAGCGACAGCCCCGCGGACACCCCCTCCCGGGTCAGCCGGGACAGCCCCTGGACCGGCACCACCGCCAGCGACGGGATCTGCTGCGGCGGGGGCAGCGGCTGGCCGATGCCGAGTTCCGTCCCGATCCGCAGGTACGCGCGGTGGATCCGCTCGAAGAACAGCACCAGCAGCGGGATGACGATGACGACCAGCCAGGCGCCCTCGGTGAACTTGCTGACCAGCTCGATGCCCAGCGCGGCCGTGGTCAGCACCGCGCCAAGCCCGTTGATGAGCGCCCGCCCGGCCCAGCCCCGGCCGTGCTGCTCGTGCCAGTGCCGCACCATGCCGGTCTGGGACAGGGTGAACCCGACGAACACCCCGATCGCGAACACCGGAATCAGCGCCTGGGTATTGCCCCGGGCCACCACCAGCAGCACCGCCGCGAACACGGCCAGCACGCTGATCCCGTACCGGTACACCTGCCGCTCGGCCTGCAGCGCGAACATGTGCGGCAGGTAGTTGTCCTTGGCCAGCAGGCTGGCCAGCACCGGCAGCCCGCCGAACGACGTGTTGGCGGCCAGCGCCAGCAGCACCGTGGTGATCAGCTGAATACCGTAAAACAAGACATTTTTCCCAACGCCAGCGGCCGCGAGCTGTGCCAGCGTCGTGGTGGTGGCCGACGGGGTGATGTGAAACTTCCTGATCAGCACGGCGATGCCGATCAGCATCAGACCGAGGATGATGCCCAGCATGATCTCGGTGTGCTGGGCCCGGTGCGCGCGCGGCCGCCTGAACTCGGGCACCGCGTTCGCGATGGCCTCCACGCCGGTCAGCGCCGAGCAGCCGGAGGCGAACGCCTTGAGCAGCAGCAGCAGGCCGACCGCCTCGACGGTCGAGGGCAGGTGGCCAACGGGCGCGACCACCGGGTGAGAGCGCAGCAGGCCGCTCACGATGACAATGGCGATGGCCAGGATGAACAGGATCGTCGGCACGATGAACACCCGGGCCGACTCGGCCACCCCGATCAGGTTGACCCCGGTGATCACGGCCAGCACGCCCAGGCACAGCCAGACCCGGCCGCCGTACAACGCGGGAAACGCGGACGTCAGCGCGGCCACCCCGGCCGATACACCGACGGCGGCGTTCAGCACGTAGTCGACGGTGAGCGAGGCGGCCGCGACCAGGCTGGCTGGCCGGCCCAGGTGCCGCTTGGACACCGCGTAGGCGCCGCCGCCGCCCGGGAACGCCGCGATGACCTGCCGGTAGGAGATGACCAGCACGGCCAGCAGCACCACGATGGCCAGCGTGACCGGCAGCGTGTAGTCCAGCCCGACCGTGCCCGCCGCGGCCAGCACGATGACGATGGCCTCGGGACCGTAGGCGACGGAGGAGAGGGCGTCGAGCGACAGGGCGGCCAGGCCCTCGAGCGCGGTGAGCCGGTGCGCTTCCTCGGTGTCTTGCTGCTGCGCGTCAGGTGGGTGCGGCGAAGCGTCGCGGGCTGTCATGTCTGCTCACCCTGCCCCTGTCGCTCACCAGCACTCACCCGGGACACGTGTACCCCCGTTATCCGCGGAGGATTTACCCAGCCACGCTGGCGCGAAGCGTTAATAGGAAGGCCGGGCAATAAGGCTGACCGGAATAGCTCGGCTGAGCAGATAGGTGGCGTTCCGGCTAGCCGATGACCAGGAGGGCGATAAGAAACAGCACCACCGCAACGCCGACCACTACCGCGGCGAGGACGGCCACCCGGTTACGGGAGGCCCGCATCTGCCACGGCGCGGAGTCAGCACCGGAGCGCCCGTCCGCGAACGCGCGGAACTGGGCGGTGCTGGCGGATGGGTCCAGTTCACGGTCAGGCATGGCCCTGACTGTAGCGGCGGTGACCAGGGCATCGCCGGGTTTATTACGGATTCGAGGCGAATTTGGCACAGCACCGTGCTTTGCCGGCCGATCTGTGCTTACCGCCCGGCGTCACCCCGTGGCTGGATGTCGGTACGGCTGACCAATCGCGATAGCACGATTACGCTGCGAGTGCGGACGACGAACGGTTCCGCGACGATCTGTTCCACCACCCGCTCGAAATGCTGCACGTCGGCCGCCCGGATATGCAGCAGCGCATCCGCTTCGCCGGTGATCGTGCAGGCCCCGGTCACCTCCGGGTACTTGCTCAGCGCGGCCCCGATGCTGCGCGGCGACGTCCGGCCGAGGCAGAACAACTCCACGTACGCCTCGGTGGTCCAGCCCAGCGCGGCCGGATCCACGGTCACGGTGAACCCGGTGATCGCGCCGGTCGCGCGCAGCCGGTCCACCCGCCGCTTGACCGCGGAGGCGGACAGGCCCACCTGAGCCCCGATGTCGGCGTAGCTGGCCCGGGCGTCGGCTACCAGGGCGGCCACGATCCGCTCATCGAGCTCGTCGAGGGCGGCAGCACGTCCGGGCACGATCCGATCCTGCCAGCCCAGCCCCGGGATCGGCCACGCCGGCCCGGCCAGCCCGGGACGATACCGTGGCGATACGGCTGGCCCGGCATCATTAACGGGGACAGCGTGGCAAATCGCGTGAACTGCCCGTTTCGCGTACCTTACCGCCGGGGGACAGGACCAACGGGGGGAGGGCAAAGGGATCGTCATGAGGGTCTGCACCAAGTGCGGAAACGTGGCGACCGGGCAGCAGCGCTACTGCACCCGGTGTGTTGCGCCGCTCGATCCGGCCGAGCCGGCTGAAACCCGGCCCGCGCCCTGGTGGGAAGACGACCCCTACTGGTCCGACCCGGACACCGTCAACGACTGGTTCGCTGGCGGCGAGGCCGAGACCAGCGTGATGCCGCTGCTCGTGGATGACCCGGACGAGGATGGCGACGGGGACCAGGCCGGCCGCGGCGGCCGTCTGTACTACCCGTCGGCCGACCCCCGGCATACGTCAGCCGGGCGCCGGGCCCAGATCATCAGCGCCACCCTGGCCGCGGTGGCGTTGCTGGCCGGTGCGGTGACCGCGTGGAGCGCGTTCGGGCACCACCAGCGGATGGGCGCCCAGCTGTCCAGCAGCAGCCAGACCACCGGGACCTCCCGGGCCGCCACGCCCAGCCCACGGCCCGCCAGTTCGGGGCACCCCCGCAGCGCCACCCCGTCCGCATCGCCGCCGGCCAGCTCGCCGCCGGCCAGCCCGGGTGGCGGCTTCACCGTGCTGATCGCGCCCGGGCTGAGCCAGAATCCGGCCGCCCGTCCGGTGGACGGCCTGCTGATCACGTACTTCACGGCCATCAACACGCACAACTTCCGGCAGTACGCGGGCACCTTCCTGCCCAGCGTGCGGCATCAGCTCAGCGCGCCGTCCTTCGCGAGCGGATACAAGACCACCCAGGATTCCAACGCCAGCCTGGTCGGCATCGGCCTGTCCGCCGGGCACCGTCTCGCGGCCACGGTGACGTTCACCAGCACCCAGAAGCCAATGCCCAGCCTGGGCGTGACCGGTTGCACCTACTGGGCCATCACGCTGTTCCTGGGCAAGCACGGGAACGGCTACCTGATCGGGGCATCGCCGAGCGGCTACCACCCGTTCCATCACGCCTGCGACTGAGGGCTGAGCCCACATCGGGCATACTGGCGCAGCTAGTGCTCCAATGACAGGGTGCTCCGGTAACAGAGTGCACCGATGACCTGGGGAGAAGTCATGGCACGGCTGGGTGGGATGTACGGACCAGACGCTACCTTCCTCGGCGTGCCCCGGGCCGATCTGGCCGACCCGTCCTCCTGGTCGGGCACCGACATCATGATCATCGGCGCGCCGTTCGACGGCGGGACGTCACACCGGCCTGGCGCCCGGTTCGGCCCTCAGGCCATCCGGTTCACCGACTACCTGCCGCACGACGGCTCCCGGCCCCACCTGGCCCTGGGGGTGGACCCGCTGACCGAGCTCCGGGTGGCGGACGCGGGCGACATCGAGATGCCGTCCGGGGACACCGAGCTGTCGCTGCGCCGCCTGGAGGAAGCGGTGCAGCGGACGGCCGAGGGCGGCGCGATCCCGGTGATCCTCGGCGGCGACCACACCATCGCGTATCCGGACGCGACCGGGGTGGCCCGGCATGTCGGCTGGGGGCGGCTGTCCGTCATCCACTTCGACGCGCACGCCGACACCGGCGACACCCAGTTCGGCTCGCTGTACGGGCACGGCACACCGATGCGCCGGCTGATCGAATCCGGCGCGGTGCGCGGTGACCGCTTCCTGCAGATCGGGTTGCGCGGCTACTGGCCCGAGCCGGAGACCCTGGACTGGATGGCCGGCCAGCGGATGCGCAGTTTCGAGATGACCGAGGTCGTCGCGCGCGGCCTGGACGAGTGCCTGACCGAGGCGTTCGGCATCGCGGTCGACGACTGCGATGGGGTGTTCCTGTCCGTCGACGTCGACGTGGTCGACCCGGGGATGGCGCCCGGCACCGGTACGCCGGAGCCGGGTGGGCTGACCGGGCGGCAGCTGCTCGACGCGGTCCGGCGGATCACGATGGAGCTTCCGGTGGCCGGGGTGGACGTGGTGGAGGTCGCGCCGCCGTACGACCACGCGGAAGTCACCGCGTTCCTGGCCAGCCGGGTAGTGCTCGAAGCCCTGTCCGGAATCGCCTGGCGCCGGCGCCGCGCGGCCGGGCAGCCCGGCAAGCCAGCCCGCGACCCACGGCGGCCGCTGCTGGAAGACCGCGGCTGACCTGGCGTTCCGCTGCGGGAACAGAAACTCATCCGGCGAGATAATTACTCGCGAGTAACAATTACGGACGACTAACGGGACGCCGCCAGCTGTTCCGGAATGGACCGAATCGGCACCACAATGGCCACATCAGGCGCAAGGCTTGAGGGAGCCAGTGGGAGCACTCTATGCGGTTCTGCCCGAACTGCGGGATACCGGTCGGCGAGTCTCCCCGCTATTGCGCTGGCTGCGGAACGCAGGTCACCCCGGCGCCGGCTGAGCGCGGGCCGTTCGACAGCGCGCCGCTGCGCCTCGGTGCGACCGACACCCCGCCGACCGACACCCCGCCGGCGGGCACGGTGTTCGTCGCGGAATCATCGCCCGGCGAGCAGGCCACGCCCGCTCTGGCCCTGGGCATGCCGGAGTCCTGGCTGCCCGAAGAGCTGTCCGCGGCCGCCAGCGGCCAGCCCGCCGCCCGGATCGCGGTCGGCGTCGACGATCCGTGGGCGCACCACGAACTGGCCGACCCGTGGACCCCGATGGATCCGGCCCGCCCGACGGCCCGGCTGGCGGCCGGGCCTGACCCGCTGTCCACGCCACCCATCTGGTTCGATTCACTGTCTCCCGTTGGCCACCCGCAGGCCGACGGGCGGCCCGGGGCCGCGCCCGCGGCATCGTCGCGGCGCGCGGCCCTGGGCAACAAGCGCCGGCGAGCGTGGTCTGGGCACCGCATGACCATCACCGCCATGGTGGTCACGCTGGCCCTGGTCGGCACGGCGGGGATCGCGGCCTGGCAGGTCAGCCAGCTGCACGGGCAGCCGACGGCGGCCAGTGGCGCGCACCGGACGCGCAGCGGGCTGGTCAGCGGGACCGGGCACCCAGGATCGACGCAGCCCGCGGCGCACGGCCGGCCCGCGCCGCTCCCCCGGGCGTCCGCGTCCGCGTCACCGCCCGCGACCCGGGCCGGGGCGAACTCCCCGGTCGGGAACGCGGTGGTCACGGTCGGCCCGCAGGCCGCGCGCGGTCCGCAGGTCCGCGAGGTGGTCGCGCTGCTGACCACGTATTTCGAGTCGATCAACGACCAGAACTTCGCCGAATACCAGAGCCTGTTCGTGCCCTCCATCCAGCGCACGATGACCCATTTCGGCAGCGGCTACGCGGGCACGTTCGACTCCGGGGCCACGCTGACCCAGCTGGTCAGGACCGGGCCGCACGGCCTGGCCGCGACGGTGGCGTTCATCAGCCACCAGAACCCGGCCAACAGCCCGGACGGCGCCGCCTGCGACAGCTGGCTGATCACCCTGTTCCTCAAGCAGCAGGGCAACGCGCTGCACATCAGGCACCCCAAGCCGGGCTTCCCGCAGTCCGTGCTGGCCTGCGGCTGACCTGGGCCTTGCCTTCGGCAGGAGCAGGGCGGCTACTCCGCGCGGAGTACACCGGGGCGGTCTGACGGCGGTCAACTGCCTCCACCGGCAGGACGTGCGGGGCGGCGCCGGTCACCAGGATCGGATGAGCAAGCACTCCTCCGGCTCGTAGGAGACCGACCATGCCAGGCACATCCACCACGCTCCGCGCTGACGGCACCGGTACCCAGGGGGCGTCCCGTCCCGGGCTGCTGGGCACGCTCGGCCGCACCTGCTTCCGGCACCGCTGGCTCACCCTGGTCACCTGGCTCATCATGGTGGCCTGCCTGATCACCCTGTGGACCAGGTTCGGTGCACCGGCCCAAGACAACTTCACCGGCAACGACCCCGGGCAGACCCTGCTGAACCAGCACTTCCACCGGCAGTCCGGGGACACGCTCACGCTGGCCATCCGGTCCTCCGCGCCGATCGACTCCCCGGCCGTACGGGCCCGGGTCACCAGCGCGCTGGTCCCGTTCGGCCGGGCCGCGCACGTCACCGCGGTAGGCAGCCCGTATCAGGTACCCGGTCAGATCTCGGCCGATGGGCATATCGCGTTCGCCACCGTCCAGTTCGGCGTGCCGGGCAGCAGCATCAGCAACGCCGAAGCGCTGTCGCTGATGCATGACGCCCGGGCCGCGTCCGGGCATGGGGTCACGTTCGCCCTGGGCGGCGACGTGGTGGACCAGGCCGAGACGCCGTACGGCGGGCCGACCGAGGGTATCGGCGTACTGGCCGCCGCCATCGTGCTGCTGATCGCGTTCGGCTCGCTGCTGGCCATGGGGCTGCCCGTGCTCACCGCGGTGCTCGGCATCGGCGCCGGGCTGTCCCTGATCGCGCTGCTCGGGCACATCTTCCCGGCGCCGTCGTTCTCCCCCATCGTCGCGTCCATGATCGGTCTCGGGGTGGGCGTGGACTACGCGCTGTTCATCGTCACCCGGTTCCGCGAGGCGCTGCGCGGCGGCCGCGGGCCGGAAGACGCCGCGGTGCTGGCCATGCGGACCGCCGGCCGGACCGTGCTGGTCGCGGGCACGACCGTGATCATCGGGATGCTCGGCCTGCTGGTGCTGCGCGAATCCCTGATGACCGGGGTGGCCATCGCGGCCGCCGCGACGGTCGGGATGGTGCTGCTCGGCTCGCTCACCCTGCTGCCCGCGCTGCTCGGCTTCACCGGCACCCGGCTGGCCAGGCACGAGCGGATGCGGGCGCCCGCCTGGCTCACCCGGCGCAACCGGACCACTCCCGGGTCAGCTGGGTTTGACGCCGATTCGATGGGGCACCTGGGTGCGGCAGCCTCGGCGCGCAGCGGCGATCGGGGGCCGGGGGTTCCGGGGGTAGTCCCCCGGGCGGGCAGAGCGGGGGGGCGTCCCCCCGAACTAGCACTGCGGTGGGCCGGGCTGATCCAGCGGCGGCCGGCCGTGGCCGCGGCGCTGTCCGCCGGGCTGATCCTGGCCCTGGCCGCCCCGGCGCTCGGCATGAAGCTGAGCATGCCGGACGAGTCCAGCCAGGCCCGCGGGACCATGGGGTACACGAGCTACGCCATCATGGCCAAGGGGTTCGGCCCCGGGTTCGACGCACCGCTCATCGTGGCGGCCGCGCTGCCGTCGCGCACCGCCAGCACGGCGCAGCTGCTCGCGGCCATCGCGGCCACCCCGGGCATCGCGCGGGTGACCCCGGCGCAGGTCAGCCGGGACGGCAAAGCGGCCATGATGATCGCCTACCCGGTCACCGGCGAGCAGGACGCGGCCACCAACACGCTGGTCAACCAGCTCCGCGGGCAGGTGCTGCCGCGGGCTACCGCGGGCGCCGGCATCCGGGCCTACCTGACCGGCCCAAACGCGGCCAACGTGTCCTTCGCCAACCTGTTCGGCCAGCGGCTGCCGTGGGTCATCGGCGTCGTGGTCGCGCTGTCCATGGTGCTGCTGCTGATCATGTTCCGGTCGGTCACCGTGGCGGTGAAGGCGGCGCTGATGAACCTGCTGTCGATCTCGGCCGCGTACGGGGTCCTGGTCCTGATCGCGCAGCACGGCTGGCTGGGCGGGCTGTTCGGGTTCCCGGAGCGGATGCCGGTGACCACCTGGGTGCCGATCTTCCTGTTCGTCATCCTGTTCGGCCTGTCCATGGACTACGAGGTGTTCCTGCTGTCCCGGATCCGGGAGAGCTACGACGCCACCGGCGACAACGCGGCCGCGGTCGCCACCGGCCTGGCCCGCACCGCCCGGGTGATCACCGCGGCCGCGGCCATCATGGTGGTGGTGTTCCTGTCCTTCGTGCTCGGCGCGAACGTCTCGGTGAAGCAGGTCGGCCTGGGCCTGGCCGTGGCCGTGCTGATCGACGCGACCGTGGTCCGGATGGTGCTGGTGCCCGCGGTGATGGAGCTGCTCGGCAAGGCGAACTGGTGGCTGCCAGGCCCACTGGCCCGCATCCTCCCCGCCACGGATTCCACCCCCCTCTCAATCCCCGCCGCCCCCTAACTCATCTGTTTTCCCACGTGATCATGACTTTAGTGACAATAGAGTGTCACTAAAGTCATGATCACGATTCATATTTGGCGGCCTGCTACGGGGTTGAGCATGATCGCTTATTGACGATCCCGGAGTTGGTAAATTATCTCTGGCGCGACGGGCCGGGCGTGTTATCTGCCCGATAATCCCGGCACTGGGGAGGGGTCGGCCTATGTGGGAGAAATGCGTCAGCTGTGGTGAGGGGCTGTTCGCTGGTGACGCCTTTTGCGGCAATTGCGGGCGGCCCACCACGCCGGCCGTGCCCCCGGCACGCGAGTCCGCCGGCGGCCAATTCACCCGGCCGGACAGCGCACCGGAACCTGCCCCGCCGGCCCTGCCCGGCGAACCGGACGGCCCCCCGCAACTGGAACTGGGCCTGGGCCTGGCGCCCGCGCTGGGCGCACCGGTCCCGGCATCGGCGAACGGCCAGCTAACTCAGGCCGCGGCCGGCGCCGGCCAGCCCGCGCCCCCCGTTCGGCCCGGCCCTGCCGACGGCCTGCCCGGACCAGGTGAACCGCCCGGCCGGGGCGTAGCCGCCACTGGCCAGGCTGGACCGGACCGGGACCCGCAGCCCACCACCGAGGCTGACCTGCCCCAGCCGGGCGCGCCGCCCAGCGAACCGGCCGGGGAGGACGATCCAGGCGACCCGCTCAGCGGACCGGCCGGGGTGCGCGATCCAGGCGACCCGCTCAGCGAACCGGGCGAGACGGGTGGGCCGGGTGGCCCGTCCAGCGAGCCGGGCGGGGTCGGTGGGCCGGGTGGCCCGTTCAGCGAGCCGGGCGGGGTCGGTGGGCCGGGTGGCCCGTTCAGCGAGCCGGGCGGGGTCGGTGGGCCAGGTGACCCGTTCAGCGAGCCCGCCGGAGTGGGTGGGCCAGACGACCCGTTCAGCGCACCCGCCGGGATGGGTGGGCCAGATGACCCGTTCGGCGCGCGGCCTGGAGTGGACGTGCCAGCGGGGCTATTCGGCGGGGTGCCCGGGGCGGATGAGCTGCTCAGCCGGCAGTCCAGAGTGGACGGGGCAGGTCAGCCGCTCAGTTTGCAGGCCGGGGTGGACGGGGCGGGTGAAGCGGGCGCGGCCGGGCCGGCCCAGCCCGAACCCGAGATGCTGATCATTCCGGCCCGGCAGGTCGGCGGGCCGACGGGACCGGGTGGGCGGCTGACCGTGCCGGCCCAGCGGCGCGGCCAGCCGAGCCCGCCGGGCCGGCCGGCCGCGGCGGCCAGCCGGCTGCCGCAGCGCACCCGGCTGAGCGGCCAGGCGAATCCGGACCCCGTCGCGAACAGCCGCTTCCTGCTCCGGGTCGGCCGGCAGGCGGCGATGTTCGCCGGGGTCTACGTGCTGACCGAGACGGTCCTGCTGATCGTGTTCCTGGGCCTTCGATTGAACGGGCTGAGCCTGCACAGCGCGTTCCGGCTGGAAGCGCAGAGCCTGTGGCTGGTGGGGCTGGTCCTGGCCAGCCTATTCTGGGCTATCCCGGTTCCGGCATTGCTGGGGCAATGGAGCATGCTGGTGGAAAACAGCGCCGATGCCAGCAGCTCGGTATTCGAGCATATTGCCACGGCTTTCCGCGAACACGACGCACCGCTCGATGTACTGGATGTGCGGACGGTTTCGCCGCCGCGCGAGAGCGCACGGGACTATCTCGAGCTGCGCCGCGGACGGTTCAGCGGGTTTATCGCCTGCTTTCCGCACGGCCGCGACTTGTATGTGGGGTGGACATTCTTTCTGCGCATGTCGCCGGCCCGGCTCGTGCTGGTGAGCGCCGGCCGCAGCGCTGCCCACCTGACCAGGCGGGGCGGGGACATCCGGCGGGCGCTGTACTCCGAGTCCGCGCGGGCCCTGGTGGCGGCGATGCACAGCGCGACGCTGGCCGGGATCGGCGCCGCGGTCAGCGCGCCGGACCCGGCCGCCGAGACCGCCGACAGCCCGGACGACGTCGTAGTCAAGTTCGGCTGACGGCGATGAGATTCTGCACCGCATGCGGCACGCCGGTGAGCGGGACGCGGAGCTACTGCACGCAGTGCGGCGCCGGGATCCGCCGGGCCGCGGACCCGCACCTGGCCGCCGCCCAGGTCGGGGCGGCCCGCGCCGACCAGACGCCGCCAGCCACCGCTCCCCCGCCCAGCCCCGCCACCGCTTCCCTGGCCAGCCAGCCCATAGCCGGCCCAGCGGCAGCCGGCCCAGCGGCAGCCAGCGCAGCCGGCCCCCCGGTCACCGCCCAGGTCACCGCGCCAGTCCGGACGGCCCCCGGACCAGCCAGGCCCGAGCCGAGCATCTCGCTGCCCAGCACGTGGATGGCCGACTTCGATGAGCCGCCAGAACCGCCCGAGCACGCCGAACCCCAGCCGCTCCCGGCCGCCGCCCCGGCCTCGGGCCGCACACTGCTGGCCGTGGCCCTGGTGGCCGTGCTCATCGCGGCCGGCACGGCCGCATGGATGGCGGGCAGCAGCCAGCCGCGGGCCGGCCGCCAGCCGGACGCGGCCAGCGTGGTCAGCCCGGGCCGGGCCCGTCACGCGGGCGGCGCGGCCCGGTCGGCCTCGCCGCGGCCGGCCACGTCCACGCCCACCCCGATCCCCAGCAGCCGGGAGGGCATCGTGTCGGTCAGCCCGGCGCTGGCCCACCGGCCGGACGCCCAGCAGGTGGTCGGCTTCCTGGACAGCTATTTCGCGGCGGTGAACCACCGCGAGTACCTCGAGTACTCCAGCCTGTTCGAGCGCTGGCACCACCTGACCCGCGCGGAGTTCGACCGTGGCTACCGCACCACCCACGACTCGTCCGCCCTGCTGGTCGGCCTGTCCAGCAGCCAGGACACACTGACCGCGACGGTGACGTTCACCAGCCGCCAGGACCCGTCGGCCAGCCCGAACCACGCCACGTGCACGAACTGGCGGATCGTCCTGTATCTGCGCCGGGTCGGCGACGTCTACCTGATCGGCCCGCCCCCGGCCGGCTATCACGCCACCTATCACGGCTGTAGCTGATCAGGTCAGATAGGCCTGTCACCGGAAAAGTGCCGTACAAATCGAGCGGATCTATACTTGCTGAATGCTGGACGTGACCAGGCTGCGTGTGCTGGTGGCGGTGGCCCGGCACGGTTCGGTAACCGCCGCGGCACGGGCGCTGAACTACGCGCAGCCCTCGGTCAGCCACCACCTGTCCCGGCTGGAAGCCGAGACCGGTGCGCTGCTCACCCAGCGGGCCGGCCGGGGCGTCCGGCTCACCGACGCGGGCCGGCTGCTGGCCGAGCGGGCCGAAGAGATCCTGGGCCGGCTCGACGCGGCCGAGAACGAACTGGCCGCCCACGTCGGCCTGCGGGCCGGCCGGATCAGGCTGGCCGCCTTCCCGTCGGCGCTGAGCACGATCGTGCCCGCCGCCGCCACCCGGCTGGAGGCCGAGAGCCCAGGGCTTGACCTCAGCCTGGCCGAGGCCGAGCCGCCGGAGGCGCTGCACATGCTGCGCGCCGGGTACGTGGACGTGGCGCTGGTGTTCCGGCACTACCAGGACGGCGCGGCCGCGGGCCCGCCGGGCGACCCGGAGGACGGCACCCGGTCCCGGCTGATCCTGGACGACCCGATCCACCTGGTCACGCGCGCCCCGGCAGGCGGGGACGCCGAGCCGTTGCCGGAGCGGCCGGACCTGGCCAGGTACGCCGGCCAGCGGTGGATCGGCGGCTGTGAGCGCTGCCGCAGCTACCTGATCTGGCAGTGTGAGCTGGCCGGCTTCGCGCCGAAGATCGCGTTCACCACCGACGATTTCGTCGCCGTGCAGGCGCTGGTGGCAGCGGGCCTGGGGGTCACCACGCTGCCCGGCCTGGCCCTCCGTGCGGCCCGCCATCCCGGCATCCAGACCGCGGTGCTGCCCGGATCGCACCGTGAGGTGCGGGCGGTCACCTACGGCGAGGGCCCGGAGCCGCCGGCCGTCTCCCGGCTGCTGGACGTGCTGAGCCTGACCGCGGGGACCGATCGCGGCGCCGGCTAGATCGACCGGCCCGCGGCCTGCCAGTACGGCTCGCGGAGGCGCCGCTTGAGCAGCTTCCCGCTCGGGTCGCGTGGGAGTTCGGCGGTGAAGTCGATGGCGGCCGGCCACTTCAGCCGGGCCAGCTTCCCGTCCAGCGAGGCGAGGATGTCGGCGGCCAGCGCCGGCCCGGGCGGCAGTCCCGCCGCAGGCTGCACAACGGCCAGTACCCGCTCGCCCCATTCATCGTCCGGGATGCCGAACACGGCCACGTCGGCCACGGCCGGATGCATGATGAGCTCCGCCTCGATCTCGGCCGGGTAGATGTTCACCCCGCCGGAGATGATCACATCCGACTTGCGGTCGCAGAGGAACAGGAACCCGTCATGGTCCAGGTAGCCGATGTCACCGGCGGTGAAGAAGTCGCGCAGCCGGGCCGCCGCGGTCTTGGCCGGGTCACCCTTGTACTCGAAGTCCAGCCCCATCTTGAGGTACACCGTCCCGGGCTTGCCGGGCGGGCACTCGTTCCCGTCCTCGTCCGCGATCATCACCTCGCTGACCGGCCAGGGCCTGCCCACCGTGCCCGGGCGCTCCAGCCAGTCCTGCGGGGTGGCCAGTGTGCCGCCCCCCTCGGTGGCCGCGTAGTACTCGTACACCACTGGCCCCCACCAGTCGAGCATGGCCCGCTTGAGCGGCACCGGGCAGGGCGCGGCGGCGTGCAGCAGCCAGCGCATCGAGGACAGGTCGTACCGGCGGCGCGTCTCCTCGGGCAGCGACAGCATCCGCTTGAAGTGGGTGGGCACCATGTGCGTGCTGGTCACCTGGTACCGCTCGACACAGGCCAGCGCCTCCGCCGCGTCCCACACATCCATGTACGCCAGCGTGTGGCCGAGGTGAACAGCAGACGCGCCGAACATGGTGACCGCCGTGTGATAGTTCGGCGACGTCACCAGGTGCACGTTCGGCTGACCAGGCGGAACGCCAAACAGTTGCAGCAGCATCGCGGTCAGCTCGGCCGCTTCGTCCGGGTCAAGCCCGCTGAGCGGGCGGCGGACGCCCTTGGGGCGGCCGGTGGTCCCCGAGGTGTAGTGCATGGACGAGCCGGCCGTGCGGTCGGTGGGCATGCTGGCGGGCTGGCCGGCCAGCAGGTTGCGGACCGGGGTGAATCCGGGCACCTCGCCGTGGCTGAGCCGGCCGCTGGCCGGGATCCCGGCCTGGTCGGCCGCGGCCACGCCCACCGTCGCGTACCGCTCGTGCACGAAGAACGCTTTGGCCTCGGAGTCAGCCACGATGTAGCCGATCTCGGGCGCGGTGAAATGCCAGTTGACCGGGGTGTAGTACCAGCCGCCCTGCAGCGCGGCCAGGTAGACCTCCAGCGCGGGGGAACCGTTCGGCAGCACGCCCGCGATGCCGTCGCCCGGGCGCAACCCCAGGGCGCGCAGCAGGTGGGTCAGCTGATTGACCCGGGCCAGCAGCTCGCCGGCGGTGACCCGGGTGCCGTCCGGCTCGATCAGCGCGGTCCAGGTCGGATCCTGTTCCGCGCGGCGCCAGAACGCGAGCGCCATGGCTCACCTCCCCAGAAACCCTACTCCGGAGTAGATCACGGTCTGCCGCATCCGCCCAGCCCTACCGGCACTTTGCCCGATAACAAGCACTCAGCCGGCCGCCGTACGGTACAAGGGAGCGGACACCGGCGACGGCGGAGAGAGGTGGGCATGGGGCGGATGCTGGCACGGACCGGCCGCGCGGGCGCAGCCCTGGCCGCGGCGGTGATCCTGGCCGGCTGCCACTTCGCCGTCGTCCCGCCGAAGCACCCGGCCAAAGCGGCGGCCAGCGCCAGCCCGGCCATGGCCAACCCGTACGGCGCGCGGGCCGCGGACGCGCCGGCGCTGATGGTGCAGTGCGCGGTGGACCAGGCCGGGCTGCGCCCCGGAACCGGGCAGGACTGGTTCAGTCACGGCCAGGTCAGCATCAACACCACCGATGCCAGCAACTTCACCAGCTGGTGGGCCGGGCACAGCGGCCCCGGGCCGTACTCGCAGACGTTCACCATCGCCGGGCACCGCACGCACTACCTGGAGTTCGGCACGTCCTGGAAGAAGCAGGGCTCGCTGTGGGTGCCGGTCAACACCGGGAACACGAAGGCCGGGCAGTACTCGCTGACCGCCTGGGCCAACTGGACCGCGGTCAACGACAAGCTGCCCGCCACGGTGTGCGGCACGTCGGCCAGCGCGCCGCAACTGCAGGACCAGATCTACGGGAACTCCACCGCCAACCCGTGGTGACCGGCCACCGGTAGGGTGACGCCAGGTGAGCCGGGAAGTCTGGTCGGCGCTCCTGCCCGCCTGCGGAAGGAACGCTGCCCGTGCCGGTCGCCGTCGAGGTCGTCGCGTTCTGCCTGGGCGCGGCGGTCAGCCTGGCCACCAGCTATCTGCTGGTCACCCGGCTGGAGCGGATCGGGGAACGGCTCGGCCTGTCCGAAGCGCTGCTCGGCATGGTGGCCGCGCTGGCCGCCGACGCGCCGGAGATCACCTCGGCGGTCAGTGCGCTGGCCGCGCACCAGCAGAAGGTCGGCGCGGGCGTCATCATCGGCTCCAACGTGTTCAACCTGGCCGCGCTGCTCGGGCTGGGCGCGCTGGTGGCGGGCCGGATCACGCTGCACCGCAAGGTCGTACTGCTGGGCGGGACGGTCGGGCTGTGGGTGGCGGTGATCTGCCTGGTCACCACGGCCGGCAGCATCCCGCCCGGCGCCGGGCTGGCCGCGGTGCTCGCGGTGCTGCTGCCCTATCTGGTGCTGCTGGGCATGAGCCGGGCCCGGCTCGGCCGGCTGCCGGTGGCCCGGCGCTGGGCGGACTGGCTGGCGGTGGCCATCCACGAGGAGGAAGAGGAACTCGAGGAGGTCATCCACCCGGCGCACGGCCGCGGCCGGGATGTCGTGGTGGGCGCGGCGGCGCTGGTCGTCGTGGTCGCGGCCAGCGTGCTGATGGAGCGTTCGGGAAGCTCGCTGGGCGCGCACTTCGGGGTGCCCCAGATCG
>Ga0335085_10006055_pt1 | contig 19214 bp, 13 predicted proteins | sample Lox_Sample_45_FD_206712 | JGI IMG/M metagenome (GOLD analysis project Ga0335085, IMG submission 206712) | Soil microbial communities from Loxahatchee National Wildlife Refuge, Florida, United States - Lox_Sample_4.5 | ecosystem: Environmental > Terrestrial > Soil > Wetlands | place: USA...
GAATGCCGAGGAAACTGGACAGGAACGCTTGTAGTCGACGCGCCTCGGCGTATTGCGGGTGGTACGGCTTGATTTCGGCCAGCAGCGGTTCGACGAACGGTTTGAGCACAGCCAGTTCGTAATCCAGAGCCGAGTTGAACGCGATGTCGGCTTCCTGTTGGTAGGGGAATATCCAGGTTTTCTCACCGCGCCGCACGCCGGGCCACATGTTCAACGTGGCCAACGCCGAGTTGCCGCGGAAATTGTGATCGCGCACCATTCGCCGCACGAGACGATTGTCGGTCGTGGAGATGCGGTTGTTGGAATCCAGGTTCAGCTGGGTCAGCGCGCTGATGTAGATTTTCAGCTTGTGTGCGGCCGGCAGTGACTGGGTTAGCCGGGGATTCAGGCCATGGATGCCCTCGACGAGCACGATTTGGTCGGGCTCGACGCGGAGTTTGTCGCCGTTGTACTCGCGGCAGCCCTTCTCGAAGTTGAAGTGGGGCAGTTCCACTTCCGCGCCGTTGTCGAGGCGCTGGAGGTGTTCATTGAACAGCTTCAGGTCAACAGTCTCGATGTTTTCGAAATCGGGCTTGCCCGTCTCGTCAACGGGCGTCTGCTCCCGGTTGACGAAGTAGTTGTCCACAGAGATGGTGACGGGCCGCAGGCCGTTGACGCGCAATTGCACCGCCAGCCGTTTGGCGAAGGTCGTCTTACCCGACGAGGACGGTCCGGCGATCAACGCCCACTTGATGTGATCGCGATGGCTGAAAATATAGTCGGAGACCTGGGCGATTTTTTTCTCGTGAAATGCCTCGGCGATTCTGATGAACTCACCGATCTCGCGATTGGCGATAATCTCGTTGAGTCGCCCGACCGTGCTGACGCCGAGAATGCGTCCCCATTCCTTGTGTTCCTGGTAGATCTGGAACAGCTGTGGCTGCGGCTCGAACGGAGGCAGCTCCTTCGGGTTGTCCTGGGTGGTGACCTGCAGGACAAACCCCGGCGGATACGCAATCAACTTGAACACGGTCAGCGCGCCCGTGCTCGAGGCCAGCGGTCCGTGAGCGAGGTCTGAGAAATCCTCACACCAGCACGTGGCAATCTTGGGCGGGTTGCGAAAGCGAAGCAGGTTGTATTTATCCCATTGTTTCTCCTGCTCAAAGCGGCGGACAGCCTCGGTGAAGGCAATTTTACGCCGCTCGATGGGGACGTCACGCTCGACCGAGGCCCGCATTTGGCGGTCGATGAGCTGCAATTGGTCTTCGGAGATGCCAGTGGTCCCGTTCGACTCGAAACTGCAGAAAAACCCAGCGCCCAACGAGTGTTGCACCGCGAACCGGGCATCGGGGTAGAGTTCCTTGACCGCTTTGGCCAGCAGAAAACAGAGCGAACGACAGTAAATCTGGTAGCCGTGCGGATCGGCGCGGGTCAGAAGCGTGACGGTGCTGTCCACCTCTACCGGGTAGGAGAGCGACACGGCGTCGTTGTTGACCAAGGCGCCCAGATACTCCAGCCCCGCCGACGAGCGATGCTGCGGCAGGATGTCACGGACGGGTGTGCCGGCCGCGCAGCGAATCTGCGAGCCGTCGTCGAGCGTGACGGCAATTGTGTTGAGATTCGTGTCCATAGCGATTTTGGTAACAGTCCGGAACGACATTTATACACCGCCTCCCGCCGATTAGAAACCTCTTTTTCGACACGGTGGCGTCGGAAGTGTTTTGCTTGATGTTTCGAGCCGGGGCACCTAACGTGCCCGCCAACGATTTGGTTCACCCCGAGGGAGAGAGTTTGATGAAGAGCGCGATACCTACCGAGTTCATTCGCCGCATTCCCAAGACCGATTTGCATGTGCACTTGGACGGCTCACTGCGCGTGCCGACGTTGATTGAGTTGGCGAAGCGGCAGCGGGTCAAGCTGCCGTCGTACACCGAGGACGGATTGCGGCGGTTGGTGTTTAAGGACACGTACGCGAATCTGCCCGAATACCTCAAAGGATTCGCCTACACCTGCGCCGTGATGCAAGATGCCGAAAGCTTGGAACGAATCGCGTTCGAGTTGGCGGACGACAATCTCGCGGAAGGCGTCCGCTACATTGAAGTGCGATATGCGCCCCAACTGCACATCAACGACCGGCTCACAATGGAGGAGGTTGTCCGCGCTGTTTGTCGCGGCTTGGAACGCGCCCAGAAACGGCACAATCAATCCAAGGCGGTTCGCTCGGGCGACGACGTTCCGTTTCACTTCGGCATCATCGTGTGCGCGTTACGGTTCATCCTGCCACAGATGTCGCCGTACTATCGGCGGCTGTTCGAGGTCATGTCCTATGCGACGCCGAAGCAGGTGTGCGCTGCCGCCTCGATGGAACTGGCGCGGGCCGCCGTTGAACTGGCGCGCCACAAGGGTCTGCCCGTTGTCGGATTCGACCTGGCTGGTGCGGAGGCGGGCTATCCGCCCGACGATCACAGTGCCGCGTTCCAACACGCACATTCCAACTTCATCCGCAAAACGGTCCACGCAGGTGAAGCCTACGGGCCGGAATCCATCTTTCAGGCAATCACGAAATGCTACACCAATCGCATCGGCCACGGCACGTGGTTGTTTGCGCACGAGATGATTCAGAACCCGAACATCCCCGACCCAAAGGGGTACACGCATCTTTTGGCCGAGTACATAGCCAGCCAGCGCATCACGATTGAAGTTTGCCTCACCAGCAACGCGCAGACGTTGCCAGCCATGCGCGATCTCTCACGCCATCCGCTGCGTCGGATGCTCGACCATGAATTGTCCGTCTCGATCTGCACTGACAACCGGCTGATGTCGAACACCTCCGTCACCGACGAACTACGCATCGCCCTCGACAAACTGAAAATGACCCGCCGCGAACTGCGCAACGTCGTCATCGCCGGCTTCAAGGGGAGTTTTTTCCCGGGCACGTATCGCGAAAAAAGGAATTTCGTGAGGCAGGTCATCGATCGATACGAGACTCTCGCCCGCGCTCTCCTCGGTGGCGCGTCCCACGATCACTCGTAGTGACCGCAGCCGCTCCTTGGCGAGCATTCAATGGGTTGGTGGGCCCGGCAGGATTCGAACCTGCGACCAAGGGATTATGAGTCCCACGCTCTAACCAACTGAGCTACGGGCCCGTCCCGAATCGATGATAGTCGCTGGCTCGCGAGATTACAACTGTTGCGCTTGGAGAAAGCCTTCGATCTGGCGTTGGCGGGTAGGGTGACGCATCTTGCGCAACGCCTTGGCCTCGATCTGGCGGATGCGTTCGCGCGTGACGCGGAATTGGCGGCCTACTTCTTCGAGCGTGCGGCAATAACCATCCCCGAGACCGAAGCGGAGTTGGAGAACCTTGCGTTCGCGCTCGGTGAGTGTGTCCAGCACGTCGCCGAGCTTTTCCTTCAGCAGGGAATAGGAAGCCATTTCCGACGGGTTTTCGGCGGTCTTGTCTTCGATGAGGTCGCCGAAGTTGGTGTCTTCGCTGTCGCCGATTGGCGATTGGAGTGAAATCGGCTGCTGCGCCATCTTCAACACGGCGCGGACGCGATCGACTGGCATTTGCATTTCTTCGGCGACTTCCTCGGGAGTCGGTTCGCGACCGAATTCCTGCACCAATTGCTTTTGCACCCGCATGAGCTTGTTGATTGTCTCGATCATGTGGACAGGGATGCGAATCGTTCGGGCTTGGTCCGCGATGGAGCGGGTGATGGCTTGGCGAATCCACCAGGTCGCGTAGGTCGAAAACTTGTAGCCGCGGCGGTACTCAAATTTCTCAACCGCCTTCATCAGGCCCATGTTGCCTTCCTGGATAAGGTCAAGGAAGGAAAGACCACGGTTGGTGTATTTCTTGGCAATTGAGATCACCAAGCGGAGGTTGGCCTCAACCATTTCCGTCTTGGCCTGGACGGCCTTCTTCATCCACGACTTCAACTCGTCGTGGGCCTTGATGAAGTCGACCGTGGACATTCGGGCCGTCAGTTCAAGGCGTTTAAGTTTGCGTTCCTGGTTGCGAAGCTCGGTGTCGGTGGCGGTGTTCTTGCGCAGCCGCTGCATGCGTTCGATTTCGTTCAGCGTTTCGTCAAACTTTTCACGGACCTCGTTGGCGCGCTCGACGAATTCTTCGAGCACCTTCTGTTTGAAGTAGAACTTGTCGAAGAGCTTCTGCAACGTGGCATCTGATTTTTTGAAGCTCCGATGAAGTTTCTCCTGCTCCCGCTTGGTTAGACCTGACCGTACGCGCTTCTCGTAAATCACATCGACAGCGGCGTCCGCCTTGGTAACCTGTGCGCACAGTTTGGGCAAGGCATTCATGTACTGCTCACGACTGTCGATTTTCTTGTCGACGATAACCCGATCGAACCGCTCTTTGCCATTGAGGAGCCGGCGAGCGAGGTTGAGGTGCTCCTTGGCGGTGAAGCCGAAGTTGTTGATGATCTGCTTCACATGAAGCTCGGCGATCTCGATGCGCTTGGAAATCTCGACTTCCTGTTCGCGGGTAAGCAGGGGAACCTGGCCCATCTGCTTGAGGTACATGCGGACAGGGTCGTCGAGGATGTCGAGCCGGGAGTCGACTTTCTGGGTCTCCTTCTCCTCTTCGGCCTCGCGTTTGAAGCGATCGACCTCCGACGCGTCAATGATCTCGATGTCCATGTTGCGAAGCGTGATCATGATGGCATCAAGTTCGTCGGAAGAAGAAATGTTCTCGGGCAAAATGTCATTCAGATCGCCATAGGTGAGATACCCCTGTTCCTTGGCGAGCTTGATCAGTTCTTTAATCTTGAGGTTTTTCTCCTCGCGGTCCAGTTGGGGATGGGAGCTGACCCCAGATTTGCGATGTGAATTATGCTTGGCCATGGGTTGAATGGCGATTCAAGATGCAGCCGGTTTGTGTGTCTCCATCGAAAGCGCGGGAATATTGCGCAGTTTGGGCTGCAAGTCAAGCACCTGTCGTAACAACTCGTTCCGTTCCGAAATCTTCAAGTCAGTTTGGCCTAAACGTTTGCGAAGTTGCTGCAACTGTCTCTCGACCCACCGTCTCTGCAATGTCGCCAAGCAGTCCAGGGCAACAGTTTCCTGCCCTCCAGACGGCGACGGCCTCAGCAAAACTTCCGAAACCAGTCCGGTTTCCCAATCGTCGGCTGTCTCATCCAGTAGGGAGGCCGGCCCGCGCCAACCACCCTTGGCGTACGCGGTCAGGATACGCCGGATCAGTTTGCCGGCAGCACCTTCAGTCAACCAATGTTGTTCCAGCCGCTCGGCGACCAGTTTCAGTACCGATTCGTCTGCGAAGATCAACTGGAGCAATAACTCCTCGGAGCGCACCGCGAGCGGCTTTTCTTCCGCGCTCTGCGCCAGCGCCTCCAAGTGCGGCAACTTACGTCGTAACTTCAGGATCTCGTACTCGATCGCGTTGCCGGGGAGTTGCAGCCGTTTCGCCGTCTCCTGGGCGTATTGCGCTGCCAACGCAGGATTAGGGATCCTTAGCAACCATGCCGCCATCTGTTGTGCGATTCGGACCTTACCGCGGTCGGAGTTTGGATCATGCTGTTTTGAAAGCTGCTCCAGAAAGTAAACAAAAAAGCTCGGCGCTCTGGTAACCAGATTCTTAAGTTTTTCGGCTCCAAAAGCTTTTAGAAACCCGTCGGGATCGTATCCCGACGGCAGTTCTGCGACTCGAATCAACAAACCCGCCGTCGTCGAATTGCGCGCGGCTTCCAAACTTGACCAGTGTTGCTGCGCTGCCAAGTCCATCAGGGGTTCGACGCTGCGTATGGCCGCGCTCTGGCCCGCCGCGTCCGAATCGAACATCAGCACAACTTCATCGGCATAACGCTTCAGGACGCGCGCGTGATGTTCGGTGAACGCCGTGCCCTGCGGGGCGACAACATTGACGAGACCCGCCTCGTGACACGAGATGGTATCGACCTGACCTTCGCACACAATCGCGACTTTCTCTTCGATGATCGCGTGCTTAGCCCGGTCGAGGGCGAAAAGGATTCTGCCCTTTTGGAAAATGGGCGTTTCCGGTGAGTTGACGTATTTGGGCTGGTCCTTCGCATCCATGAGGATGCGGCCACTGAATCCGACGACGCGCCCTTGTTCGTCCCGGATTGGGAAAACCAGCCTCCCGCGAAAACGGTCGTAGAATCCACCTCGCTCACGCGGGAGCACGAGTCCCGCCGTCTCGAGAAGGTCGGCTTGGTATTTCTTTGCCGAAGCCCACCGGATCAACCCGTCCCAAGCATCAGGTGAAAAGCCGAGCCGCCAGCGCCGGGCTGTTTCCGGAGTAATGCCGCGCTTCTCGAGGTACGCGCGAGCGGGTTCGGCTGACTTGTCTTTGAGCAGCGTTTGGTGGAAGAACTCGGCGACCTGCTCGTGGAGTTTGAACAGCAACTCTTTCAGGCTGTGGCTTGGTTCGCCGGCAGCTTCCGTAAACTCGATGCGAATGCCCGCTCGTTCAGCCAGCCGCCGCACAGCACCGACGAAATCTAGACTTTCGTACATCATCACGAACTTGAACACATCGCCGCCGGCACCGCAGCCGAAGCAATGCCAGATCTGTTTGGCCGGATGGACGTTGAAGCTCGGCGTTTTCTCCTTATGAAACGGGCACAACGCGCGGAAGTTGGCTCCCGCCCGCTTCAGCGGGAAGTACGATCCGATGACTTCCACCACGTCATTGCTTTGGCGGATCTGCTCGAGGACTTGATCGGAAATTAAACCTGGCACAGCTCGCAACCCCTGCTAAGGCTTCGTTTGCGCACCGCTGTCTTCAACACTGGGCTCTTCCGGCCGCTTGATATCCCTCAGAAACCAGACCTTCTCAGGCAACTCCCGCTTCGTTACCGCCGCGACCGCGGGGAACTGCTCCACAATGAACGAACCGAATCGTGACTTGTACGCCGCCTGCTCCCTCCAATACGGGCTCGGCGACAGCGACAGCACCACCGTCAGCCATGTCATGACAACCAGCATCCGCAGCAACCCTGCCACCCCGCCGCCAATGTTCTCCACCATCGCGGCGAAAGGGCGTTGTTTCAGCTTTCGATGCACGAACAGTCGCACGGCTACCGTCACGATATACACGAGCACCGCGATCATGACGAACGCAACGACGTTGGCCAGTTCGTTGGTCAACCCAGAAACCGATTGCAGCCACGCGCCCAACCCGCCGTAGAAGCTCATGGCCAGCACGATCATCAGCAGCATGCCGAGCACGAGAATGATCTCGCCCGAGAACCCGTTGCGCACACCCGCGACCACGCCGTAGATCAGCGCGCAGATCACCACAATATCGTACCAATTGCCTCCAAATGACGCAGCGAAGGTTCCCAACCCCATAGCCATTTCAACGTAACGGAACTCGCGACAGAATTCTACTCAATTCGCAGCGCTGTCAGCCTCCCGCCCCCTTATTCATCTTGCGGGTTGAGTTGGAGGATGTATCGCTCGAAGTCAGCCTGCCATTGGGCGCTGTCGCGCCCGAAGCGGCGCTGGAAGCTGGCGATGTCGTCTCCACTGAATTTCAGATCCTGCAGATAGCGGCGGAAACTGCTGTTGCGGAAAGTCGTCCCATCACGGTTCATCAGATAGTAGACGAGCGCCCAGCTCATCGGGTAAGCGACTTGCGCGTTGCCGTAGAACGTCGTGCGATCCATCTGCAGCAGTTCGCGCAACGACGGCGCCTGATGCGTGTAGATGAGGTATTGTGCGGCTCGCAGCTTCGGTTTGCTAATGATTCCTGTGTGCAGACGACCGCTGGCGACGTAGCTGGTTTCGAAATACTGTGCCATGCCCTCATTAAGCCATACCGGCACTTCCTGCCCGAGTTCGTAACCGAGGAATTGATGAAACCCTTCGTGCGCCAGCACCGGCCATAGGTTGTCGTGAACGTACGTCACCAGCTCGTAGAACGTGTTGCCGCCTTCGTCGGTCTTGAGATGGCAGTAACCGGCCAGTCCGCCGTGGGGCAGGAGCCGTCCTACGACGGCCGTCGAGTACGCCCGGAAATCATCAAGGTTGGAAAATACCACAACCCGCGCCCCCGCCTGCAGTGACCAGTTCGAGAAATAGCGCGCATACTGCTTCAGCATCTCATTCATGAACCTATTCACCTGCCACGCCGTGTCCATGCTGTCCTGGGCAAGCACTTGGTAGTTGCCCGCCGACACGAAGTTGAAGTCGGCGACATCCGGTACCGTCGGTTGCTGCGCGCAAACCACGCTCGTCGCGCCCACCCACACTATCACTGCAACCTTCTTCCAGTTCATGCGCACATCATAACTCAGCCGCCCGGGAAAAGCTAATGCGGATGCAATTGCTTCCGCCCGGTACAGCATTCAATGAAGGCCGGCGGGTCAAACCGCTGCGGGCCGGGAACATTTACGGTTGCGGTGAGCGACGCCGACGCGCTATCTTTCGGCGGCGACATGGATCCCATTCATGAATTGATGAAGCCGCGGCTGGAGAAGCGCGCGAAATTGCTGGAACAAGGAATCGACCCCTACGGCGGTCGCTTCGATGTCAGCGAATCGATTGCGACGGCGCGCGCGAATTTCGTGGCTGAACGCGAGGTGCAATTGGCGGGTCGTGTGCTGAGCCATCGCGACATGGGCAAGAGTCTGTTCGCCGACATCAAGGACTCGACCGGCAAGATTCAGATCTACGTGCAGAAAAACCATCTGGCGGAGGACCAGTTCGAGCGGTTCAAACAGTTCGTTGATCTCGGCGACATCATCGGTGTGGCGGGCAAATTGTTTACCACACACGCCGGCGAGCTAACGGTGCGGGCCGAGAGCTTGGACCTGCTGAGCAAGGCGCTGCGACCTTTGCCGAAGGAATGGTACGGCATCAAAGATGTTGAGACGCGATTCCGGCAACGCTATCTCGATCTGGTGCTGAACGACAACGTGCGCGAGACGTTTCTGCTCCGCAGCCGGATCGTTTCCGAACTTCGCAAGTACCTTGACGGCGCCGGCTTCGTGGAAGTCGAGACGCCCATGATGCAACCGCTTGCCGGCGGTGCGGCGGCGAAACCGTTCCAGACGCATCATGACGCGCTCGGCGTCGATCTGTTCTTGCGCGTTGCGCCGGAGTTGTATTTGAAGCGCCTGCTCGTCGGCGGCTTCGAGAAAGTGTACGAGATCAACCGCAACTTTCGCAACGAAGGCATCTCACGCCGGCACAACCCCGAATTCACCATGCTCGAAGTGTACCAAGCGTACGGCGATTACGAGACGATGATGGAGTTGGCGCAAGGACTCATCACCAGCGTCGCCGAAAATGTGTTCGATACGCTGATCGTCAAACGACACGACGACCAAGAGATTGACCTCACACCACCGTGGCGGCGCATGAGCTACCGCGAACTAGTTGAAGAACGACTTGGCAACAACTGGTTCCGGTTGTCGACCGAAGAGCACAGATTGCGCGCATCGCAAATGGGCGTTGAGCTGCAGAACGACGTGCCCGATTACGAGGTGACCAACGCAATTTTCGAAAAGAGCATCGAACCGTCGCTGCTCAATCCGACGTTTGTCACGCATTTACCCGCTGAGTTGGTCGTGCTCGCCAAACCCAACAAACAGGACCCGAGTGTCGTCGATGTGTTCGAACTCGTGGTCAACGGTCAGGAGATCGCGCCGGCGTATTCGGAGCTTAACGATCCGATCGTTCAACGTGAGCGCTTGTTGCACCAGGCGCAGGGACACGCCGAGAAACTCGATGAAGATTTCCTCATGGCACTCGAGCACGGCATGCCACCCGCCGGCGGCATGGGGATCGGGATTGACCGGCTCGTGATGATGTTGACGGGCGCGGAGAGCATTCGTGACGTGATTCTGTTCCCGCAACTGCGTCCGCAGACATGACGCGCCTTCCGTTCGAACTGTTTCTCGGGCTGCGCTATCTCAAGCCGAAGCGCACGTTCGTCTCCGTCATCACGTTGATCTCGTTGTTTGGTGTGACGATCGGCGTGTGGGTGCTCATCGCGGTGATTGCGGTGATGAGCGGATTCGACCGCGAGCTGCGCGACAAATTGATGGGCATGAATGCGCACGTCACGATCACCGGCGGCCTCAACCTCCTTACCAACGGCGAACAAATCGTCCAGGCCGCACTGAAAGAACCGCGCGTCAAGGCGGCGTCGCCGTTTGCGATGGGATTGGTGCTCATCGAGTTCAATCGGCGTACCGCCACGCCGTACCTTAAGGGAATCGATCCGAAGCGCGAGGTCACGGTCAGCAAGCTTGGCTCCTATATGAAGCAGGGCAGCCTCGATTTGACGGGTGACAAGGTCGTAATCGGACAGGAGTTGGCGGAGCAGTACGGCATTTATCTCGGCGACAAAATCACGGTCTATTCCCCGCGCAACATCGAGAAGAAGGGGGAAGAAGTGTATCTACCGATGGATCTCACCGTCACCGGTATCTTCCAGTCAGGCATGTTCGAATACGATGTCGGGCTCATCTTCACCTCGCTCGAAACGGCTCAAGAACTTTACGATCTCGGCAATGCAATCCACGGCGTCGAGTTGATGACCGACGATCCATTTGCCGGCGCGACAGCGGTAGCGCAGGACTTGAACCGCAAACTGCCGCCGCCGTTGCGAGCGCAGACGTGGGCGCAATTGAATTCACGCTTGCTCGGGGCAATTCAGGTTGAGAAAACGATGATGTTCGTCATCCTGATTTTCATCATCGTTGTCGCCGCGTTCGGCATCACCAGCACGTTGATTACGGTGACGGTACAGAAGACCAAGGAAATCGGCGTCATCAAGGCGCTCGGCGCCACTCCGGGAAAGATTCTGCGGATCTTTTTGCTGCAAGGTTTCATCGTTGGTGTCTTCGGGGTCGCGGGCGGCGTGATGCTGGGATTGTTGACGGTGCGAAACATCAACCCGATTTCTCATTTCCTGTCGCAGGTGGCGGGCATCGATTTGTTTCCGCGCGACATCTACAACTTCCCGCAAATCCCTGCGTCGTTGTCGGCGACTGACTTGTTGACCATCGCCGGCTCGGCGTTGGTGATTTGTACGCTGGCAGGATTGATCCCCGCGTTGCGTGCAGCTCGGCTCGAACCCGTCGAGGCGTTGCGGTATGAATGACATTCTCGTCACGTCGGATCTGCACAAGACCTACACCCAGGGCCCGCGCGACGTGGAAGTGTTGTGCGGAATCGATCTGCGGGTGAAACGCGGCGAAGTCCTCGTGATCGTCGGCGCATCGGGCGCTGGAAAAAGCACGCTGTTGCACTTGCTGGGTGGACTCGACACGCCCAGCGCCGGGCAGGTTCTGTTGAACGGGGAATCCGTTGTGGGCCGGCCCCGGCTGCGCAACGAGCAGATCGGGTTCGTCTTCCAATCCTACAATCTGCTGCCGGAACTGGACGCTTTGGAAAACGTGTGTCTGCCCGCGCTCATGGCCGGTCGACGCGAAGCCGAACGCGGTCGGGAACTGTTGAATGCCGTTGGTCTCGTCGAGCGTCTGGAACATCGACCGTCGGAACTGAGCGGCGGCGAACAACAGCGTGTAGCGATTGCGCGGGCATTGATGAACCGGCCCAGTCTTTTGCTGGCCGACGAGCCGACGGGCAACCTCGATTCCAAGACTAGCGAAGCGATCCTCGATCTGCTGTGGCAAATGCGGGCGGAAACGGGCACAACGATGGTGATGGTCACGCACGACGAACACATCGCCAAACGCGGTGAGCGAGTTTTGGAGATTGCGGACGGCAGAATCTTGAGCTAAATACTTCCTGACACCGAAGGATAGAGAGTGACAATTTACCTGGATGGAAAATTTGTTTCGGAGGACGAGGCAAAGGTCTCCGTGTTCGATCACGGGCTGCTGTACGGCGACGGCGTGTTCGAGGGAATCCGCCTGTACGGCGGCAAGATCTTTCGACTCGAACAGCACCTGGATCGGTTATTCGCCTCGGCGAAGGCGATCATGCTGCAAATCCCAATGACGAAACAGGCTCTGGTCGAGACATGTTGCGAGACGTGTGTGCGCAACAAGCTTTCGGATGGCTACATTCGGCTTGTGGTCACGCGCGGCGTGGGATACCTCGGACTGAATCCGTTCAAGTGCAAGAATCCGACGGTGTTCATCATCGCGTCGACGATCGAGCTTTACCCCGAAGAGGTTTATCGCAAGGGACTGAATCTCATCACCGCCGGCACGTTGCGCAATAGTCCGGCGGCGCTGAGTCCGGCGATCAAGTCGCTGAATTATCTCAATAACATTCTGGCGAAGATCGAGGCGGTGAACTCAGGCACGGTCGAGGCGTTGATGCTCAATGCGGACGGCTACGTCGCCGAGTGCACGGGCGACAACGTGTTCGTGGTTCGCAATGGAGGACTGCGAACGCCGCCGATCAGCGCGGGCTCGCTCAACGGGATCACGCGCGCAGTGGTGATGGAACTGGCGGCGAAGATGGGAATCGCCGTCAGCGAACCCAACCTGACGCGATACGATGTCATGACCGCGGAGGAATGTTTTCTGACGGGCACGGCGGCTGAGATCGTGCCCGTCGCCACGTTGGACGGTCGACCCATCGGCGGCGGGAAACCCGGGGCGCTCACCTTGAAATTGATGGGTGAGTTCCGTAAGTTGACATGTTCCGAAGGAACTGCCATCGCACGGAGCTAAGATGATGCTGTGTGACATCTGCAAAAAGAGCGAAGCCACCGTCCACCTGACGCAGATTGTGGACGCGAAGATGTTGAAGGTCGACCTGTGCGAGTCGTGTTCAAAAGCCAAGGGCGTGCAGGAAACCGCGGGGTTCTCGTTGGCGGATTTGCTTGTGGGGCTTGGCTCGGCCGACGAGATTCGAACGGACACTCCCGGAGCGCGGTGCCCGGTGTGTGGGTTTTCGCAGGCGGATTTCAAAAAGACAGGTCGGCTCGGCTGCAGCACCTGCTGGGATACGTTTGATGCCGGGCTGGCGTCGTTGTTGAAGGCGATGCACAAGAGCGATCGGCATATCGGTAAGGTGCCGAGCAAGGCGGCCCACACGGTCGTGATTGGTGAGAAGATAAAGGAGCTGACCGACGAGTTGGAGAAAGCCATAGCCGCCGAGAAATACGAGGATGCGGCTCACATCCGCGACCAAATCCGGCAGATGGAATCGAAGCTGAAGATTCCGAGCCCAGCGTCATGAAGATCGACGAGTTTCTCAAGAGTCCGACGGAGTGGCTAAAGGCCGACGGGCCGCAGAACAAGATCGTGCTGTCCAGTCGCGTCCGGCTGGCGCGCAATCTTCGTGATTTTCCGTTTCCGGGCTGGGCGAAGAAGTTGGATCGACAAAAATCACTGGAAACCATCCGCCCAGTCGTCGAGAGCTTGCCGGAGATGAACGAGCGGTTCAGCGATTCGATGGACAACATGGTCGCCATCGACAAACAGGTGCTGGTTGAGCGTCACCTGATCAGCCGCGAGCATGCGGCCAAGAACGTTGGCAGCGGTATCGTCATCAACGAGCGCGAGACCATCAGTGTGATGATCAACGAGGAGGATCATCTGCGCATGCAGGCGATCAAATCCGGTTTGCAGCTCAAGAACGTGCACAAGGTGATTGACAAGGTGGACAATGAGTTGGAGGGGCAACTGGATTTCGCGTACTCACCACGGCTCGGTTATCTGACGGCGTGTCCCACCAACGTCGGCACGGGAATGCGGGCATCGGCGATGGTCCATCTACCCGCGATGGTGTTGAGCGATCAGATCAATCAGGTCGTCCAAGCGGTGAACAAGCTCGGGCTGGCCGTACGGGGACTGTACGGCGAGGGCACGGAAGCCTTGGGAAATGTGTTTCAGGTCTCCAACCAGACGACCTTGGGGGAACGCGAAGCGGACGTAATTGAACGCCTGAATAAGGTCATCTTGCAGATTATAGAGCACGAGGAGAACGCGCGCATCACGCTGCTTGAAAAGAAGCCGCGCCTCGTCTATGATCAGGTCGGTCGGGCGTACGGCGTCCTGACGAATGCGCGCACGGTCAGTTCCAAGGAGGCACTGAACCTGCTAAGTCATTTGCGTATGGGGATTGATTTGGAGTTGTTTCCATCGGCCACCCGCGGCGTGGTGGACGAATTGTTCATCATTTCCCAGCCGGCGCATATTCAGAAAGCCGCCGAGCGCAAGCTCACGGCTGAGGAACGCGACGTGTTTCGCGCCGACCTGATTCGCGAACGGCTGAAGGACGTGGCGAAACCAAAAGTAGAGGACTTGGGGTCATCCAACGGTGGCCAGGCCGAGTTAGCCTGAGAGGGTCGGTGATGGAAATGAACAACTTTACGCCGCGAGCGCAACAAGTGCTCGCGTTGGCCCGCAAAGAGGCGGACCGCTTCAACCACAACTATGTGGGCACAGAGCATTTGTTGCTCGGCCTCATTAAACTGGGGCAGGGCGTCGCCGTCAACGTTCTCCAGAAAATGGGCCTCGACCTCGAAACCGTCCGCATGGAAGTCGAAAAGCAGATCGGCACCGGGCCCGAGACCAAGATGGTCGGCAACATCCCGTACACACCGCGTGTGAAGAAAGTCCTCGCACTCGCGCAGAAGGAAGCCAAACAGCTCAATCACAATTACGTCGGCACGGAACACATTCTTCTCGGCTTGCTCCGCGAAGGCGAAGGCGCGGCCGCGCGCATTCTAAAATCGCTTGACGTGGACATCGAGCGATGCCGCAACGAAATCCTGAAGGAACTCGATCCGAATTTCACTCCGAGCGAAGGGGGCGTCGAGGAAGGCGAAGCGCCATCGAGCGGCAAGAAAGAACTCAAGACGCCCGCCTTGCGCATGTTCGGCCGCGACCTGACCGAGTTGGCTCGCAAGAACGAGCTGGACCCGGTTGTGGGTCGTTTGAATGAAATTGAGCGCGTCATCCAGATTCTTTGCCGCCGCACCAAGAACAATCCGGTGTTGCTGGGCGAAGCCGGCGTCGGCAAGACCGCCATCGTCGAGGGATTGGCGCAAGAGATTGCGCGGGGCAATGTGCCCGAAATCCTCCGCGACAAGCGGGTCGTCACGCTCGACCTCGCGTTGATGGTCGCTGGCACCAAATACCGCGGCCAGTTCGAGGAACGCATCAAAGCGGTGATGGACGAGATCAAGCGCTCGAAGAACGTCATTTTGTTCGTGGACGAATTGCACACCATCGTCGGCGCCGGCTCAGCCGAGGGCGCGATGGATGCCAGCAACATCATCAAACCCGCGCTTTCACGCGGCGAACTGCAGGTTGTCGGCGCGACCACGATGAACGAGTATCGCAAATACATCGAGAAAGACGCCGCGTTGGAGCGGCGTTTCCAAACCATCATCGTCGAACCGCCGACAGTTGACCAGACCGTGGAGATTCTGAAAGGCTTGCGGCCGAAATACGAAGAGCATCACCGCGCCAAATTTAGCGACGAAGCGTTGCAGGCGGCGTCGCGATTGTCCGACCGCTACATCACGGGCCGCTTCCTGCCCGACAAAGCAATTGACGTGGTGGACGAAGCCGGCGCGCGGGCTCGCATCCAATCCTTGACTCGACCTTCCAACATTCAGGAGATGGAGCAGGAGATCGAGAAGGTGAAGCAGGAAAAGGAAGCGGCGATCAAAGCGCAGGATTTTGAATTGGCTGCCAGCCTCCGCGACAAAGAGAAACAGGCCCGCGAGAGACTCGAGCAGGTGATGGCCGAGTGGCGTCAGGCGCGCGACGAGAAGGAAATCGTCATCACCGAAGAAGACATCATGCAGATTGTCGCCAAGTGGACCGGCATTCCGCTCAGCCGCATGGAGCAGAAGGACGCCGAGAAACTGCTGCGGATGGAAGAGGACTTGCGCAAGACCGTCATCGGTCAAGAGGAAGCGCTCGCGGCCATCAGCAAGGCGTTGCGCCGTAGCCGCGCCGACCTCAAGGATCCGAATCGCCCGATTGGCTCGTTTGTGTTCCTCGGTCCGACCGGCGTGGGCAAGACGCTCATGGCCCGCGCGCTTGCCGAATTCATGTTCGGCGACCAGGACGCGCTCATCCAGCTCGACATGAGCGAGTACATGGAAAAATTCAACGTCTCGCGTCTGGTTGGTTCGCCTCCGGGCTACATCGGCTACGAAGAAGGCGGGCAACTCACCGAGAAAGTCCGTCGTCGTCCGTACTCCGTCGTGTTGTTCGACGAAATCGAGAAGGCGCACCCCGACGTGATGAACATGCTGCTGCAGATTTTGGAGGACGGCCACTTGACCGATTCGCTCGGCCGCAAAGTGGACTTCCGCAACTGCGTCATCATCATGACCTCCAACATCGGCGCGGAAATGATCCGCAAGGCCGCCGGCCTCGGCTTCGCTCCGACCAAGGAAGAGCACAGCTACGAAGAGATGAAGAGCAAGCTGCTCGACGAAGCCAAGCGCGTGTTCAAGCCCGAGTTCATGAACCGTCTCGACGACCTCATCGTCTTCCGCAACCTCAACAAGGACGACATGGGCAACATCGTCCACCTCGAAGTCGAGAAAGTCAAAAGCCGCATGAAATACAAGGACGTCGAGATCCATCTCACGTCTGCGGCGACCGACTTCCTCATCGAGAAGGGCTATGACCCGAATTTCGGCGCGCGCCCGTTGCGCCGCGCGGTCGAGAAATACTTGCAGGATCCACTCGCCGAGGAAATCCTGCGGGGCAACATTAAGCCCAGCGAAACCGTCGAAGTCACCGTTGTGGACGGCAAGCTAGTCTTCAACCAACTCGCCGCCAGCGCCTCGTAGATGCGGTCTCCAATCGCGACCGCCTTGCTTGGTGGTGACACATTGTAGCCGCGAGACTTTCTCGCGGCTGCTGTTCTTGCGTGAAGGCCGCGAATAGGATTGGCGGCTACAATCACACCCGGGACGAAGTTTGACGACGCGAATTGCCCGAATATGCTCGCGTTCAAGGCCGGAAGTGTGATAGGGATGCAGCCGAGGTCAGACGTGAAACGCATCGCCGCCATCGGATTTGTTGCCGTCACCGTGGCCCTTGCGCCGATCGCTCGCGCGCAATACAGCGCCAACTTCCAGACGAACACTTTTAATGGCACGACCAATACTTTCAGCGGTACATACATTGTCGGCTCAAACACGTATTCCGACGTTCTGCTAATTCGAAACAGAGGTCGCTTGAATAGTACCCTTGGGTCTATCGGCTACGAGGTTGCGGCGAGCAACAACTATGTCCTTGTCGATGGAACAGGCTCGGTGTGGAATGTCAGCATTGGCGGTTTGACTGTCGGGTGGAAGGGGGGAGGAAACAGCTTGGTCGTTAGCAACGGCGGGAACCTCTCGACTCCCGATGTAGGATCCAATATCTATGTTGGACAGTCCTCTAGTTGGAATCGCGTATCGATTACCGGCACCGGTTCCGTGTGGTCAACTTATTATAGAATGTACATCGGTGGTGAAGCCTCCGCTCATGGGGCCAGAGGGACTAATAACAGCATCATTGTAGAGAATGGCGGTTCTGTCACCGGCGAGTCTTGTGATGTGTACGGGGGCAATAATACCATCGTGGTCACTGGTACCGGATCAGTATGGAGGAGCATCATTGACCTCCAAGTAGGGACCCAGCTTAGCGGCAGCAGCTTGGTAATCAGTAATGGTGGCAGGGTCATTAGCTCAACAACGAGAGTGGGAGTAGACGGTGGCTCTAGTGATAGTTCCATCTTGGTAACCGGTAGCGGCGTCCTCAGCAACACCGGCCCGTTGAGCATCGGACTTGGGGGCAACCGTGCCAGCTTGGTCATTAGCAATGGCGGTCAGGTTGTGACGATGAATGCTTCGCTTGGAGCTAATTCCTCGACAGTACGTGTTGTTGATTCTGGTGTCTTCATCAACAACAGCTCTCTTGTCGTTGGCAGCGGCGGTTTGAGTAACTCGCTTGTGGTTGCCGGCGGTTCCGTTTTTGCCACAAACTTCGCGGTGGGAGGGTGCAGTGATTGGGTTCAGCTCGATAGTGGCGATATCACCGTCACAAATGCGACGGGAGACGCGACGCTCGACTTACGAGGCGAGTTCATCTTTAACGGTGGAATTCTCCGCGTTGACAAACTGGTGGTGACGGATCCCTGCGGCTTGTTCCTCAGGAATGGCGGCACATTGATCATCAGTAACCTCGTCCTCGATGCAAGCCTCGACGCCGATGGCGACGGCATGGCGAACGGCTGGGAACAAGCCTACGGCCTCGACCCGTTGAACGCCGCCGATGCCAGCGCGGACAACGACGGCGATGGAATGTCGAACTTGCAGGAGTATCTGGCCGGAACCGATCCAACTAACAACGCCTCGGCATTCCGCATTCTCGGCGTGGTCGCAACGAACAATGATGTGCTCGTATCGTGGACTGCCGGCGGTGGCCGCACGAACGTAGTGCAGGCGGCCCCCGGTCTTGCCGGCGGCTACGCCAACGTCAGCCCGAACATCGTCATCATTGGCAGCGGCGATGTGACGACGAATTATCTCGATACCGGCGCGGCGACGAACGCGGCAGGGTGGTTCTATCGAATCAAGCTCGTGCCGTGACCCAATGCCGCGTCAGGGGACGCGGCCTACAAGACGGTGTGCCTTCGCGATTTGTCCGCGAGGCTTGCGTCAGTCGAATTCCTTCTCTATGCTGCCGGAACATGAAGGAGGTACTGTCGCGATTCGGGGCGTTCGTGTTGGCGCAGCTCGCTCAACTCGGCAGCATGCTGCTGCTGCTGGGGGACATTCTCAAAACAACGTTCACCAATCGCCCGCGCTGGCCGGAGACCATCGAGCAAACGTACAAGATCGGCTGGAAATCGCAGCTCGTCGTGCTCACCACCGGCGCGTTCACGGGCATGGTGTTCGCCGTGCAGACGGGGCTGCAATTTCACAAGGTCAAAATGGACACGGCGGTTGGCCCAGTGGTGAGTATTGCGATGGCACGGGAGTTGGCGCCGGTGTTGACGGCGCTAATGGTGGCGGGACGCGTTGGTGCGGCCATTGCGGCGGAGTTGGGGACGATGAAGGTGACAGAGCAACTCGACGCGATGCGCGCAATGGGCACCTCGCCGGTGAATTATCTGGCCGTGCCGCGGTTCGTGGCGATGCTGACAGCGCTGCCGTTGTTGACGGCGGAAGCCATTTTCTTCGGGATTTACAGTGGGTACGTTGTCGCCGTCCACATGCTGGGGATCGACCAGGCGTATTTTCTGGAGAACATGTTCAAATTTACGGGTGCGAAAGACGTCGT
>Ga0335085_10006057_pt1 | contig 19212 bp, 17 predicted proteins | sample Lox_Sample_45_FD_206712 | JGI IMG/M metagenome (GOLD analysis project Ga0335085, IMG submission 206712) | Soil microbial communities from Loxahatchee National Wildlife Refuge, Florida, United States - Lox_Sample_4.5 | ecosystem: Environmental > Terrestrial > Soil > Wetlands | place: USA...
ATGCTACAACGCTCGGCCGTTCGCAAAGTTCGGGAGGCGGAGGAAAGCAGTAAGACAAGCGCGAACGCTTGGGATGGACCGAATTATGCCCAGCCATGCCAGAAGTGAGGCATGCGCAAATAACCTAATGAGACCGTTGCCGGGGTAAAGCAGACCCGCCGCCGTTGCGCTTTGACGTCGGCTATTGGCACATCGCGACATTTCGCGGCGACGCAGCAATTCTGTCGCTTTCGGAGCGAAGCAGACATTCAGCGAGCCGCGATTACAACACTGAATTTATGAGTACGCACCCTAGCTATGGCGCTTACAGTCGCGCCAGCGTGATCTTGGGCGCGACCTAGGAGTTCGGAATGGCTCACTGCATCTACGTGCCGGAAAGAGAGTTGAACGAGGATAGTCCGCCGAATGAACGAACGCGGTCAGTCGAGCATATTGTTCCGTGGGCACTCGGGGGAAGCAATGGATGCGCCACAAACGACGTGTCCACGAAGGCCAATAATGATCTTGGTAGCGAAATTGATGCGCCGTTCTCAAATCTCCTTCCCATCGCCTTTCATCGCCACGCTCTCAAGCTCGAAGGGCAGTCTGGTGCAATACCACCCGTCGTGTTCGACGCGGTAGCGACCAAGAATGGGACACCGGCAGAGGTTACGTTTCACGCCGACGGGCGTGTGGAGTTTGTGCCTAAACTACGGGTGGATAGAAATCCTATCGTCGCCGGCGCCGAAAAACTATCCCTCGGCGGCGGACGCGTCGATGTTGAGCGGGTGTTGAAAGGTATGCGGGAGAAAGCCGAGCGCACTGGCAAAAAGTTTCATGCAATTACCGGAGAGCCTCTGGGGTCAGCCGCCGATTTCGAAGCACAGTATGAAATGGTTGAGCTGGATCAGTTCAAGCTGTTGGACGTTTTGCCGCGATTTCCCGAGTTCAATCAGAAGGTCTGGGCGCGAGGCATCATGAAGATTGCGCTGGGGGTTGGCCACAAGGTTCTTGGTCCGGAGTGGACGTTCGGCGAGTGGGGTGGTCTGCTGCGGCGCTGTCTCTCGGACGACGAAAGCCAATGGCCGAAGAGGCAATTGAGAGGCCGCCTCAGCTGCAAGCTGCCGGGACAAATATCAACGATCCTCGGTATGACACCAGCGAGCACCGACAATTATGAGCACGTGGTGGCCATTTTGCCAGCGGATAACCTGAAACCGTTGATGATGGTGGTCTCGCTATTCGGGGCGAGAAGTGTCCCGCAGGCTGTCTTTGGAATCGGGCCGCCGGTGGCAGCTCTCCGGGTGCCAGGCAACGATACGCTCCCCGCCAGGCTGCCGCTTGGCTGGAGAATCCGGCCATCAATCCGCACCGCAGAGCCGATCACGGTTGAGGAAATGGTGGCTCGTACTTCGCTGTAGCGGCAGCCTTCCTAGCGACATGCGCGGTCGAACGCCTGCCAAAACGCGTCAAGATCTAAACGTACGGGTCTTTCCAGCAGCCAAAATTCCCCCAACGATTTCAACGGCCCTCCGAAATCGACTCGTTCTTACAGCGCAAACGCCCGAATCGACTCGTTCTTAGAGAGGAAATCGACTCGCTTTCAAAACGCACGGTCGTGGAATATCAACGACTTACGCGACTCGTTCTTGGAGAGGCGGCACACCGTCGCGTAGACGTACGGACATGAAAGACGATCCTCACCAGTCCACGGCCGCGCCCGGCAGTCCGCCGGCGACTTCCGACGCGGGGGGCCTGTCGAGCGCGGAGGCGCAGCGCCGGCTGGCGCAATATGGCGCCAACGCGCTCGTCGAAAAGCATATCAGCACGCTCGAGCGGCTGGCGCGCTTCTTCTGGGGGCCGATCCCAGGGATGATCGAGGTCGCCGCCGCGCTGTCGGCGGTGCTCGGCCACTGGGACGATCTCGCCATCATCCTGGCGATGCTGTTCATCAATGCCGGCGTCGGCTTCTGGCAGGAATTCAAGGCCGACAACGCCATTGCGCTGCTCAAGCGGCGGCTTGCGCTCAAGGCCCGCGTCAAGCGCGACGGCAAGTGGCAGGACATCGAAGCCACGCAGCTCGTGCCTGGTGACCTTGTGCTGGTGAAGCTCGGTAACGTCATCCCCGCCGACGTCAAGCTGACCGAAGGCGCCTATCTTAGCGTCGATCAATCCGCGCTTACCGGCGAATCGCTGCCGGTCGACAAGAAGGTCGGCGACGACGCCTATTCCGGCTCGATCGCCAGGCAGGGCGAGATGACTGGCGTCGTCACCGCGACCGGGATGCAGACTTACTTCGGCAAGACCGCCAATCTGGTCGAGCAGGCGCGCACGGTATCGCACTTTCAGCGCGCGGTACTGCGCATCGGCAATTTCCTCATTCTGATCACCATCGGGCTTGTATTGATCATCGCGCTCGCCGCCGTCTTCCGCCGCGATCCGCTGCTCGAAACCGTGCAGTTCGCGCTCATCCTCACCGTCGCCTCCATCCCGGTCGCCTTGCCCGCGGTGCTGTCGGTGACCATGGCGATCGGCGCTGAGCGCCTCGCCAAGCTCAAGGCGATCGTGTCGCGGCTCGTCGCCATCGAGGAGATGGCCGGCATGAACATGCTGTGCAGCGACAAGACCGGCACGTTGACCAAGAACGAGCTCACCCTCGGCGAGCTCGAGCCGGCGCCGGGGATGGCGAAGGACGACCTCATCCTTGCCGCCGTGCTCGCCTCGCGTCGCGACGCGCCCGATGCCATCGATGCGGCAATCCTCGCCGGCGCCGCCGACAAGGGCGCCGACGGCTACACGGTCAAGGCGTTCCATCCCTTCGATCCGGTGGGCAAGCGTGCGGAGGCCGACGTCGCGGCGAACGGTCAAAGCTTCAAGGTCACCAAGGGCGCGCCGCAGGTAATCGTCGATCTCTGCGCGCCGAACGCCGAGGAACGCCGCGCCATTGCCGCGTCCGTCGATCGCGATGCGGCCAAAGGCTTCCGCACCCTCGGCGTCGCGCGCAGTGACGCGTCGGGGAAATGGCGTTTCCTCGGACTGCTGCCGCTGTTCGATCCGCCGCGCGAGGACAGCGCGCAAACCATCGCCGCTATCCGGCGGATGGGTGTCGATATCAAGATGGTCACCGGCGACCACGAGGCCATCGCCAAGGAAATCGCCGGCGAACTCAAGCTCGGGCAGAATATCGTCGTCGCCGAGCGCGCGTTCGCCAGCGACGGCAGCGATCCCGACGTTTCGCGCATCGTCGCGGCGGACGGCTTCGCGCGCGTCTTTCCCGAGCACAAGTTCAAAATCGTCAAGGCGCTGCAAGCGGCGGGCCACATCGTCGGCATGACCGGCGACGGCGTCAACGACGCCCCCGCGCTCAAACAGGCCGATGTCGGCATCGCGGTGAGCGGGGCGACCGATGCCGCGCGCGCGGCCGCCGATCTCGTGCTCACCGCCCCAGGCCTTGCGGTGATCGCGACCGCGATCGAAGAAGCACGCCGCATCTTCGAGCGCATGAACAGCTACGCCATCTATCGCATCGCCGAGACGATCCGTCTGCTGCTGTTCATGACCGCGAGCATCCTGATCTTCAATTTCTATCCGGTCACCGCGATCATGGTGGTGCTGCTGGCGCTGCTCAACGATCTGCCGATCATGATGATCGCGTACGACAACGCGCCGTTCGCCGATCGGCCCGTGCGATGGGACATGGCGCGCGTGCTCACCATCGCGTCGGTGCTCGGCACATACGGTGTGTTCGTCAGCTTCGGTCTGTATTGGCTGTTGCGCAATGAGTTCGATTTGCCGCAGCCGCTCATCCAGGCGCTGATTTTTCTCAAGCTGCTCGTCGCCGGCCACATGACGATTTATCTCACGCGCAACAAGGGCGCATTTTGGCAGCGTCCTTGGCCGAGCTGGAAACTGGTCGTGCCCTGCGAAGTGACGCAGGTGATCGGTACGTTGGTTGTGGTCTACGGCCTGTTCATGGCGCCGACCGGCTGGCCGCTGGCGCTCATGGTGTGGGCTTACGCGCTCGCCTCATTCATCGTGGCAAGCGCCATCAAGGTCGCGGTGTATCGGTTGCTCGAACACCGCGCCGCCTATCAGCTGCGTCATCTCCAACGCATCGAAACCGAGATTGCGCGCCGACCGTAACGGCTGCGGCGAGGCCGCCGTCGACAGCTTGACCGCACCGGCAAACTGTTCAATGCTAATTGAACAGCTTGTCCACAATGTAGACATCGGCGTATGGCCCCCTCCGTTCCCGTTCAAATCGCTGCCGCGCCTGCCAGCGAAGAGCCCGACCGCTCCGCGGTCAAAAGCCTGCGCAAAGCGCTCGCCGTGCTCAACGCCTTAGCCAACGCCGAACGCGCGCTCACGGTCGCCGAGGTCGCGATCTCGGCCGGCATCGCGCGGCCGACCGCCTATCGTTTCGTGCAGACGTTGGTCGCCGCCGGCTACCTCGCGCAGGACCCCGCCGACGGGCGGCTGTCGATGGGCTTTGCCGTGCTGCCGCTCGCCTCGAGCCTGCTCGACCGCAACCGCATGCGCAAGGAAGCACTGCCGCACCTGCAGACGCTGGCGCAGCAAACCGGCGAGCGCGCCAATCTCGGCGTGCTCTATCGCGATCGCGTGATGTATGTCGCCGGCGTCGAAAAGCCGGCGCTGCCGACGATCTATTCGCGCTTCGGCAAGAGCGCGCCGGCGCATTGCTCATCGCTCGGCAAGGCGATCCTCGCCTTCGAGCCCGAGACCGAGGTGCGCGCGCTCATCGCCCGCAAGCCGCTGACCGCCTTCACGCCGAACACGATCACCAATCCCGCGGTTTTCGCCAAAGAGCTGACCGAGACGCGGCTGCGCGGCTACGCCGTCGACCGCGCCGAACACGCGCCCGGCTCCTGCTGCGTCGCCGCGCCGATCTTCGACGCCAACAACCGCCCGATCGGCGCCATCGGTGTCAGCGGTCGCGACCTCGACGCGTTGGTCAAGCACCAGGAGCTCGTGCGTCACACCGCCGAAGTCATTTCCCACCATTTGCTTTAATCGTCACACCTCCAACGTAAGCGAAGGCCGGACCCACCATGGACAAGCTGATCATTACTGTCGCCTGCGATTCGAGAACGTCTTATCCGATCAATCATTATTGCCCGCCGCAGGAGGACATCGAGGGTGTGGCGCAGCAATATCTCGACGGCATCAAGGCGGGCGCTGCGATCGCGCATATCCACGGCATCCGCACCCTGGAAGAGTCGATGCAGGCGGACGGCCGCCAGGTCTCGCGCATGAATCAAGAAGGCTGGAAGCGCCTCAACGACGCGATCATGTCGCGCAGCGAGCCGGTGATGCAGTTCGGCGTCGCCAGCGCGCGCATCGAGGAAAAGGTGAAGCTGATGGGGCTTGGCCCCGACATGATGGCGGTCGCCTTCAACGCGCACGACGAATATTTCAATCCCGACCCGCAGTTTCCGCCCAAGCGCATGATGGCGATCCATCCGGTCGAGGAACTGCTCGCCTACTGCAAGGCGGCCGACGAGCACAAGGTGAAACTCGAAGTCGAGTGCTTCACGACCGGCGCTTTCTGGAACCTCGAATTCGTGCGCAAGCACGGCAACTATCTCAAGGACAAGGCCTACACGACGCTGTTCCTCGGCTGGCCCGGCGGCACCTGGACGCCGCCGACCGAAAAGGCGCTCATCTACATGGTCGAGCACCTGCCGCCGAACTGCATTTGGAACGTGAGCGTCATGAACCCGCAGAAGCAGTGGGACTTGCTCTCGCTTGCGGTCTCGCTCGGCGGCCACGTGCGCGTCGGCTACGAGGACAATCCCTATATCGCGCCGGGCGAACTCGCCAAAAACAACGCGGTGTTGGTCGAGCGCATGGTCAAGATCGCGCAGGGGCTCGGCCGCGATATCGCGACGCCGAAGGAAGCGCGCAAGATTTTGGGTCTCGCTCGGCAATAGAGGCGGCGCCGCGCCAGGAAGGCGTATGGAGTGACGGGGTACGACACGATCATCATCGGCGCCGGCTCGGCCGGTTGCGTGCTGGCGAACCGCCTGTCCGCGCAATCGGCGCGTTCGGTGCTGCTGATCGAAGCGGGCGGCGACACCGCGCCCGGCCACGAGCCGGCCGATGTGCTCGATACCTTTGCCTCGTCCTATTACAACAAAAGCTACATGTGGCCGGGTCTCAAGTGCCATTGGCGCATGCGCGACAACTCACGGGAAACCGCGTTCGATCAGGGCCGCATCATGGGCGGCGGCTCTTCGGTGATGGGCATGGTGGCGTTGCGCGGCACGCCGGCCGATTACGACGGCTGGGTGGAGCAGGGCGCCGCCGGCTGGGGCTGGCGCGAGGTCTTGCCCTATTTTCGCAAGCTCGAGCGCGACAACGACTTCAGCGGCGAACTGCATGGTGACAACGGCCCCATTCCGATCCGCCGCACGCCGCGCGTGCAATGGCCGCCGTTGACGCGCGCGATCGACGACTATGCGCGCGCACATCAGGCGCCGTACATCGCCGACATGAATGCCGACTTCCGCGACGGTCACGGCTCGCTACCGATCAGCGCCACGCCGACGCGCCGAGCCTCGACGGCGATGAGCTATCTCGATGCCGCCGTGCGCGCGCGTAAGAACCTGACGATCATGACCGGGGCGACGGCCGCCAATCTTATTTTTGATGGGCGCCGCGTGACCGGCGTTTCGGTCATCGTCGACGGTGCAACACGCAATTTTGACGCTGGCGAAGTGCTGCTCTCGGCTGGCGCCATTCATTCGCCGACCATTCTGTTGCGCGCCGGTATCGGCCCGGCGGCGGAGTTGCGCGCCCTCGGCATCGATGTTCTCGCCGACCTGCCGGGCGTCGGCCGCAATCTGCAAAATCACGCCATCGTCTTTGTCGGCGCGCATCTGCGCCGCGGCGCGCGCCAGCCGGCGGCGCTGCGCCCGCACCCGATCACCTGCCTGCGCTATTCCTCGGGGCTTTCGGCGGCGGTGCCGAGCGACATGTTCATCGCCGGCCACAGCAAGTCGTCGTGGAGCGCGCTCGGCGCGCAGCTCGCCAATTTTTATGCCGCGATCTTCAAGCCGGCCTCGCGTGGCCGGGTGACCTTGAAAACAGCGCAGGCCGGCGAGCCGCGCATCGAATTCAATTTCGTCGGTGAGGAGATCGATCTCAAGCGCCTGATGGACGGCTTCCGCCGCATGATTGCGCTCGCCGCGAGCGAAACGGTGCGCGCGCTGTGCACGACGGTGTTTCCGGTGCGCTTCAGCGACAAAATCCGGCGGCTCAATCAACTCACCCGCACCAACGCCATCAAGGCGTCGATCATTGCCGGCGCGCTCGATGCGGTGCCGCCGCTCGCCACGATCGTCTTCGGCCAACTCACCGACCGCCGGATCGATCTCGCCGCGCTCTGCAATGACGACGCGGCGCTCGCCGAGCATATCCGCAGCAACGTGGCGGGAACCTTCCACGTCTGCGGCACCTGCCGCATGGGCCGCGCCGACGATGCGGAAGCGGTGGTCGATCATCAAGGCCGCGTGCGCGGCATCGCCGGCCTGCGCGTGGCCGACGCCTCGATCATGCCGTCCATTACCCGCGGCAATACCAACATCCCGACCATCATGCTGGCCGAAAAGATCGCCGCCGATATCTGCGCCGAACAGCTGCGCGGCGCGGCGGCAATGGCCGTGTAATCCGGAACATCCATGGCAAGAACCGTCGACTCGCACACCCATATCCTCACCGAGGAGGCGATGCGCCTCCTTGCCAAGGAGTCGCCGAAGGTCGCTCCCGTGCTCAAGAACGCGGGTACGCCAAAAGCCGTTCTCGAGATCGACGGCCGCGTGGTGCAGGACCCGATGCCGAGCGAAATTTGGGACCTGGGACTGCGCCTGCGCGACATGGACGCCAATGGCGTCGACGTTCAGGTGTTGTCGCCGACCGTCTTCACGTTCTTCTACCACCAGGAGCCGAAGCTCGCGTTGGCCTGCGCCGCCATCCAAAACGAGGAGATCGCCGGCGTCGTCAAACGAATGCCGGATCGTTTTATCGGGCTTGGTTCTGTGCCGCTGCAGGCACCGGAGCTTGCGGCCGCCGAACTGCGCCGCGCCATGAGCAAGCTCGGCTTGCGCGGCGCTATGATCGGCACCAATGTCAACGGCCGCAATCTCGACGATCCCGCGCTCGAACCGTTCTGGGCCGCGGCCGAAGAACTCGGCGCCTTCATCTTCATCCATCCGCATGGCGGGGCCGCCGGCGATCGGCTCAATTCCTACTACATGAAGAACTTCGTCTGGCTGCCCTTCGATACGACCGTCGCGGCGGCAAGTCTCGTGTTCGGCGGCGTGCTGGAGCGGCACCCGAAACTGAAAATCTGTTTGGCGCACGGCGGCGGCTTCGTGCCCTACCAGGTTGGGCGCTTTCAGCATGCCTACGATGTGCGCCCGGAGGCCAAGGTCAATCTGCCGAACGGGCCGGCGGGTTCGATCGGCCGGCTCTACTACGACAGCATCCTGCACTCGAAGTCCGTGCTCAAATTCCTCGTCAATGAAGCCGGTGCCGACCGCGTGCTGCTCGGCAGCGACTATCCCTTCGACATGGGTAATCTCGATTGCGTCGCCCGCGTGCGCGCGGCGGCGCTCGACCCTGCCGCACGTGACCTTATCCTCGGCGGCTATGCCGCGACTCTGTTCGGCGAGGCCGCACATGCTTGAGCGGCGTCTCGGCACGACGGATCTGCGCGTCTCCGCGCTCGGGCTCGGCTGCAACAATTTCGGCATCCGCACCGATTTCGCGCAAGCGCGCGAGATTGTCGCCGCCGCGCTCGACGCCGGCATCAATTTTTTCGACACCGCCGACGTCTATGGCAACCGCGGCGGTTCGGAAATGATCCTCGGCGAGGTGCTCGGCGCCCGGCGCAAAGACATCGTTCTGGTCAGCAAGTTCGGCGTGGCGATGGACGACGCGGGCAAGCTCAAAGGCGGCTCCGCGCGCTATGTCGCGAGTGCCATCGAGGCGAGCCTCAAGCGGTTGAAGACCGATTGGATCGACCTTTACTACTACCATCGGCCCGATCCGGCGACGCCGCTCGAGGAAACCTTACGCGCGCTCGACCTACTGATCGCGCAGGGCAAGGTGCGCTATATCGGCTGCTCGAATATGACCGCGGCGCAGATCGCCGAAGCGCAACGCCTCGCGCGCGATAATGGCCTCAATCGGTTTATCGTCGCGCAGGATCAATACAATTTGCTGTCGCGCGGCATTGAGACCGAGGTCATTCCGGCCATCGAGGCGCATCATCTGTCGCTGATCCCCTATTTTCCGTTGGCCAGCGGCATGCTGACCGGGAAATACCAAGCCGGTGCGCCGGTGCCTCATGGCTCGCGCATGTCCCACAAGCGCTATTCCGATCGCTTCTACAACGACGAAAATCTGCGCATCGTCGAGCGATTGCGCGCTTTCTGCGCCCAGCGCGGCCGTTCGCTCACCGAATTGGCCTTCGGCTGGCTGCTGTCAAAGCCCGTCATCGGCTGCGTGATCGCCGGAGCAAGCACGCCGGCACAGGTGCATCAGAATGCAGCGGCGATCGGCTGGCATTTGGATGCCGCCGACATGGCGGACGTCGATCGTCTCACCACAAAACAGGGGGAACCAGAGGCCGCTATGGCCGAAACACGATCAAGACCGTCAGTCAAGGCGACGCCGTAACATCAACCAAACAGATCTTACTGGAGGAACACTCATGTCCATGATCTCTGCCGTCTTGCGCACAATGCGAACGAGCCGTCCGCTCGCCACGGCCCTTGCCGTGGCGGCGCTGACAGCCATGCCGCTGGCCGGGGCGCGTGCCGAATATCCCGAGCGCCCAGTCACCATCATCGCCTGCTTTCCGGCCGGCGGCGGCACCGATCTTGCCGCGCGCATGATTCATGTCGAGCTCGGCAAGGCGCTCGGCCAACCGGTCGTGATTGAGAACCGTGGCGGGGCGGGCGGTTCGATCGGCACCGGCGTCGTCGCGCGCGCGACGCCGGATGGCTACACGCTGCTTGCCTGTTCGAGCGCCTTCGTGGTCAATCCTAGCCTCTACCAGAAGGTGCCCTACGATCCATTCAAGGATTTTGTGCCGATCATGGTGATCGGCGCTTCCCCCAACGTGTTCGTGGTGCCGGCGCAATCGAAGATCCAGTCCATGAAGGAACTGATCGCGCAGGCCAAAGCCAACCCCGGCAAGATGAATTGGACCAGTCCCGGCGTCGGCACCACGCCGCAGCTTGCCGGCGAACTCTTGAAGATCAAGGCCGGGCTCCAGATGCAACATATTCCCTATGCCGGCGCCGGACCCGCCAATACCGCGGTGCTCGCCGGCCTGGTCGACTTTTACGTCGCCAACTACGGGTCGCTCACCGGGCTGTTGAGCAGCGGCAAAGTGCGGCCGATCGCGGTGACGTCGAAGACGCGCTGGCCCGATCTGAAGGATGTGCCGACGCTCGACGAACTCGGCATCAAGGACGCCGAATCTGACACCTTTCAGGGCATTTTCGCGCCGGCGGGAACGCCGAAGCCGATCGTCGACCGGCTGGCCAAGGAAATCGGCAAGATCCTCGCCGATCCGGAGATGAAGGCGAAATACGTCAAGCTCGGTCTGCCGGTGCTGGCCGAAGGTCCGGAAGCCTTCGCCGCCCGCATCAAGCGCGAGGTGCCGATGTACAAGGAGGTCATCGACAAGGCCGGTCTGCAGATCAAGAATAAATAGGCCGACCCTAGCCGGCGACTTCGACGATGCGGCCGCTCTTGGCCGACTGCACGGCGGCGTCGAACACCGCCATGCCGTGCAGGACGTCGTCGATGCCGACGGGGTAGGGGCGCTTGTCGCGGATGCAGCGGGCGAATTCGACGAGCTCCGCGCGCAGCATGTTGAAGCCGCTGTGGTCGGCGATCTGGTCGGGCGGCGCCATCACCGGGCCGGTCGGCGCCTGCTGCGAAACCGGGACGAAGCGGAACTGCTGCAGCGAGGCGCCGCGTACTTCGGCGAGACCGAGCGTGCCGTAGGTGGCGAAGCTGAAATTGGTGGCGGTTGCGACCGAGCAGAAGATCGTGCCGGTGGCGCCGCCGGCAAAGCGCATCAGCAGCGTCGTGGTGTCGTCGGACGGCCCGTCGCCGTATCGCCCGGTCACGCATCGCAGATCGCGCACGCGGCCACCGAATTCAATCATCAGGTCGAGCGCGTGCAGGCCGACCGCGGTCATCGCGCCTGCAGGCGCCTCGTCGGGATCCGCGCGCCAGTTGTCGGGCGGGATGAAGGTGGATGTGCTGGTGGTGTGCTGCGCCACCATGGCGACGAGCTTGCCGAGCCGGCCGTCGCGCAAGTACTGGCGCATGTCGCCGAATGACGAGTGGAAGCGGCGGCAATAGCCGACCGCCAGGATGACGCCGGCCTTGCGCGCCGCATCGACCGCGGCGGCCGCGCTCGCGTGATCGAGCGTGATCGGCTTTTCCACCAAGATGTGCTTGCCGGCCGCCGCGGCCTGCTTGATCTGTTCGCCATGCTGGCTGTGCGGCGTCGCCAGCACCACGGCGTCGATCTCCGGATCGGACAGGATCGCGGCGAAATCGTCGACCAGGCGAATGTCCTTCGTCTTGCAGAACTCCTCGACCTTGCCGCGCGTGCGTGTGTGACCGGCGACGAAGCCTATCTCGTCGGTTGAACCGTGCACCGCGTTGACCAGCGAGCGCCCCCAGCGTCCCAGTCCGATGATGGCGGCGCGGATCATGTCGTTACCGTGTGCTGGGCTGGTGTCATGGCGCGGAAATGCTAACGTGATGCCACGCCCGCCACAACGCTTTACGCGACAGCTTTCGGAACAATGATGTTCAACAACGCGGCGATCATCGGCGTCGGCCAGTCCGCCTATACACGGCGTCCACAATCCGGACAGACCACGCACACCTTCATCCGCGACGCGGTGGTCGCCGCGCTCAACGACGCCGAGATCGACGCCAGCGAAATCCAGGGCATGGCGGTGACGTCGTTCTCGCTTGCGCCCGACACCGCGATTGATCTCGCTTGGCGGCTCGGCCTGTCGCTGCGCTGGCTGCTGCAGGACACCAATGGCGGCTCCTCGGCGATGAACATGCTCGGCCACGCGCTGCGCGGCGTCGAGACCGGCGCGGCCTCGCCGATCCTGGTCGTCGCCGGCGACGCCACCGGCCTCGGCGGCTATGCCAAGATCGCGGCCAATTACAACATCGCGACGCGCGAGCATCTGGCGCCGCTCGGCCACGGCGGCCCGAATGGCGTCTATTCTCTGGTGACGACGCGGCAGATGAACAAATACGGGCTCAAGAAATCTGATTACGGTCACATGGCGATTGCGCAGCGCGACTGGGCGGCGAAAAATCCCTTTGCCGTCTATCGCGAGCCGCTGACCATGGGCGAGTATCTGGCCGCGCCCATGGTCGCCGATCCGCTCACCCGCTACGACTGCGTGCCGGTCGTCGCCGGCGCGCAGGCGATCATCATCGCGCATCCTGACCGCTGTCCGACGGGTCGCGCACCGGTGCGCGTGCGCGCCATCCGCAACAGCTTCAATTATGACAACCAGGAAGGCGACGGCTTGGAAACCGGCATCAGCAGCTTCGCCGACGAGCTATGGCAGGCGGCCGGCGCGCGCCCCGACGACATCGACGTCGCCAGCATTTACGACGATTATCCGGCCATGGTGCTGGCGCAGCTCAACGATCTCGGCATGATCGCGGATCACGATCTCGCGCGCTTTGCCCGCCGCGAGATCGGCGAGAAGCGCCGCCCGATCAACACCTGGGGCGGCATGATGTCGGCCGGCCAGCCGGGCGGACCGGCCGGTGGTCTCAACGGCATTTCCGAAGCGGCGTTGCAATTGCAGCATCGGGCCGGCGAGCGGCAGGTAAAAGGCGCACGCCTTGCCGTGACCACCGGCTACGGCATGACGCTTTATCGCTATGGCGGCACCGCCGCTGCGGCCATCCTGGAGCGCATGGAATGAACGAGGGTGTCGGCATCTGGCGTTGCACGGCCTGCGGCGCCGCGTATTTTCCCGAGCGGCTCCTGTGCGCGCGCTGCCACGGCCACGACTTTGTCGCCGATCGCGTCACCGAAGGCGTGGTCGAGGAGGTCACCGTCATCCGCCATGTGCTCGGTCAGACCGATTGGCAGCCGCGCCGCCTTGCTAATGTGCGCACGCTCAACGGCCCGCGTATGACCGTCGGGCTGCACGACGAGTCGGGGCCGGGAACGGCGATCCGCTTGTTCGAGGAAGGGACGGCGCCCTACGGCGCCGCTAAGCCTGGCTGATCATTCCGCCGCTTGCGCCGCAGCCTTGGGCTTCGCCGTGCGCGTGACGCCATGGGCGATGAAGTCCGCGATCGCGTCGGCGGCATAGCCGAGCTCGCGCAGGATTTCCTCGGAATGCTCGCCGAGCATCGGCGCCGGGCGCGCCATGGTTGGGCCGTCGTGATCGAGCAGGATCGGATTACGCACCGCGCGCATGGGACCGAGCCGCGGATGCTCCACGTCTTTCACTACGCCGCGCGCGACGATGTGCGGATCGTCGAACACCTGCTTGAAATCGTTGACGCAGGCGCAGGGCACGCCCACCGCCATCAAGGCCGCCTCCAATTCGGTCGCATTCCAGGCGCAGGCGGCGGGCTCGACCACTGTCATCAGCGCGTCCTCGTTCGCCTTGCGGCTGGCGTAGGAGACATAGCGGGGATCGTCGATGTGCGCCTCAAGTCCGAGCACCGTCATCAGGTTCTTGAACAACTGATCGTTCGGCGTGCCGATGGCGAGATAGCGCCCGTCCTTACAGGCGAACAATTGGTAGGGCGCGTTCAAGCGATGCCGATTGCCGAGCGGCTGCGGCACCTTGCCCGACTCGAGATAGTCGGCCGCTTCCCAGGCCGCTGCGGCGATCGCCGTCTCCACCAGCGACACGTCGGCGACGAAGCCTTCGCCGCAACGGTTGGCGCCGAGCAAACCCGACAGGGTCGCATAGGTGGCGAACAAAGCGCCGAATACGTCGGCCGACTGCACGCCGGGACGCATCGGCATTTTTCCCGGCTCGCCGGTGACCGACAGCATGCCAGAGAAGGCCTCGATGATGAGATTGACGCCGGCGCGCCGCCGATACGGACCGCTCTGGCCGAAGCCGGACACCGACGTATAGACAAGACGCGGATTGATCGCCTTGAGCTGCGCGCTGCCGAGCCCGAGCTTCTCCAGCGCGCCGGGACGATAGGCTTCGATCAAGGCATCCGACTGCACCGCGAGCTTGCGCAAAATCTCCGCCGCTTCCGGCCGTTTGAGATCGAGCACCAGGCTACGCTTGTTGCGGTTGAGCGCGACGAAGCTCACGCTTTCGCCGTCGCGGATCGGCGGCGTCGCGCGCGCCATATCGCCTTTCGGCGGCTCGACCTTGATCACGTCAGCGCCCATGTCGGCGAGCAGCGTGCCGCACAGCGGCCCGGCGATGAAATTCGCCAGCTCGATCACTTTGATGCCGGCGAGCGGCTTGGCCATGGATGCTTCCCTGCGCGCGAATTGAAATTGAATGTCGTCACTATATCGACAAGCCGACAACGCACGCAACGTGTCCGCAATGTGAACATGCGCATTGCTCCGCGCGTGTCGAAATGTTTGACTTCGTGATGCCGAATGAATTCGGCGACGAAGAATTGAAAATGAAATGCGGGAGGGCGCGTCATGCTGCGACGAATGCTTTTGCGGTTGTCGGTTGCCGGCGTTGTCGCAAGCGTGCTGCTGGAGCTCGGTCACACACCGGCGCGCGCGGAATGGCCGGAGCGCACCATCACCGTCATCGCGCATTTCGCACCCGGCGGCTCGAACGATCTCCTCGCGCGTTTGATTGCGAGCGAGCTCGGCCCCGCGCTCAATCAGAACGTCATTGTCGAAAATCGTCCGGGCGCCAACGGCAATATCGGCTTGACCTACGCGGCGCATGCCGCGCCCGACGGCTACACGCTGGTGGTCGCTTCCGGCGTGGTCGAGATCAACCCGGCGATCCGCAAGTCCGGCTACGAGATGAAGGACTTCGCACCGGTCGCCTATCTCGGCGCTTCGCCGAACGTCATCTTCACGCGGCCGGGCTCGGGCTTCGATTCGGTGAAAGACCTGATCGCCAAGGCCAAAGCCGAGCCGGGCAAGATCACCTATTCGAGCCCCGGCGTCGGCAGCACCTCGCAGCTCGCCGTCGAACTGCTCAAGCTACGCACCGGGGTCAATCTCGTGCATGTGCCCTTTCAGGGCGCGGCCCCGGCGGCGCAGGCCGCCATCGCCGGCACCACCGACATCGCCTCGGTGGCCGTCGGCGGCATGATGGGGTTCGTCAAGTCGGGCAAGCTCAAGGCGCTGGTGCAGACGGGCAAGAAACGCTGGCCCGATATGCCCGATGTGCCGACGCTGGAAGAGGCAGGCGTACCCGACGCCGTGGTCGACACCTCGCAAATGCTGCTGGCGCCGGCGGGCACGCCGAAGCCGATCATCGACAAGCTTTCCGCGGTCGTACTCAAGATCATGGCCAAGCCCGACGTGCACGAGCGCATGTTCAAGGCAGGTTTCGAGGTACAGGCCGAAGGCCCCGAGCAATTGCGCGCGCGCATCGCTCGCGAAGTGCCGATGTGGAAAGAACTGGTCGAGCGCGCCGGCATCAAGATCAACTGAGCCGCGGCCAAATGCATCGCATCGGTTTGCGCTAGATCAAGGCCGCCTCTGCGCCGGCTGGTAATTGTATTGCGCACGTGCCGGTGTGCACGCAATCTTACGTCGGGGATGTCATGTCCAACACGTACGACGCCGACCACCGATGGCTGAACATGTGCGCGATGCTCGATCGCCTGGGCCTCGATGCCGCGGCGCTCGCACATGGCCGCTTGGCCAGTGATCTGCGCTCCGCGGTTACCAGTTGCCAGCATTGCAGCGCCGATCAGACCTGCCAGGAATGGCTCGTGCGCGCGCCGGAAGCGATCGATCATGCGCCGGCGTTTTGCCCGAACGCCGATCTCTTCGCCGCCGTTCGCGACATGATCGAGCGCGGCGTCGACGACGGCGAGAAAGCCTGACGAGGTCCGCGAAAGGCTGCATTGCGAGCGGCGCGGGGCTGTGAATCCGCCTGTTTTCAATACGTTGTTTTCAACCGCGGCGGCGTGCGCGCACTCTGCCGCAATAAAATTGCGGCAAATCAATTTCCCCGTCCTCTGACCGCGATAGTTTCTCGCTGCTGCCAGTGGGAAACTAAGACATGTTCCAAATTCGTTTTCATGGCCGAGGCGGTCAGGGAGTCGTGACCGCCGCGGAAATGCTCTCGGTCGCCGCTTTTTTGGAAGGCCGCCACGCGCAGGCCTTCCCGAGCTTCGGTTCGGAACGCACCGGTGCTCCTGTCGTCTCCTTCTGCCGCATCGACGACAAAGAAATCCGCCTGCGCGAGCCGATCCTCGAGCCGGACGCACTGATCGTGCAGGACCCGACTTTGTTCAAGGTCGTGGACGTGTTCCAGGGGCTGAAGCCGGAAGGCTTCGTGCTGGTCAACAGCAACAAGAGCTTGGGCGAACTCCATCTCGACAAGGTCGTGGCGCAACTGCCGAAGGGTCACATCATCACGGTCGCGGCCTCCGAGCTTGCGCTCAAACATGTCGGCCGGCCGCTGCCGAATGCGGCGCTGCTCGGCGCCTTCGCCGCGCTCACGAGCCTCGTGCACATGAAATCGGTGAAGACCGCCATCGAGGAAGCGTTTCCCGCGAAAATCGCGCAAGGCAATGTTGCCGCCGCCACCGCCGCGTTCGACGTCGTCGCCGGCGCCAGCGCCGCCGCCTGAAGGGTCATCGTCATGCTGAAACAGATCGAAGGTTCACGCGCCATGGCGGAGGCAATCGGGCTGTGCCGGCCCGAGGTGATCTGCGCCTATCCGATCACGCCGCAAACTCACATCGTCGAAGGGCTCGGCGAGATGGTGCGTACCGGCGAGATCAAGCAGTGTGAGTTCATCAACGTCGAATCGGAATTCGCCGCGTTGTCGGTGGCGATCGGCGCGTCCGCCGCCGGTGCGCGCGCCTATACGGCGACCGCAAGCCAGGGCCTCTTGTATATGGCGGAAGCCGTCTACAACGCCTCCGGCCTCGGCCTCCCCATCGTCATGACGCTCGGCAATCGCGCGATCGGCGCGCCGATCAACATCTGGAACGACCACTCCGACGCCATGGCGGTGTGCGATTCCGGCTGGATGCAGTTGTTTGCCGAGACCAACCAGGAGGCGGTCGATCTGCACATCCAGGCTTTTCGTCTGGCCGAGGAATTGTCGATGCCGGTCATGGTCTGCGTCGACGGCTTTATCCTAACCCACGCGGTCGAGCGCGTCGACATCCCCGATCAGGCGGTGGTCGATGCCTATCTGCCGCCCTATGAGCCGGTGCAGGTGCTCGATCCGAAAGCGCCGATCTCCATCGGCGCCATGGTCGGCCCGGAAGCCTTCACCGAGGTGCGTTACCTGCAGCACTACAAACAGCAACTGGCGCTGCGGCTGATCCCTGAATACGCCGCCGACTTCAAGGCGAAGTTCGGCCGCGACAGCGGCGGCCTCTTGCGCACCTACCGCGCCGACGATGCCGAACTGATTGTGGTCGCCATGGGCTCGGTGAACGGCACCATCAAGGACACCATCGACGAAATGCGCGCCGACGGCGTGCGCATCGGCCTGGTGACGCTGATTTCGTTCCGTCCTTTCCCGACCGCGGCGCTGCGCGAGAAACTGGTGCGCGCGCGCAACGTCGTCGTCATCGAGAAAAGCTTGGCCGTCGGCATGGGCGGCCCGCTCGCCAACAATGTCGACCTCGCGCTGCGCAACGTCGCCGGCGCCCCGCAAGTGCATTCGATCATCGCTGGGCTCGGCGGCCGGCCGATCACCCGCGCCTCGCTGCACAAGGCGCTGCGCCGCGCGCTGGTGCAGCCGTGGGAAGGTTCGCACTTCCTCGATCTCAATGAAAACATCGTGGCCAAGGAGCTGCATTACGTGCGCAAGGTGCGCCGTTCCGGCCCGACCGCCGAAAATCTGCTGCGTCGACTCGGCCAGGAAGCCGAGAAGGCCGCGGTGTAAAGGGGCGTCCGATGACCGAAAAAGCCGCCGCCATGGACGCCACGCAAAAGCTGCATTTCTACCAGAAGGGCACCTTCACCGTCGGCAACCGTCTGGTTTCCGACGCGCAGCGTGCGGTGCAGGCCTCGATCGACCGTTCCAACGCGCTCACCTGCGGCCACCGCGCCTGCCAGGGCTGCGGCGAGGCGCTCGGCGCGCGCTACGCCATCGACGCGGCGATGCGCGCGACCGGCGGCAACGTGGTCGCCGCCAATGCGACCGGCTGCCTCGAAGTGTTCACCACGCCCTATCCGGAAACGTCATGGCAGACGCCGTGGCTGCATTCGCTGTTCGGCAATGCCGCGGCGGTCGCCACCGGCGTCGCTGCCGCCATGCGCGTGAAGGGCCGCCCGGAAGTGCGCGCCGTTGCGCAAGGCGGCGACGGCGGCACCACCGATATCGGTTTCGGCTGCCTGTCCGGCATGTTCGAGCGCAACGATGACGTGCTTTACATCTGCTACGACAACGAAGCCTACATGAACACCGGTGTGCAGCGTTCCTCGGCGACCCCGCCGGCCGCGCGCACCGCGACCACGCCGGCGATGGGCAAGGAGCCGGGCAACGTGTTCGGCACCGGCAAGAGCGTGCCGAAGATCGCCGTCGCCCACGGCATCCCTTACGTCGCGACCGCGACCGTTGCCGACCTGCACGATCTCGAACGCAAGGTCATCAAGGCGATGGGCATTCACGGCGCGCGCTACATTCACATCCACGTGCCGTGCCCGCTCGGCTGGGGCTCGCTGTCGAACGACACCATCCGTCTGGCGCGGCTCGCGGTCGAGTGCGGCCTGTTTCCAGTGTTCGAGGCCGAGCACGGCGTCGTCACCGGCAGCCGCAAAATCCGCCGGCAGGTGCCGGTGGAAGATTACCTGAAGCCGCAGCGGCGCTTCGCCCATTTGTTCACGTCGGACGAGGGCAAGCAGCGCCTGGCGCACGTGCAGGCGATCGCCAACCGCAACATCGCCGAATACAGCCTGCTCGATGCGGAAGGAGACGCGTGATGGAGCATCCTTTCGCAATCACCCTTGACGTCGGCACCAGTCTCGCCAACCAGACGGGG
>Ga0335085_10006058_pt1 | contig 19211 bp, 19 predicted proteins | sample Lox_Sample_45_FD_206712 | JGI IMG/M metagenome (GOLD analysis project Ga0335085, IMG submission 206712) | Soil microbial communities from Loxahatchee National Wildlife Refuge, Florida, United States - Lox_Sample_4.5 | ecosystem: Environmental > Terrestrial > Soil > Wetlands | place: USA...
CGCGGGTATTTGCGCGGCGCGATTCACGGGCGCAAAATAGGCGCGCACCCGCCGTGCAACCGGCGCAGGAGCACAGAACCTGTTCGCCATTTACTCCCCCTGCTCCTGATAGCTGTAGACCATCACGCTCGCAGTGCGGCTGAGCCGGTCGCGATTGATCGCGATGGGCGCAAACGCTGGCTCATCCCAAAAGATCTGCGTCAGCATGGCTGCCGGCGGCGTAGCCGCGTAATTGAGCTTGGGCGTATAGAAAGGCTGAAGCATAGCCATCAACTCCTCATCCATCTCGCTTAAGGCGCGGCCGCGGTCCAACCCTCCGAAGCTTTGTGTTCCGCAAGTCTGATAGATCACTTCGCACTGTTCGGCCGCCATGGTAGATGGCAGATCCATATCAGCGCCCAGGCCAAGCCAGCGCAAAATGAACACATCGTTGGGGAGCTGGCCGAAGGGCGCCTCCGCTTCTTCAACCAGAATTCCCGGCCGTACCGCGCCGCGCAGCAGGATCGTTCGTTCCGGATTGATTGTGGTCAGCCGCGTGCGCAGCGCCATATAAAACGAATCTTTTGCATTCTGCATAAGAAGACAGGGAACAGAGAACAGGGATCAGGGATCAGAAATACCCATCCCCGATCACGCCCCCTTGCTCCCCATTTGCCTTTCCGAATCACTTTTCGTTGACCACCGATTGCCGCTCACCGCAAGAGCGTTTATCGATCCACCGAACCGGCTACTCCCTACTCCCTTGGTCCCTCGTTCCCTGCTCTTACACCGCTTGCTGCCGGGCCTCGCGCAGCAGCAGCCGGTAAAGATAAACCTGGCCAAACGCTTCGTTGGAGGCGATCGACTCAATCAGATAATCCTGTCCGGCCACGGTGACTGCCAATGTCATGGCGAAGAGCGATTGCGCCGAAGCGAGATCGAGCGCGTTCACTTGCTGCTCCACGCTCGTTGCTGACATCAGCAGCTCCCACTTCGACTCTCCGCCCTCTTGCCATGTCGGCCGCAGCTTGCGCATCAGCACCGGACTCACCGGAACCTCGGCGAACGTTGTTGCCACAAGGCCTACCTCCGACGTACTGGTATCGGTATTCGTGCCCGTCACGCGCAGCAGGGCCGTTGCTCCTGACGCGCTGCGCAGCAGCGCATCGGCCAGCATCTGCGGCGCTCCCGATGGATTGCGCGGCGCTGTGTCACTCATACTTGCTCCCATTTCCAGTGAACATGTATCGGATTTCAGAGATCGTGGTCGGTTCGTCATTCACAGTTCGCAGAGATCGGTTTCACCGCTGACACCGCCGTCTTTAATCTCTTGATCACTTGGTCACTTGATCCTGATCCCTGTTCCCTGCTTTTTCACCCCAGCCTGTTCGCAACGTACGGATTGAGCCATGCCTCGACCGTCTCGTCGATCAGCGAACTTGAGAAATACTTCATTTGCATGGTGTCGATCCTGCTCATGCTCGCATTCAGCGCCGGCGTGGCCTGCGCGTTGCGCACAATCTGCGCGCACGCCGACTTTACATCGTCGCCGATCGTCGCCAGGCCCGCCGTGTACGTCACTTGCACTTCGTTGTAGGGCAGCCCCAGAACATTCCAGGGCAGCGTAAGCTCCCCGGTGTTGGAATCGTAATCTGCAAGCGTAGGATCGATGTTCGTCCACTGTCCCGGCAGCGAAAATGCCCACGCAATCTCAAACAGCGGTTCCTGCGGAAGTTCTCCGCGCCTGGGCCGCGCGTACCGGCCCTCGATGCCTACCAGCGGCGTGGTGGCCGGCGCCAGCGGCGCTAATGGCAGATAGCTCAGGTGCACCGTCTGCGCGCCGGCAGTCACACGCAAGCGCTCGATGTACTGGATGATGTTCAGGTCCGGCCGCCTGCAGTAACTGTTGATCAGAGCCGTCGCGGCCGTAATCCAGTCTGCCGTGGTTCCGGCCGGCAATCCATAGTTCGGGTAATCCGCTGGCTCGAGATATGCCATGAAAATCTCCTCAGGTTTCAGGTGTCAGGGTTTAGGTGTCAGAGAACGCCCGAATAGACGACCGGCACGCTGATCCCTGACCCCCTAAAACCTGAACCCTGTTTTTACCGCTGCACCACCACCTGCATGTGCGCAAAACTCGCGCCCTTCACCACAGGAGCGCCGAACTTGACCGCGACGTACTGGTAAGTCATCGAGTTCGGCAGCCCGAGTTGGAAGACGCGCGGCGCCGGATCGCCGAGCCAGTGATACTCGATCAGATCCTCGGTGACGATGTACGCCGGATAGCTTCCAGGAGTGCCGGGAGTGTACGGCAGGCTCCAATCGGGAATCAGCGGCAGGTCGCCGGCCTGCGTCGACAGCATCTTCACGCGGAATCCGCCTGTAATCTGGTCGGTGTTCAGCACCACGTTGTACTCGCTCTTCATCTCCTGGTCGATCAGGTCCAGCAGCACCGGGTTGGCGTAGATTGCGGTCGGCCGCACATAGTAGCCGGTATTGGCAACCATTTGCGCCACGGTCGTCTTGATCGTGTCCACGATCTTCATCGAGGTGGTCACGGTCACCGAGTTGCTCCCGGCCGCGATCTGCGCCGCGCATCCCATGTACTGCGTGGTCGTCGGCGAGCTCAGGCTGGTATCGTTGCCCTGCCATAGTGCCACGTCGTGCGTCACCATCACGCCGCTCACTGTGTCCACCAGGTCCTTGGCCTGCAGATAGGCAAACTGCTTCTGCTGGTCGCCCAGCTCGATATCGAACAGGTTATAGTTGATCTGCGCCACAATGGCCTTCAATGGCACGCTCAGTTCGACGCGCGTCGGGCTCACCACCGTGGGCGAGATGCTGCGCGGGTTCACAAAGCCGGCTGTGCCCGGATTGGGGATGGCCGTCTCCTCGAAGAAGCGTGAAGGATGGCCGGTTGCCGGAACCTGCTTGATGCGCTGTCCAAATGGACTTGACCGCCGGCATATGTCGAAGATCTCGGTCTGATATAGCGGAACTTCGATAGCGCCCGGCCCGATGTAATCCGCTGCCGCGTGAATGTCTGCAAAAGTTGCTTTCATAGGATTCCTCTCGCCCCAGGGGGCGTGGTTGAGTGAAGAAGTGAAAGAGTGAAAAAAGTGAACCAGCGAAAGAGTGAACCAGCGAAGGAGCCAATTCTTCACTTCTTCACTCATTCACTTCTTCACTGCTCTTACGAAATCGCTCCTGCCCGCAGCAGTTGCGTCTTGACGGCGATGCGCTGTTCCAGGCTCAGGCCCGACAATGCCGCATCCAGAGTGCGCACATCCACCGGGCCTTCGCCGATGCCATGCTTCGCCAGCATCTCGGCCGTCGCCGCTGGCATCGTCCGGCGCAGCGGATTCAGTACGTTTTGTGGCGCCGCTGCTTTCACCTCGGCCAGTTCCCGCTCAGCCGCAGCCAGCTTCTCGGCCAGCTCTGCAATGCGCCGGTCCGCCGCACCGGACTCTATGGTGGCTGAGATTCTCTCCACCTCGCCGGACAGCACGCCCCGGCGCTCTTCCAGCCAGTTCAGCGTCCTCTCCAACAGCGTGGTTGCAGCTTCCAGCCGCTCCACAATACTCTTCTCGCCTGTTTCCATGTTGTTCCTTTCCTGTTCCATGAATTTCTTCCTGACGCCCCGATAACTCGCAAACAAAAGAGGCTCCTTTTTGCGGAGCCTCTTCGCTAACTTGTTAACTGGCAAACTTGCTGACTTGCTGACTCGCTGCCCCTCTAGCTCCGCTAACGCCGCTAACTCCACTAACTCTGCTGCATCTTGAAGCTTGTCGCTCGGTAAGCCGCCTTCTCCCTCAGCAGGATCGCGGCCCCGGTAAAGGTGACGCGGGTCAGCTTCCACACCTCGGCTCGCATATCTTCCACGCGCGCATCGGCCAGCTCGTAGCTCATGCCCATCGCCTCTGGTGCGTGCGCCGCAATCGCTTGGGCCACCTCAGGAAAGTCGCGCGCGTAAAGGTATCCGCGCACCACTAGCCGCGGACCGACCACATCGGCCTCGGTCAGCAGTCCTATCTTCCGCCGCGCATCGTGACCGTCCCAGCCGGGCCGGTAATCAACCGCCATGCCCACGAGCGAGGGCAAAGCCTTCTCCGCAGCCTCGCGCATTAACATCACGCGGTGCCCGCGCGCTCCGGCCGGCGCTCTATCGCTGGCCGCGTTCACCACCGTCAACACGCCCTCAAACGGCACCCGGTTGGGGTGCCCTTCCACGTGAGGAATATGTACCGCCATCGCTTCCAATCGCATCTGCTCGCTCCACTCGCTAGGTTTCAGGTGTCAGGGATCAGGCTCCGGCCATCAACTGACCCCTGACCCCTGATCTCTAACACCTGTTTCCATCGGTCCCAGCCCCCGCATCGCCCGCACCTCGTTCACTGTCAGTACGCCGGCCTGCAGCAGTTGCACCTGCACCTGCAACTCCGTCCGCTCGTCGCGCGCGCTCAACTCGTTGAAGACGAACTCAAACTCGCGCCATCCGACGCACTTTCCAAACAGATCGCGCGTGATATGCCCCGCCAACAGCATCGCCAATGGCGAAATCGCTCCGCGAAATGCCTCGTCGGCCATCTCCGAGGCCGTTGATTGGTTCACATCCGCCTCCAGGCCCAGCATCAGGGGCGGCAATCCAAACGCATTCGCCACCATGCGAATCAAAAACTCCTGCCAGGCCAGCCGCAGGTCCGCATCCGTTCCCTGCGCAAATCGCAGCACCTCCGGCTTCTGCTCGGTCGAGAGCAGCGGCACGCGTCCCGTGCCCTCAATCTCGTCCTGCCACCAGCGGATCAGCCGGTCGTGCTGCGCCGGCGTAGCTTCGTTCAGCCACAGCGCATACTGTGCCACCGAGTTCGCCGCCAGCTTGCCGGCGAAGCGATGTGCGCTCAAAAACTGATTGACGGTTTCGAAGGCAACCTCCAGCGGTCCCAGCCCGAAGGGCGTAAAGCTCCGCGGGTTCATCCGGATGTACATCAACTGGCGGTCGAGCAACTCCACCGCGTCCGCCGCGGCGGATTGCCCCGGCACGGCCTGCGCATAGCGCGGCGAATCCTCCTCGCCGTCCCACTTCGCATTGATCCGGATCGAAGCCCCATCCACCGCCCACAGCATCGCCGGCCGTTCCGGATCGCCCGTCGGCTCCATCTCGATGGCCCCGAAGCCGCCTGTCAGCGCATCCTCGATCACCTGTTCCATTAAGGTGCGAAAGCTGTCGCTCGTATTCGGCTCTTCCAGCATTTGGCGCAGCGCCCGCAGCTTGCGCGCCGCAAAGGCCACGTCCTCCATCCTCACCCCGCGCCGCACCCGCACCTGCCAATCCATGGCCGCGATGCGATCCTTGATGACGTTGATCGCCCTCCGCACCACCGGCGTCTCCGCAAACCGCCGCAGGTTCATCGGCGTCGGCTTGGGCAGGTGACGCCCCGGAAATTGGATCGGGCTCAGAATCGCTGGCAGCGCCAGCGTCTTCCGCTCTGCCTCCGCACCAAGATCGATCTGTTGCTCCTCGATCTGCCTGGCCTGCCCGCTGCGGCGCACCTCGCGCCAAATCTCCCGCAACTGCTCGCCTACCTTCACGCGCACCATCCTTGTTCCCAAAGAAAAAGGCATGACCATTTGGCCATGCCTTTCGTGTGACCCTACATCCTGAGGCGCTCAAGCAACCGCTTCAAGCCGCCTGAATTCCACCAACAAAAATAATCCTACCGCGAAGCGGGGAAATTATCGGCAAACTCGCGCAACTTTTTTCAAAAGCCAAAAAGTAGCCAGGAGCCAGCGGCCGGTGAGCAATAGTGAGCGCCGTTTTTCGCTCCCCACTCCCTGCTCACTACTCCCTATTCTCTATTTCCTAGCCCCTGTTTCTCACACCCGCAGTTCGCGCCGCGCCGTCTCCGCCACGCGGCCCATATCCGAAGTGGTCAACACCCGGATCTGGTGCTCCTCCATCGTCTCCACGCCAAAGCGGTACAACTCCAGCCGCTCCGGCTCCTCGTCCGTAGCGCCCACGCGCGCCGCCGGCTCAATCACGGCGGTCAGCTCCAGTTGCGCCTTCTCCACCCGCTCCACGCCGGCCCGCAGCGCTGCGGCCGAAAACGCCAGCACCTTGGCCATCTCCAGCCCCGGGTCGAAACTGACGGCATGAAACATGCGCACCAGACCGTTGGGCCTGTAGCCCAGGTCGATACGCAAGGGATCTCCTGGCCGCGTATACTCCGCGGCCGCAATTCTCTTTCGCAAAAGGTCCCATACACCGGCGCGCTCAAATTCCGTGCGCATCCGAGTCTGGATCGCAGCCCGTCCGCTCAGCCTTGGCGCCCGCTCCCGGGGCGGAGGCTCGACATAGAGCCGCATCAGCTCTTCCATTCCCGCAGGCAAGGATTCGGCCAGGTAGGCCTTGGGCACGGTCATCTGCACATTCAGCGAGAGCGACTCATCGAGAAGCCGCATCAGCTTGCCCCCGAGCCCGGAATCGGCCTCAGCCTGGAACCGCCGGCGCAGCTCGCTCTCCATCCCTTCGAGCAGCGCCGTGTCGGCATCGGGGTCCAGGCAGCGCACACGGCGCCAGTCGCGGGTGAACCGCACCTCCGCATGCGTGCCGCCCTGCTCGCGCAGGATCACGCCGATATGCACACCCTCGTCTCGCACCGCGTCCGGCACATACCGGAGCAGTCGAAATTCACACGCACGCCGTTGGCGTTGGCCTTCCATCGTCCCTCGTGGTTCGTGAAGGAGTGAAGAAAGTGAATGGAGTGAAGAAGGTGAATGTCCATTGCCGCAGCGCCTTGATCGTTTTCTTCCTTCACTCACTTCACTCTTTTCACTTCTTCACCTGCCTCCCGTCCTTTGCCTTCAATTCACCCTCCCCTCCATGCTAGTCCCCCATCTTCCCCTCTTCCAATCCCCCTCCTCCACTTTCCCTCCACTCACTCCCCATTTCGGAAACGGTCTCCGGTCCGAGTTCCCGAATGCCTCAATCAGTTCCCGGATCCGGCTCCGCCGCGCGAGCAGCTTCTCCACCAGCGCCTCCATTTCCCCCAGGTCGCCGCCGTACCATTCGGGAGGGACTTCATTCGCCAGCTTCCAGATCGTCTCCGCGGGCACGGTCTCCATGCGCGTCAGCCACGGCTCGAAGGACTCCCATCCCGTAATCTCCCGGTAGACGTCGTTGCGGTTGTAAACCCCACGCAGCGGTGCATCCTCAAATCGCCACTCCCCGGCATGGAAGCAGTAGCCGAAGTCGATGAAGACAGCGTTATACCGCCGCTCCCGCTGCCTGCGCGTAAACACCGCCTGGCGCCCGTTGGCATTCGCCGTCCACTTGTCCAGCGCCAGGATTCCGGCAAACTCGCTCAGGTTCTTCACCTCGGCCAGCTGCTCCTCCGGCAGGTAGTCCACCACCTGGCCCGGCATCAATCCGCCCGCGAAGCGCGAACCGAACTGCAACCCCGGCCGGCAGCGCACGCGCGTCCGTCCCAGGTCGATTTCAAGCTCCGCCGTGTTCTCTATCAGCCAGTTCGATACCTCCACCAGCTCGGTCTCCGGCACGGTGAGCCCCACCGCCGCCGCCAGCCGCGAGGCCAGCAGCTCGTTGGCCAGCACCCGCGTATGCTGCGGATTGTTCTGGAACTTGACCACGTAAACCCGGCCGTCCGCGCCCAGCATCAACTGGCCTTGCGCACCGCCCCGCATGCGCCGGATCTGTTGCACCGCCAGAACCGCCACTCCGTCCCCCGCTCCTCTTCCGATGCCGTCCGGCCCTCCCTCGCATTCTATCGGCTGTACGGGGTGCTCTCCGGCAACTGAAACCCTTGGTCCGGCGTAAATCGCGCTGCTACTCCGCAACCCTCGCCGCCAGCGCCTCGACCACCGCGATGTTCTTCAGTGACTCCGGCGGCAAGCCGTGCCTCTCACCCAAATACTCCGGCGTGTTGTATGAGACCCATACCCTTCCCTCGCCATCCTCCCAAACCAGGATCTTCAGCGGGAGATCGATCGCCGCGCTTGGCGCCGCCGCCATCAATGGAGTGCCCGCTTGAGGGCTGCCAAAGATCACAAGCTTGGTGGGATTCATCTTCATGCCCACCTTCGCAGCTTCTCCGCTGTGGTCGATCAGGGCGAACAACGTAATGCCCTTCTCTTTCAGGACCGCCCTCAGCCTCTCCACCGTTTGATCGACAGAGTGATGGCTCGGTTTGTCCGCGATGCCTTTCCTGTTTGCCGGCTCCATGTTTGCCTCCTGGGGTTGTTTCCTGGCTGACTTGCTGACTCGCTGACTTGCTAACTCGCCGTCACCGTCATCCGCTTCGCCTCCTCCTCGCCATCGAGCACGCGAAATACGCCTTCGGCCAGCGCCCGCAGCTCGTCCTCGCCCGCGTAGACTGCGACCGGCCCGATCCACTCCACGTACCGCCGCAGCCGGGCAACGAGCCGATCGCTGTGCGCCATGCCGCCCGTCAGCAGCACCGCGTCCACCTTCCCTTCGAGCACCGCAGCCATCGCACCCGCCTCTTTGCCGATCTGGTAGATCATGGCCTCAAAGACCGCCGCAGCCTGTTGGTCGCCGCCGTCCATCCTTCTTTCCACTTCGATCAGATCCCGTGTCCCCAGATACGCGAGCAGCCCCCCGGCGCCAAAAACATGGCGATCGAGCTCCGCCTGCTTCATCTTGCCGCTGAAACACAGCCTGATCAGCGCGCGCACCGGCAGCGAACCGCTGCGGTCCGGGCCGAACGGACCCTCCTCAATCGAATTGCTGTCGATCGCGCGGCCGCATAGGTGTGCCGAGACGGTAATGCCGCTGCCCATGTGAATCACGATCAGCCGCAACTCCGCATAGCGCCTTCCCCGCTCGCGCCCATAGCGTCGCGCCACGGCCTTGGTATTGAGCCAGTGGCCGACGCAGAAACGCTCCACCAGCGGCGATCCGGTAAGCCGCGCGCACGGCTGCCATTCGTCCACCGTCACCGGATCCACGATGTAGGCATTGACTCCAGCCGCACGGGCAAAGCGCAGCGCCAGCACCGCGCCCAGGTTTGACGCATGCTCGCCGCGCCGCGCCCGGCCGAGCTCCTCCACCATCGCATCGTCCACCAGATAAGCGCCGCATTCCATGGGCGGCAACAGCCCGCCCCTGCCGGCCACCGCCGCCCAGCACTCCGGGCCTCGGCCCTTTGAAGTAAATCCTGCCTCCACCAGCGCCTTCTCGATCTGTCCGGCGCGGTGCTCCAACTGCTCCAGCACCGGCCGCCCCCGAAACCGCTCCATCTCGTCGTCGCCGTGGTAAATGCTTCGCGCCATCTCCTCGCCCGCACGCGTGTAGATCCCGATCTTCGTCGATGTGCTTCCGGGATCGATGGCCAGCACCCTATCGCGCCGCTCGCCCATGCATCACCTCAAACGCAGATGAGTGTACACCGGCAGAAAAGCGCCGTGCTATCGTCGCGCAGCTCCACATGTCCCTCGCCCACTGCCCGCCCTTCGCTCTCCACCCCAATCCTGTTACGATAAACTCTGCGCTTGTCCGCCTGCGCGCGGTAAGCGAACAGACGCAATGGAAAGAGGTTCAGCGGTGGCCGACACCAAAAAAATTGAAGACAAGTCAGAACGAAAGAAGCTCAAGCGCGCAGCGCGCAAAAAGGTAGCCCCCAAGGCCAAGCGCACTACCCCGCGCGGCTCCCTGAAGAAAAAAGTGAAGAAGATGGCCCGCGGCCAGACCAAGCGCTAAACAAACTTCAATCAGCCGTCAGCTTTCAGCTCTCAGCTTTCAGCAGCTCGTGCGAACTGCGTCGACCTATCGAAAGCCCGTGATTGCGATAAGACGTCGCATCTGCACGAAGAACTGAAGGCTGATAGCTGATAGCTGAAAGCTGCCTTTATGCCCAGCCAACTGCTTGCTTGCAAGTCGATCGACAAGCTCATCAGCGAGTCGGAAGAACCGGAGCACAGGCTCAGGAAGACCCTCGGACCCTGGTCGCTGACCGCCCTTGGTATCGGTGCGGTCATCGGCTCGGGCATCTTTACGGTCATCGGCACGGCTATGGCTGGCCAGCATTTTGATCAGCCCTCCATCGCGAACACGCCGCTTTTGCATTATCTGCTTCTGCATGGTCCCATGGCTGGCCGTCCCGGCGCCGGACCCGCTCTCGCCCTTTCGCTGGTGCTGGTCGCCGTCGTCTGCGCCTTTACCGGCCTCTGCTACGCCGAAATGGCCTCCATGATCCCCATCGCCGGCTCGGCTTACACCTACACATACGCCACCATGGGCGAACTCGTGGCCTGGATCATCGGATGGGACCTGATTCTCGAGTACGCCTTCAGCAACATGAGCGTCAGCGTCGGATTCGCCGCCCACATTGTCGACCTCATGGACTGGTTCGGTATCCATCTGCCGCTCATGTGGATCTCGCCCGCCTATCTGCCCACAGGACTGCAGGATCTGGCCGGCAACGACCTCTATAAACCCGGCTGGCACTTCGGCTTCAACGTCCCCGCCTTCCTGATTGTGATGCTGCTCACCGTGATTCTCGTCCGCGGCATCCGCGAGTCGGCGCGCACCAACAATATTCTCGTGCTCGTCAAAACGGCCGCCATCCTTGTCTTCATCTTCACTGCCGCCAGCTTCGTCAAGCCGCATTACTGGCACCCCTTCATGCCCAACGGCTGGTCGGGCGTCCTGACCGGCGGCTCCATCATCTTCTTTACATACATCGGGTTCGATTCGGTCTCCACGGCGGCAGAGGAGTGCCGCAACCCCAAACGCGACCTGCCCTTGGGCATTCTGGCCACGCTCATCGCCTGCACCGTGCTCTATGGCGGCGTCGCCATCGTGCTCAGCGGCATTGTGCCCTGGCAATCGGTCATGGGCGATGCCGCTCCGGTCGTCAACGCGCTCAAGCGGATCGCGATCGCTACCGGCGGCAGCAACCCGCTCCACTGGGTACGGCTCTTCGTCTTGATTGGCGCGCTCATGGGCATGATCTCCTCCATCCTTGTCTTTCAGCTAGGCCAGGCACGCATCTGGTTCGCCATGTCCCGCGACGGCCTGCTTCCCAAAATCTTCAGTCGCATCCACACTCAGTACCGCACCCCCGCCTTCTCCACCTGGGTCGCCGGATTCGTCGTCGGCATCCCCGGCGGATTGCTCGACATCGGCACCGTCTCCAACCTCTCCAACATCGGCACTCTCTTCGCCTTCGTCCTTGTCTCGATTGCGGTTATCATCCTGCGTTACCGTGAGCCCAACCGCCATCGCGGCTTCCGCGCGCCATTTGGCCCGCTCTTTCCCATCCTCAGCATCGTCTTCTGCATCCTGCTCATGATGGGCCTTGAAGTGCTCACCTGGATGACATTCTTCATCTGGCTCTTCGCCGGCCTCCTGATTTACTTCCTCTACAGCCGTCATCGCTCCGAGTTCGCCAATCTCCGGTGAACTTACCTGACCATGAATTTTGAAGCCGCGCCGGTTTTCTTCCCGAAAACGAAAAGATCGCATGGCTCGCCCGTATCGAAACTATTCAGTAAACACCGGATTTTCCACCATACGGTACCGCCCAGCCCTCTCAACTTAATCTGCGCTATCATGAAAGTGTGTAGGAGGCTGATTTCATGTCCGTCGATCCCGAAACTGAGCTCCTTCCGGAAGAGACTACTTCAGCGGAAAAAGCAGGAACCACTGCCCTTCGCGTCATCACGTGGTTTTCGGTCGGAGTGGCCGTCGCCGCGGTCGGAATTTTTGTGGGCGCAGAATTGCGCAGTCGTTATAGATTTAAGAAACGTACGCCATACGACTTCTACGCGAACGCCGGTGAGCAGCAAGCCAGCGAGTTCGGTGTCGGCGTCTAAAGCGTCACATACCGCATTCTTATGTCTCGATGCCGCCTCCGGGCGGCATCGTTGCGTTTCAAGAAAGAAAACACATCGCAAGATCTTGCAATGTCAAATATGTGAATCGAAAATGTTCTAACGCCGGAAGCGCGACAAGAAATACAAAATCACCGAGAGCACAATACTGATCAGGATCGATGTCCCGAGCGGAAAATAGAATGAGACATTTTTGCCTTTATAAGAAAAATCGCCGGGTAACCGTCCCAACGGCAGGCCGGTGCGCGCAGCCAGCAGAACCAGCGCTCCGATAACCACGAGCAGCAGCCCCAACCCCAGAAGCATCTTTCCCAATTCATTCATCGCCGTTCTTGTTCAATCTTCGCATTTTAACTGCGTCCGCTTTTCCCCCGCGTCGCCCTCCGGCCCGATTCACTTGGCCCCAATCAGCCGGATGCGAGCCGTGAAGGACCGCCCCTGAGGCTCGCTGAAAGTTCCGAACTGCGGCGAATCCACATCGTTGTTTACCACTGCTGGGTTCGCGCTGTCAGTGGCGTTCTCCATTACGCCGCGCAGGCCCCAATACTGGCCGCGAAAATGAAACTTCCACTCCAGCCCGGGACTGAAATCGACGAAGTACGGAAATCGCTGTGCTCCTGCCAGGCCCACCACCTGGTCCGCCGCATTGACCGCGGTGTACGGAAAACCGGTATGCCAGTCCATCACATACACAAAATCCCATCGATTTTTCAGCTTCCAAATCGGAATCGGCAGCCAGCCCCAGGAGATCACCCGATTGGGCGTGTCCCAGGCCAGCGGCCCGCTCTGTTGCGTCCCGAGCGGCGATGGCGTTGGAAGGTAGTTGAGCGCCGCATTGGTCCGCGCCGAGGAATGCGTGTACGCAATATACACAGTGTAGCCGTTCGAAAAAATCCTCCGCGCATCGATCTCCTCCGAACTGTAGCGGTCCTCGCGCGCGTTTGTCAGCAGATAATCGTCCGTGAAAGGCCCCGCTGCTCCTTCGTCGGCAAACGTAAGCACGTTCGTTGTCCGCTTCTCTAGGAAATTCGCGCCGGCAATGATCGACCACGGCAGCTTTTGCTCCACGCTCACGCTCCAGTTCAAGGCGCGCGGCTCGCGGAGAGCGCTCTGTTTGGCGGTGAATTCTGATTGCGAAGAGCTCGTGAGAGTTCCGTCCGCGGAATAGTAGTCGTCGGTACGCATTCCCGCAAAGGTCTGTGCCAGATCCTCCAGATATGTGTGCTCGTAGTAGAGCCCAATGCCGGCCGAGATCTTGGTGTTGTCTCTGCTTCCCGGCGGCGAGTACACCGCCGCCACTCGCGGCGAAACCAGCGCCCGCCGCACAATCTCGTCCCAATCGAAGCGCAGCCCCGGCTCGACGAGCAACCCCTTGGTCCAACCCTTCGCCGGCTGCCAGCGGTCCTCGAAGTACGCGCCGATTTCCGCATTGTGCAGCGTGAACGGCGCCGCCTGCGCAAACACGCTGTGGCGTTCGAGCGTCCCGATCTCACCAGGAGCCGCGCCCTCGCGCAGGTAACTCACCGGCGCGCGCGACTGGTCCTGGTTATAAGCGGTATGCTCCAAATCGAGACCCGCTCGCAAATCGTGCCGCCCGGCCCAGTGCCGTGGCGGCAGATAGAGGGTCGCGGTTCCCTCCAGGCGCTGCGAACGGCCGGTCAGGCGCTCAAAATAGCTGCCCTCTGCCTGTTCCGGCGTAATCTCGTAAGGCGTGCTGCCGTACGGCTCATGCCCGTCGCGGATCCTTATGTACCCGATACCCAAATCCAAAAGCCCGCCGCCGGCAAGGCTCCACTGGTTGCGCAGGTAGGGCAGCCAGGCGACGATGTTGCGTTTGGTGGTGCTCTGCTGTGGAGTGAGTGGTGAAATGCCTTCGTACGGAGAATGGTAATCGTTGAAGAGAAGGCCTGCGGTCAAAATCTCCCTCGATGACAGATTGGCCTGCGCCTTCACCAGATTGCTGCCGCGCACCAGCGGGTCCGTGTCGGCCCCGGCAGGCAGCTCGCTGATGTAGATGTTGTCGTACTCCATCTCCACGCCGTCGTACCACCACGCGAGGTTGCGTTTGAGAGGCCCCGAAAATGTAAAGCGGGGAACGAATTGGTCGAAGCGGATTCCATTCAGGTCGCGATACGAAGGAATAAAATTTGTGGCGTTGAAGCGGAACTTGTTATCGCCCATGCCGGTGTAAAACGCGATCACGCCGCCTGTGGCGCGCCCGAACTCAACCGGATAGCGTGTGGTCTCGGCGTCGATCGTGCGCACCACGTCCGTGCTCAATCTCATATTCAGCCCGCCCCCGGTCGGCGAGCGGATATCGAATCCGTCGAGCGTGTCCAGTGTCTCCCACGTCTCCGACCCGGCAACATGAACCTGCTCCGTCGCATCCTGCACCACGCCGGGGTTGAAAGGCAGCAGGTTACGGATGTCGCGCGAGGTCTCATAAGGAATGTTGACGATCTCCGGCGTGTTCATCGTGCTCTTGTCGGAGACCTGTTGGGTATCGATGCCGGGAACCGCTGCGGTTACATTCACCTGCTCGCGCACAATCTGCTCGTGCGCCAGAACCACTTTCACGCTCCTCTGGCTCGCGTCGACTGCGCTCTCGTAGGTTTCGTAGAATCCGGGCTTCTTCGCATCAATCCGATACGGGTTTTGCTGCCGCAGCGCAAAGGTGCAGATTCCTGCGTAATCCGTCCACAGACGCACCGGCTCCATTCCCGGCTCCGAAATCGTCACCTGCGCGCCGGCAACCGTGCTGCCGTTTTCGTCTACCACCGTAACCGCGACCGGGGTCCCCAGCGACGGGTCTTTATCGCTGGGGTGGATGATGGGCGCGCGAAGACTCTGCGGCTGCCCGCCGGCGAATATGGCGCAGATTAAAAGAAACAGGCCAAGCGCGGCCCGCCTGGGGAATTTAGCGCGCAGCATGAAGACAAATCGGAACCCGCATTTGCCGTTCCGCCCCGCCGCCAGTATACGCCTGATGGATTTTGTTCAGAGAACCGAGGCAGCGCCTCAAATCCTCAATTCGGAGCTTGCAGGCACTGCGGGTCCGGTCGGGTGTAAGTGCGCCGCACGTAGATCCAGAGATAGAAAACACCCATGGCGAGCAGGATGAGCGGGACTGGCCGGGCAAAAACCAGCGTGAGAAGCTGGCCGTGTAGCCCTGAAATGGACCCTCTCAGGTGGGCGCTATAGATCGTGAGCAACTGCACGGAAATATCGCTGGTCACGACGGTACCTGCGCCCGTGAACAGGAGCGCAAGCCACGCGGTTGCGCCGCCCCTGGCCCAGAGCATGGCGAAAGCGGGAATGACGAGCAGCAAGAGGCCGGTATCGTGCAGCCGATGATAGAGCGGGAGCATGGAAAGAGCGGCAATGGCCGCGAGCGCCAACCATGCGCTCTCCTGTGAGAAGCGCCTGCGCAGAGTGGTGATCGCCCAGACCAGCAGGAGTGGCGCGCAAAGAAGATAGGTGATCGGATTGTAAAAGCGCGGATCGTCTCGGAAGACACTGACGGCAGTTTGCAGGCTAATCTGGATGGCGCCGTGAAGCCGGGGATTGAGGCCGGCAGGGCCTGGATCGTTCAGATTGCCGTGCGCGGAAGTCGTCTGCAGATTGGCTTCGAGTTCCGTCATCCAATGCGGCGACACGCTCCAGACCCAAAAGACCGCGGACAGACTAAGGACGGCCGTCATCGCCAGGGTCTGCAACGCGCGCTTCCGATAGAGTCCGCCGGCCAGCAGGAAAAAGAGCCAGACCGGGCCCGCAACGTGAGGCTTGATCGCCAAGCTGAGTGCGAGACACAGAACGCCGGCCGGCACAAACCGGTCCTTGAGAAAGCACCAGACGGCAATCACGCAAAGACTTACTACGATGCCGGCCTGATTGCCAATCTCGATGAGTAACTCGCTTCCGGCGAGAAAGATGGCGATCAGGCCGCCCGAGATCGCAGGCGCGGTGTCCGCGCCGAGATCCCACATCAGAAAAGCGGCGAGGATCGTGCTCGACACAATCGCAATCATCCACAGGAAGTGCGCGGGGCCCCAGGGCAGCAATGCAAAAGGGGTAGAGAGAAGAAATGAGGCCGGCAGGTTGACATCGAGCGTAACCACCCGATGAAGCTGTTCGGGGCTTGCACTGTAGTCTTCGTGTTCCGCCTGATAAACGCGCTGCAGGTCGCTTTCGCGGTACGGGTCGGAGTGCTGCAGCAGGCACCGGGCGCCGTAGTAATGGGCCCTGAAATCTGCCATCGAGGCGGAAACGAAGCGCTCGCAGAGGTAACCCAGCGATGCGAACATCACGCTGCCCAATACGAGCCAAAGGAGACCGCCGAACCGCGCTCTGGTCATGCTCGATCTCGCCTTCTGCCAGGACCGCTACTCAATCCCGGAATCGTACTGCTTACAATCTTTCTGCGGTGGCGCTGAACCGCGGCGCGGGCATCCTCCACCTATTCGCACATCTCGGGGCGCAACCGGGCGGTCGGTTCGCTCAGACGCTGCACAATCCACGTGAACGGCACAGCGGCAACCAAGTCAAGTACATAATGCTCACCGGTCGCAAGTGTTGTAAAAGCGATAATCAGCATGAAGCCGAAGGCGGCGCGCCTCAACCAAACCGGGCGCGCATTAAGCCACAATAGCGCGGCCCAGGTAACGTGTAATGAGGGCATACAATTGCGATAAGCAAGAGGCTGACCGATATGGGCTGGACCGACGGCGGGCACGAGCACATAACAAGGCACGGCCAATAACGCAGCAAAGCACAACGCTCGCAGCAATTGGCTGCGAGCCCGCCCGGTCGTGCATGCAAGCACACTTGATGCCGCCAGCGGCAATGATCCATAAAGAATGTAAGCTGTCGCCATTCGGAATGGACGCGCCAATGTCCAGCGGTACACCGCCATGCTTACTCCGCAGTCGGCCCTCAGCAACGCGGCGTCAAGTAAATGCGGAGTGAAATGTACTATTCTGCCATTGACGAAGTTCGCCAAGAGGACAAACAGAGGTAGCACCACGGTAATTTGGAAGTTCTGTTTGGCAATCTGGCTACCGCTTACGGCATGAAAGGCCAATATGATGACGCCGCCAAGACCAAGCGTCAGGAACGCGGCGCTCAACGCCGGCGCCCGCAACCACTCGAATAGGCCAAACAGCGGAATCGCTACCGCGACCACATGGGGAATGCGTGACCTGTCATAGCCGGCGCATAATATCGCGCCGCCGAATATCAGCGTATCAATGAAAGAGGTATTTGCCTTAATCCCAGCGGCAACTGTGACGAACATCAAGTACATAGAAATCAGGACTACCCAAACGCCCACGAGTACGAGAGTTCTGAATGAAAAGCGACGAGTGGATTGCCGCGTGACACCCTCAATTCCGATTTGAGTCTTCATCTCAAAACTCACTTTGCGGCAGGGTTTGAAAACATCCATCCTACGCGCGGCACTGCGCACGATAGATCGTGCGTGTCTCTGTGCGGCGGTGACCGAACAGGTAAGCAGAAGAATCAACCCGTGCTGCCATGCCGATATCTCCGTCTGAGCTTTTGATTGCGCGCGTCCGCATTCACCCGCTGCCTCACGAATCATGCTTGATGTGGGAGTAGTACTGTTGCGTTACCTTCCTGCCCGTCACGTCGAAGCGCGCCGCGCGGCGCATCCCCATCTTGTGCGCGACAAAACCGGCGGTCGTCGCCAGCACGCCCAATCCATATTTCACGCTGCGCTTGAAGTTGATCGACGAAGCCTCTTTGAAGTATTTCGTCGGGCAGGAAATTTCGCCGATGCGGAAGCCGAACATCACGGCCTGCGCAATCATCTGGTTGTCGAAGACGAAGTCGTCGGAGTTTTCGAGCAGCGGCAGCTTCTCCAACAGTTCTCTCGAGAAAGCGCGAAATCCGGTGTGATATTCCGAGAGCTTCACGCCCAGAAAGAGATTTTGAAACGCGGTAAGCAGGCGGTTGGAGACATATTTGTAGAGCGGCATGCCGCCTTTTCGCGCGCCGCCGCCCAGGATTCTGGACGCCAGAACCATGTCGTAGACACCGCTGGCCACCATGCCCGCCATGGCCGGAACCAGCAATGGCGTGTATTGGTAATCGGGATGCACCATGACCACGATGTCCGCGCCCGCCGCCAGCGCCTCGCGGTAACAGGTCTGCTGGTTGCGTCCGTAGCCGTAATTAGCATCGTGAATATACGTTTGCACGCCCAGATTGCGCGAGAGCTCGGCCGTCCGGTCCTTGCTGGAATCATCGACCAGTATCTTAATGTCCACGACATCAGAGAGTTCGCCGACAGTCTTTTCCAGCGTCTTTTCGGCGTTGTACGCCGGCATCACCACCGCAATCCGCTTGCCATTAATCATGGTTTTGACTCCTGAACCGGGTAGGGCCAAATCCGAGCCGGCGTCGCGTCCGGCTCAACCAGCCACACATTGCGGTCCTTGTAGTAATGGATCAACTCCAGATTACTGGCAGCACCGGCATCTCTCGCCCAAATCACCCTGGAGTCATCGATGGCCGCAGCGTTGTAGATCCACTCGTCGAAGGGGTCATGGTTCCCCCAATACCGCACGATCACCAACTGTTTCGCGGGCATTTTATCAAGCTGGGCCAGGATAGCGGCTCGTTCGGTCCCGAAACGCTGGGGCCCCCACCACTCGAAGTTCCAACTGCTGGCAGGCCACTCGCTGGGCGCGATGCCGAGGGGGCCGGCGAAGACGCGCAAGGCAGCAAGCACGACCACCGAGACAACCGTCAGTCGCACCAGTGTCCTGCCAACCGGCTTGCCCTCGGGTTTCCAGAGGCGCAAGTGCCGCATCATCTGCAAGCCGATGGCATAAAACGCCGAAACAAGTGGTGCTACGTAGTGCGGCAGAAGATAGATTTCGATGACCATCCCGGCCGCCAGGATAAGTACGGCTATAACCAGAAACCGGATACGCCGGTCGAGAAACACGCGGCGTACCATCAACAGCGGTGGCAGCAGGGTGAATCCGGCAAAGAAGAGGAAAGCGAAGGCGGCTTTAGCCAGCGTGCAGGGCACGAACAAGGCCGGCTTGTGAATGATCTTGAAGTAGTCGTACTCGCCCTTGTGATAAAAAGCGCGCATTTCGGCATAGCGGTAGTGCGGCTCAGGCCGCGCGTTCTGCCACACATAATACGGCGCGATGGCATAAGTGGCGCGATCGACCACATACGGCGGAGTGAATGGGCTGCCGAAGGCGCGGTAGTCGTAGTAGCCCATCCACGCGCATGTGACGATCGCGATCACTAGCGGCGCCGCAGCCAGCCGCGCGAACCTGGCGGCACTGGGCCGGTTCTTGCCCTTCCACATCCAGCGGCCGAGC
>Ga0335085_10006059_pt1 | contig 19210 bp, 11 predicted proteins | sample Lox_Sample_45_FD_206712 | JGI IMG/M metagenome (GOLD analysis project Ga0335085, IMG submission 206712) | Soil microbial communities from Loxahatchee National Wildlife Refuge, Florida, United States - Lox_Sample_4.5 | ecosystem: Environmental > Terrestrial > Soil > Wetlands | place: USA...
GTTCAACCTGACCAATACCACCAACGTTCTGACCGTGAACACGACCGCGTTCACCTATTCGGGCGCGGGGTCGGGCGCGTGCGCCGGCCACACCAACGCCTGCATGGTGCCGAGCTCGACGTTCAGGACGCCCTCGACCACGAGCAGCCTGATCTTCGGACCTCGTCAGATCCAGATTTCGGGACGACTGACGTTCTAGAAAGGCTGACAAAGGAAGCATCGCTTCCATCCGCCCGGTTGTTCTCGCGGCTCGCTAAGTGAATGGCGGCGGCGAGGGTGGCCGGGCGGATTTGTTTTTTTTGGCTGCCTCGCCGGATGTTGCCCAATAGCAGGCCGGGCGGGCGCTCGCGCTAACACCACGGGCGTGCCCGTCGTCACAAGGCTGTAGCATCATATTGATTCGAGTTGTCTGCGGAGCTTCGGCCCGGGCGGGCGAAGCCAGGTTTTGCAGGAGTCATATGTCCACTCAATCCCGAGCCATTCTGGCCCTGTTCGCCGGACTCTCGCTGTTCGGCGGCGATTTCACGATGACGGTAACCGACAAGGGTTACCTGAACACGCAGGGCTTCAGCGTCTTCCTCTACGACAGCGTTTTCCATCCGGTCTTCATCGATCAGAAAAACACGGCGATGGAGCTGATCCTGCATGGCAACCGGATCGCCACCAACGGCGACGTGCGGCTGATGCCGACGCCGGAGCAGTGGGATCTGGTGGCGAAGCTCAAATCGCACGGAGCGGACAAGGCCGGCAATCGACTGACCGCCGACCTTTCCTTTCCGGCGTACGAGGTGGACTACCGGCTGGAGGTAGCTGCCGAGCCGGGCGGCGTGCGGGTGAGCGTGAATCTCGCCAAGCCGCTGCCGGAGAAGCTGGCCGGACGCGCAGGGTTCAATCTGGAGTTTCTGCCATCGGCGTACGTGGACAAAGCGTATGAGTTCGATGGCAAGGCGTTCGGCGTGTTCCCGCGAAGTCCGCAGGATCAGATGGTGAAGGTGCCGCGCTCGCCCGACGATCCACTGAAGCTGCCGTTTCAGGAGGAGTGGGACAAAGCGAAGGGCTACACGCAGCCGCTGCCGTTCGCCACGGGACAAAGCGTGACTCTGGCCGTGGACGACCCGCTGTACCGCGTGCACATCAGCTCGGAAACCGCGCCGCTCACGCTCTATGACGGGCGCAATCGCGCGCAGAACGGCTGGTTCGTGCTGCGCTCGCTGATTCCCGCGGGGAAGACGGAAGGCGCAGTGGTATGGCATATCCACCCCGATGTAATTCCGAACTGGACGCGCCCGCCGGTGATTGCACACAGCCAGGCCGGTTATGCGCCGGACTTCGCAAAGGTCGCGGTGATCGAGCTGGATCCGAATTTCAACGCGCCGAAGACGGCGAAGGTGCTGCGGCTGATGGATGACGGGGCGTACAAGCAGGTCTTTGAGGGGCCGGTCTCGGCGGCAACGCCGTGGACGCGGTATGTGTACGCGAGGTTCGATTTCTCGGCGGTGAAGGAGCCGGGGCTGTACGCGATTGAGTACGCGGGCGCACGCACGGAAGTGTTTCCCATCGCCAGGGACGTCTACAGCAGGACGTGGCAATCGAGTCTGGACGGCTTTCTCGCGGTGGAGATGGACCATGTCTCGGTGCGCGAGGGATACCGGCTCTGGCATGGCGTCTCGCATCTCGACGATGCGCGCCAGGCGCCGCCGAACGTCCAGCACTTCGACGGCTACCGCATGGGTCCGAATCTGGATTCGCCCTACAAACCGGGCGAGCACATCCCGGGGCTGAATGTGGGCGGCTGGTTCGATGCGGGCGACTACGATAACGTCGCGTTCAGCCAGTACTCCGTGATTCAGGACCTCGCGCTGGGCTACAAGGAGTTCGGCCTGAAGTGGGACGAGCTCAGTGTGGATGAGAAGGCGCGCCAGGTGGAGATGCACCGGCCCGACGGCGTTCCCGATGCCGTCCAGCAGGTGAAGCACGGCGTGCTGCAGGTGCTGGCGCAGGTGAAGGCTTTCGGCCATCCGATTCTCGGGATCATTGAGCCAAATCTGCGGCAATATACGCACCTGGGCGACGCCGCATCGAAGACGGACGGGCGCGTCTATTCGGACAAGCTGGGGCCGCTGGAGGTGGATGGGAACTTCTCGGGCATCCCGGACGACCGCTGGGCATTCACGACGAAGATGCCGTTCCTCGAGTACGGCGCAGCGGCATCGCTGGCCGCGGCCTCGGTAACTCTGAAGGGATGGGACGATGCGCTGGCGAAGGAGTGCCTGGATAGGGCGGTAAAGCTGTGGGACGACGAACATGCCCATCCCACGCAATTCCAGGCGCCGGTGTTCGGGCCGCCGGGGTTGATGCAGGCGGTGGAGTGGAAGGCGGCAGTCGAGCTGCTGATCGCCACAAATGGCGGCGACGCATACAAACAGAAGGTGCGCGAGATGTTTCCTGCCGTTCGCAAGAACTTTGGTATGGCCGGCTGGACGGCGGTCCTGGCTCTGCCGTACATGGACGCCGCGTTCCGGAAGCAGGTGGAAGACGCGGTGAAGATCTACGTGCCGGAACTGGACACGGAACTGGCTGCCACACCGTTCGGGGTGCCGCCGAGCCTCGGCACCTGGGGCGCTTCGTCGGCCGTGGCCGACCTGGGCGTCCGAATGTACTTCCTGCACAAGGCATTTCCGGAGATTGTCGGGAAGGACTACACGCTGCGCGCCGTCAACTACCTGCTGGGGACCCATCCGGTTTCCAGCACGTCGTACATCTCGTCGACCGGAACCTCTTCGAAGATGAAGGCCTACGGCAACAACCGGGCTGACAACACGTTCATTCCGGGCGGCGTGATTCCCGGTTATATCGTCATCAAGCCGGACTTTCCGGAGTGCATCGACGATTTCGGCATGTTGTGGTTTGAAGACGAGTACGTGATCAGCGTCGCCGCGAAATGGGTGGTAGCGGCCAATGCAGCGGACGCGCTGGTGAGATAGGGCTTCTAGACCAGTACGGACGGCGTGAGGGCACCATGACCGCAGGGCACCCGGATTGCTGAAACCTGGCTCGAAAAACGGGCCGTTCTACCGATAAGGAAGCAGGCACCTGTATCTATGGTCTCTCTGCGCCAATTCATGGACATTTCGGAGTGCCAGGAAGCGCTTGCGGCGGTGACCGAGGCGCACGCTATCTTGTTGGATACACTGGACGAATCGCTTGTGGACGCGGCCGAGCCGGGAGCGGCGCTGCTGGCCCACCGGCGGCTGCAGCGGCTACGTCCCCGGATCGATGCGGCAGTCGCGGCAGGCGATGTAAAGGTGATGGGGCCCTACGCGGGCGAGGCCAGGAAGGCGACGCTGCGGTTTCATGACGAAGCAACCAAAGCAGTGGAACGGGCGCGCCTGGAGCTGGAGAACACGTCGCTGGCGCTGCGCGACGTGCTCTCAACGCTGGCAAAGCGAGAGGGCAGCAATGCGGCGGACGTGGAACGGGAGCTGGACGAGCTGGAATCGCTGTTGAAGCTGCCCGATCCGCAACAGATGCGGGAGGCGCTGCAAACGGGCCTGTTGCGGCTCCGGCAGGATTTTGAAAAGGTACAGCGGGAAAAAGACAGCATGATCGCCACGCTGCGCGATGAGCTGCGCACGCTGCAGCGGAGCGTGGAGAAGGCTGTGGAACGGCCGACCGGCCAGGGCTTCTCCTCAATGCTGCCACGGGAGGAGTTCGAAGCTTTCGTCGAGCTGGAGATTGAGCGCGGCGCGGCTTTCTGCCTGGTCTACGCCGGGGTGGCGAATCTGTCGCGGATTGAGCGCTTCCACGGTCCGGTGGTGGCGGAAGCCGCGGCCGAGGCATTCGTCGGACAACTGCGGGATACCCTGCGCAATACGGTTGCAGTGGCGCAACTGAGCACGAGTCAGTTCTGCTGTCTGGAGACGTGCAGCTATGACGAGGCGATCCGCCAGGTGCATCTGGTCACCAAGGCGCTCGAAAAGGCCGCCTCGACGCGCGACATGCTGACGCCCCGGTTCATGACCGTGATGTTCACCCCCGCTGACGGAGCCGACAGGCTGCGCAAGAAGTTTTTCGACCTGCAACGTCAGAATCAGTAGCGCGCGGGCATCTTCATCGCGTGCGATACCCTGAAGGGATCATCATGTCCAGTTCTTTGACCAGACGCAATTTCGGCAAGGGCGCGGGCGCCGCGGCGCTCGCATCGACAGGCCTTGCGGGAGTCATGAGCGCGGGCGAGGCGCACGAGAAGACGGCAGCGGCGGGCGAGTTCTATCGCTTCCCGGACACCTTCCTGTGGGGGTGCGCGACGGCGTCGTACCAGGTGGAGGGCGGAGCAGCCGAGGACGGGCGCAAACCCTCGGTGTGGGATACGTTTTCGAAGACACCCGGCAAGGTGTTCAACGGCGACACCGGCGATGTAGCCGACGATTCATACCATCGCTATCGCGAGGACGTGCAACTGCTGAAGGGCCTCGGGGTGAAGACGTACCGGATGTCGGTGGCGTGGCCGCGCGTGTTCCCGGACGGCACGGGGGCGGTGAACGAAAAAGGCATCGACTACTACGAGCGCGTGATTGACGAGCTGTTGGCGGCGGGAATCGATCCCTACGTCACGTTGTTCCACTGGGATCTGCCGCAGGCGCTGGAGGACCGCTGGGGCGGCTGGGAATCGCCGGACACATCGAAGGCCTTTGCCGATTACGCGGCGCTCGTAGGCAAGCGGCTGTCGGATCGCGTCCGTCACTTCTGCACAATTAACGAGTTTTCCTGCTTCACCGACGATGGTTATGCCTGGGGGCAGAAAGCGCCCGGCAAGCGGCTGCCTGCGATGCGCTACAACCAGGTGCGGCACAACGGCGTGCTGGCGCACGGGCTCGCGATGCAGGCGCTGCGCGCCTCGGTACCCGCGACCACGAAACTGGGGCTGGCGGAAAACGCGCGCATGTGCGTGCCGGCCATCGAATCGCCGGAGCACATCAGGGCCGCGCAGAAGGCGATGCGGGAGCTGAACGCTCCGTTTCTGACGGCGGTGTTGGAAGGCCGCTATATGGAGTCGTATCTGAGAAGCTGCGGAGCGGCGGCGCCGAAGTTCACCGACGAGGAGATGAGGGCGATTGGCAGTCCCGTGGATTTTGTCGGGCTGAACGTGTACACGCCGACCTACGTCGCGGCCATCAGAGACGGCGAGGGCTTCAAGGTGCTGGCGCGGCCGGCGTCGTATCCGCACATGTCGTCGTCCTGGCTGGTGATCGGGCCCGAGGTTGCATACTGGGCGCCGCGGAACCTGGGAGAGATCTGGCACGTGAAGGACGTGTATCTCACCGAGAACGGCTGCTCGTCGGACGATGTGGTGCAGAGCGACGGGCACATCTACGACACGGATCGCGTGATGTACCTGCGCAATCACCTGGTGCATGCGCATCGCGCCGTGAAAGAAGGCTGGCCGCTGCGCGGATACTTCCTGTGGAGTCTGCTGGACAACTTCGAGTGGTCCGACGGCTACAGCAAGCGCTTCGGCATCGTGTTCGTGGACTACAAAACGCAGAAGCGGATCCCGAAGCTGAGCGCGGAGTTCTACACGCAGGTGATCAGCAGGAACGCGGTGGTGTAGGAAGGGGAGGTAAAGCAAGGGGAGGCAGGGGGAGATAAAAGGAGATAGGTGGAGGTAAGGGGAGCGGTCATCAGCCGGAGATTCTCGGACCGCTTGCTGCACTCATGAAATGTGGAGGGTGCGGCCCGGTTTCAGGATGTGAAGGCGTGGCAACTGGCGCACGAATTCGTGCTGTTCGCATACCGGTTGAGCGTGAGATTCCCGTCACATGAGACATTCGGTCTGTTACTCGCGCACGACTTGAACTATAGCGAGGTCACAGAAGCGAACGAACTTCTGGAACACACCAGCCGCCTTCTGAATCGCTACACCGCTGCGGTGACCGCACACATGCACCGCACGTGACTCCCCTTACCTCCCCTTACCTCCTCTATCTCCCTGTATCTGCCTTCACCTCACCATCCCACCGGCTTGCCTTTGTTCTGCTCGTCGAGCCACTTCTGCAGCGGCGCGAAGTAGTCGAGGATGGCGGTGGCGTCCATCTGGCGCTCGCCCGTGAGCGCGTAAAGCTCGTCGGGCCAGGGCTTGCTTTCACCCATTTCCAGCATCGCGTTCAATCTGCGGCCGGCTTCCTTGTTGCCGTAGATGGAGCAGCGGTTGAGCGGGTCGGTGCAGCCGGCAATCTTCGACAGCGCGCGGTGGAACTGGAACTGGAGAATGTCGGCAAGGAAGTAGCGCGTGTAGGGGACGTTGGCGGCGACATGGTATTTCGCTGCCGGGTCGAAGTCGGCTTCGCTGCGCGCCACCGGCGGCATGACGCCTTGGTACTTCAGGCGAAGATCCCACCAGTGTTTGTTGTACTCCTCCGGCGTGATCTTTCCGCTGAACACTTCCCAGCGCCAGCGGTCGATGAGCACCGCGAAGGGCAGGAACGCGATTTTGTCGAGCGCCTTTTCCAGCAGCAGGCCGATGTCCTTCGAGGGCGGCGGAACCTTGTCGAGCAGGCCGACCTTCACCAGATAATCGGGCGTCACTGACAGGGCGATGGTATCGCCGATCGCCTCATGGAAGCCGTCATTGGCGCTGTCCCGGAACAGCATCGGCTGATCCTTGTAGGCGCGCTGGTAGAAGTTATGGCCGAGCTCATGGTGGATGGTGACGAAATCCTCGGCGGTGGGTTCGAGGCAGACCTTCACGCGGAGATCGTCTTTGGCGTCGATGTCCCAGGCGCTGGCATGGCAGACGACATCGCGGTCACGGGGGCGGACGAATTGCGAGCGTTCCCAGAACGTCGCAGGCAGGGGAGCGAAACCGAGCGAGGTGAAGAAACTCTCGGCGTATTTCGTCATGCCCTTCGAGTCCATCTTGCGGGACTCGAGGATCTTCGTCAGGTCATAACCGGGATCGGCGTCGGCGGGCGCAAGCAGAGGATAGATGTTGCCCCACTCCTGCGCCCACATGTTGCCGAGCAGGTCAGCGCGGATGGGGCCGGTGGCGGGCTGAGCGTCGCCGTATTTTTCGTGCAGGCGGGCGCGCACGTAGGCGTGCAGCGCGAGGTAGAGCGGCCGGACCTGGTTCCAGAGGCGGTCGGTTTCGGCGGCGAACTGGTCGGGCGACATGTCGTACTTGGATCGCCACATTGCGCCGGTGTCAGCGAAACCAAGTTCGCGCGAGCCCTCGTTGGAGAGCTGCACAAAGCGCTCGTAGGGCTGGCGAATCGGCGGGGCGATTGCGTGCCAGTGGACCCAGACTTCCTTCATCTCCTCGGGATTGCGGCTGGTGCGCAGGATGCGGCTGAGATCGTCCAGAGTGAGACACTTCGCGCCACCGGGCGGGCAGTACTTCCCTTTTCCATAAGCGCTTTCCATTCCCGCGGTAAGCCGGGTGAGTTCGGCGGCTTTGACGGGATCGGACGGCGTGGCGGCGGTGAGCGAAAGCTTCAGCAACTTGAATTTGCGCGCGAGGTCGGGCGGAAGCGCGAGCGACTCGAAAGGCTTCGACTGGTGGACGAACTCCACCGTCTGGCGGATGGCTTCCTCGTCGGCTTTGGCGGCGAGGATTTCGGTATCGTCGGTGATAAATGTAGATCGCACCCACGAAGCGCGATTGTCGGTGACATAGAGCCCGGCAAGGGCAGACTCGACATGATCTATGAACGTCCGCGCGCTTTCAACGGACGGCGCGGGGGCGGCGGCGAAGGCGGCCAGCGCGAGAGTAAGGATAACTGTTGTGATCAGTATGGTGCGGCGCATCCCTCCCAACATACACCCGGCGCGCGCGAACCGGGATCGCCGACGGCTAAACACTAGCTGACTCCTAATGGTTATACAATTAGGGCACCGATCTGTTATCATGATGACCCATTTGTGACAGAGGGCAATTATGTTTCGATTCGATTTCCACGTTAATGTGCTTCCTTTGTGTGCTTTGCTGCTGTCAGGCAGCGTGCTTATGGCGGCCGACAGGATCGTCACTCCGGTAGATTCGCATCAGACCGTGGTTCTGACCGGTCAGATGGATCCGCGGGCGCGCAGCCAGAACGATCTGGGGCGCGTGGAGCCGTCGATGCGCATGAGCCACATGACACTGCTGCTGAAGGCCGGCGACGGTCTCGAGGTATTTCTGCGGCAGCAACAGGAACCGGCCTCGCCGAACTATCACCGCTGGCTGACGCCGGAACAGTTTGGCGAGCGATTCGGAGCCAGCGCATCCGACATTGCGAAGCTGACGGCGTGGATCGAATCGCAGGGGTTGCAGGTGAACGACGTGGCGCGTGGACGCCACTGGATCACCTTCAGCGGAACAGCCGGTCAAGTGTCGAGGGCCTTTCAGACGGAGATTCATCGCTACCGCGTGGATGGGCGGACGCACTTCGCCAACGCGCTCGCGCCGTCGATCCCCACCGCCTTCGAGAGGATCGTGGGATCGATTCGAGGTCTGACCGATTTCGGCCTGAAGCCAATGAGCATCGCCGCAAAGAGAGCGCCCGACTATAACGCCGGCGGTTCGCACTACCTGGCGCCGGACGATGTCGCGACCATCTACAACGTCGCGCCGTTTTACTCGGCGGGATACACGGGAAAGGGACAAAAGATCGTGGTGGTCGGACAGACCGGCATCGATCCAACCGACATCCAGCTATTCCGTACGCGATTCAAGCTGCCGGCGAGCGACCCGCAGGTAGTTCTGTACGGGGACGATCCCGGCACCACCGGCGATCTGCCCGAGGCCGACCTGGACATTGAATGGTCGGGAGCGATGGCGCGCGAGGCGACGATTGTGTACGTGTACGCGCAATACGTGGATCTGGCGGCGATGTACGCCGTGGATCAGAACCTGGCGCCGGTGATGACCATGAGCTATGGCGGCTGCGAGCCGTGGGACTCGCCCACCTACCGCATCCTCGTGCAACAGGCCAACGCACAGGGGATCACGTGGATGGCTGCGTCGGGCGACTGGGGCGCCGCCACCTGCGACTACCTCTCCTCCACACCGGAGGCGACCAAGGGGCTGTCGGTCTCGTTCCCGGCGAGCGTGCCGGAAGTAACAGCCGTCGGCGGCACCGAGTTCGACGAGGGCAGCGGCACCTACTGGGACACTGCGAATTCGGCGAGCAGCGGTTCGGCGCTCTCGTGGATTCCCGAAAAAGTATGGAATGACTCGGAGGAGCGCAACGATCTGGCGGCGACCGGCGGCGGGGTGAGCGTCCTGTTCGAGAAGCCGTTCTGGCAAACGGGACCGGGCGTACCCGACAACAACGCGCGTAACGTTCCCGACGTGTCCTTCTCGTCTTCGCCCGATCACGACGGCTACCTGGTTTACACCAGCGGCTCGCTCTACGTTTTTGGCGGCACCTCGGTGGCGAGTCCGGTGTTTGCCGGTATGGTGGCGCTGCTGAATCAATATGTGGCGGCGCAGACTCCGCCAGGGCCCGCGGGACAGGGCAATATCAACCCGATGCTGTACCGGCTGGCGCAGGCGCATCCCGAGGCGTTCCATGACGTAGTCAGCGGAGACAATACGATTCCCTGCGCGCAGAGCAGTCCGGACTGCGTGAATGGGCGGATCGGCTACAGCGCCACACCCGGGTACGACCTCACCACCGGGCTTGGTTCGGTGGACGCGTGGGAGCTGGCCGCCGTCTGGAAGGCCGGCGCGGCCACCACAACCACGCTGACGGCAACGCCGTCGAACTACGCTCTGGCGGACACCGTGCAACTGACCGCGACGGTGGCTCCCGCGAGCGGGACCACTGCGCCCACGGGTTCGGTGACGTTCCTCACTGACGGAAATCCGCTGGGCAGCGCGGACCTGACGGCCTCCGGCTCGACGGCCGCGGCGACTGTGTCCGTGCCCGGCGCGCTGCTGGCATCGGGAGACGGCGCGGTGAACGCGTACTATGGCGGCGACGTTTTGTTTAGCGGGTCCACGGGCTCGACGACGACAAAGCTCACGCTGCCGGCAACCGGCACCATCGTGGCCCCGGCGGTGTTTCCCTTCCCCGTTCCGGAGCAGAGCTCACCGTACGGATCGGCGTGGCCGTATACGGTGTCGCTCACCGAGAAATCCGGTGTTGGCGCTACGCTGACGAAGTTCACAGTGGACGGCGTGAGGCAGGATCTGAGCTACTGGAGCGACACGGAGATCAAGCCAAACGGAACCATTTCAGCGGACCTGGCCGGGCACGGGCTTATGCCGCCGGTGGACCGGGTGTTCCACTTCGAAGGAATCGACGCGAACAGCGTCTCGTGGACGCAGGACCTCACGGTTCCGTTCGTTGGGGCGGCGACCGCGAACCTGGCTCCGACGGTGGCGATCGTGGCCAATCCGGGAACGGTCCACCAGGACACGACGCAGGACGCTTCCTGCCAGTGGAAGTACGATCTCACGTTGCAGGAGCAGGGCGGTTTTGAGGTGGAGATCATCGGCCTGTACTCGACGAAGAACGATTACAGCGATCAACTCCAGCAGTTGTTCGGGACAACGCAACTTGCGCCGTTCGGGATGCTGCACGCGACAATCTGCCGCGGCGGCATTCGTGGGACGGAAGTCCTGACACTGCTCGGCTTCACAGGTATCGGCACCATTATCGATCCGTCGCTTCGAATTACCTTCGACGCACCACCGGTCACCCAGACCCCGGCAGCGGTGAACCCGACGAGTGTGAAATTGTCGGCGCCGGACCCAACTCAGGCCGCAAGCGCCACGGTGGATCTGAGCTTCACTGGCGGCGCGCCAACGTGGACCGCGAGCGTGCTGCCGGCGAATCGGACCACGTCGTGGCTCACGGTATCGCCTGCAAGCGGCGCCGGTCCGGCGCAACTGCAACTGCAGGCCGCTGCTGGCTTGTCACGCGGCGTGTATCGCGCATTCGTGACCATTCTGCCGGATGGCGGCGCCCCGCCAGTGATCACAGTGCCGGTTACATACGTGGTGGGTGCGTCGCCTGACGTCGTTGTCGATCACGCATCCAATGCGGCGTCCTACGCGCAGGTCTACGTGCCGGGGATGGCGATGGCGGTTTTCGGCACGAATCTGGCGCCGCAGATCGAGGAGAACAAGCTGATTCCGTTCCGTCTAAGAATGCAGGGCGTGTCGGTGACGGTAAACGGCGTGAGTGCGCCGCTCTACTACGTTTCGCCCACCCAGCTCAACATTCAGATCCCTTACGAGACGACGCTGGGGACCGCGGTGCTGGGCATCAACAACAACGGCAAGGTGACGTCGTTCGAGTTTCCAGTGACCATGGTTGGCCCAGGAATCTACGCCGACCTGAACACCGCACTGGTGCCGGTTTCGACCGGCCAGCAGGGGCAGGCTCTCGAATCCTACATCACCGGCGCGGGGTTGCTGACGCCCACCGAGCCGAGCGGAGCCGCGCCTCCCGACTATCTGCCTGTCGACTGGCTGCCGGCTCCCGCGCTGCCGGTGAAGGCAACAGTCGGTGGCGTACCCGCGGATCTCGAATTCGTGGGCGTGCCGAGCTGGGCGGTAGGCACTACCCAGATTAACTTCAAAATCCCGCTGAATGCCCCACTCGGACCGCAGCCGCTGGTGATCACCGTGGGCGATGTGCCCAGCGCGCCCGTGACGCTGACTGTGACGGCGGCTCCTGCGCCGTAGGGCGGCGCTTCGTTACTTCTTTGCCGCGATGTACTGGCGGATCTGTTCCTCCAGTACATCCAGCGGCAGCGCGCCGTGGCGCAGCACCTCGTAGTGGAATTCGCGGATGTCGAACTTCGCGCCGAGGCTGTCCTGCGCGAGCTTGCGAAGCTGCAGGATCCTGAGCTGGCCAATCTTGTAGGCGAGCGCCTGCGCGGGCCAGGAGATGTAGCGGTCGATTTCGGCAACCGATTCCTCGGGCGCGTGTTGCTGGAAGAACGCGACCGCCTGCTCGTGCGTCCAGCTCATGGCGTGCACGCCGGTATCGACGATGAGGCGCACGGCGCGAAAACGCTCTGAGGCGAGCTGGCCGAAGCGGCTGTACGGGTCGCGATAGAGCCCGAGCTCGCCGCCGAGCGACTCGGCATAGAGCGCCCAGCCTTCACCGTACGCCGGATACCACGTGGTCTTGCGATACTGCGGCAGATCGGCCGCCTGCGCATACGCGCCCTGCAGCAAATGGCCGGGGATGGCTTCGTGCAGCGCGAGCGATTCCTTGTCGTAGCGCGTCTGCTCGGCCGGTTTCCAGGTGTTGATGTCGAACCAGCCGGGGCGGCTGTGGTCGAGCGGCGGAGGCTCGGCGTGCGTGGCCATGCTGGCTTCGTTGTCGGGCGGGATCGGGCGGACCCCGAACAACAGCCACGGAATATGGTCGAACAAGCGCGGAAGTTCGGGCTCGACAATCATCACCGTGTTGCGCGCGTCCACCAGCATGTCTTCCTGATTGCGGAAGTGCTGCGCGGAATCGGCCTTCAGCTTTGTCTCGAACTCAGCCAGCGTTCCCTGAAAGCCGGTCTGGCGCGCGATGGCCAGCATCTCGCCTTCAATGCGGCTGAGTTCCTGTTCACCGAGTTTGTGGATCTCCTCCGGCGTCATGTTCGTGGTGGTAAGCGATTGGATCTGGAAGCGGTAAATCTCATCGCCGTGCGGCACGCTGCTGATGCCAATGCCCGGCCGCGCTTTGGCTGCGTAGGGGCCGGCGATGAAGTCGCGGTACGTCTTCCACGCGGGGCGGAAAGCGTGGTCGTAGGCGTCAGTGGCCTCCACAGTAAGGCCCTGGCGCGAGCCGGCGGGAATCGAATCCGGAAAGTGGCGGAGGGCGGCCAGCGGCGCGGCGTGCGCGTCGTCGGCTGCGATCTGCAGGTCGAGCTGCTGGACAACGCGGTCGATCACCACCTTCGGCTGAGTGAGACCCTCTGCCGCGGCCGCCTGCAGCAGCATGATCTCCTGATCTATGAGCGCGGGAATGGCATTGATGCGCGCAATGATGTTCCGGTAATCCTTCTCGGTGCGCGCGGGCATGTGGTCGAAGGCCTGCTGCACCGAGTTATGCAGGCCGTACAACTGCCCGACGGCGAGCAGGCGATCGCCGAGGCGCTCACGCTCGATGGCCCTTGAGAAATCGCGATCGAGCACGCGCGCGGTGATTGCATCTTCACCGGTGAGCCCGGCGCCCGGGATGGCCTGCAGGCGCTTCGCAAACCCGGCGATGGCCTCGGCGCGCGACCTGATCGCAGCAGCGGAGAGATCTATCCAGCGGTCGTTGTATTCATTCCGGCCAACGGCCGTGGCCCGCGCCGGATCGGCACGGTAATTGAATTCTGTGTAATCGTCGCAGAGTTTGCGCAGCGCTTCGGACGGAGTCTCGGCGGAGGCGAGACCCGCGCCCAGCGCGAATGCGGTGAGGAGCGCGAAGTTCTTCTTAGGCATGAAGGGTCCATTGTAATGCCGGACAATGTGAGTGTGCAGACATCTGAGTCGTCTGGCATCTTTCCGCTGCCGTGGACGGTGGCGTTGATTGAGGGTTTCTCTACGCTTGCGGTAGAAGTAATTGCCATTCGCCTGGCGATTCCGGTGGTAGGTTCAAGCATTACCCTGACCGGCGTGATGCTCGGCGTGGTGCTGCTGGCGTTAAGCGCGGGATACTGGCGCGGCGGAGCGCTCTCAGCGCGCTGGGACAAGTCGCGGACGCGATTCGCGCTGACGCGGAATCTGCTGATCGCGGCGGCTGTCTATGGCGCGATTGCCTTTCCGCTGGAAGCGCGGGCGATTGAAGAAGCGCTCGACATCGGCATGAGCCTGCCGCTCTCGATTGGCGTGGCGGCTTCGTTGTTGTTCCTGCCGCCGATCTACCTGGCATCGCAAACCGTGCCCATGCTGGCCGAGCTGACCAATGTGGAGGGCAAGGCGGGCAAGGCGTCGGGCCAGATACTCTTTTTCTCCACCGTGGGTTCGGTGCTGGGCGGAATTGTCACGCCGGTGTGGCTCTTCCCCTGGCTCGGCGTCGCTCATTCGACGTTCGTGATCTGCGGACTGCTGGCGTGCGCCGCATGCATAATGGCCGTCGGACATCCCCGCGCGCTGCGTGCGCTGGGCCTCGGCGGCGCGGCGCTGGTGGCGGTTGTGGTGTCACACGCCGCCGTGGCGCGCGGCCAGCAGGGATTCGCGTTCGACAGCGCTTACCAGTCCATCCACATCGTGAATGAGACGACGGAGAGTGGACGTCCGGCGCGCACGCTGATCATGAGCGGCAGCCGGTCGTCGGGCGTGTACGCGGATACAGGCGAAACATCGTTCTCTTATGTGCGCGCCGCGGAAAACGCGCTGGCCGAAAGCGGCGCGCGCGACGTACTGGTGATCGGTTCCGCGGGTTTCACCTTTCCGCGCGATGCAGCGGCATTTCCCGGAGTGGAGCGGATCGACGCCGTGGACGTTGACCCGGCGGTGAAGGGGATCGCCGAGCGGCAGTTCCTGCGCCAGCCCCTGCCCGCCAACGTCCGCTTCCTGCCGCTCTCGGCCCGTTATGCCGTGCGCAAACTGAAGCGCGACGGACAACGCTACGGATTCACCTTCATCGACGCGTATTTCGGGCGCGGCATTCCCGACGAGCTGGTGACCGTGGAGTTCTTCCGAGATGCGGGCGCAATCTCGGATCGCGTGGCGGTGAACGTGGTGATGGATCGCGACATGGATTCGGCGTTCGCGAATAATGTGCTCGCCTCATTTCGCGAGGCGTACGGCAGGGTCTGGGTGAAGGATGTAAAGCCTGGCGACGATCCCATCACCAACATCATGGTGACGAACTGGCCGGCGGCTCATGCGCTGCCCTGGAACGGGCGCGGCACGGTGTATCGCGACGACCGGAATGCGGCCGACCGCGATCATCTGCGCATGATCTGGGGACAGACCTGAGCTGAGGGGATGGACGAATGAACGACTTTACACCGGAGCGATTGCACTGCCTGCTCACGCGCCATATCATCGAGACGGGTCATGCGCCAGCGCTGGATGCGCTGGCGGCGTTAGCCGGTTCGTCGCGGGCGGAGGTTGAGGCGGCGCTGCGCCGGCTCGAGGCAATGCATGGGCTGATCCTCGTACCTGGTTCGACGCAGGTGTGGAGTCTGCATCCGTTCGCGCTGATGCCGACTGCGTTCTGGGTGAGATCCGAAGGCGGCGGATGGTGGGCCAACTGCGCGTGGTGCTCGCTGGGCATTGCGGCTGCGGTGGGCGCCGGCGTGACGATTTCGACGTCGGCGGGCGCCGAAGGACTGGCGCTGCGGTTCACTGTCGAGGGTGGGGCGCCGTCACAGCGGGATCTGCTGATGCATTTCCCGGAAGGGCCGGCGCGATGGTGGGACAACCCGTACTGTCCGTGCGGCAACATTCTGTTCTTTACATCAGCGGCCGAAATCGACGCGTGGTGTGTGCGGCACGGGCGGCCACGCGGCGCGGTTCTCGACATCGAGACCGGAATCAAGCTCGCCGGGCTGTGGTTCGGCGACTATGCCTCACCGGGCTGGCGTCGCAAGACACCGCAACAAGGCGAGGCGATCTTCCGCGAGCTGGGTCTGGATTCGACGTTCTGGCGGATGCCCGGTAATTTCCGCTGATCCTGGTCAGGCGAGCAGCGAGCGCGGTGAACCCGAAGCCGGCGCCGCACGAACGGCCTGCGGCAACACGCCGGTGGCGAAAGCACGGTCGTAGTGGTCGTAGATGGTTTCGAATACCGACGGCCATGACTTGCGCTCCGCTGCTTCGCGCGCCGCCACCTTCATCCTCGCCAGCCGCTCGCGGTCGCGATACACGGTCATCACAGCGCGCGCGAAACCGGCAACATCGGACGCGACAAATCCGTCGATGCCGTCGCGCACCAGGAACTTCGGACCGCCGTGCGCGCTCACGATGGCGGGCACTCCGGAAGCCAGCGCTTCGGTGGCTACGTTGCCGTAAGTGTCCGTCTCGGACGGAAAGACGAAAACATCCATCTCGGCGTAGGCCTCAGCGAGCGGCACGCCGCGCAGGAGTCCCGGCAGATCGGCGCGCCGCAGGTTTTCCCGCAGCCACGCTCGTTCCGCGCCTTCACCCACCACCAGAAAGCGGTAATTCTCAATGCCTTCCTCCATGAGGGCTCGTTCGAGATCGGCCAGCAGCCGCACGTTCTTCTCGGCGGAAAGGCGGCCCACGGAGCCGATGATGAGTTCATCGTCTTCGCGCGTGCGGCGCGACGGCGAAAACAGGTTTGTATCCACGCCGCGCAGCATCAGGTGCGCCGGACGGCCCGTGCGCGTCTCCAGCATCCGCACCAGCTCGGGATTCGGCGCGAACAGCATGCGCGCTTTGCGGTAGAACCACACGACGATGTCGAGCGACTTGCGCTCGGCAAGCGGGGGCACACGGCGTCGCATCCACGCCGGCCAGCGCGGCAGCATCCTGGCCAGACGGCGCGCGCCGAACTCGTGAACATTGGTGTGCCAGGAAGCCACCAGCGGCACTCCCAGGTCGTGCGCGGCGAAAGCGCCCAGCAGGCCGAGATGACCGGGCCCTGTGACGTGAACCAGATCGGGCCGGAACTCACGCAGCGCGCGAACCACTGCCCGGCGATGCCGCAGGAAGCGCAGATCGAAGAAGAGATCGTGCTCGAGGCGCAGCGTGGCGCGGCTGTTGGCAACTTCAAACTGTTCGTAGTTGCCGTCCTTGACGTGGCGCGTAGCCGGGCCCGCGTGCGCCGAGAAGAAGGGCAGATTGCGAGAGTGCGCGAACTCGTCGAACTGGCGGCTGGTGAGCGCGACGCCGTTGGCTTCGTGAAAACTGTCGGTGAAGAAGGCAACGGCAGGCTTCACAGAGCCACTCCGCGGCGACCTCCCAACATCGTGCGAAACGCGCCCCGCAGCGGCGGTGCATGCAGAATCTGGACCCCGCGGACGAAGGCCCTCACCGCCATCGGTCCGTGATTGCCCCATAGTTCGGTGAGCGATCGGACAACCCCGTCGTCGCACCTGTAGAAAACGCGGTCGCTCCAGTGACGCCAGCCCATGCCGTGCGCTTCGTGCTCGGCGAGAATCTGTTCGATGTTGTGCAGAATGCGCAACGTGAACGGCTCGGTGTATTGCGTGGTGACCAGCACCTGACTGCGGCCGCCTCGGATCTCATCGACAAACTCGGCGAACGTGACGGCGTTGGTGAGGTTAAGGACCGTGTTCGCTTCCAGCGCGTGGCGGTCGCCGCCGGAAATAATCGGCTTGCCGCACTCCACTGCGAAGTCGATAGCCATGCGATTCTCGGCCCAGGGACGTAGCCCGTTCACTTCGAAGGCGTGCAGAAAACGGTGGTACTGCGCCACGAAGCGGTGCGCTGCGGCGTTGTGATGCGCCCGGCCAACCTCGCATTCATCCCAACAGGGGTGGTTGAAGACGATGAGCGTTTCCCGGTGGGCGTCGAGGGCGGCGAACAACTCGCTCAACCGGGTTTCGTCCGGCTGCGCGGTGAACGCGGCAAGTTCCGCCATGATCGTGCGTGCATCGTCCAGCGGGAGATTGTGGACGCCCATGTGGAAGAACGTGCCGCCGAAAGGCACGGTCCATTCGACCGAGACGGGAACGTCCGCGCATTCCTCGAGAACGCGCAGAGTCACACCCGCCTCGATGTCGTCATGATCGCTGAGCGAAACAAGCGGGCGCGCGCCGAACTGGCGCACGATGCGGTCAGCTTCCAGACGCCAGGCGCCGTAGGGCGCGAGCGGAGGAGTCCACCAGGCGCGGGTAACGTCGAGCTCAGTGCCGTGCACCTGGCGATACCGGTCCGCCCCGCGGTTCAGGGCCATGCGAATCAGACCCACCTTGCGAGCCAGGACGTTGATGAAACCCAGGTTCTCGCGCGAATAGAGCGTGTGACCGTGGAGTGAAACGACCGTCTTGAATTCCGGCAACCGGGACCTGTTTTCAAAAACAATAGGAAGGCCAGCGACCTGGCCCACTGTTTTCCGCATACCCGAGCATGCGGTGCAAACGCTTAAAAGGCGATGTCGCGAGCGTCAAAATTCGATGAAACATTCACGATAAGTGATGTTTGATAGAAATCCGGCATTCATGTCGCCGGACAGATGCCGGGCCGCCGGCGTTTCAGTTTGGTGTCGAATCGATGTGAGAATGTGAAGCTTAGGGCAGTTCGCAGACCGCCGTAAGGGTCACGTCCTTCAACGAAGCGGCCTCCGGAAACAGCGCCCAGTAGACCTCTCCCGTGAGCTCGTCCTGTTCGCCGTTGGAGGAAACCACTTTGCCCGGCGTCTTCACGATGAACATCAGCGGCGTCAGCCCGCTGCTGGAGCTCTTGTCCGGCGGTCCCGCGGAAGGATCGGGCTGCGATGGGCGCGCGGAGGCGAAAGAGCCTTCAATGAGCCTGCGGACCGCGCTCTTGCGCTGCTCCACGGTCATCTTGTCGCCGAACTGCTGTTCCAGCGCGCTCATCATGAGCGTGCCGATGCGCTGGCTGGCACGCCGTTCCGCCAGATCGGGATGCATCAGGCCGACTGCAAGCAGCGGATCGCCCGGCCCGAAGATCAGCGGAACCATCATGCTGGTGGCCTTGTCCGCCAGCGCGCGGGCATTCTCGTCGGTTCTCAGGCCCGACGGCAACGCGGCCTTGATCTCAGCCAGTTGCTCTGGCTTGATTTCGCCAATGCCTCCCGATCCTTTGGGCGCCTTCCAGATCAGCGTCTCCGTATACTCGAAGCGCTTCGGCGCCAGCCGGCGCACCGTGACCTTGTTCACCAGCTGCAGGTTGTTGCCGTCGCCTTTGATGGAAACGTCGCCATCCACGGAATCGCCCACGCGCAGCGTCCGCTCCAGCACCTTCGTCATGTCCTTGTCGGACTTCGTCTGCTGCGCCTTCCACGCGGCGCCCGTGGGTATCACGAAGACGTCGTCGAGGGACGGCCCCATCTGCCCTTCCTTCTTTTCCTGGCCGGTGAAGGAAATAGTTCGCGTCCAGGCGCCTTTGGCCTTGATTTCCGTTGTGATGCGCGCTCTGGCACAACCGCCCAACGCAGCCAGCGCGGCAATGCAAAGAACGAGGTAAGCACGTCGCATGAGGTCCCTCCGTCTCCGTTGATGGTACCGGAGAACGAGAGAATCCGCCACCGCCAGCGCGCGCTACGCTTGAACAGCCTCGGGGCTTGGCGTCTGCACCGGACGGCTGCCGCGCAGGAGGTTCTGCAGGCGC
>Ga0335085_10006060_pt1 | contig 19200 bp, 14 predicted proteins | sample Lox_Sample_45_FD_206712 | JGI IMG/M metagenome (GOLD analysis project Ga0335085, IMG submission 206712) | Soil microbial communities from Loxahatchee National Wildlife Refuge, Florida, United States - Lox_Sample_4.5 | ecosystem: Environmental > Terrestrial > Soil > Wetlands | place: USA...
GACGATGAGGCCGCCGCCCTGGAAGAGCCCTACACCAACCACGGGCCGTCCTGGTACTGACCAACGTGCTTGTGCGCCATTTTCGTGCGCAAGTCACAGCAAGAAGGCCCCTCCCACATTGGAAGAGGCCTCTGAACTGCCGACTTGGTAGCGGGGGCGGGATTTGAACCCGCCTTCGAGAGAGTACTATTAAACGACTACATTGTAGTCATGAGTAAGCGCGCAGCGACCCCAGTCCGGTTCGATCCGGAGGTAGCCGACCGGCTGTCATCGTTCGCTGCCGCCAACCCCGGCATGTCCTTGTCCTCAGCAGCCAACCGGCTCGTAGACGAAGCGCTGCGCATAGGCGAGCATCCCGGTGTTGTGTTCCGCCCAGGCCCTACGGGACGCCGGGCCGGACTGATCGGCGGCCCAGACGTGTGGGAGGCCGTCCGGGCAGTCAAGTCCGCCCGCGCGTCAGAACCCGGCCTGCCGGAAGACGAACTGCTCGATCTGATAGCAGAGAACACCGGCATGACCGCACGATCGTTGCGCATCGCCATCCGGTACTGGGCGTCCTACCCTGACGAAATAGACGCCGAGATCGTCGCAGCCGACGCGGCCGACGAGGCAGCCGAACAAGCCTGGCGGCGTGAACACCGACTGCTTGCCGGGTGAGCATGTGAGCCGGCTGTTGCTGGACGAGATGTTCTCTGGCGCCATCGCCGGGCAATTGCGCGCCAAGGGCCACGACGTCGTTGCCGCTGTGGCGGATCCGGCACTGGCCGGTTTGGCGGACGACCAGATTCTGGCCCAGGCCACCGCAGCTGGCCGCGTCCTGGTGACAGCGAACATTAACGACTTCATGCCCCTGGACGCCCGCTGCCGGTCCGCCGGCCAGGCGCACGCCGGACTGATCCTCGTATCCGCGAAGAGCTTCTCGCAGGACCGCAGCTTCCCCGCCGCGGTCACCAGCGCACTCTCGGCCCTGCTCGACCAGCCCCACGCCATCCAAGCAGGGCAAATCCTCTTCCTCGCCCGGCCATAACTCCCGCGGCGGCATATACCGCGCACGTACCGCCGAGCCAACCCAATCAGCACGACAGCGATATAGCCTGGCAGGCCTGGCGCTGGGACTGCCCGGCCTGGCCATCCGACGACCTGTCATGCATGAGCGGGCGTTCTAGCTAGTAACAGTTGCAGGCCGACCTACTGTCTACCGGCGGAGCCCAATGATGGACGACACATCCTTGATCTGGTACGCCCTGCGCTCGCGTCGTTCAACGCTGGCCGGCCGCTCAAAGCTGGGTGAGAGCGCCGCGCGCCGACAAACTTTCGCGGCGGCCATGGGCCAGTTCGAGGAACAGATGACTGCGGCGAAGGTTGTTACCTCGGCGACCCGGCCGCTCAATCTCTATTACGGTCTGGCGCAGGCGGGTATGGCAATAGCCGCCGCTCATGTCCCGGATCAGTGGAGTTTCAGCAGCCACGGCCTCAAGGTTGTGGACCCGCAGGTAGATCTTCCGGACATTCAGGTGCGGCTGGATGGTGACGGCGCATTTCAGAGAGTGACCTCCGCTACGGGTTCGCCCGGAATCACGGCGCCGGTAAGCGTGAGCGCGCTGTGGGCATCGCTCCCCGACCTAATAGGCGTCCTGCTGCCAGGCTCAGCCCGGCCAGGTCCTGTCTATCTAAGCCCAGGGAGGACCTCATCTGGCACCCCACGTGCAACTGTCTTTCTGGATGAGGACATGCTCTCAGGAGAGTCGGCCGACCTGCCTAAGCGGTTCTACGAGCTCGCGGCTCACTACCCCGGGGCGAAGGATGGCCAGGTGCCTGTAGAGCCTCGCGCCATCCAGGCCCCGCCGCGGCGCGGCGGCCGATGGGCAATAACGCTAGAATGGCTGCAGCCGCCGTGGGATAGATCTGATGACGAAATCGATAGGTTTTTCGACGAGATCGCCCCCGAATATCTTTACCGCGACGAAAGGCTCTTGCGGCCTTCAGTCGAAGGCAACGGAATAGCGCCGCCGTCACCGCTTATGACCTGGTGGCTGCTGCTGTATTGTTTCTCTATTCTGGCCAGATATCAGCCACGCAAATGGGCCGCTCTGCTCGACCTCGACAAATCCAAGTGCGCAGTGCATATTCAATACGCGCTGGAGACTGCCCTGAGCGTCGTGCCACACCTGGTACTCGACGCGCTCGACGGCGAGCCCACCCTGCTGAACAAACCTCTCGGGATCTGACGAGGCACAGTCACGCGGCCCCGGTCCGGGTTGCCGCGATCGCGCGTTGAGCATAGCACTCGATCGGTAGCACACAACGGCACAGCGCGCAGAAGCGGGCGTCGCCGGGTTCGCCGTGCTCACATGGTGGCCCGGTAGGAAGCACCGAGCGGTACTGCAACGTTGCCGCTGGCCGCGCTTCGGCTATGAGGCCCGGTCCTCCCCCGTTGGCGGGTCTCGCAGCTGAGCGCTACCGCCTTGAGGGAGCAGGCGCAGGCTTATTCACAAAGCGGCACCGACGGCGAATTTAAGAGTTGCGCCCATGTCAGGACCAAGCCGAGGAGTCGGTCAGGCCGTCCGCTGAGACGCGGATGGTGAGGTCGCTTCGCGCCGCGAGTCGACTGACCACTTCAGCCAGCCGGGCTTCGAGGACGGCTTCAGCTTCCCAGTCCTTACAGCGCAACCAAACGTGGTGCCCGATTGCGTTTCTCATTCGCCGACGGCTGAACTCGACGTCCGTGCTCACCACCACGGCCCCATGCTCAGAGGCCCAAACCGTCAGCGCGTCATCCGTGGCGGTAGCTAACCCAAGTTGGCTCGCCGTCAAGCACTCCTGCCTGCGACGTCGCAGCATCCGGCCGACAGCGGCATCGACGTCATTATCGAGCAGGAAACGCACTACCCGGCCGCAGCCAGGAGCCGGGAAGCCTCCGCCACATCAGCCGAACTCAGATCTGGGAACGCTTCCAAAATCGCATCGGTGTCGTATCCATGCCGCAAATAGTCCTGCACGGTCGATACCCGGATCCGGGTCCCAGCAAATACCGGCGCGCTGGCATGCACGCCACGCTTCTTCAGCACCTGGCCCTCATCACCGGCCTGACGCTCGGCGGCCCGAGTTATTCGTGACCCCAGCCGGTCCAAGCGCAGGATCTCCTCTAGCACGATCTGATCCGGCCGCAGGTCACCCTCCCACGTGCCGTCTGGATGCTGGAAGTAGATCTCTCCGCCCAACGTCGCGAACGTTAGTTCACGCAACGGCGCTTGGTATCCCCGCGACCGCAGGTGCTCGACGACGCGCCTGACGTGCTGCAGCGACATGCGGCGCTCAATCCGCAACTGCGCCACCACAAGCAATGACAACAGATCGGAGAAGCTGTACAAGCGGACAGTTTGCTTCGGGCTGAACTGACGCCTGATCGACGGCACGACCAGGCCAGTTTCTTCCCAGTACCGCAACCGGCCCATGGACACTCCTGCGAGTTGCCGCGCACGAGTGTCAGGAAAGGCTAGAAGCTCCTCAGTGGCCGACGCCATCTTCGCACCTTCCGTCGCCTGCCATTGATCGTAAACCGGGACTGTCTGGATCCGGCGCAGACACCCGACGGTTGGGCCCGGGATCCTCTGGCCATCTGATGCCGGTTCATGCCGGTCCTTCGCGCAACGTACCGCGCTCTGGGGTCCCATCCCGCCAACGAGGGACCAACGGATGATCAAAAAACCTGACCGCCGTTCCGGCGATCAGGCCTCTGACCTGCACTTACTTGGTAGCGGGGGCGGGATTTGAACCCGCGACCTCTGGGTTATGAGCCCAGCGAGCTACCGAACTGCTCCACCCCGCGTCGGTGTTCCTTAACCATATGGGCTCTCGCGACCGCGCGCAAATCAGCCCCGCACCCCCCAAGACCGCAGCTCAGCCACGTCCAGCATCCATCAAGCCCCGGGCGTGGAGATCCCCAGGGCCAGCATCCACAGCGAGTAGGTGATCTGCCACGGCGACCCCGGCGGCTGGGTCAGCGTGTGCGGTTCCTGGGTGGTATTCAGCCCGAGCACCTTGCGCGGCGTGGCCTGGAACCGGGTCAGTTCCACCGCGCGGGTAGCGAGCAGAACCGGTTCCCGCCCCTTGGCCGTGATCGCCTGCTCCACCGCCTGGACCTGCGCCACCCCAGCACCGGCCATGACCGCGGTGGGCACCTGGCACATCCCCCGGATCACCTGGGCGAACTCATCGGCGGCGGGCCGGTCCACGATCACCACCGACATCTGCGAGCTCATCGTCCCGCACAGCCGGGACACCGCCAGCGCCTGCCCGGCCCCGGTCTGGTGCACGCCCAGGCCGGTCAGCGTGATCAGCGCCGAACTGCCCTTGGCCGCACCGGACTTGCCGAAGCTGAGCCCCAGCGTGGTCACCGCGGTCGGCACCCCCAGCGCGACCACGAAGCACGCCGCGGCCAAGCCGACCGCCACCAGCCCGGCGCCGCGCTCACGCGCCCGGCGGGCCAGCCAGGCCGACACCCAGACCGCGCACAGCACGAACCCGGGCAGCGCCAGCGGAACCAGCACCCGGCTGGCCCACGGCTGGTCCGGCACGGTGCCCGGCGACCACAGGACAACGACCGTCCCCCAGCCGAACAGCGCCAGCGGCAGCGCCCAGGCCCGGACGGTGCGGTCGGCGTCGTCCTCCCAGCGGAGCAGGCCACGCACGCACCGCCGGGTGAGCAGCGCGGCGCCGGCCGCGCCGAGCAGCAGCGCCGGGATCCCGATGTACCAGATGACCCAGTACATGCTGTCTTCGGCATAGGACCTGGTCGGCTGCACCGGCATGCCGAGCAGCCGCTGCAGCGCGGCCACATAGCCGGCCGTGGCCGCCCCCGGCTGCCAGTGCACGTGCTGCACGGCCGGCCGGATCAGGAACGCGACCACCGCGGCCACCACCAGGACCGCGGCCGCCTCGGGTACCCACCACCGCGCCGCCCCCCGCATCACCGCCCGGGCCCGGCGCCGCACCCGCGCCCACAGCGCCAGCAGCACGCAAACCAGCGTCACCACCGCGGCGGCCAGCGCGATCAGGCTCATGGGCCGCGTCGCGAACCCCGGCGCATCCCGGTACCCCGGCGCGGCCAGATCCCCTGCGGCCAGGCCACATATCAGGCCAGCCAGCAGCCCGGCGCCGAACGGGACCACCACCGGCCGCCGGGCCACCACCGCCACCCCGAGGAACGGGATGACCGGGATCAGGAACGGCAGCGCGCCCAGCGACACCCCCGTGGTCATGCCGAGCGCCAGCCCGCCGAGCGCGGCGGCGGCGGTGCGCGGCGGCAGCCAGTCGGGCCAGCGCAGCCAGTCGGCGTAGCCGGCCAGCATGGCCCGGCCCCGCGGGCTGGTCAGCGAGTCCACCACCAGGCACAGCCCGCCGAACACCAGGATCTGCTCCAGCGGCTGGAGGAACGCGGCCCGGCTGGTGTACTGCTCGGGCAGGCTGAGGCCGAGGATGGCCGCGGCGGCCGGCGCCCACTGCGGGCCGATCAGCCGGCCGGCCAGGCCGCCGAACGCGACCAGGGCCAGCGCGCCGAGCAGCGGCGGGATGAGCGCCGCGGCCGACACGCCGTGGATCCACCAGCCGCCCGCGATCAGGATGGCCAGCCCGGGCATGAACTCCGGCGCGACCCCGCCCGCAGCCGAGCCGGTGGCGCCGAACCCAGCGCTCCCGAACGTCAGCCCGGGATGCGCCCCGCCGAACGGGGCCAGCGACTGGGTGATCGGCAGCGAGCCGTGCTGGGCGATCCAGTAGGCGGCCTGGAACACCGCGCCCGGTTCGCGCAGCACGATGATCTGCGGTGAGTTCAGCGCGATCTGCCACGCCCCGTAGCCCGCGGCCACGGCCAGCGTGCCGCCCAGGCCCCACCAGCCGGCCCAGGCCCGCACCGGCTTGCCCTGGCCGCCGGCCAGCACCGGCACCAGCCGCCAGCCGGGCACCCGGTGCGTCACGGCGGTGATCATGATGACGGCCAGCGGCACGGCGATCAGCACCATGGGCGCGGGCCGCAACTCCCCCGCCAGCAGCAACGCCACCCCGGGCAGCAGCCAGGCCAGCACGAGCAGTACCGGCAGCACAGTGACCTGGGCGAAGCTGCGCCCAGCGATGGAAACCCGGCGCGTCGGCCTGGCTGCGGGCGCAGGCTTCTGGCCGCCGCTGCTCACGGCTACGTCGCCGGCTGGACGGGCATCGCGGACCACGCCACCACTCTAAGCGGAAGCACCCCAGCCACAACGGAACCAGTGCTGACCGATTCATCCCATTGCGCCACATGCCGTGGCCTCGCACGGAACAATAGGCGGCACACCCCCGCCAAACCGATGATCTATGCCACCGAGGAGCGATGACCCGCTACGCAGATGTGGACGAGCCCGGGGGACCAGTAGCGCAGCCTGGGTACCGGCTGCCCGGGCCACGATCAGCCGGCACGACATCGGGGGATTTCGGCCAGACCGGCGATACCGATTGGCAGCTGTCCAATTACCTGCATGGCCCGGACAACGGGGGCAGCACTGGGCTGAGCATCGGCGACGCGGGTGCGGCCGACGCGGACACCGGCGGATGGCGGGCCAGCCGCGCCGCCCGTAAGGCCAGCAAGACGAGCAAGGCGGGCAAGCCCAGCAAGCCGGGCAAGAAGCAGCCTGGCCCCGCGGGCACGCCGCCGCCGTCCTCTCCCCCGGCCCAGGCCCGCTTCCTGCGCGGGCGCCGGGGCAAGTGGCTGGCCGGGGTCGCGATCGTGGCCATGGTCGGCGTGGTCGGCACCTCGCTGGTGGCCTATGCGCAGTACCGCAGCGTGCTCAGCAGCATCCACCGGGAGACGGTCACCGCGGCCATGCTGGGCCACCGGCCGCCGTACACCGCCGGGCTGAACATCCTGGTCATCGGCTCGGACTCGCGGGCCGGGCTGGGCCACAAGTTCGGCGCGGACGTGCTGGGCGCGCGCTCGGACACCTCGATGCTGCTGCACATCGCGCCCGGGCATACCCGGGCCGACATCATCAGCTTCCCGCGCGACTCGATGGTGCCCATCCTGGCCTGCACGAACGACGGGCAGGGGCATACCGGGCAGACCGCCGCGCCCGGCCAGCTCGAGCGGCTGAACGCCACGTTCTCGGCCGGCGGCGCGCCCTGCCTGTGGAAGACCCTGGAGCAGACCACCGGCATCCGCATCCAGCACTTCGTGGAAGTGAACTTCGCCGGTTTCGAGTCCATCGTCAACGACGTGCACGGCGTCCCGGTGTGCCTGCCGTTCGCGATCAACAACGCCCAGTCCCGGCTGCACCTGTCGGCCGGCAAGCACGTGGTCAGCGGGGCGCAGGCGCTGGCGTTCGTCCGGCTGCGCGAGGACATCGGCGAGGGCTCTGACACCCAGCGCATCCAGCGCCAGCAGTACTTCCTGGCCGCGGTCATGCAAAAGCTCAAGACCACCGGCCTGCTCGGCCAGCCCTCCCAGATCTACGCCGTCGTACGCGACGTGGCCAAGTCGCTGACCACCGACAGCGGCCTGGACCTGAGCACCATGCTGCGCATCGCGACCAGCATGAAGAGCCTGAGTTCCAGCGCGGTGCAGTTCATCACCGTCCCGGTGGTGCCCTACGTGGGCGACCCGGCGGCCGAGCTGTCCTGGGAGCAGCCTCAGGCCGACCGGCTGTTCCGGGCGGTCGAGGCCGACCGCGAGGTGCCCACCGAGGCCAAGGGCAAGAAGAAGGCCACCGTGCCCACGGTCAGCGCGGCCAAGGTCAGCGTGAACGTGCTGAACGGGTCCGGCATCACCGGCATCGCGGGCAGCACCGCGTCCGCCCTGACGGCCAAGGGATTCAAGGTGGCCAGCACCGGCCCGGCGCCCAACTACAACTTCACCAGCAACGTGATCGAGTACACCTCGGCCGCGCAGTTGCCCGAGGTGAACACGCTCAAGGCCCTGTTCGGCTCGGTGGCGGTGAAGCAGAACGCGGCGCTGAACTCCAAGTCGCTCACGCTCATCCTGGGCTCCAGCTTCAAGGGGCTGAGCACCGCGTCCGGCTCCTCGACTTCGGGCCAGTCGGCCTCGCAGAAGCTGAACAGCCTGGCCAAGAGCTACGGCGGCATCACCGCGAACACGAACATCTGCTCCGATGCCGCCGCGTTCGAGGGCCCGGACTCGCCGCTCCCCGGCGGCTGACCAACCCCCAACCCTGATGCTTAACGGCTAGTACCCGGTTCGAGGGGTGGCCTAAGTCCCCGCCGCCGCGGGGCTACGCCACTCCGGGGCCGGTGCCTGACTGCGCCGCAACCCCAGCTGGGACACGGTCAGCCAGGCCCACAGCCCGAGCGGGTACATGAAGTAGCCGAACCGGGTCGCCGGGGCCAGGGTGAACATCAGCACCAGGCCGATGATCAGCCGCCAGGTGGCGGCGGGCACGGTCCGTGGCGGCCGCACGACCAGCGAGACCAGCACGCCGAGCCCGGCCAGGCAGAGCAGCGTCACCGCGATCAGGTGCCCGGTATGCCCGGTATCCGCGAGTACGTGCCCGGGTAGCGGGCTGACCGCCGCCGATTTGACGCTGGCCAGGCCGAGCGGGAACAGGATCGTGTTGTCCACCAGCGCGCGGCCGCCGAGCGCGGCCACCGGCACGATGATGGCGCAGGCCACGACCACGGCGGTGGCCGCGAACCGGGCCGCGGTGCGCCGGCCGTCCCGCACCAGCACCATGGTCCCGGCCACGACCAGCGCGGGCCACGCGGTCGCCTTGGTGGCGGCCGCGATGCCCAGCACCGCCCCGGCCAGCAGCGGCCGGGGGTGGCGCCAGAGCAGGGCCAGACCCAGGCAGATCAGGGCCAGCACGGGCACGTCGGTGCCGCCCACGGTGAGCGAGAACGCGATCACCGGGGTGGCCGACACCAGCAGCGTCCAGCGCAGCACGTCACGCGCCCCGGCCACGGCCAGCGCCACCGCGAACAGCGCGACGAAGCCCACGCAGAACCACACCCGGGGGTCGGTGAGCAGGCCCGGGCCGAACAGCGCCCGCGGGATGCCGAATATCGCCATCACCGGGAGGTACGGGTTGTAGACGTTGGGGTTGTGGGTGGCGTGGACCACGGCGTCGCTCAGGTACGGCGACCCGTGGTGCACCATCAGCCGCGCGCCGCGGGCGATCACGCCCACCTCGGGCTGCCATTTGCCCTGGTGGGCCAGCACGGCCAGCGGCGCGATCAGCGCCCCGCCGACGCCGAGGAGCAGGGCCAGGTCCACGCTCCGGGCCGATCTCCAGGCCAGCACGATCACGGCGGCCAGGACGTACGCCCCGGCGGCGAACAGTCCCCAGAGCCGGTGCAGGGCATCGCTGCTGAACACGCCCATGCCAACGGCGAACAGCGTGCAACCCACAAACAGCGCCGCCAGCCAGCGGCGCGGGATGGTAATTGGCGACTGCCATCCCCCGCCCGGCTCGAAGCGGCGCAGCGGCGCTTGCCTGAGCTGGAGCATATGGACACCCTCCACGGGCGATCCTAGCCGTACACCGCCCGGACGCCCGGATGGCACCTCCGCTTTTGGGGTCAGGCCTTTGGGGGACGGGCTACGGCCCAGCCAGACAAGCCGTTGCCGGCCAGCAGCCAGCCGAGGTAGGCGATCAGGACCAGGTACCCCACGCTGCCCAGGCCAATCATCGCGCCGAACCCGGCCACCAGCATCCGGCCCTCCCAGCCCAGGCTGCCCCGCGCGCCGCGTGGCGTCAGCGGGTGCCGGGCCTGGTAGGCCACGTCGAGCTGGCGCAGCGCGGTCAGGCCGATCAGGGCGAACGTGACCAGCCCGGGCACGCCGACGGCGAAGCCCAGCGCGGCCAGGTAGATGTACTGGCCGGCCTGGATGATGACCGGCGCCAGCCAGTCCAGCGGCCCGTCGTGGGGGTGCGCCGAGCCCGGGGCGGCCAGCAGCATGGCCGCTACCGGGGTGAGCAGCACCAGCCCGTTCAGGTTGCCCAGGCCGAGCGCGGCCAGCAGCACCGTCGCGATCAGCCCGGCCACGGCGGGCGGCAGCGGGACCAGCTGGCCGTGCACCAGCGCGCCGGCGAACCGGGCGATCGGCCCGTCGTCCCGGCAGGCCGCCACGGCGCTGGGCTCGTCGGCCGGCGCGGCCCGGGTGCCGTCCGCGTTCCGCGGCCGGTGCGGCCCGGCCACCAGCGCCCAGGCCAGCGCGACCGCGCCGCAGCACACCGCGGCCAGCAGCGCGGTCCGGTTGCCGTCATAGGCCGCGGTGACGGTGATCACCAGGGCGCGCACCCAGAAGGGCACGGCGAGCAGCTGCCCCACCGCCAGGCCCAGGGAAAACCGGGAGGTACCCGGCGATGCCGCCCCACCGGGCGGCCGGGCAGCCGGGTAGGCGGCGAGCTGGGCCAGCCGGCACAGCCGGGTCACCTTGCGCAGGGCGAACAGCATCGCGGCGGCGGTGGCCAGCTTCCAGGCGACGGTGGGGTGGCCCGCGACGCCGACGGCCAGCCCGGCGTACACCGCCAGCTCCCCGGCCCAGGCACAGGCCACCGCCAGCCAGCCAGCAAAGGAGCCGACCGTGAGCTGGCCGCCGACCCGGCGGGTCAGGTAACCGCCGCCCAGCGCCACCCCGCCGGCCAGCGCCGCGGCCGGCTTCCCGGCGCTGAACCAGACCGCCGCGCACAGGCTGCAGCCCAGCTCGATGCCGGTCAGGGAGTTACGGGCCAGGGCACGGCGGGCCGCCCAGTGCGCCATCCGGCGCGGCAGCACCACCACCGCCGTGGTTACCGTCATCAGCCCTCCCGGCTCCTCCAGGTGCAGCAGAGCAGCTTCGCCCGCCGGGCAGAAAATTTCGAGGGCGAGGAGGGGCGCGCCGCAGGCGTGTCCCCGCCGAGCCAGCGATCCCGGGGGGTCCAGGGGGGTCGTCCCCCCGGACTAAGAAGATCTACCCCGCGTCGGGAGGCCATACCATCGCGCAGGCCAGGTTGCCGGGCCGCGGCGGGATCCGGGTACAGTCCGCTCATGCGGACAGTGGCGGTGGTCCTCGGCGCGGGCTCAGGGGCGCGGTTCGGCGCGGCCATGCCCAAGCAACTGCTGCCGCTGGCCGGCCGGGCCCTGCTGGAGCACTCGGTGGCCGCGTTCGAGCGGGCGCCCGGGGTGCACGAGATCCTGATCGTGATGGCGCCCGGGCACACCGAGCAGGTCAGCGGCCTGCTCGCGAATGGTGGGTACGCCAAGGTGACCGGGGTCATCGAGGGCGGCGCGACCCGCCCGGAATCGGCCCGGCGGGCCATCGCCGCGCTCGGGCCTGGTGAGGCCGACGTGCTGTTCCACGACGCCGCCCGGCCGCTGCTCGACCAGCCGACGATCGCCGGCTGCCTGCGGGCGCTGCGGGACCACCGGGCGGTGGGCGTCGCGGTGCCCGCCTCCGACACGATCGTGGTGGTCCAGGACGGCATCATGACCAGCATGCCGCATCGCGAGACGCTGCGCCGGTGCCAGACGCCTCAGGGCTTCCGGCTGTCGGTGATCCGGCGCGCCCACGAGCTGGCCCTGGCCGACCCCGGTTACGCCGACCTGACCGCCACCGACGACTGCGGGGTGGTGCTGCGCTACCTGCCGGACGTGCCGGTGGCCGTGGTGCCGGGCAGCGAGCGCAACATCAAGATCACTTACCCGCACGACCTGAGCGTGGCCGAAGTGCTGATCACCAGCGAGGAGGCGGTCCCGTAGACCTGGGCCGGTCACGCCCGGCGGTTGCTGACCGCCTGCTTGATCAGCGTCTGCCCGAAGTCCCAGATCAGCCCGCTGCCCCGGCTGGCGTCGTCCATCACATCCTGGAAGCTCTCGCAGAACAGCTTGACCTCGGCGTCCCCGATGACCAGCGGCGGGATCAGCTTGATCGCCTCGATGTGGTCGCCGGGCACCTGGGTGAGGATCCGGTGCCGCTCGAACAGCGCCACCACCACCATCTGGGCGAACAGCCCGACCCGGGCCGCCTGCAGCGCCTTCCAGGCTGCCCGCGGCCGGATGCCCTTGGGCCGGCCGAACTCCAGGCCGATCATCAGCCCGCGGCCCCGCACCTCGGTCAGCACGTCGTACTTGTCCACCAGCACCTGGAGCGCGTCACGCAGCGCGGCCCCGGTCCGCTCGGCGTTGCCAGCCAGGTCCTCGTCGTCGATGACCGACAGCGCGGCCAGGCCGGCCGCCATGGCCGCCGCGTTGGAGCCGAACGTGGAGTCGTGCACCAGCACCCGGTCCATCGACGAGTACACCTTGTCGAAGATCCAGCCCTTGGCCAGCGTCGCGCCGACCGGGATGAAGCCGCCGGACAGCGCCTTGGCCACGGTGACGATGTCCGGCTGGACCTCGTCGTGCTGGTAGGCGAAGAACGTGCCGGTCCGGCCCAGCCCGGTCTGCACCTCGTCGCAGATCAGCAGCGCGCCGTGCTCGTGCAGCAGGGTGGCCGCGGCGGCCAGGAAGCCGGGCGGCACCACGTGCACGCCCTTGCCCTGGATCGGCTCGACCAGCAGCGCGGCCACGTCGCCCTTCCGCAGCTCGGCGGCCAGCGCGTCCAGGTCGCCGAACGGGATCATGGTGTCCGGCAGCAGCGGGGCGAAGCCGCTGCGGAACTCCTCGGCGCCGTTCACCGACAGCGACCCGGTGGTCAGCCCGTGGAACGCGTGGTCGCAGTACAGGATCCGGCCCCGCCCGGTGGCGTACCGGGCGAACTTCAGCGACGCCTCGACGGCCTCGGTGCCGCTGTTGCCGAAGTACACCCGGTCCAGCCCGGGCGCCTTGGCCAGCAGCCGCTCGGCCAGCAGCCCGGGCAGCAGCGCGGCGTCGAACTGGACCAGGTCAGCCAGTTCCGCGTCGAGCATCTGGTGCAGGGCCTGGCGGACCACGGGGTGGTTGCGCCCCACCCCGAACACGCCGAACCCGGCCAGGAAGTCGGCGTACCGGTGGCCGTCGGAGTCGTACAGGTAGGCGCCCTCGGCCCGCTCGTACACCCGGTCGAAGCCGATGGCATGCAGCGTCCGCGACAGCTGGGGGTTCAGGTACCGGTCCGCCAGGTCGTAGCCCTCACCGTGCCGGGTCGCCAGCAGGTCCGCCAAGTCGAAAGCCATGGGGACAAGTGTGCCGACTCGCCCCGGCTGCTGGCTAGCCGGGGCGGTCGTGTCAGCACAGGTCCTGGTTAACGGGTTACAGGACCGCGTCCTCCAGCATCTCGGTGACCAGGGCGGCGATCGGGGACCGCTCCGACCGGACCAGCGTGGTGTGCGCGAACAGCGGGTGGCCCTTCAGTTTCTCGATCACCGCGACCACCCCGTCGTGCCGGCCGACCCGCAGGTTGTCCCGCTGCGCGATGTCGTGGGTGAGCACCACCCGGGAGCCCGCGCCGATCCGGGACAGCACGGTGAGCAGCACGCTCTGCTCCAGCGACTGGGCTTCGTCCACGATCACGAACGAGTCGTGCAGCGACCGGCCCCGGATGTGGGTCAGCGGCAGCACCTCGAACATGTCCCGGGCCAGCACCTCGTCGATCACGTCCTGCGAGGTGACCGCGGACAGCGTGTCGTAGACCGCCTGGGCCCACGGGTTCATCTTGTCCGCCTCGGACCCGGGCAGGTAGCCGAGTTCCTGCCCGCCGACCGCGTACAGCGGGCGGAACACCACGACCTTGCGGTGCTGGTGGCGCTCCATGACCGCCTCGAGCCCGGCGCACAGCGCCAGCGCCGACTTGCCGGTGCCGGCCCGGCCGCCCAGCGAGACGATGCCCACCTCGGGGTCGAGCAGCAGGTCCAGCGCGACGCGCTGTTCCGCGCTGCGGCCATGCAGGCCGAATGCCTCCCGGTCGCCGCGGACCAGCCGGACCGACTTGTCCGGCTGCACCCGGCCGAGCGCGCTGCAGCTGCCCTGGCCACCCGCGGCCACCAGCACCAGGCCGGTGTGGCAGGGCAGCTCACGGGCGGGCTCGCAGTCCAGCTTGCCGGTGTCGTACAGCTCCTGGATGTCCTCGGCGCTGACCTCGAGCTCGCGCATCCCGGTCCAGCCGGAGTCCGGCGGCAGCTCGGCCCGGTACTCCTGCGCGGTCAGCCCGATGGACGCCGCCTTCACCCGCAGCGGCAGGTCCTTGCTGACCAGCACCACATCATCGCCTTCTGCCGCCAGGCTGCGCGCCACCGAGAGGATCCGGGTGTCGTTGTCGCCGAGCCGGAACCCCGGTGGAAGCACCGTGGGATCGGAGTGGTTCAGCTCGACGCGGACCGTGCCGCCCTGGTCACCGATGGGCAGGTCGGCGTCCAGCCGGCCGTACTCAATCCGCAGGTCATCCAGGTACCGGAGGGCCTGCCGGGCGAAATATCCCAGCTCGGGATGATGCCGCTTCGCCTCAAGCTCGGTGATGACCACGATGGGCAGGATCACCCGGTGCTCGGCGAACCGGCTGATCGCGGCCGGGTCGGCGAGCAGGACGCTGGTGTCCAGCACGTAGCTGAACCGCCTGGCCCCGGCCGTGACCGGGGCCGCGCCGTCAGATGGGGCAGTGCTGGGCCGCGATGTGCGGCGGGCAGAAGAACTGGCCACTCGTTCTCCCCTGGGCACCATTACTGGCGCCGAGCTCGGACACAGTTGTGTCTCCAGGACCGGGACTGCCCTCAAAGGGCCGGGTCCCGGCCCTTCGCTCGTCTCGCCTGCGTGCCAGGACACGAAGCTCGAGTATGTCGAGGGCCTTCCCGGGGTGGGCGGCTAGGCACCGCCCGCCTGACATCGAAGGTACCCGCAGGAGGCGGCCCCCGGAAGACCTAGCCGGGGTGTCGCGTACCACCAGATACCGAGGTTTAGCGGCGGCAGTGGCGGTTGATGGCGTTCGGTGAAAAGAGAGGTTTCAGGAGCCGAACCGGCGCTGACGCGCGGAATACGAACGGAGCGCGCGGAGGAAATCGACGCGGCGGAAGTCGGGCCAGTACGCGTCGCAGAAGTAGAACTCGGAATGTGCGCTCTGCCAGAGCAGGAAACCGCCCAGGCGCTGCTCACCGGAGGTCCGGATGACCAGGTCAGGGTCGGGCTGGCCGGCGGTGTACAAGTGCTCGGCGATGTGCTCCACGTCCAGGACCTCGGCCAGTTCCTCGATCGTGGTGCCCTTGGTCGCGTGGTCCTGCAGCAGCGAGCGGACCGCGTCCGCGATCTCCCGCCGGCCGCCGTACCCGATGGCCACGTTGACCAGCAGGCCGGGGTGGTGCGACGTGGCCTCGCCCGCGTCCTTGAGCACCTGGGCCGTTTCGGCGGGCAGCAGATCGAGCGCGCCCACCGGTTTCACGTGCCAGCCCGCGTCGGCCAGGCCGCTGACCGTGGTCTCGATGATCTTCAGCAGCGGGTCCAGCTCGCTGGCCGGCCGGGCCAGGTTGTCGGTGGACAGCAGCCACAGCGTGACCACCTCGACGCCGGCCTGGCTGCACCAGCCGAGCATCTCAACGATGTGCTCGGCGCCCTTCTGATGGCCGTCGCTGACGTCGGTGAAGCCGGCCAGCCGGGCCCACCGCCGGTTGCCGTCCAGGATCACTCCGACATGCCGCGGCACGGTATGCCGGGTCAGGGATGTTTCCAGCCTGCGCTCGTACACGCGGTAGACGAGATCGCGCAGTCCCATCCGAACCCACTTCCGCCGCTCGTCGCCGATCAAGGGTGTGGCCTGCCCATATCAAGGATGTCACCAATGCGGTAGGGCTCGGGACAGGTCCCTCGGGTTCAGCGTGTCATCAGCCGGTGGCGTGGGCGGACCGGGCGGCGATCTGGTACGCGGAAACCCGGCCCGACCGCCCCGCCCGCCGGGTCCGCCGGCCCGGGCGGCGCCGCCGCAGATAAATGCGGAATTGTTACCTACTGCGGGCCCTCGGCGCGGACCTCCTCGACCCGGCGCAGCGCCTCGCGCAGCTGGCCGAGCCAGGACTCCTCGTGCTCGCCGACCAGGCGGACGCACCAGGCCAGCGCGTCGCTGCGGCTGCGGGCCACGCCCGCGTCCACCAGGGTGTCCAGCACCCGGCGCTCGGACTGGCGCAGCCGGGTCATCACCGGGACCGACAGCGTGGTGAACATCACTTTGAGCTCACCGGCGCGGACGCCCCACGAGACCTTGCGGCCGAACTTGTGTTCCGCCTCGCGGGCGATCTCGATCCGGTGCTCCCGGGTTTCCTCGCGGAACCGGCGGGCCCGGCCCTCGACGGCGGCGGCGCGGGCGGCGGGCGCCGCGTCGGCCGGCACGTCCAGGTCGTCGAGCGGGCACACTACGGTGATCTCTTCCCGGTCGGCCACGATCTCGGGGGTTCCGCTGAACCATGATCCGGGCAGCCGCCCGGCGAACCATCGGTGCAGGTCGTCGCCGGACCCGGCCCCGGCGCCGGATTTCTCCGTTCCCACGTAATCATGTAATCACGCAAGATCACGCAGTGCAAGCAGGAACGCGTGAACGCGCGGTGTTCGGTTACCGTCGGTCAACCGACGGGGTTGCCGGCCACCTGGGCGGCGATGGCCGGGTCCACCTGGACCGCGCCGGCGAACTCGCTGCCCAGCCACAGCGGCACGATCTGCACGTCCTCCCCCGGCTCGGGGGCCTGAACCTCCAGGCCTTTGCCCAGGTAGATGGCCACGTGCGAGACGTAGCCGGGCGCGGTCGGGTCGGTGTGGTAGAAGAGCAGGTCCCCTGGCTGCAACTGGCTCACCGGCACGGCCGGCCCGGTGAGAGCCTGGGCCGCGGCCACCCGGGGCATGAGAATGCCGGCCTGGGCGAAGGCCCACTGCACCAGCCCGGAGCAGTCGAACGAGTTCGGCCCGGCCGCGCCCCACACGTACGGCAGGCCGACCCGGCTGACCGCGGCCTTGAGCATCGCGATGAGCTGCGTGGTGGTCAGCGTGGCGCCCGTCTGGCCGGCGCCCACGGAACTGCTTCCGGCCGGGGAGCCAACCGTGCCGGCCGCCGTCGGGCGCCCGGTCGCGGCCACGGCGACCAGCGGCTCGACCAGCGTGCCCTTCGGCATCTTGGCCTTGATCTTGTGCACCAGCGACGCGATCTTCGCATCCGGCGCGCTGACCATGATCGCGTTGCCGACCGGGAAGCCGAGCGAGCGGGCCACCTGGGCCGAGACGACGGCGTCCACCCCGCCGATGCCGACCGTGCCGAACCCGCCGACGCGCAGCGACTCCAGTTGCTTCCCGGCCACCTGCACCGTGCCGCCCAGCGGCAGCTTGTCCTGCTGGCCCATGGTGTAGGAGACGGCGATGCCGCCCGCGGCCACGTTCTGCCACAGCTGGCTGGACCGGGCCGTGGGGCCGGCCGCGAAGTCGCGGAACGTGGACGGGTCCACCCCGAGCATGGCCACGAACTTGCCGTTGACCTGGATCCGGGCCGCGTCCACCGCGCGGGCCGCCTGCACCCCCGGCAGCCCGGCCACCCGGGCCGCGGCCGTGGCGGGCAGCGCGTCATGCGACACGACCAGGATGTCCACCCGCATCAGCTTGCCGACCTTGGCCACGTCAGCCTGCCGCGCCGCCGGGGTCACGGCCACGCTGGGCGCCACGCCAGCGGGCTGCAGCAGGCCGCCACCCGGTACCGCGGGTACCAGCACGCCACTGGCCGCCGGGACGCCGGCCACGTGCCCGCCCGCCGCCTGCTGGCTGGCCGCGTCCGCGGCGGGCAGCCCCGCCGCAGCCGTGACGCCGGCCAGGGCCAGCGCCGCCAGCGCCGCGGGCCCGGCGGGCCGGGTCACGGCGTGCCGGGCGCAGGCGCGCGCGAGCACGGCCAGAGAGGTCACGGATCCATAAATACCCCACGCCCGCGGCGCATACCAGGCCCTTGGGCCCGGGCTAGGTCCCCCGCCGGCCGCCCGCCGGGCCACCCTGGTCAGCACGGATCCGCCGCCGGCCGCGCCTGAAAATAAGCCAGAAAATTTACCCGGCGTCCGGGTTCAGGGCACTGGGTTCAGGACGCTGCGCAGCGCGGCCGGCTCGGTGACCGGGGCCAGGCAGGTGAAGTTGCGGCACACGTAGGCGGCCGGCTCGCCACCGGCCAGCCCCCGCCCGGCCAGCAGCTCGATCCCGGCCGCCCCTGACCCGTCGCCGAGCGCGATGACCGCGCCCGGGGGCGCCGCCTGCAGCGCGGTCCGGTGCAGCTCCGCGGTCGCGGCCGCGCCGGGCGGACCGACCACGGCGATCTCGGCTGGGCCGGACAGCAGCGCCTCGGCCACGGCCAGCCCGGCGCCGGCCGCCCGCGGGAACCGTTCCGCGATCGGCCCGAGCACGCCGAGCGCGGCCACCGCGGCGTCGCGGTGCCGCGGCGAACCGGTCAGCGCGGCATAGCTGAGCAGCGCCCCGGCGGCGGCGAAGGCCCCGGACGGGGTGGGCCCGTCGGCCGGGTCGGCGGGCCGGTAGACCAGCGTCTCACCGTCGTCGGCGGTGTCGTAGAAGCCGCCGGACCCGTCGCCGAACCGGTCCAGTGCGGTGTCCAGCAGCTGGCCGGCCAGCTCCACCCAGCGGGCCTCGCCGGTCACCCCGGACAGCACCAGGAACCCGTCGGCCACGCACGCGTAGTCCTCGAGCACCCCGGCGCTCGGCCCGGCCACCCCCTCGCGTGAGGTCCGGGCCAGCCGCCCGCCGGCCAGGTGCACCCGTTCGATGAGTGCCGCCACGCCCTGCGCGGCGGCCACGAACCCGGGCTCACCGAGCAGCAGCCCGGCCTCGGCCAGCGCCGCGATGGCCAGGCCGTTCCACGCCGCGACCACCTTGTCGTCGCGCCCCGGCCGTACCCGTTCCGCGCGCCGGCCCAGCAGCACCTCGCGCACCCGGGCGAACCGCTCCTCATCGCTGGGGTCGGTACGCCGCTGCAGCACCGAGCGCCCGTGCTCGAACGTGCCAGAACCCGTCACACTGAACGCCAGTGCCGCCCACTCGCCGTCATCAGCGCCCAGTGCGCCGGTCAGCTCGGCCGGCGTCCAGGTGTAGAAGAGGCCTTCGGCGCCGTCGCTGTCCGCGTCCAGCGCGGCGGCCAGCCCGCCGTCCGGGGTGCGCAGTTCGCTGAGCATCCACTGGCAGGTCTCGGTGGCGACCCGGCGGGCCAGCGCCGACCCGGTGCGCCGCCACAGGTGGGTGTACACCCGGGCCAGCAGCGCGTTGTCGTACAGCATCTTCTCGAAGTGCGGCACCACCCAGCCGTCGTCG
>Ga0335085_10006062_pt1 | contig 19195 bp, 18 predicted proteins | sample Lox_Sample_45_FD_206712 | JGI IMG/M metagenome (GOLD analysis project Ga0335085, IMG submission 206712) | Soil microbial communities from Loxahatchee National Wildlife Refuge, Florida, United States - Lox_Sample_4.5 | ecosystem: Environmental > Terrestrial > Soil > Wetlands | place: USA...
GGTATCGCACGGACGGCCAGTACCGGCCGTGGCAGGACGACCAGCTCGCAAAGGAGGAACGGTGATGGCCGGCCGGTTGGAGGGCAAGGTTGCGCTCGTCGTGGGTGGAGGCTCGGGCATGGGGCGCGCCGGCGCCGCGGCGATGGCGGCCGAAGGGGCGCGGGTCGTCGTCGCGGACGTCGCGCTCGACCGAGCGGAGAGGGTCGCGGCTGCGATCGGAGGCGGTGCGGTCGCGATGCACGTCGACGTGACGTCGTCGGAGCTCGTGCAGCGTGTCGTCGCCGGGACGGTCGAGCGCTTCGGGCGCCTCGATGCCCTCTACCACTGCGCCGCGGCGGTCCACCTGGTCAACACGCAGGACAAGCGGCTCACCGAGCTCGAGGAGGAGATCTGGGACCGCGTGATCGACATCCACCTGACAGGGACGTTCCACGTCCTCAAGCACGCCGGCCGGCAGATGATCGCCCAGGGCTCGGGGTCGATCATCGTGTCGAGCACGGTCGACGCGCTCGTCGGCTGTGCGGGCCTCGACTCGTACACCGCCGCAAAGGGCGGCGTCACCTCGCTGGTGCGCTCGTTCGCCGCCGGAGTCGGCCGCGACGGGGTTCGTGTGAACGCGATCGCGCCGAGCTTCGTGTCGAGCGAGCCGCAGATGGTGTGGCTCGATGACCCGAAGGCGCAGGCCACGATCCAGAGCCTGCACATCCTCCCCGTGCCCACGCCCGAGCAGATCGCCCCGTTCGTCGTCTATCTCGCCAGCGACGAGTCGGTCGCGGTCACCGGCACCGTCCTCCCGATCGACGCCGGCTACATGGCCTTCAAGGCGCAGGTCGACGTGATGGGGACGATGCAGGCGGGCTATTAGACCGAGTCTCTAGTCTCTTCGGATGGCCGGGATCACCCTCGAGAGCGTCACGAAGTCGTTCGCCGGCGGCGTCGTCGCCGTCGACGACGTCAACCTCGAGATCGCGGACGGCGAGTTCATGGTGCTCGTCGGGCCCTCGGGGTGCGGCAAGTCGACCCTGCTGCGGATGATCGCCGGCCTCGAGGAGATCACCGACGGGTCGATCCTGATCGGCGATCGCGACGTCACCGAGCTTCCGCCCCCCGACCGCGACATCGCGATGGTCTTTCAGAACTACGCCCTCTACCCGCACATGAGTGTGCGGGAGAACCTGGGCTTCGGGCTCAGCGTGCGCCACACGCCGAAGGCCGAGATGCGGAAGCGGGTCGAGGACGTCGCGGCGCTGCTCGGGCTCGAGCAGCTGCTCGAGCGGAAGCCCGCTCACCTGTCCGGCGGCCAGCGGCAGCGGGTCGCGATGGGCCGCGCGATCATCCGCGAGCCCGTCGCGTTCCTGATGGACGAGCCGCTCTCGAACCTCGACGCGAAGCTGCGTGTCGGCATGCGGGCCTCGCTGGCGGAGCTGCATGCCCGCCTGTCGGTCACGACCGTCTACGTCACGCACGACCAGACCGAGGCGATGACCCTCGGCCACCGCGTCGCCGTGATGCACGACGGCCGCATCGTGCAGGTCGACGTGCCGCAGCGCCTCTACCAGTCCCCCGCCGACCTGTTCGTCGCGGCGTTCATCGGCTCCCCGTCGATGAACCTGGTGGAGGCGACGATCGACGCAGACACGATCGCGTTCGGCCAGTTCCGCGTCCCGCTCGACGCAGACCGGCGTCCGCCGGCCGGCGTCGCACGCGTCGTGCTCGGGATCCGCCCGGAGGCGTTCGACGACGCCGCCTTCGGGCGAAGCCACTTCCCTCGGATCGAGGTGGCGCCCGACGTGCTCGAGGAGCTCGGCTCGGACTCGCACGTGTTCTTCCGTGTCGCCGCGCCGCGCATCACCTTCGAGACGCGCGGCGAGGAGGACGACGAGACGACGATCCTCGCCGAGAGCGACTCCCGGTTCACCGCGCGGGTCAACCCCGCGACGACGGCCCGCGTCGGGGCGCCACTCGAACTGGCGGTCGATCCGTCGAGCTTCCACTTCTTCGACGTTCGGAGCGGCGAGAGCCTCCTCTCGCCCGCCGGATCACTTGCCGATGCCCGCCGTGAGGCCGCGCACGAAGAAGCGCTGCCCGGATAGGTACAGCACGACCACCGGCAGGATCGAGAGGAGCGCGCCCGCGAGGACGAGCGGCTCGTTCGTCACGTAGCGGCCCTGGAACTGCGTGAGGCCGGCCATCAGCGTCCGCGAGCTCTCGTTCTGGAGGAAGACGAGCGCGATCAGCAGCTCGTTCCATACCCAGATCGCCTGCACGACGATCAGCGTGAAGCTGGCAGCGCCCGAGAGCGGCAGGACGATGCGGCGGAAGACCGTGAACGGGCCCGCCCCCTCGGAGGAAGCCGCCTCGATCAGCTCCTGCGGGATCGTGCGGAAGAAGCCGCTCATGAAGAAGATGGCGAACGGCACCAGGAGCCCGGTGTAGAAGATGATCACCGACTGCAGGTGGTTGACCATGCCGCTGTCGACCATGAACACGAACATCGGCACGAGCAGCGTCACCGGCGGCACGACCATGAGCGCGATGCTCGTCGAGATGAAGATCGAGTGGCCGCGGAACCGCCCGAACACGGCGGCGTAGGCGGCGAGCAGCGCGAAGAACGTCGAGACGGCGACCGACGAGACGGTCACGAGGAAGCTGTTCCACATCCAGCGCGGAAGCGGCTGGTGGAAGAGCATGTTGCGCAGCGAGGTGAACGTGGGGTGCGACGGGAACCCGGTCGGGTCGAGCTGGTAGGCGGCATTCGACCTGAGCGCGGTCGAGACGATGAACCACAGCGGGTAGAGCGCGGCCAGGCAGATGATGATCAGGAACGCGTGCTGCGACAGCACGCGGACGACGCCGTGGCGGGCCGTCGTCCTCATTGCGCGATCTTCTGCTTCCGCACCCAGAGGGACAGGCCGATCAGGATGCTCGCCATCCCCAGCAGCATCACCGCGACGCTCGCCGCGGTCCCGTCGGAGCCGTTCGAGAAGCTCCGCCAGATGTAGAGCTCCATCACGCTCGACGAGAAGCCCGGGCCGCCCGCCGTGAGGACATACACGTAGTTGAAGACCCAGGAGATGACCGTGATCACCTGGATCACGGTCAGCAGCTCGATGATCGGCCGGATCTGGGGCACGAGCACGCGCAGCTGCAGCTGCCACCAGCCGGCTCCGTCGATGCGCGCGGCCTCCGCCGTCTCAGGCGGCAGCGAGAGCAGCGCCGCCGTGAAGACGACGACGGCGAAGCCGAGCTGCTGCCAGACCACGAGCCCGCCGACCGAGACGATCGCGAGGTGCGAGTTGCCGAGCCAGTCCTGCGCAAGGCCGCCCAGGTGCGCCTTGCGCAGCGACGTGTTCAGGACGCCGTTCTCCTGGAGCAGGAACGAGAACGCGATCCCGATCGCGGTGGCCGGCAGGACATACGGCAGGAAGACGACCGACTGGTAATGGCGGCCGCCGCGGATCCGGTCGTTCAGGACGAGCGCGATCGCGAGACCCAGCCCGAGCATGATCGGCACGGTCAGGAGCAGCTTCAGGTTGTCGAACAGCGACTGGCGGAACGCCGGGTCGGAAAGGACGCCCTTGTAGTTGTCGAGGCCGACCCAGATCGGCGAGTCGAAGTTGCCGGCGTAGAAGCTGTCGCGCACGACCTGCACCAGCGGGAAGCCGAATGCGAACGCCATCGCGCCGGCTGCAGGGATTGCGTAGAGGTAGGGCCAGAGCACGCGCCGGCGGTGTCGCCGCCGGCGCGTGCTCGTCGTTGACCTCGGGACGGCGACGCTCAGCTGCCGCTGGCCCACTTCTTGTACGAGTTGTACTCGTCCGGATGCTGGCTCTTCCACTGCGAGAGCTGGCTCTTCCAGAGCTTGACCACGTCCGCCGGCGACGCCGAGCCTGCGGTGATCTCCTCACCACCTGCGAGGTCGGCGTTCTGGTCGACCTGCGGCGGCACGAAGTTCTCGGGCCAGACCGAGACCGGCGACTGGTCGAGCTTGAGCAGCTGCTTCGCGATCGGGTCCTTCACCAGCGAGGACGGGAACCGCTTGTCGGCGGGGAAGACGCCCGTCGCCTTGTACCAGGCCTTCAACGCCTCCGGCGAGTGCAGGAACGTCAGGAACTGCGCCGCAGCCTGCGGGTTCTTCGACCACTTCGTGATGAACGCATCGGACGACTGCGTCACGTCGTAGCTCGTCGCGAGCTTGCCGTGGCCCCAGATCGGGATCGCCTCCACGCCCATGTTCTTGGCGCCGACCTGCTTCTCCCATTGCGCGACGTTGCCGTCCGTGCCCCACGACATCGCAACCTTCTTCTGGCCGAAGAGCTGGAAGCCCTCACCGAAGGAGATCGAGGCGACGTCGGAGTTGAGGTAGCCGTCCTTCTTCAGGTCGGCGAGCACCTGGTAGAAGCCCGAGAACTTCGGGTTGGCAAAGTCCTGCTTGCCGATCATGGCGTCCTTGAGCTCGTTGATCGAGTTGAGGTTCTGCTTGCCGATCAGCGAGAAGAACCATGCCCCGCCGTAGCCGTCCTGGTTCCCCATCCCGAACGGCGTGATGCCGTGCGCCTTGAGGACCTTGGCGTCGGCGAGGAACTCCGCCCAGGTCTTCGGGCCCTTGTTCGGAGCGAGCCCGGCCTTCTTGAAGAGCTGCTTGTTCCAGACGAACGGGATGCCGATCAGGTACTGCGGCATCGCCCACAGCTTGCCCTCCCACATGTTCTCCGAGGTGGAGATCCAGTTCTTCCACTCGCTCTTCGGCACGTAGTCGGAGATGGGGACGAGCGCGCCGGCCCACGCGGGCGTGAGGGTCGGAAGCGTCGCCCACTGGGTGGCGATGTCCGGGCCACTCTTGGTCTGCGCCGCCGTCGTGAAGGCCGACGTCAGCGTGTCGGTCGACTGGATGACGACGTTGACCTTGACCTTCGGATGCGACTTCTCGTACAGCGCGACCTGCCCCTTGAGCCAGTTGTTCGCGCCGGGCGCGTCACTCTCCGCCCAGTACCAGTACGTCAGGGTTGCGTTGTTGGGGTCGCCACCGGACTTGGTCGTCTTCGACGCCGCAGCGGCGACGAACACCGCAGTGCTCAGGACGACGACCGCTCCGAGAACCACCAGGACGTGCTTCAGCGCCATCTTGCCTCCGCTCCTCGATCATGTGACCCGGGGGGACAGTCGAGCTTGCCCACTCGCCGCCCGGGTGTCAACAGAAGCTAGAGAGGCGCCTCGGGCAGGACCTGGCCGCCGTCGACGATCAGCGTCTGGCCGGTGATGTAGCCGGCCTCCGGCGAGGCGAGGAACCGGACCGCCCACCCGACCTCCTCGGGCTCGGCGTAGCGGCCCATCGGGATCGAGCCGAGCATGCGCCGCTGGTGCTCGTCGCTGGTGCCGGCGAAGCCGGGGGTGCTGACGTTGCCGGGCATCACGGCGTTGACGGTGACCCCGGTCCGCGCCAGCTCGACCGCGGCCGAGCGCATGAAGCCGAGCATCGCCGCCTTCGAGGCCCCGTAGTGCGCGAAGCCCGGCTGCCCCGTCACCGGCCCGGTGATCGACGAGGTCAGCACGACGCGGCCGTAGCCGCGGCCGACCATGGCCGGCAGGCAGGCCTGGACGGTGCGCACCGCGCCGCCCGCGTTCAGGTCGAGGACGTCGCTCCACATCCGGTCGTCCAGGGTGTCGAGGCCGGCGAAGGGATAGATGCCGGCGTTCGCGGCGACGATGTCGATCCGCCCCAGCTCTGCGGTGACCGCGGCGGCCATGGCGTCGACCGACGCACGGTCGGTGACGTCGGCAGGGAGGGCGAGGGCCGCGCGCCCCTCCCCCCGCAGCCGTCCGGCGGCGGTCTCGCCGAGCTCGGCATCGACGTCGACGACGACCACGTGCGCGCCCTCGGCCGCGAGCACCGACGCGATCCCGAAACCGATGCCGCGTGCCGCGCCGGTGACGACGGCGACCTGGTCGGTCAGGGGCTGCATCGGCGCCGAATATACTCGCGCACCGAACATGCAGCGCTTCACCGAGAGCGACGCGAAGTACGCGTACGACCCGGCGCACGCATCGATCGGGGCCGTTCAGCCCGGCGAGCGGTTCGAGGTCGAGTGCGTCGAGGGGTACTCGGGGTACTTCCGGTCGCCGGCCGACTTCACCCCCGAGTCGTACGCCGCGGCCGAGGCGGTGAAATGGGCCGTGACGGGCCCGATCACAGTCGCCGGCGCGGAGGCCGGCGGAGCGGTTGCCGTGACGATCCACGACGTCGAGGTCGTGACGCCCGGTGTCGTCACCTACGGCGCCTACAGCCCCGACGTCGATCCGCTCGCCTGGTGGGACGACGAGTCGGCGGCCGACACCTACCCCGTCCAGGACGGATACGTTCGGTTCGACGAGCGCACGAGCCTCCCGGCACGCCCGCTCATCGGCTGCCTCGCCGTGCAGCCGGCCGAGGGCGGCCTGCACGCGAAGCTGCAGGGACGGTACGGCGGGAACCTCGACTGTCGCGAGCTGCGATCCGGGGCGACGATGGTGCTGCCGGTCGCGCACGACGGAGCGGGGCTCTACTTCGGGGACTGCAAGGCGCTGATGGGCGACAGCGAGATCGTCGGCCCGCCCGAGGTCGGAGCGGTCGTGACGGCGAGCGCCGAGCCGGCGCCACGGCCCGCGTCGATGGAGTGGCCGCGGATCGAGACCGCCGACGAGCTGATGACGCTCGTCTCCGGGCAGCCGCTCGAGTGGAGCGCGCGCCGCGCGTTCCGGGAGCTCCTGAACTGGGTTGCGGACGACTACGACCTGCCGCGTCACCGGGCGGCGCTGCTGCTCGCCATGGTCGCAGACGCGCGCATCGCGCAGATCAGCAACACCGACTACACCTCGTACTGCGTCGCGCCGCGTGACGTGCTCGCGCCTTACAAGCCTTAGCGGACGAGACCGCGGGCGGCGACGCCGATCACATGGTCGACGATGCCGTCGCGCACGGCGAGCACCCCGTCGTGGAGGTTCATGCAGCCGCACGCATGGTTGGGGACGATCTGGAGATGCTGCCCGACGGCCGGCCGCTCGTCGAGCGCCGAGACGTCGATGTAGCCGTGCTCTTCGTTGAGGTGGGCGAAGTCTGCGCCGGGCCAGCCCATGACCGAGCCGTGCCCGCCGTCCGGATGGTCGTCCGACGTGAACGTCTTCGAACCGGCGTCGACGATGATCTGGCCGGGAACCGCGTCGGAGATCACCGTCACCTCGACCCAGAGGGCGCACTGGTCGTCCTCCCCGTCGTTGCGATCGAGGAGCGCGTAGGTGCCGGAGCGCAGCTCGTTCACGCACGTTTCGTGGGTGTGGTAACGGGTCGGCGTCGACCCGCCCGAGATCCGGTCGCAGCGGATGCCCGAGGCCGCGAACGCTTCCCGCGTCTCGCGTAGCAGCGCGTCGACCTCGTCGAGCCGCGCGCGCAGCGCCGGGTCCTCGGGGCGGCAGTGGCCCGGATAGCACGAGATGCCGGCCACCTCGACGGCGGGCAGCCCCGAGAGCTCCTGCGCGACCGCGAGCGCCCCGGCGGCGGTCGTCTGGCCGGTGCGGTGCAGGCCGACGTCGAGCTCGACGAGCAGCGTGGCCTGAAGCCCTCGCCGGGACAGCGTCTCGGCGAGGCCCGCGGCCGGAGGCACGCTGTCGACGGCCACCGTGAGATCGACGCCCGACGCCACGACGTCGGCGAGGCGATCCCACTTGTCGGCGCCGAAGGGCGGGTAGTGGACGAGGATGGTCGTCGCGCCGGCTTCCTGGAAGACCTCGGCCTCGCCGGTCTTCGCGACCGTCAACCCGCGGGCGCCGAGCTCGAGCTGGCGGCGCCCGATCTCCGGCGACTTGTGCGTCTTCGTGTGCGGCCACAGCTCGATCCCGTGGGCATCGACGTACGACTGCAGGTCCTTCAGGTTCGCGTCGAGGCGGTCGAGATCGATCACGGCAACCGGCGTCTCGACCTCGCTCAGCGGCCGCCCGACCTGGCGGCCGAGCAGTTCGAGCGTCCGGTCGGCGCCCGAACGAATCGCGGCGGCGGTCACGAGAGCGAACCTTACGTCAGGCGGCGCGTGCGATGACGAAGAACTCGAGGTACGACTCGATCTCGCCGAGCAGCCTACGACCGTAGCGCCCGAGCGACGGCGCCGCCGCCTCGTCCGCGCGGACGGCTTCGAGCTCGTCGTCCGTGAGCTGCGGGTGATGCAGCGGCTTCAACCCCATACGGTCGCGAAACGCATCCCACTCGGCAGCGCGCGGCGTGTTCATGCCGCCCTCCCGGAATGCGCCCGGTCCAGCGCGCGCCAGGACACGGCACTGCCCGCTCCGACCGGCGGGCGTTCGACGACCCGGTCCGCACCGAACCGCCGGTTGATGCTCGAGCCGAGCACAGAGATGTCGTCGCCGTACACGTGAACGGAGATCGCGAGGCTCCCGCCGCAGTTCTCGACCAGGTGGACGTCTTCCTCGGGAGGGACGAGCACCGAGACCGTGCCCGGCCCCGCGACCGTCGAGGAGCGCGGGACGAGATACGGATCGCCCTCGCCGTGGAGGTCGAAGGTGGTCTCCCGCTCGAGCCCGCGCCAGACGCCGACGACGCACCAGCAGCGGTGGTCGTGGATGGGCGTCGCCTGCCCCGGCTTCCAGACGAGCGCGACGATCGAGTAGCGGCCCTCGGGATGGACGTGAACGAGGTGCTGGCGGTAGCTGTCGTCGGCCGGCTCGTGGTGACGCGCCTCGAGCAGCGCCGGGTCCGACAGTGCCGGGCCGAGCAGCATGCCCGCGCGCGGCGCGACCACCGAAGGGTCGGCCTCGCCCGCGACCAGCGCGTCGAGCGAGCGCGTCAGGTTACGCAGTGCGCGGGTCCGTCCGACGGGACGCGAGCCGGTATCGAGTGCGTTGACTGCCATGCCGCCAGTCTGCGCAGTGGGCCGGCGCGCGTCGTCGGCCGCAGGCCTGAATCGTGCTCGTCCGGGGGAACGAACCTCGCGTCGTTCGTGAGGACGAGCCAGGCCACTGACACACATCGAGCCTCTACTGCAGCCGGTACAGGCTGCCGCTGCTCACCGACATCAGGTAGAGCTCGCCCGCGGCGTCGACGCCGAAGCTGGAGAGCCCCGGAACGCTGAACGGCTCCTTGCGTACGGCCGTCGCCCTCCCGCCTACGACCTTCAGGCTCCAGACGGTGCCGGAGCAGTTGTCGCCGAAGAAGTAGCGTCCGGCGTTCGCGGGCAGCTTGCTGCCCCGGTAGACGTAGCCGCCGTCGACCGCGCAGCCTTCGCTGTGCGGGTACTCGAAGACCGGGCGCACGTACCGGCCCGGCCCGGCGAGCGGCTGCGAGGCGTCGTAGACGTGATTGCCCTCGTACCGGTTCCAGCCGAAGTCGGGGAGCCCGGGAGCGCCGCTCGGCACGTAGTCGATCTCCTCCCACTTGTCCTGGCCGACGTCGCCGACGTAGAGGTCTCCCGTCGCCGCGTCGAACGAAAACCGCCATGGGTTGCGCAGCCCGTAGGCCACGATCTTCCAGTGCGCCCCTGAGACCCGGACGTTCAGCTTCTCGATCTTCGCGAAGGGCCGGGCGAGGCTCTGGCCGTTGTGCTCCGGGTCGCCTCCGCCGCCTCCGTCGCCGTTACCCCAGTACAGCCATCCGTCCGGGCCGAACTGCAGCTGGCCGCCGTTGTGATTCGGCGCGAAGTCCTTTACGAAGAGGAGCTGCTGCGCGGAGGCCGGGATCGCTGCGGTGCCGTTGGAGCGGTAGCGCACGACCCGTGTGTCGCCGTTCAGGTCGGTGTAGTCGACGTAGAAGAGGTGATTCGCCGCGTAGCCTGGATCGAAGGCGAGGGAGAGAAGGCCCTGCTCGCCGCCGCTACGGACACGCGAGCGGATGTCGAGGAAGGGGCGGGCGCGAACCTTCCCCTTCTGCCAGACGAGGATGCGGCCCGCCTGCTCGACGACGTAGAGAACGCCCTGCGCGCCGGCGGGCGCGGTCGCGTAGACCGGCGCATCGAACCGCCCGACCTGCACGAGACGGCCGCTCGCGCTCCCGGCGCGCTCCGCGCCGGCTCCGGCTGCGAGCGCCAGTGCGAACAGCGGAACGGCGAGCAACCCGACCCCGGCTCGTCTCCCCCGCACGCGGCCAGTGTACGAGAGAGCGCCGGCTCCGGACCTCTCACGGAGGTCCGGAGCTGCGCAACCGCTCGACCGTGCGGCCGCTGGCGATGCGGCCGCGCAGCGACGCTACCGGCTCGCCATCCAACGAGGGCCTTAGGATTTCTTGAGTGCCCGAGGGACTGTCAGCAAGCGAAGTGGGCAAGGAGATCGGCGAGCACGCACACGCGCACGGGCTTGCCCACGGCCGCGCGATCCCGATCGCCGAAGCGTTGCTGCTCTCGGTGGTGGCGATTCTCGCCGCCTGGTCGGGCTACTCGGCCGCCAAGTGGGGCACGGAGTCGTCGCTCCAGCTCGCGAAGGCCTCGGCGACGAGAACGAAGGCCAACCGGGACTTCCAGCAGTCCCTCACGTTCCGGGTCGGGGACGCGCTCACGTTCAACGCCTGGCTCGGCGCCTATCTGCTCGGGAACAAGAACGGCGCACGAATTGCGGAGAAGCGCTTCCGCAAGAACTTCGACACGGCGTTCGACGCCTGGATCGCCACACATCCGTTCACGAACCCGGGCGCCCCGCCGGGACCTCAGTCGATGCCCCAGTACCACGCGCCGGGCGCCGCACTCTCCACGGCCCTCGATGCCGAAGCGGACGCGTACTACACCGACGGCGAGCACGCGGCCGAGACGGGCGACAAGTACGTGCGCACGACCGTGATCCTCGCGAGCGTCCTGTTCCTCGTCGGCATCAGCACGCATTTCCCCCTCCGCGGGATCCGGATCGGCCTCATCGTGATCGCATCCGCCCTCCTCGTCTTCGGCGTGGTGCAGATCCTTCAGCTGCCCGGCCCGCCGAGCTGATCACGCCGGCAGCTCGACGACCTCGTCCATTCGCTCCAGCCGTTCGCGGCGGTGCGTGATGAGAAGGACCGACGCGTCCCCGGCATTGTCGAGGACGTCGTCGAGGAGCGACGTCGCGGTCTCGGTGTCGAGATGCGCCGTCGGCTCGTCGAGCACGAGCACCGGTGCGTTCGCGAGGAGCGCGCGGGCGACGACGAGCCGCCCGCGCTGGCCGCCCGAGAGCTCGCGCCCCTGCTCGCCGACGAGCGTGTCGAGCCCGTCCGGGAGACCGGACACCCAGTCCCAGAGGCGGGCCCGCCGCAGGGCGCTCTCGATCTCGGCGTCGCCCGCGTCTGGACGGGCGAGCCGGAGGTTCTCGCGGATCGACGTCGAGAAGAGGTGCGAGTCCTGCCCGGCAACCGCGACCGTCCGTCGCACGTCCTCCTGCCGCAACTCACGCAGATCGCGACCGCCGATCGTGACGCGGCCGGCCTCCGGATCGAGGAAGCGGAGCAGCAGGTTGACCACAGTCGACTTCCCGGCGCCGCTCGGCCCGACGACGGCGACGTGCTGTCCCGGCCCGAGCCGGAGCGTCAGCCCGTCGAGCGCCGGCGGCTCGCCGGGCGCGTAGCGAGCACGCACGTCCTCGAGCGCGACCGCGACCGGTCCCGCCTGGAGCTCTGCGGGATCGGCCGGATCCCGGACGGCCGGCTCGCGGTCGGTCAGCTCGACGACTCGCCGGCCCGCAGCGACGGTCGACGCAAGCTCGCGGGCCGCCTGGGAGAGCGGCTGGACCCCCTCGAACGACGCAAGGGCGAGCAGCGCGAGCGTCGCGATCATCACGCGGCTCAGGCCGCCGTCCGCATGGGAACGGACGGCGAGCGCCAGCACGCCGGTGGCCGTCGCGCCCGTGACGAGCAGCCGTAGCCCGTCGCCGACGCCGTCGGCGGCCGCCGCCCGTGCCGCCAGTCGCGAGAGGGTGCCGTCGGTCTCGCGGACGCGCGCCATCGCCTCGGCGCCCCGCCCGTAGACCTGGAGCTCGCCCGCGCCCGTGAGCAGCTCGACGAGCTCCGCGGAGAGCTCGCCACGCGCCGCGGCCTCGCCGCGCGCGGCGCGGCGCCCGATCGCGCCGGCGGCCAGCGGGACCGCGATGCCCGCGACCGCGAGGCCGAGCGCCAGGACGATCGCGGCCGACGGCAGGAACGCCGCCGTCACCCCGACCGACACGCAGCCCGCGGCGGCCGCCGCGAGCACGGGGACGAGCCCACGGAGGTACAGGAACTGCAGCGCGTCGACGTCGGCAACGACCCGCGACAGGAGGTCGCCCCGGCGGTAGCCCTCGAGCTCGGCCGGCGCCAGGGGCTCGATCCGCTCGTAGACGTGGACCCGCACGCGCCCGAGCACCCGGAACGCGAGATCGTGCGAGCCGAGCCGATCGAGATACCGGACGACTGGCCGGCCCAGCCCGAAGAAGCGCACGCCGACGATCGCGACCGTCAGGGAGAGGATCGCGGGCTCCTCGGCGGCGCGCGAGATCAGGTAGCCGGCGGTCGCCATCAGTCCGACGCCGAAGACGATCGTCGACGCGGCGAGCGCTGCCGCGAGCGCCAGCCGGCCTTTCGGCGCAGGTGCGAGCGCGAAGAGGCGCCGGATCACCCGACGACCTCGGCGTCGCGCTCGACGCACCTGCCGTCGGAGAGCACCGCCACGCGGTCGGCGACGCGGGCCAGCTCGGCCCGGTGCGTGATCAGCAGGATCGTCCGCACGCCACGCAGCAGCTGGAGGCTGTCGGCGACGAGCGCCTCGCTCTCGGGGTCGAGGTCGGCGGTCGGCTCGTCGAGCACGAGCAAAGGCGCGCCACTCGCGAAGGCGCGCGCCAGTGCGATGCGGCGGCGCTCCCCGGCCGAAACCGGTCGACCGCCGTCGCCGACCAGCGTCTCGTAGCCGGACGCGAGGCCGCAGACGAACCCGTCCGCGCCGGCGAGTGCGGCGGCCTCGTGCACCTGGGCGTCGGTCGCGCCCGGCGCTCCGAGCCGGATGTTCTCCGCGATCGTCCCGCGAAAGAGCGTGGGCCGCTGCGGGACCCAGGCCAGGTGCCTGTGCCACGCCTCGCGATCGCAGGAGGGCAGGTCGAAGTCCCCGACGGCAACCGAGCCGCCGACGGGGTCGAGGAAACCGAGCACCAGGCTCGCGACCGTGCTCTTGCCGGCTCCACTCTCACCGACGAGAGCGACGGTCTCGCAGGGAGGCAGCAACAGGTCGAGGCCGTCGAGCACGCGGCCCGGCCGAGACGGATACGAGAACGACACGTTGCGCAGCCGCACAGCGGCGATCGCCGGGCTCGGAGGGACGAGCGTCCGCATCCGCGCAGGGCCGTCGTCGAGCAGGGCGAGGATCCTGTCGGCCACCGCGAGCCCGTCGGCACTCGCGTGGAACTGCGCACCGAGCTGCCGGAGCGGCAGGTACAGCTCGGGCGCGAGCAATAGCACCGTCAGCCCAGCCTGCAGGCCGAGCCGCCCGTCGTCCAACCGCACCCCGACGGTGACCGCGACGAGCGCGATCCCCAGCGTCGCCGCCAGCTCGAGCACGGAGCCCGACAGGAAGCCGACGCGCAGCGTGCTCATGGTCGTTCGGCGGTACCGCTCGCTGACGTCGGCGATCGCCGCCGCCTGCGCCTTGCTGCGGTTGAACGCCCGCAGTGTCGGCAGCCCTCGCATGACGTCGAGGTAGTGGTTCCCGAGCAAGCGCAACGCATCCCAGCGCTCGCGCGTGCGCTCCTCCGTGTACTTGCCGATCAACCACATGAAGACGGGTACCAGTGGCAGCGTGATGACCATCACCACCGCCGAGGTGACGTCGACGGCCGCGACCCACACGAGCACGGCAACAGGCACCAGGCACGCAAGCACGACCTGCGGCAGGTAACGCCCGAAGTACGCTGCGAGCGGCTCGATGCCGGAGACGCTCGCAACGGCGACCTCGGCCGCCTCGACGCCGTCGAGCCCGCCCGGATCGGTGCGGAGCCGCTGCTCGGCCAGTGTGACGCGAAGGTCCGAGAGCACCGTCGACGCGGCCCGCCGGCCGGCCACCTCGAACGCCCAGGCGAGCAACGCGCGCACCGCGAAGACGCACACGAGGGCGATGAGCTCCGGCGACACGTCGTGGAGCGACCCGCCGTGGAAGGCGCGTGCGACGATCCACGCGAGCAGCGACGCCTGGACGAGGACGAGGATGGTGGTCACGCTGCCGATCGCAACGTCGGCGCCGAGGAGCACCCGCACCGGGCGGGCACGGCGGACGAGGCGCGGGTCGAGCGCCCTCATCGATCGCGACTCACAGGTAGTGGGCTGCGTCCCCGGTCACACGGTGCCGGAAGACGTGGTACGTCCACGCCTGGTAGAGCAGGACCACCGGCAGCACGAGCAGCGCGACGACCGTCATCACCGCCAGCGTGTAGTGCGCGGACGACGCGTTCGAGACGGTGAGGCTGTTGCCGAAGTTCGGGCTCGACACCATCACCCGCGGATAGAGGCTCGTGAAGAGCGTTGCCACGAGCAGCGCCGCGCCGAGCGCGGTCGCGACGAACGCCTGGCCCGTGCGGCCGCGGAAGACGAAGGCGACCGCGAGCAGCGCGGCGGCGATCGCCAGGATCGCCGGAAGGACGGGCGGGAACACGCTCTTGTCGTTTCGGTCGACGGCGACGATCACCGTCAGGACCGCGTACGCGGCCGCGAGCGCAGCGGCCGGCAGCGCGAGCACCCGTGCGGTATTGAGTGCGCGGTCGCGGAGATCGCCCGTCGTGCGAAGCGTGAGGAAGACGGCACCGTGGAACGCAAAGAACACGACCACCGTGAGCCCGGCGAAGAGCGTGTACCCGTTGAAGAGATCCCAGAACGTCCCCGTGAAGTCGCCGTTCGAGGCGAGGGGCGTGCCGTAGAGGAGCGCAGAGAGCCCGACGCCCCACACGAGCGCGGCGCCGAAGCTGCCGACCGCATTCGCACCCAGCCAGACCGATCGCCAGCGCGGGCTCGAGCTCTTGCCGCGCCACTCGAACGACACGACGCGGATGATCAGGCAGACGAGCACCAGCAGGAGAGCGATGTAGAAGCCCGAGAACATCGACGCATACCAGTCGGGAAACGCGGCAAACGTCGCGCCGCCTGCGACGACGAGCCACACCTCGTTGCCGTCCCAGACCGGGCCGATCGACTCGAACATGGCCGCCCGCTCGACCTCGTCCTTCGGCAGGAACGGCAGCAGCATCCCGACGCCGAAGTCGAACCCCTCGAGCACGAAGTATCCGGCCCAGAGAACCGCGATCAGGATGAACCAGAGCTCTGCGAGGCTCATCAGAAGCTCGGGACGGGTTGCGGGGCGGGAGCCTGCTCGTCGGGCGGCGCCGGATCGACGCCTGCGTAGCGGCGCATCAGCCAGATGTCGACGACGAGCAGTGCGACATAGAGCGCGATGAAGACAGCGAGGCTGATCCCGAGCCAGGTCGTCGTCACGTTCGGCGAGTTCGCATCGCTCGTCCTGAGAAGGCCCTGCACGATCCACGGCTGCCGGCCGACCTCGGTCAGCACCCAGCCGGCGGACGTGGCGACGAACGGGAGGAAGCTGTTGGCGACGGCGATCCACAGGAACCATCGCAGCCGTTCGAGCCTGCGGCGCCAGAGCAGGTAGGCGCTCACGATTGCGATCAGCGCGATCAGAGTGCCGACGCCGGCCATCACCCGCATGCTCCAGTAGATCGCCCGGACCGGCGGTTTGTAGTTCCCGGGCCCGTGCTGCGCCGCGTACTTGTCGTTCAGGTTGTTCAGCCCCTGGACGGTGCCGCTGAACGATCCGGTCGCGAGGTAGGACAGCAATCCCGGGATGTCGAGCGAGTAGGTCGGCGTCTGGTCGCTCTCGGTGAACCCGCCGATCTGGAAGACCGAGAAGGCGCAATGGCTGCAGGTGCTCCACTGCGCCTCGCTCGCCGCGATCTTCATCGGCTGCAGCCGCTCGACCAGGATGCCGAAGTGGCTGCCGAACCAGAGGTTGGCGAGCGAGACGGGCACGAGGACGATCAGCGCGACCTTTGCGGCAGGACGGAAAACGTCGATGTTGCGCTTCCGCACGAAGTGCCAGCAGCACACGCCGAACACGACTGCCGCGCCCGCCGTCAGGCCGGCGAGCACCGTGTGCACGAAGGCATAGAGGGCCCAGTCGCTCGAGATCAGCTTCCAGACGCTCGTCAGCTGCGCCTGTCCGTTGACGATCTTGTAGCCGACCGGATCCTGCATCCACGAGTTGGCGACGAGGATGAAGTAGGCCGACATCCACGTCCCGGCGACCGCGATCCAGAGCGTCGCGAGATGGAGCCGCGGTGACAGGCGGTCCCAGCCGAAGATCCAGAGGCCGAGGAACGTCGACTCGAGGAAGAAGGCCGCAAGCCCCTCGACCGCGAGCGGTGCGCCGAACACGTTCCCGACGAAGCGGGAGTACACCGACCAGTTCATCCCGAACTGGAACTCCTGCACCAGCCCGGTGGCGACGCCGATCGCGAAGTTGATCAGGAAGAGCGTTCCGAAGAAGCGCGTCAGCCGCAGCCAGGCCTCGTTCCCGCTCCGGTGCCACAACGTCTGGAAGATCGCGACGATCGGCCCGAGACCGAGGGTCAACGGGACGAACAGGAAGTGGTAGAGCGACGTGGTGGCGAACTGGCCGCGCGCCAGGTCGACCCGGGTCGATGCCAGGATCAGATGCACTCGATCCCCCACTCCGCAGTGAACGCGGCGCCCGGCTCGAGGGCAATCACGGACTCCCCGCTGCGGAAGGCGTTCGGCGGACAGGTCATCGGCTCGACCGCGATGCTACGGCGCGCGACGTCGGGCAGCGGGTCGCCGCTGAAGACCATCAGGTAGTCGTAGCCCTCGCCGGCCCAGACGATCACGCTCCGCCCGGACGGGTCGTGGATGCCGACGCGGACGCGGCCGTCACCGTCCCGATCGAGCTCCGAGAAGCAGTTGTCGAGTTTCAGCGCACCGAGCTTGCGTGGTCGCCGAAAGTCGAACTCGGTGCCGTCGACGGAGGTCGACCCGTTCGGCAGGCTCCGCTCGCCCGAGTACGAGACCGAAGCGGCAGGGACGTGCAGCGACAGCGCGTCGACCGTGGACGCATCGAGCTTCACGTAGGGATGCGCACCTGCGCCGAACGGGCAGCGGGTCTCGCCCAGGTTCGTCGCCGTCGATCGCACCGACAGCCCGAGATCCGACAGCGCGTATTCGATCGCGAGCCCCACGGTGAACGGGTAGCCCGGCTGCGGCCGGATCACGTGCTCCATCACGACGCGGGCCGGGTCGCGCTCGGCGATGCGCCAGGACGCCCAGCGCACCAGGCCGTGGATCGCGTTCCGGTTCGCGGGCTCGCTGAGCGGGAGCTGGTGGTCGCGTCCGTCGAACCGGTACGAGCCGTCCTCGAGCCGGTTCGGCCACGGCATCAGCACCTGGCCGCGCCCCGACAGGCACATCTCGTCCGGCCCGTACCCGTCGAGCACGTCGCGGTCGCCGGCCGAGTACGAGCGCAGGCCGCCGCCGACCTCGACGATCACCGCCCGCTGGTCGTCGTGGGCGATCTCGACTTGCTCCCCGGACGGCGGCTGGGTCATCCCGTCAGCTCATCCGCTCCAGGAGGTGATCGCCCACCCGCATCGCGTTCGCCATCGCGGTCAGCGCCGGGTTCACTGCGCCGATGCTCGGGAAGCAGCTGGTGTCGACGACGTAGAGGTTGTCCACCTCGTGCGCCTTGCAGTTCGTGTCGAGCACGGAGCTCTGCGGGTCGCTCCCGAAGCGGACGGTGCCGGCCTGATGCGCGCAGCCGGCGACCGGGATCTCGTTCTTCATGTACGCGAAGCGGTGGATCAGGTGCCCGGGGTTGAGGTCGAGCGGGCCCAGCAGCGACTGCAGCTTCTCGTAGAGCCGGCGCTTCGCCTCGGCGTTCGTCTCCGTGTAGCTGAGCGTCAGCTTCCGGTCCTTGCCGACGGTCACGCGATTGTCGGCCCGCGGCAGGTCCTCGGTCGAGAGCCAGAAGTCGATCGCGTGCTTCGCGACGCGCTCGAGCGTCCACTCCGGGGCGAGCTTCGTCTCGCCGGGCTTCTCGCCCCTGAACATCGGCGACTGCGACTTGCCGACCATCTGGATGTTCCCCATCGGGAACTCGAAGTCGTCGCTCCCGAAGTAGAAGTCGTTGAGCCCGAGCGTCTTCTGGTAGACGGTCGGGTTCTCCTCGCGCGAGAGCGCCAGCACCGCGACGCTGTCGTGGAACATGAAGTTGCGGCCGACCTGGTCGGAGCCGTTGGCGAGCCCGTTCGGATGCTTGTCGCCCGCCGACTCGAGCAAGAGCCGGGCGGAGTTGGCCGCGCCGCACGAGACCACGACGACGTTCGCCGCGAACTCCTCGTTGGATCCGTTGTGCTCGACGATCACCTTCGAAACGCTGGTACCGGCGCCGTCGGTCTCGAGCTTCACGACCTTGGCGTTCGTGAGCAGCGTGACGTTTGGATGCTCGAGCGCCGGCCGGACTGCGATCACCTCCGCATCCGACTTCGCGTGCAGGACGCACGGGAACCCGTCGCAGTTGGCGCACCGTGCGCACGCGCTGTACGGCATGTTCGACTCGTCGAGCAGGATCCCGCAGGGAGCGTGGAACGGATGGTGCCCGGCCTTCGCGAGCGCGTCCGCGAGCTGCTGGATGCGCGGCTCGTGCGAGACCGGCGGATGCGGATAGGGCGCGCTGGCCGGCGGCTCGGTGGGGTCCTCCCCGCGCGCTCCGTGCACCTGGTAGAGCTGCTCGGCCTGGGTGTAGTACGGCTCGAGCTCGTCGTAGCCGATCGGCCACGCCGGCGACAGCCCGTCGTGGTGCTGCAGCTCGCCGAAGTCCTCCTTGCGCAGCCGGTACAGCGCCGCGCCGTAGAGCTTGGTCGCTCCGCCGACGAAGTAGTGCACCTGCGGCTGGAACGGCGCGCCGCTCGAGTCGTACCAGGTGTCCGGCGACACGTATCGGTTCTCGACGAACACGTCCTCGGCCAGCCAGTTCTGCGGCTCGCGCGGCAGCCAGTCGCCGCGCTCGAGCAGCAGGATGCGCTTGCCCGACGGCGCCAGATGCCGCGCGAGCGTTCCGCCGCCGGCCCCGGTGCCGATGATGATGACGTCGTAGCTCTCCATCAGTGCGACTCCTTGTCAGTACTGCTCCATGAGCTCGGGAAGCATGATCCGGCCCGCCGC